>Ga0131853_10008632_pt1 | contig 18593 bp, 20 predicted proteins | sample TergutLab28metaG_FD_92764 | JGI IMG/M metagenome (GOLD analysis project Ga0131853, IMG submission 92764) | Labiotermes labralis P1 segment gut microbial communities from Petit-Saut dam, French Guiana - Lab288 P1 (version 2) (version 2) | ecosystem: Host-associated > Arthropoda: Insects >...
CGCCATCGCCGGCATCGGCGAGGACGCCTGGACCGCCATCCGCTACCCCCGCGCGATCTTCGACGACCAGGCAGGACGCTGGGTCTCCGACGCCGAGGTCGCCGAGATCCCCTTCCGCGCCTTCACCTCCAAGAAGAAGGAACTGCAGGTCACCGCCCGTCTCATCGTCCGCCGCGTCCGCGCCCTGAACCCGAAGTCACCGCCCGGCCAGGGCGAGCTCTTCCCCGCCTACCGGTACCACGCCGTCTTCACCGACTCCCCGTTCATGACCCTGCAGGCCGAGGACCAGCACCGCGACCACGCGATCATCGAGCAGGTCTTCGCCGACTGGAACGACGGGCCCCTCGCCCACCTGCCATCAGGCGATTTCAACGCGAATGCCGCCTGGACGGTCGTCGCGGCCATTGCCCAGAACCTGACCCGCGCCGCCGGCGCTCTCGCCGGCCCCCTGCACGCCAGGGCCCGGGCCGCCACCATCCGCCGGGATCTCATCGCCGTCGCCGCCCGGGCCGCCCGCCGCGGCCGGGGCAATCTCGTGCTTCACCTGCCCGAACGCTGGCACCGCGAGCACGAGTGGCGGAACCTCTGGGACGCCGCCTGCGGCCCGCCGCCAGCAGCGGCCTGACCAGCCCAGACCCGGTCCGCACCCCCACGCCGAACGGCACACCGACCCAGCCCCCGACCCGAAAGCCCAGGACAGGCCGCATAAAGGGTGCGCGGCGGGGCACCCATACCCACGTTCACCTGCGAAAACCGTCTGGTGAGGCGAGGCGCATTCGGAATTCAGACCGGTGGATCCAGGCTCAGGACGTGTACTTCGCCCGGATCTTCTACGGACTGGACTGACGGATACGAGCTGATGTTTGAGGAGTCCCGCCCGAGCGCGGAACGGCCGTGACGGGCATAGCTGCTAGAACTCCGGATGGCTCGGTCAGTAATGTGTTTAGAGGAAGCAGCCGCCCGGATAGTAATCGTAGTTTCGGCCAGTAATCACACACGTTGGCCCAACTTCGGCTGCGTAGACCGTGCTGATGGAATGGACAGGTCCGCGCTACTTTTCGCGCCCGTTGGCTCGTATCGCCCGTCTTAGCGGACCAGGGATATTAGAGGAACGGCCCTCCCGAACAGTCACGTAGGTTACGAACCCTCTGGCGAGAACTTGTCCGTCACGTACCATCTCGATCTCAACCGTGAATGACGACCTTTCCCCCACTCTGACCGGCCGGACTGCCAGGTCGATCCGGTCGCCAAGCCTGGCGGGCGCGATATAGCTGCACTGGCTCTGGACAATGACGAAATCGTCTCCGTCGGCTCGCAAGGACTCATAGCCGCCGCACTCTCGATCAAGCCACGCCAGGAACGCATCCTCGAAATACTCGTACGGCCTGGCCGCATGCATTATCCCCTGAGAATCGCAGTGCCTAGGCGGAATCCGGACCTGCAGGACAGCAGATGTCATGGAATCATTCTCCCGAAATGTGCCAACAAGGGAAGGCGCCGCGATGACCGTGAACCGGCTTGGACGGAAGCCGACGGTGATGCTGCTGCTTGCCGGATACTGCATGGCGCTGAGCCGGGCCAGTGGACGGAACACCAGCGCGTAATCAGGTCACGGGCGGCCTGGCGCCGTCAGTGCTCCGGGTCTGCAACTGCGCGGCGAGCTGGTCCAGGGCGCGCTGGTTACCCCGGCGGACCATGGCCCGGACCAGTGGCGCGGCGAGGGCTTCGCGCCGCGGGGTCTTCAGCCAGGCGACTTCGAAGGTGACCCTGGTGCCCCCGCCGGGAAGTCCGGCCAGCGTGTAGGTCCCGGTCGTCACGCGGCCGCTGGCGCCGGTGCTGCGTTCCACGTTCCGCACCGGGCGCTCGGTTTCGGTGACCTCCATGTCGACCGCTTCCGCGCGGCCGCCGGCGACCGCCGTCAGTCTCGCTCTCGCGCCGACGCCCTGGGCGGGACCGTCATAGCGCCAGTCGCGGAACATGTGCCCGGTGAAGAGCGCATGGTTGGCGAGCACGTCGAGGTAGTCATAGACGTCCTCCCGTGCCTGCGGAACGTCAATGCTCACCCGCACAGGCTTCACGTACCAAATGGTACACTTGGCGGGCATGGACGGCAACGCTCCCAGGCAGCAACTGCTGGACAGGGCGATCGAGTACGCGGCCCGGCACGGGATCAGCGACCTGAGCCTGCGTTCCCTCGCCGCCGCGCTGGGCACCAGTCACCGGATGCTGATCTTCCACTTCGGCTCCAAGGAAGGCCTCTGGGTCGAGATCGCCCGCACCGTCGAGCAGCGCCAGCGTGAGCAGCTAGGCGGGTTCCCGCCCGGCCCCGGCCAGCCGTTCGGAGAACTCACCCGGACCTGGTGGAAGCACTTCTCCGCCCCCGAGCTCTGGCCGTACGAGCGCCTGTTCTTCGAGCTCTACGGGCAGGCCCTGCAAGGCCGCCCGCATACCGCAGAGTTCCTCGACGGGGTCGTCGATGACTGGCTCGAGCCGCTCGTCACCTCCGTGGTGGCCGCGGGGGTCCCGGAACCGCAGGCTCGCGCCCATCTGCGGCTGGGCATCGCCGTCACCAGGGGCCTGCTCCTCGACCTGCTCGCGACCGGTGATGTGGAAGCCGCCGACCAGGCAATGGACGCCTACATTGCCCTGACCGAGACCTGGCTCGACGCCCACGCCCGCCGCCTGAGGCCATGAAGGCGCATCCGCGCGTGCGACGCAAGCCGAACGAGCCACGGGTCCCATGTAGCGCAGGCTCCCGGGCGGGCACTGCGTCGCGGTCCTGCTCAAGACGGCGTCGGAGCGACTCCGGCTGGCCGGCCGGGGTCGCGCCCGCATGCCCCGCCCTCTATTGACAGTGTGTGCGCGAACTGTCACGTTTGAGTGAGGCGGGTGCGGTGGTCACCCGTCTCCCTGAACGAGGGGAGCCCGACGGTGGTGGCTGCCACGGACCCGGTTGTCCTGGGCGGGGCGGGCGTGATGGCGGTCGCGACGATGGGCGGGGCCTGCCTGGCTCGGTGGCGGCCGGGACGGCAGGAACTGTGGTTCGGCGCGGCGGCGGGCGCCCTGCTGGTGATCGCAGGGTTCCACCTGCTGCCCGACGCCTGGGCTGATGCCCGGTCGGCCGGGCTGTGGCCGGGAACTGTGGTCGCCGCCGCCGTCATCAGCTTCACGGTGGCCGGGGCGGCGGGGCGGCTGGGCTGCTCGTGCGAGGAGGATCAGCACCGTCTCAACGGGACCGGCGCGGCCGCCGCGCTGGCGGCGCACCGGTTCCTGGAGGGCTCGGCACTAGCGCTGGCCGGCTCGGTCACGGTGGCGGCGGCACTGGCGGCGCACGCACTCGGCGAGGGCCTCGCGGTCGGTGCGCTGCTGGCCGCCCGTCCGCGCCGGACCCTGGCTCCCTGGCTTGCCGTGATGTGCCTGGGACCGCTGGCCGGGGCCGTGATTACCAGCGCCTGGCCGCTGCCCGCGGCAGCCGGGCCGGTACTGCTCGGCGTGGCGGCCGGCATCCTTGCCCAGGCCGCCCAGATCAGCCTGGGGGTCGCGTTCCGCCGGCTGGACCGGGTGGCAGCGGTCCTCGCTTCACCGTCGGCCGCCGCTCTGGCCGCCTCAGCGGCGGTCACCGCCGTGGCCGTTCATTTCGTCGGCTGAGCCCCCCGCGGTGGCGGCCGTCATGTTCTTGGGGAGCTGCTGTGACAGGAACTAATCGAAGGGAGGCGTCATGAGGGACTGCTCGTGCGGGCACGGCAATAGCTGCTCCTGCCCGGCCGGCTGCAGCTGCGGCTGCAACGGCTAGAGCTCAGGTAAAAGACCGCCCGGCGGGCCGACCGCCCGTGCATGCAGTGCGCTCCTGCCCGGCCCGCCGACGCGGCATGGACGCGGGCCGCAGCTGACCGCCTTCAGCCCCCATCCGTACCGGTCACGGCATGCGCGGGTGGCATTGATAGTGTCCAGCCCGCCGTCCATTCCATGTTCCCGTCGGTCATACCGGCATATTAACGACACCCAAGCCGCCTGTTACACCCAATCAGGCTGCCGGTATCCGGGGGTTTCTCTGCCCTCTTTCCCGCAGCGTCCGAGCGCTGGATAACCCGCGACGGGGAAGACAAATGGCGACCCGGCGGCAGTGCCGCCACGAGGCCTAGCGTGACTCCGCGGACGGCACGAGAGGATCGACTTCGGCGTAGCTGACGTCGGCGCACAGGAGCGGCTTGTCGTTGACCAGCAGCACCGGCCGCCACTCCGGGGTGCCCAGGTAGACGTCGACTGCGGGGCTGCTGCCGTCCTCGAGCGTCACGCGGCCGGTGAAGCGCTCCCGACGGTAGCGTGACGGGTGCCCCTCCCAGTCGTCCATGGGGCTGAGCTGCTCCGGCGTCACCGCGAGGACGGCGTGGCGCTCCCGGGCCCCCGGGAGCGGCGCGAGCGTGCAGACGACATCACCGGACTGGCGCCGGGCCGCGCACCAGACGGCCGCCCAGTCTTCCACCTCGGCGGACAGCGCGAAAACGTCGTCGCCGGGATACCGTTCCGCCAGCTTCTGCGGGCAGGCGTTCGAGCCGAAGGCGAGAATCAGGACGCGGCCGGACAGGCTCTTCGTCCCGCCGGCCGCGAGGTCGCGGACCTCGTCGCCGCCGCTGTATTCCAGGGCGCGGACCTTCCCGTCGGCGGACAGCCACCACGACCCCGAGGGGCGGCGGCCCGGGTAGGGAAGAGCGGGATAGTCGCTAGGGTCGGCTTCCCGCCAGGGAACCTCCTGGTCCGTTCCAGGGCGTACGGTCACTGCTCGCCTCTCCTCTTCGCCGCCGGCAGGTCTCGCGGTACAGAAGGTACCCGTGCTCCGTCCGCGCCGCATGCGCATTCATAACAGGGTGGCGTCCGGGACTGCGGCCCGGGACCGGTCCGGCTCTTCGAAGGAGACCAGGTCGTGGCCGACCCAGCTGTCTACCTTGGCTGACTGCAAGGTCAGCTCGTATACGAGCTCGAGTTCCTGGTCTTCGTCGGTCATGCCGTCGAGATAACCCGGCACCTGGGCCCGGTAGAGGCCTGCGATGTCCATGAAGGTCTTCTCCGCGCGCCTGATGCGGACACGCTTGCTGCTGATGGTGGATCCGTCGTCCGCCGGCGCGGTCATCAGGGCGACGTGCCCTTTGTCGAACTCATGTACCTTCGGGGTGTTCGGGGCGGAGGTCACGTACCAGACGCCCGGACGGTCGGTCCTGACGAAGCGCATGGCCCGGATCGACGACTGGCCCTGAGCGTTCACGCTCGACACGACCATGAGGTTGGTTCGCGCGACGATGGCGTTGAACTGCCGCAGCGCGTGCGCCTGAGCCTGGGTGTTCTCGTGGTGGTGGCGCTTGACGAACGCGAGCGCCTCCGGGACGGAGTCGAAGCGGCGCTCGCTGTCGAGGACGTACAGGATCTGGGGGACGTAGCACGAGATGTCCTCGTCCCGGTAGAAGAACTGCATCCACCGGCGCCCGGCGTGCAGGTCACCGCTGTATTTGCGGTTGAGCTTGAACTGCTCCCTGGCGAGCAGGCGCCGGCCGGGAGCCGTGCTCAGCAGCGCCTCCCCCAGCAGGGTGCCGACGACGGCGCCGACCAGCGCGAGCAGGATTTCCGGGCGCCACTCCCGCACCCAGTCGTGGTGCAGGCTCGCGATGCCGATGAAGACGCCCGCCGCCACGCAGGCGAGGGCCAGTCCCGTGAGGGCTACCAAGGTCCGCCGGTACCGGCGGGACTCATAGTGGATCGCGTTGGCGGCGCGCTGCCTCTTCTTGATGTTGAATTCGCGCTCTCGCATGCTGGCGACCAGTCGCTGGTCTTCCGCCGACAGAGCCACGGCACCCCCTTGCGGCTCGCCAGGCCATCGGGAATGACCTGCGAACATAATGTTACGTAGCCATACCCACACTCTGAGATGTCCAGTCGGCCGGGCCTGTCGCCGACCCTGCGTTGCCCGCCGATTGTTACCTCTGCTAAGGATCTGTAGAGCAGGCAGAACGCCGACCGGAGGGAGTGCCGCGATCATGACCGCCGCCACCGGGGCAGCGCCCGCTCCGTCCCCGCACCGGATCGCGATCTTCTCGACCGTGTCGCTGGCCCTGCTGATGAGCACGCTGGACGGGACCATCGTGGCGACCGCACTGCACGCCATCCAGCACGGTCTCGGCGCGTCCCTCAACTGGACAAGCTGGGTCATCACGGCCTACTCGGTCGGCCTGGTCCTCGCGCTCTCGCTGGCCGGCAAGCTGAGCGGCTGGGTCGGACGCAGGCGGTTCTTCCTGATCTCCGTGGTCGTGTTCGCGGGCGCCTCGCTGTGCTGCGGCCTCGCGAACAATATCTTCCTGCTGATCGCGCTCCGGGCAGTCCAGGCCGCCGGCGGGGCCGGCTTCACGCCGTCGGCCACCGGGATCATCACCGACAACTTCGGGGAGGCCCGGGACAAGGCGGTCGGCCTGTTCGGAAGCATGTTTCCGATCGGCTCGATGATCGGCCCGATCTTCGGCGGCCTGTTCGTCACGTACTGGTCCTGGCGCGGAATCTTCTTCGTGAACGTGCCGATCGGGATCGGGCTGATCGCCCTCTGCCTGCGGTACGTGCCCCGCGATGCTCCCCGGGAAGGCCGGGCCCGGGCCCCGATGGACGCGGGTGGCCTGGTGCTGCTCGGCACCGGGACCCTGGCCCTGATGCTGGGCATCAGCTACCTGGGCGAGGCGGGCGCGAACCCCGCTTCTCCCCTGCTCATCGTTCCCCTGATCGCGGGCTTCGCCTGCCTGGCCCTGTTCGGCCGGCATATCCGCCGGGTCCCGAATCCGTTCATCGCCCCACGGCTCATCGGCGGACACGGCTTCGGGGCCGTCAACGTCATCAATATCCTGTACGGCGGCGCGGTCGCCGGGATGCTGGCGCTGGTCCCGCTCTACGCCGTCGACCGGTACCACATCAGCGCTCTGGCCTCGGGCACCGTGCTGACCGCCGAGGGCATCGCGGTCGTCGTACTGTCGGCGCTAGCCACGATGGCGCTGCGGCGCACCGGCTACCGGTGGCCGCTGTACGCCGGGTCGGCGGTCATCGCGATCGGCACCCTCGGCATCGCCGTCCGCCCGCCCGGGATCTCGCCCTATCTGTGGCTCGCGATCGCCGGGTGCGTGATGGGCATCGGCTCCGGGGTCTCCGCTCCCGCCAGCCGCAACGCGGGCCTGCAACTGGCCCCCGACCAGTCCGCGGAACTGGCCGCGCTGCGCTCGACCGGACGGCAGGTCGGGCAGATCGGCGCGGTCTCCGTCAGCACCGCCATCATCGCCCAGTCGGCCGCCCCCGGCCTGCTGCAGGCCAAAGTGTTCATCGCCTTCGCCGTTCTGCTCGTCGTCTGCCTGCCGGTCATCGCCCGCGTCCACGAGCACCGGGGATCCTGGTAGGCGCATTGACGGCCCCTGCCCGCCGACGTTACATGGGTTATATCGATTCATTTCGGTAAAAACTTTTGTATATCGGTCGATAGGTAGTGGTGATGGCTCAGCGAAGCGCCGGACAGGCATCCTCGTCCCTTGGCTCCGGATCCGTGCAGCTGACGCCGCGGCAGCGCAAGGCGTTCATCAGCGCCTTCGGCGGGTGGGTCCTCGACGGCTACAACGCCGGCCTGTTCGGGCTGGTCCTCAGTCCGGCGCTGACCGAACTGCTTCCCCGCTCCGGCTACGCCGCCAGCACCGGCAACATCGCCTTCTTCGGCGAACTCGGTGTCGCGATGTTCCTGTTCGGCTGGGGCTGCTCGTTCATCTGGGGACCGGTGGCCGACCGGTTCGGCCGGGTGCCCGCCCTGGCGGCGAGCATCCTCGTCTACGCCGTCTTCACCTGCCTGGCCGGCTTCTCGGCCAACGTCTGGGAACTCGGCGTCTTCCGGCTGCTGGCCGCCGTCGGCATCGGCGGCGAGTGGTCACTCGCGGGCACCTTCGTCTCCGAGTCCGTTCCCGAGAAGCGCCGGGTGTTCTTCGGCGGCCTGCTGCACTCCGGCACGTACTGGGGCCTGCTGCTCGCCGCCCTGGTCAACCTCGCGATCGGCCCGGTCGTCGGCTGGCGCGGCATGTTCTTCATCGGCGTGCTGCCCGCGCTGTTCGTGCTCTACATCCGCACTCAGGTCCGCGAGGACACCGACCACTGGAAGGCCGCCCGCGGCGACCGGCCGAGGTTCTGGGCGGCCATGGGCACGGTGCTGCGCCCGCCGTACCGCACCCGCACCATCGCCAACGCCGCGCTCATCACCGTCGCCCTGCTCGGCTTCTGGGCCAGTTCCCAGTACCTGCCGACGGCGATCAAGGGGCTGGCCGCCGCGCACGGCTGGAGCACGGACTCGGCGGTGGCGCTGGGCAGCATCGGCTCGGCCCTCCTGGCGCTGCTCACCGCGCTGTCGTGCATCCTGACGCCGGCCCTGTGCAACCGGTGGGGCCGCCGCCGTACGCTCGCGGCCCTGTTCGCGATCATGATCGTCGGCATCGCGGGCGGCTACGCGATCGCGTTCCCGACGGGCAGCGTGGTGTGGTTCTTCGTGTTCGTCGTCGTGATGGGGATCGGCGGCGCCGACTTCGCGGTCTTCACCATCTGGCTGCCGGAGCAGTACCCGACGAACGGGCGGGCCAGCGGATTCGCCTTCTCGACGACGATGTCGCGCTATGTCGCGGCGGCCGGGACGTTCGCCATCGGCTACGGCATCTCAGCGGCGGGCATCGCACTGCCGCTCGCCCTCACCGCCGTCCCGTTCCTCCTCGGCTTCTTCCTCCTGCGAGGCGCGCCCGAGACCCGCGACCACGCCCTGCCTCAGTGACCTGGTGATGTCCCTTCGGCCCGGGTCCTCAGCAGGGGCACAACCGCCAGCAAGGCCGGTGCCGCGAGCGCCGACAGGCATGCGGCCGGCGGCAGGTGCCCGGCCAGTTGCCCGGAAAGCACCGCGCCGGTGGCGCTGCCCGCGTTGTAGCCGCTGTTGACCCAGTTCCCGGCGCGATTCCGGGCCGCCGGGGAGACCAGGCTGTCGGCGAGCGTGTAGGCGGTGGCGAGGGCCGGGGATACCAGCGTCCCGGCCAGACCGATGAGCAGGGCCAGTACGAGGAGCCCCGGGCTCAGCCCGGCGACAGCCAGGATCAGGACCAGGCCCGTGACCAGCAGGGCGAGACGACGCGGGGCGGAGATACGCCAGGTCACCGCGCCGTAGCCGAGACCGCCCACGGCGCTGCCGGCTGACAGCGCCGCCTCGATCCACGCCACCGCCGCGGGGTCATGCCGGGCCTGGCTGAATGCCACCAGGATCAGGCCGAGTCCGCCCAGGCATAGCCCGATCCCTCCGGTTACGAGAGCGAGGACCAGGATCCCGCGGGCCGTTCCCTGAGCTCGAGCAGTCGTGTCCGGGGCCGTCCCGATCCCGGAGGCGGGCCAGTGGCGCAGCGCGGGCGACCGGAGGAACAGCCCGGTGCCCGCTATCGCCAGCCCGGCACTGACCAGGAGCCCGACAGCGGGCACCGCCGCGACCGTGATCACCCCGGTGATCACGGGTCCGGCCGTGTACAGCAGTTCCTCGGCGACGCCGTCGAGGCTGTAGGCGGTCTGGAGGATGTCACGATCGCTGGCCAGCATGCTCCACAGTGCCCGCATCACCACGCCGAGCGGAGGCGCGCAGGCACCGGACGCGACGGCCAGCAGCACGATCGCCGTGTCGTCCGCGCCGGGGCGCGGCGGGATCACCGCGATGGCGACCAGCGAAGCGGCGAAGCCGGCCGTCATCGGCGGCAGCGCGCGGCGGGGCCCGTGCCGGTCGATCATCCAGGCCCGGGATGGAGACACCAGCACGACGGCGAGGCCGAACAGCGCCATCACGAGCCCGGCGAACCCGTAGCCGCGGCCCCCGGCCGTCAGGGTGAGAGTCAGGGAAAGGGACACGATCCCGTAGCACAGGCGTCCGGCCAGCGAGGCGGCGAACGCACCGCACGCATGAGGCGTGCGCAGGACAGCCCGGTAGGGCGAAGGGAGATACACGCTTGTTCCTCGGAAAGCGGCGCCGCGTGGACGCCGGTACGGACACGGCATCAGTGCGGCCGTCGGCCGCGGACGCCGGTCTACGCACGAGGGAGGAACATGAGTGGAACGGTACCCGGGCCACCCGGTCACCGCCACCGGTTATCGGCACTGGGCTCGTGGCGCTCTGCTGCCGGCAGAAGGACGGCCGCGGTTTCGCGGATCCGTGTCAGCATGAGGCCATGCGCATCCTCGTTCTCGGCGGCACCCGGTTCCTGGGGCGCGCCATCGTCGACGCCGCGCTGGGGCGCGGGGACACCGTCACGCTGTTCAACCGGGGACAGACCAACCCGGGCCTGTATCCCGGGGCCGAGACCGTCATCGGGGACCGGGCCAGGGATCTGTCCCCGCTGGACGGGCGGGAGTGGGACGCGGTCATCGACGTGGCGTGCATGGAGCCCGCGGTGGCCCGGCTATCTGCGGAGGCCTTCGCGGGCCGGACCGGACGCTACGTTTTCGTGTCCACGGGGTCGGTGTACGCCAGCCAGGAAACCACCGGGGCCCAGCTGGAAGACTCCTCCGTGAAAGAACTGCGCGAAGGCATGGATGATCCCGGCGAACTCTACGGGGCGAACAAGGCCGCGGCCGAGAAGATCGTCCAAGGGATCTACGGAGACTGGGCGCTGATCGGACGGCCCGGCCTGATTACCGGCCCGCACGACCCCACCGACCGGGTCCCGTACTGGCCGCGCCGGATCGCCCGCGGCGGCCGGGTGCTCGCTCCCGGCGACCCGTCCGACCTCGTGCAGTTCATCGACGCGCGCGACCTGGCCGGATGGTTCGTCGACTCGTGCCACGCGGGACGGGACGGCGTGTTCAACCTGACCGGAACACCGCTTCCCTTCGCGACGTTCCTGCAGGAGTGCCTGGCCGCGACGTACAGCGCCGCGGCGCTGCACTGGATCCCGTCGGACCGGCTGGCCGCCGCGGGCGCCGACCCTGGCATGGGTGTCCCCCTGTGGGTCGCCGAACCCGGCTACGAGGCGTTCTTCAACATCGATAGCTCCCGCGCCGTCGCCGCCGGACTGACCTGCCGCCCGGTAACCGAGACGATCCGCGACACGCTCGCCTGGGACCGGGCCCGCGGGGGCCCGGAACCGGGGAACGAGGGCCTGCCCGCCGCCGAGGAGGAACGGCTTCTCCGCGAGCTGACCGGAGTACAGTAGCCGTTGTCTTTCGCCCGGGCTCCGGTACGAATCTGCGGCCAGGCCGTCTCCACCGCGCCCCCGTCTCCCAGTCAGCGGCGAAATGGTCCTTGCCGCCCGGATAGTAATGACACATTCGGCTGGTAATCACACGCTTTAGGGTTGTCAGCCGTTGACCTGTCCCCGTCCCGCTATGACGAACAACACGGACCGGACGCGCTGGCCGAGGGGAGTTCCGGCCAGCGCGTCGGCACTGCGATCTCGTGTCAGCTCAGGTGCCGGGTGAAGAACCCCAGCGAGCTGTCCACTTCGAACGATGGCACGTCCCCGTGCCCGCCGGGGTTGGCGTGCAGGGTCTTCTGGGTCGAGGCCAGGGCGTCGAACAGGGCCAGGCCCTGGTCCCGCCGCACCGCCTGGTCGTCCCACTGGAGGAGGAACTGCACCGGCACGGTGATCCGCGCGGCGTCTTCGGCCAGCCCGTCGACGCCGAGCAGGCCCAGCACCGCAGCGCGGATCCGGGGCTCTGCGGCGACCAGCGGGATGCCGAGCCCGCAGCCCATCGACATGCCGCAGTAGCCAACCGGGCCGACTCCGACCTGATCGAGGCACTGGACCGCGGTCAGGACCGCCTGCCAGTCCGCGACCGCCTGGCCGGCCAGATAGCTGTGCATGCCGACGACCAGCGCGCCCGGATGCTCGCCGGCGGCCATGCCGGCCCGCATCCTGGCCGCGACCCGGACGAACTCCTCGTCCTGGGGACGGTCGCCGTGGTGAGGCGCATCGATCGCGGCAACCGCGAAACCCGCGGCAGCGAAACGGCGCGCGCGGGCCACGGTCCCGGGGGCGGTCTTGTGCTGCCCGCCGCCGTGGCCCAGCAGGATCAAGGGGCGGGCACCGGAGGCGCCTTCCGGCGTCCACAGCACGCCGGGGATCTCGTCGAAGATGAAGAACTGCTCGGCAACGCCGTCCGACGACGTCTGGGAGGTGAAGCGCATCAGCGATTCAAACCTTTCGGGGTGCCTTGCTCGGGGCTCCCTAGGCCATGCGAGGGAGGGAGCCCCGACCTGTCACAGTGTTGATCGGTCTCACCTCCTCGGATTCGCAGTAATGCACGGCATCGTCAAGCTAGCACGGAAACAGGTAGGAGCCGCGCGAATATCGAGGGCCGCATGCGAGGATGCCTCGCCCTTGCCTGGTGCGCTAGACGGATACACGATGACTGACACCGGCGACTTCAACCCGGTCGCGTACTAACGCCACTGGGACCGTTTGTTGCCCCTCCTTAAGGGAGTTATCGTGCGTGTTTAGAGGAAGTAGCCGCCCGGATACGAATCACAGTTTCGTCAAGGAATCACACACGCCATGAGCACGGACGCGGACGCGAACCGAATCCGCCGTCAGCCCGGACGCTCTCCGGAACGGAACTGAAAGAATCTCCCGTGGGCGCGATGAGTTCGGGCCACGTCGCCGGTATGTATTCGCAGACCCGGCCGGACGCGCCGGACGAACCGAGTACAGGAGAGAATCCCATGTCAGACAATCACGCGGGAGACGAGGCCGCTATCGCGGCCGTGCTGGACGCCTCCTACAAGGCGTGGGCGGCCGGCGACGCCGAGGGCATGGTCGCGGACTACACCCCGGACGCGACCGCCATCATGCCCGGCTCGCTGCGAGACAGTCGCAAGACGATCCGCGAGAGCATGGCCGCGGCTTTCGCGGGGCCGCTCAAGGACACCTCGGTCAGCAACAGGCAGCTGAGCATCCGCTTCCTCGGCGACGACGCCGCGATCGTCGTGTCCGACGGCGGCATCCTGTTCGGCGGCCAGACCGAGGTTCCCGAAGAAGCAAAGGTGAATGCGACCTGGGTCTTCTCGAGGCGCGGCGGCCAGTGGCTGATCGCGGCGTACCATAACAGCCCGGTCCTGGCCGGATGACGTCCGCGAGCCCGCAGCTTGACGGTGAGGCCCGTCCTGCTTCCCAGGACGGGGCTCACCGTGGCTTGCGCGATGCCGGATGCAGACCCAGTAGATGCCGATAAGGCTGATCAGCGCGTGCCCCGCCGCCAGGTGCCCAGGAGAAGCGCGCTTCACCGCGACTTCACCGGGAAGAATCGTCCCTGCAAGCACAGGGTAAGGGCGTGGCCGTGACAGCGAAGGCGGATGACTTCGATCGCCTGCTTGAGCCGTACCGGACGGAGCTGCTGGCGTACTGCTACCGGATGCTCGGCACGGTTCACGACGCAGAGGACCTGGTCCAGGACACCTACCTGCGGGCCTGGCGGGCCCGCGAACAGTATGACGAGGCCCGCGCTTCCCTGCGGACCTGGCTATACCGGATCGCCGCGAACGCCTGCCTGACCGCCCTGGAAGGGCACGGCCGACGGCCGCTGCCTTCCGGGCTGGCGACCGAAACCGAAGCGCTCGCCGCCCTGGTGCCCGGAGACGACGTTCCCTGGCTCCAGCCCCTGCCGGACTCACTGCTCACGGCCGGGGATCCGGCCGGGACCGCGGTTGACCGCGGCACCCTGCGACTGGCGTTCGCCGCCGCCCTCCAGCATCTGTCCGCACGTGAGCGCGCGGCCCTGATCCTGCGCGACGTGCTCGGCTTCTCCGCCGCCGAGACCGCCGGAATCCTCGGCGTCACCGTCGCATCGGTCAACAGCGCCCTGCAGCGCTCCCGCGCCCGGATCAGGGAACTCGGCGCCGACCAGGATTCCGGCAGCGAACCGTCCGTCGGGCAACAGCGCGCCTGGATCGACCGCTACATGAAAGCCTTCGAAAACGCCGACGTCGAAGGCCTCAAGCAGCTCCTGACCGACGACGTGGTCATGGAGATGCCGCCCATGCTCAACTGGTTCTCCGGCTGCGAGAAGTACGGGCAGTTCATGAACTGGGTCTTCAAGAACGCTGGCACCGACTGGCACCTAGAACCAGTCGCCGCCAACGGCCAGCCGGGCTTCGCCGCCTACTGGCGCGCCGGGGACGGCTATCACCTGCACACCGTCCAGATCTTCACCGTCACCGCCGACGGCATCAGCCGCAACACCGTCTTCCAGGAAGCCGGGATCTTCACCGCTTTCGGGCTCCCGACCGCCCTCGACATCAACGGAGAGCCCGCAGTCTAACAGCCCCGCGCGAGCGTCAACCGCCTATCTGGATATCGCTCGCCGCGGAGCGAAGCTCATCCATGAGCGCGGCTTCAACCGGGAACAAGACATAGTGGCCGATCTCGACGAGCTGATATCGGCTACGCGCCATTAGAGTTCAGTAGGCGGCCGCGCTACTGTGCGTTTAGGGGAAGTAGCCGCCCGGATACGAATCACATATTCAGCAAGTAATCACACACTCGGGTGCCTGATGCCGACGGGCTGCAAGGTCAGCCACCCGCCGACAGAGATATCGGTAAGCTGCCGTTAGCGCACATTGTCAGGTTTTCCACTAGGCCCATGCCCGCCGTAGGAGGTAGTCCTGGTGGACGGGAAAAGCGAGCCGGGCCGATCGGCCATCAGCGCGCATCTGAAATCCGATTGCGAGCAATGCTTCGGATTGTGCTGCGTTGCCCTGCCGTTCGCGGAGCCCGCCGATTTCCCCGTCAGCAAGCGCGAGGGGCAACCGTGTGTCAACTTGGCCGATGACTTTCGCTGCGGCATCCGCGATCGGCTGCGCGAGCACCGGTACAACGGCTGCACTGCCGGGCAGGGAGCCTGATGGCGGGTTGGCATCTTCGCTAGCCAGAGCCGACCGCAGGCGATTCAAGGTGTTTCGCTGATTCGCCGTTTGTAGGCGGACGGGCTCTCGCCGCAGTGCCTGGCGAAGGACCGGGCGAACGCCCCGGCATCGTCGAAACCCACGGCGATTGATATCTCAAGGACGGACCGGTCCGGCTGGGCCAGCAGGACCATGGAACGAAGTACGCGGGCACGGAGCAGGTAGCTGCGCCACGATATGCCCAGGCGGGTGCTGAAGATACGGCGCAGCGTCCGCTCCGAAACCCCAACCGCGCGGGTCACGTCACTGACCGTAACGCGGTCGAGGTGGGCAAGGGTGTAGTCGGTGGCCGCGGTGACGAGCGGATCAGTTGCGGCCGGCAGGCACAGCGGCCTCTCGTCGTCCAGTGCTTCCGCAACCACATACCCGAGAGCCCGGAAGAACGCGTCTGATCCTGCGCCCAACTCGGTACGTGAGACCGGCCAGCGTGCCGAGTAGAGCATCATCTCGCGGAGTAGCGCGGAGACAGCGATTATCCGGACGCGGCTTCCGGCCGCCGGGACCAGCCCCGGGTCAAAGACCACCGCGAGGGTCTGCACCCCAGCGTTCAGCGTCGTCTGATGATGCAGGCCCGCCGGGATCCACGCCGCCTGGTGCGGTGGCAGCAGGTAGCGGCCGGCCTCCGTCGCGACCTCCACCATCCCGTGGCAGGCGTACTGGATCTCGTGCACGTCGTGGAAGTGCCAGCCGGTCGCCAGCTGTTCGCCGCCGTCATAGACGAGGCCGCCCCCCGCCCAGCGGCTGGCTCCCCGCAGGTCTACCAGGCCGGAGGTGGCCGCTTGAACCTGATCTTTGGCCGGATCGGCAGAGACGGTCATACCTCGGGAAGTTTACAGTCTGGTGCTATGAGACCGCGTCCCGCTGGTGACCGGGGACACGCCGAGCAAGCCAGGCAAGGGGGTCTGATGCCTGCATTGATCTACTCCATGTCCGTGTCGCTGGACGGTTACATCGCCGGACCGGACGGCGCCATCGACTGGGGCGCGCCCGACGAGGAACTGCTGCGCTTCCACACCGAGCAGACCCGGGAACTCACCGGGCACCTAACCGGGCGCAGGCTCTACGAGGGCATGCTGGTCTGGGAGACGGCCGAGCAGGCCTTCACTGACCCTATGGCACTCGAATTCGCGCACGTCTGGAAGGCCATCCCGAAAGTGGTGTTCTCAACCACCCTGACCGCGGTGGAGGGCAACGCCCGCCTGGCGCGCGGCAACGCCGCTGACGAGGCCGCCGAACTGAAAACCCAGCCCGGCGCCGGCCTCGTGTCCGTCGGCGGCGCCGGACTCGCCGCCTGCCTCGTCGAGAAAGACCTCATCGACGAGTACCGGCTGTTCGTCAGCCCCGTCATGCTGGGCGGCGGCACCCCGTACTTCCCGCCACTGCCTACGAAACTCGATCTCGAACTCATCGAGACGCGTGCCTTCTCACAGGTCGTCTACCTCCGGTACCGGCGGCGCTAGTTCCTGGTCAAAACATGTTCGCGGTTGCCGCAGGACCCACCGAAACTCTCCCGCCCGACGGACAACCGTCACGTACCATGCTTGTCGGTGCATAGAGTGATGTGTGCATTTGCCACTCAGTTGACGAGTGCTCATCGACGCGGGTTACTGTGTGTCTAGGAAGCAGCCGCCCGGATAGTAACCGCACATTCGGCTAGTAACCACACGCTTACACCGGCTACGGATACCCGCCATCAGCCTGATCGGGCTGCGACATGGCCTGGCAGCCCCTTCTTCGTTCCCTGGAAGACTAGGGAAGCAGCGTGAAAGCAGGTGTGTGCGCGGGCCGGACGACGCTGAAGTGGCGGCGGTCCATTGTGGCGATGTTGACCGCCCGGAACCTCTCGGCCACCGCGACGACGAGGGCGTCGGCCGTGCCGAGTGGCAGGTCAGAGTATTGCTCGACAAGGTCCGCGGCCCGCACCGCATCGGCGGCGGTGACCTGGACGAGTTCGTAAAGGCCGTCTGCGACTTCGCGGAGGAACCCGGCCTCGGCCATTGAGCCGGCCCGGGCGTGCAGCATGTAGCCGATCTCAGTGATTAGCGGCGCGGAAGCAGCAGCGGGCCGGGAAATCCCTCAAGCAGTGCCACGCACTGCTCGTGATAGCTGTCCTTCCGGTTGGCGGCGGCAACCACCGGGTCGGTGTCGATGACGATCACGCGGTAGCAGTGTCCCCGCCGGACCAGGCCTCGCGGACGACCTGCTTCGCCCGGGTGCCGAGATCATGCTCGCCGTCGAAGATAGCGGTCGTGCGGAACCTTCGGCGCGGCACATCGCCAGGCTCCGGACTCGCCCAGCGGCGCAGCATATCGACGGCATCCGCGAGGTGATCCTCCGGAACCTCGTCGAGCAGCCTGTGCGCTTCCTCCCGTGCGGTCATGCCACCCACTGTAAACCGGAACCGTCATAAGCCGCTCGCATGGAGACTCTCCGGTGCGCGACGCGGCCAGGTTAGCGCCCTGAGCGCGGCTTCCCGGGCGGGCTTGCGTCCGGGTGGCCGAATCCGGCGCCGAGGACGCTGAGCGCCTGGGCCAGCAGGCCAGCTCGGCTCGCGATTCGGCTGGGAGTACCGCGACGACAGCCGGCACTATTGACGGCCGAGGTCCCCTGGTATTGAATGAACAAATCATTCAATACCAGGGAGGGTGCCCGTGCCGCGGACCGAGGCAGCCAACGAGCGGGCACGGCACGACGCGCGTGCCCGGATCCTCACCGGGGCCAGGGCGGCCTTCGCCCGCAAGGGCATGGCCGCGACGATGGCGGACGTCGCGGCCGCGGCCGGGGTCAGCCAGGGACTGCCCTACCGGTACTTCGCCGACAAGGATGCCCTTGCCCGCGCCCTGGTGACAGAGGCGGTGCAGCAGGCTGACGCCGAGGGCCTGCCGCTGGCGGCGCCCGGCAGCGCCGCCAGCCGGCTGCGCGACATGGTGGCCGGCCTGGTGACAGCGCGGCAGGCTCAGCCTGAGCTGTTCATCATGCTCCAGAACCTGGCCAGCGACCCGGCGACCCCGCCCGGCCTGCTGGAGCTGATCCAGGCCCGGGGCCGCGCCGTCGCCGAGACCATGCGGCAGCTGATCACCGAGGCGCAGGCCGCCGGGGAAGCCGCCCCCGACGATCCAGACCAGCTGGTGACCGCCGTCATGGCCTGCCTGGACGGCCTGGGCAGGCCCAGCCTCGGCGGACCCGGACCGGCCACGCGGCACTTTCCCGCCGCGCACATCATCGCGCGGATGCTGGAACCCTGACCGCCGCAAGCCGGGGAGCACCCGCGGGAACACTCACGACGAGGAGAACAGCATGTCCGCTCAAGAGACCTGGCACGCGCAGATGGAGGCCGGCCAGCGGGGAGACTGGGACGCGGTGCCAGGATACTTCGCCCCCGGCTGCACCTGGACGCTGATGCCGCCGGGCACGACCTTCCACGGCCCAGCCGAGATCATCGCGTTCATCAAGAGCGGGTTCGGCGCCGCCGCCGAACGGCAGGAAACCGACGTCCGGAACGAGTTCGCCACCACCGACTGGGGCGTGTTCGAATACACCAGCCGCGGCGTCATCGACGCACGACGGGCCGCCCAGTTCGCAGAGAAGATCAAGGCCGCCGGGCCCGCCGCGGGCGGGCTGA
>Ga0131853_10008634_pt1 | contig 18592 bp, 5 predicted proteins | sample TergutLab28metaG_FD_92764 | JGI IMG/M metagenome (GOLD analysis project Ga0131853, IMG submission 92764) | Labiotermes labralis P1 segment gut microbial communities from Petit-Saut dam, French Guiana - Lab288 P1 (version 2) (version 2) | ecosystem: Host-associated > Arthropoda: Insects >...
GTGAAACCTGGGTGCTTACCACGTCAGACGAGAATCAATTAAAGATTTTTGAAAGGAAAATATTAAGAAAGATCTATGGGCCAACGCAAAATCCAGATGGAACATGGAGAATTAAAACAAATGTTGAGTTGAGACAGAGGATGAAACAAGAGGATATAATAAAATTTATAAAATAACAAAGACTGAGATGGGTAGCCCATTTAATGAGAATGGAGAACATGAGAACTACTAGAAAATAACGGAATGGAAGCCATATAAAACAAGACCAGTAGGGAGACCCAGGTTAAGGTGGATGGACCAGGTGGAAGAAGATCTAAAGAGGATGAAAATTACTGGCTGGAGGGTGAAGATTAAGGATAGACAATTGTGGAATAGAATTGTCAAAGAGACCAAGACCCACCCAGGGTTGTAGAGTCAATAGAAGAAGAAGAAGAAGAATACCCTTCATAGATACTCTTCCTTATATAAAGAAACAACTTACGGAGTTCCCCAGGGTTCAGTACTAGGACCAATAAATAATATAAACATTTTCTAAACGATTATTTGAGTGGTGTAAAGGCAGAAAAAAACTGAAAACCCTGACTTTTGCGGGAGGCAGAATAGTATTAAGTCGCCCGTTTACAAAAGAATAGACACATTGTAAACTATCTGAAGGACTGGTTCAAAAGACTTCCCCAACTTTCTAACGTGAAAGTTTCTCACACCCATCGTTGATTTGACCCCCTCCCCCCCTCCCATTTGTACTAGTCAAGTTACGCCTACGAGTTGGACGGTCCGGGGTTCGAATGTCGGCAGGGAGAGATACTCTTCTGTGCTTCAAAAAATCCAGACCAGCTCTCAGGCCTACCCAGCGGTATATTCAGTCTGCACCAGGATTCTTTCCCGGATATACGGCGGCTCAGGCGTGGTGTTGACCACACAATCCCATCTAGTGCCTAGGTTAAGAATGAGTGCAGCTATATTTGTACTCCCCCAATGTGCCTTCATGGCGTGGACAGGAACAAATTTTACAATATTGATAAAATGAGACAGACTTAAATCTAAAAAGTTTGTGACCACAGTGCGTTATAGCAGTAACATATGTACAGTACTGACTGCTTGTCCTCTCTCTCTCTCTCTCTCTTGTACCAGAAGTTTGACCCGTTATCGTCAGGTAGAGTAAAGATTTAATTGTGAAATTTAATCTTCCGCGTGCCTCTGATAATCCGGGATAGTGATAAGCGTCAAGTGGAATAGGCTTTGTAACGTTCGTAGTTTTCCTGCCAAAGTTAGTTGAGCCGGTTTCTGAGACTTTGAGATTGTCTAATCAAAATGAGATGATGAAAGAGACATACGTGTCACATGACGATAAAGTACATTGGCGTTCCGTATACGTGCAGGCATAATGTCTTCAGTGTCTCACTCGTTAAATTAGGGGGACTGCGTAAATAAAAGTATGATTTCGCATTAGCGGGGTTCGTAGCATTTAACTGTGTCATACTGTGGTTCTTTCGTGGTGTTGTGGCTAAAGTGTCGTCACCCTCAACATCCATAGTAACCAGCGTTAGGGGGGGCCGAGGGGAGGTGCTTCCCGCTGCATTTTCTATCAATTATAGCTATCAAGCAGCATAATATCCATACTACGGTTCGATTTCAGGCTGGGACAGAGACCCCATTGTCACAGTTCAGATCGGCCCTAGTGTATATTAATTTGTATCCAGTAATCCTATCAGGGGGTTCTTCCCTTCAAGTGTAAAGCGACAGGGACGAAAAACTAAACCACTCACCTGCATCTAATACGGAGGTTAAGAATCGTCGGGGTTCTACGGCATCTCCCACATACGTCTTCATGCAGTGGTTGATTGGCGACGAACAAGCACGGCGTCACATTTCAAATTAAGAACACAAACGTTCACTAAATACTGAAGCATTGAATTACACTTTGTTTATTTGCTTTTTCTCCTTCAACTTATGTTGCATGACGTCAAATACGCCAGATTCCATTCACTGCGAATACACAGGTACTCGTACATATCACGCTGTTGTCTTCACTCAAGACAAATACAAGACTAATTAATACTTATGATGAGTATGTCTATTATGTAACCATTTTATACGCCGTACCATTCCCAACTACTTATACACCTTAAAATACGTCTATAATACACAGTTCTTACGACTGGTAAGAATATGTAAGTAGTTGAACAGCATAATGCCATCTGTCCATGCGACCTTGTTGCACCAACAGGTAAGAACAATCCACACGGTGCTGTCGATTGCCCAAACATTAGTGCCAACTTCATCATACCAAAAGCTACCCATTAGATCTTGCCCAGTCAGGTATGAACTAATATACGGGTTCCACGTTATATTCATTTAATACTTCTTGGCACAATGGATATTACGTATCGCCAGGCTTCATAGTAAAGTATCCTACGTTCTGCCAACGTAGTGTATTGAAACGTTTCGAACCAATCTCATAAAAACAGTGTTTATTCCCCTACATATAATTCATTAATTGGTATTTATACCGAGATGGAGTGTGTTCACTGGGGATACGAACTGCAACTTCGAGTACAATGTAGGTTTAGTCTTTAATGAGTTAATATGATAGTACAGTATTTACCACGGATCGGGTATTCACCGATTCTCTACACTTATAAGTGTAGAATTCTCTGTCCATACATACCAACCCAAAACTGATAAAGGCTTTAGATCGAACCCAGACGGTAGTTCTAATAAAACAGTACAATTTGTGAACCAATTTTCAATTTAGTTTGATTTCAATACGTTCCACTTTAGACTCACTGAAGATGTACACATACATGCACTTCTACATGTATTTTTAAATTGCGTCAAATTTAACCCCTGTGTCGTTTCATGTATACCATCAGACAACTATCATTATACACGGATCCTGGAGATGTGTGTTAGTGCATTGAAATGTTCTCCTTTTTACGGTTGTCTGTCGCGACCGAAACATGTAGGAGATGAATACCAAGAATAATGTGCCAGACTTTGTGTACGGTGATGGTAGTTGGACGAATGTATTTTACGTGTAAATTTGAACTTCACCTGGCAGAATTTAATACAAGTCTGTGTGCGGTACGCATACTATACCTACATACCGTATTTCCCACCTCATAAGATGCTACAAGTGTTAAGATGCGCCCTGTAATTAGCAGGGTATTTGGACGGATTTAATACCCTAAAATTCCTCCCAATGTTAAGATCAAAACGCATTTCGCATTGAAACTTCCCCAATTTCAGCTCTACTCAGGGACGTAGATAAGGGGAAGGGCTGGGGGTGGGTCATGCGACCTCCATGAGCATCAGTGGGCTGTGAATCTTTTAAAGTCCTTAGTTGCCTGTTAGGGGCGGATATTGTGATTATTCGCCCCGGGAGCCAAAAAAACCTGCTATGCCATTGGCTCTACTTTATCCTTATAGACGTAAAGTTATTTCCGTATCATATAGCTTATATGGTCCAGTGCATTTCAATGAGAGAAGTCTGCATTGCTGTAAATGACATCTTTGTACTTACAATTTCTTTTCAGAAAGACTGACATTGCAATAATGTGACGGATACAGGTGAAATGAAATTGAACGGTGCTAGCGTCATCCTGTTGTTTCGTATAATTCAATTTTTATGTTCAGAAAAGCACACCTGCTTGGAATGTAGTAAATCCTCCATATTTCTGTCTATTTGACTGGCCATCATCAGGTATAGTACAGCGTACATAGAGAATTTAGTACATTCATGTCAGGTGTGTTTTTCTCAGCGTAAGAACTGAAACTGCTGAAGCCAGCTCGCGTGCGCACGTTTGTGTCCGACAGGATTAAAAGTTTATTTGCTGTGTCAGTAGTCGACATTTGAGCTTTCAAGCTTGTAACCGTTGGGGAAGGTTCGACTCTCTTGACTAAGTTTATAAATTGGTCCTCGCGTAGAGGGTGTCACTATAATTGGGGAAATTATTCGTTTTGAAGGCTAGTTTGACTTTCTAACAGCAGGGTCGTAAATAACACTCAGGGCTTTCTGGAGCGACGGAAACGCGTCCAACTGACATTTTGTAAGGAAACTTTTGTGGTTTTACGACAAGATGGACGAGGAGACACTTGACTTTTGGGTACGGTCCGAATATAACTGACTGCTAGAAGTCTTATTTGTATCATCTTTTCGAGCGTGGGAGCAGGAAATCACAAGAGAAAGTTAAGTCAGCGAGAGAAAAGAGTTCAACGTTAGCGGTAGCACCCAAGGGAGGTAAATGCCGTGTGACAGTCTTGTGACTAAAAACAACCTCCGTGGTTACTTCAGATTGCTGGCTGCTGAAAGTTGGTGTTAAATTTGGGGGGGAAAAAAAGTGGTAAATAAAATAAATGATCTACTATCAGTTGCTAGTGCTGACATCGTGAAGTCCGTCTGATACAGTCTACACGTAAATATTCCCTGAGATAAGACATGTAAACCGGCGCGAGCTGGTCAGGTCTTTGTATGGGCAAGAAAGGACGGTGGTAAGCTTTAAAAGTGGCGCAGATTAGATCTTTGTTCCTCACAAATATTGCTCTCCATCAATGTGTGTTTGTTGCCACGTCTCAAACATTTTGGACAACAAACACCCAGAGACTGACAGCAATATCCTAGAAAATCGAAGGTCCCAATTTCATACTTATTCATTGGTTTACTGCGCCGCCGCAGTATTTGAGGCACTGCGCTTCAAGCCGGAAGGTAGCGGGTTCATTTCCCGATGGCTCAGTCGAAGTTTTCATCGACATAATCCTTCCGGCCACATTATGGTCCTGGGGTCGACTCAGCATCTAATACGAGGGGTGCTGATAAGTCCTTAGCCCGACCAGGAAGGAAACAAGCTACAGCGACCAAACTCGGGATTTATTAAACACCCTCCCCACGAAGCTCAATACACTTCTTAGCCCGTTGCTCTAACTTTTGCAAGCCACTCAAAAAAAATCAGAAGGTTGTCCGTCCAACCAGGTCTCCGCGGTATCAATGACCTCCGCGTCGGACGAAGAAGGGTGATCTTTCAATATTTTTTTTTCAGTCCAGGGAACAGGCGGTAGTCCGACGGGGCCAGATCCGGAGAATAGGGTGGGTGATCAAGACACTGGAAGCCCAGGTAAGCCAATTTCTTCTGGGTTGCAAGTGCTCGGTGAGCCGGGGCATTGTCGTACAAGAACAAGACCCCCTTGATGACCTTCCCAAGGCGGTTTTCCTTCAAAATGTCCTTCAATTGCACCAGCAGAGATAAGTAATACTCCGCGTTGATAGTTTGGCCCTTTGAAAGAAAGATAATCAATGAGGAGGATGCCGTCTTGATCCCAAAAAATTGAGGTGAGAAATTTTCCAGTGGATTTTTTGCACTCGGAATTTTTTGGGGCGGGGTGAGCCGCTATGCCGCCACTCCACTGATTGTTGCTTTGTCTCCGGGTCTGTGATATAACCAAGTTTCGCCCATGGTCACCAATCGCGACAGGAAATCATTTGGATCGCGCCGAGAAAATTCCAAAAGTTGCTCAGACGATTGGCACCGTTGACATTTTTGATCCGCGTTCAGGCATTTCGGGACCCTTTTCGCGGAGAGCTTCCGCATGTCCATATCTTCATGAATGATGGACCCAACCCGCTCACGTGATATGCCCAGTTGCTCAGCTATTGATTTAGCCGAAATCCGTCGGTCTTAACAAGATTAGTTCGTGAATTTGATCAATAATCTCAGGGGTGGTCACTGTTTCGGGTCGTCCAGGACAAGGCGCATCACAGGTAAAAAAATCACCACGTTTAAACTGGGCCACCCAGTTTTTAACGGTGGGGTACGATGGTGCATGTTCCCCTAATGTTTCTATCAGAAAGGCGTGAATTTCCTTCGGCGCCTTGCCTTGCAGGAAAAAAAAAACTTGATAGCTCACGTCTCCATGTTGAAATCGCGCGCGTCGCCTGACATGCTTCCTTTCAGCCTCTGTAACAAGAAAAGTCTTGCAATTAGCACATGAACAGACCCCTATTTCCAACGACACTATCGATTCCGTCCTACGACATCGGGAACTAGGTCGGGTTAAGGACGTATCAGCACCCCCTCGTAGAAATGGGTACCAGGAATATTTCCGGGGAGTAAAGGCAACCGGTGCGTTGGGTTGACAACCCTACCACATTCATTTGCCGATTGTCTAGAAATCTGTGAGCCTCAAACTCCTGGAACCCTACGGACACGTAATAGGCCTGAACAGGGGTAGCTTTTTAGTTAGTAATTTGGTGGGGGGGAGATAGAACAGTAATTAGTTTTCTAATTGATATGTTGTCGTCTTTGTCATGTTAGTACACAATTCTGGTATGGTGGGCGTCTTTGGCCATAACAGAGATGGCAGAAGAATGTAACACAATTCTACTGCTACGTCGTGCAATATTTTCAAGGTTATTCATACCGAACACTCAGGCAACATGCTTCGGCTCTATTGTGAACCATCTTCAGGCCTTTTCTAAGAACTGTGATGCATTAGTTTAAAGCTGTATTAGGATGGAGATCTCACTTTTGCATTAAAATACATTATAAATTACATAAATATTCAGGGGTTGTTTGAAAAAAAGATGCCTAGAGGTATACACGTAAAAAGATGTGTAAAGAAAAAAAAAAGTTGAGAGCGCGCGACACGTGTGTGTGTGTGTGTGTGGGGCAGTATATATACTGTATATAATATGCCAACATCTATAGAAGAAACACTGCACATCGATTCGCATATTTCCTGTGATATCTGTTGAATCCCGTAGCGTACCAATTACGAAAGCACTGCCCCCCCCCCCCCACACACATATATATATATATTTCATATACCTTTTCTTTTAACTTTTTTTTTTTAATTTACACAGCTTGTTACATATATACTCGTACATATTGGCATCTTGTCGTCAAACCCTGCCATATTCATATAAATTTATATGGTATTTTAATATAGAGGGGACACCTCCATCCTAATGCAGTTTTAAACGTTCTATACCGCCTGATGATGGCTCAGAACAGAGCTGAAACACGTTGCCTGTAAAATGAACATGAAATTAGTGCTGTGCATGACATCTTGAAAACATATATTTGTGATTTGACGACACAAACGGGTATGCTTCTGTATAATTTTGTGAACTGTGTATATTTATCGTTATGTTGTTCTGTTTATGTACAGTTTGTGTATGTAAATGTGTACTGTACTGTACTGTACTACTGCCACCGGGTGTCTACACAATTGCGGTTAACAAATATGTTACATCATCAAAAAGTAGCAGGCACTTGCATATCTTTTGGTCACATGACCTGTGGAAGATAACTACGAATTAAAGCTGAAGCTAATATAAACTTCGGATTCCCACATAAATGTACTAGTTAGTGATACCACACCTTTAACCGCATACCTACTAATCAAGAGCGCGTCTGGCAAGGATTGGGTATGTAGCGTGAATGGCGGCAGCTATCTCAGTCGTAGTTTCAACTGTAATCTCATGAAAATTTTGTGATGTTAAAATCCTGTCTTGTCACCTTACATTAATTAACAGACGTGTAAAATTACATTGTGGGCCGGGTAGCTCAGTCGGTATAGCGACTGACTACGGGCTGGACGGTCCGGGGTTGAATCCCGGCGGGGACGAGATTTTCCGCCCGTTCAGACCGGCCCTGGGGCGCACCCAGCCTCCTGCACAATGGGTACAGGGTCTTTCCCGGGGGTAGAGACGACCGGGGCGTGGGGCTGGCCCCCCACCCCCATCTAGTGCCGAGGTCCTAGAAAGAGTACAGCTATACCTCTACTCACCCTAACGGGCTTCGTGGCATATAAAAGGGTGAAAACCTACCTGTAAAATAATATATGAACGCGATTTTGGCTGTATGGTATAAAAATTTAACACAGGGCAGTGTGGGAATACCAATTGTCGGGTAATTCCGTTCACTGCCCTTTCTTGGGAACGGAAGGAGTAAGAGAAACGTGATTGGGACAGGCCTGCAGCGAATAGTTGAGATAACCCAATGGCAGAACAAGGGTAGTATGTTGAAGATTTTATTTTGCCACTGTCTACTGGGAAATCAGCGCAACTTTCCGTAACCCACACAATTCGTCAAAATGCTGTGTCCACAAAAAATTGCTTCTCTTTATATTTTTGCAAATCCATAGCATGCGTGAAATGTTGGTCTATTAATGAGCTGTTTCATGAGCGATATGGATATTTTGACGAGGTCAATAAAGGATATATAATGAACATACAGTACCAGTTCCGAACGTGAAAGATCACCCACAGAAGACGCAGTCGGTTGGTGGTAATTCCGATCGTATGTTTTACGAAATGTTGGCGATGTCGAGTGTGAGGACCTTAGGCCAGAATTTTATCAGTGACATTTACACTATATACGCTGACCGAAAGCGAGGCAACGAACTCTTATACAGGCGCACCTTATGTTCTGGCACAGTCCATGTTGCATGTAGCAGCTGTAACTCTGCTCAAAGTTATGTTTGTGGCTAATGTTGTTAACAAAAAAAAAACAAAATAAAAAAGTCAACCGTCCATAATTACTAAAAATGCGCTCGTATCTCTGTCAAATTCAATCACAAAACGAGACCCATTATTTGAAATAGCTGATCGAAATTACCCACGATCACAATACCCTAGGAAATCATCTCATATAGTCACATCCATAACTCATAAAACACTCAGTATAACCTAGTCTGTAAGACCTGCTTAACACAAATGTTTTCTTTCTTATAGTGCTGTACGATAAATTCGGTGAAAGATGGCAGACCAATCCAGCGGTTCAAGCAACCCACAAACATCAAGGTGAAGCTACGTTATGTTCATTTGTATTTACAGCTGGTATGGAATTTAAGGGCATTTATATTTTTGGTGCACCTTTTGTTCAGCTTAATGCACTATCAAACTGTACTAAACCAATTACTCAATACAATGATTGCAAATTATATTAAAATTTATCACTTACTCCTAACTTAAACTATGAGATTAATCTCACTAGTATCCTCTACTACACCTTTGTATAGGTGTGCATACAGGGTGTGCTCAAGCATACCCAAATACTCAAAATTTGGTATTTTGTGTCTTGTTTTTAAGTTTCTATTTTTAAGGTAGAGTCTGCTAATTTAAAATAAGTTTGATTAAGTTTTGGTTCACTTAGTTTGTTTGGTAAAGGAAAATAATGTCCTTTAAGATTGAATTTTCAATGAATGCTTGCTTTTAAGAGAAATTAAAAATAAAATTCCCTATGTGCACACCCTAAAGAAATGTGCTGCTCACACTTATGCACCCTTGCAGATTGTGACAGGACACAAAGTGATACAAAGGGATGTAACTGATAATTTATGTAATGTGTTAACATACTACATCCCTAATTAAAAAAAAAAATATATATATATATGTCAGTACAATCCAAAAGTTCATTTGAGCACTCTTTGGCCAGTTTCATTCAACTCTGCATCAAAATCTACCCTTATAACACACCTGTTAATGTGTTCCTTTAGTGTGCTTATAAATTACAAATTACAGGCTCTGTACACACTACACAAACATTCCAAACTGGACAAAGAAATGCCCTGGAAATAAGCGGTCTTCTCAGATGCTATATACTGTTTTCTATACAACAAATAAATTATAAATTTACGTTGCACACTGTGAAGTCTGTGAATGAAATCCTGGCAAGTATTGACAAATATCTGAAATAGTGGTCAAAATTTTGGCAGAACATCCCTGGCTCTGCCTTATTTTAAGTAGATGAAGCTCATGCAATTGAACAGCACCTGTAAACCCGTTACTTTTGAGGTGGATAAAATGCCACTGTCAAAAATAGATTCATTTTACATTTAGTCATCAGCTGGATTTAATCTGCTGTTTCAAGCACCAGGAATCTTTAGCAGTAGTAAGCCAGTATATATTCTATGATTAATATTTAAAAAATTTAAAAATTTTACTAGTTCCATGGCTTAAATTCCTTGCATTTAATGCAAGCCAATGGTTCATTACCGTGTTCACAACAGCCTGCCACTTGTCCCACCCTACTTCTCTAAGATCCATTATAATATCATCTTCCCACCCATTCCTAGCTCTACCAAGTGGTCGCTTTCTTACAGGTTTCCCAACCAAAACCCTGTACAAATTTCTTTTTTCCCTATAATGCCACATGCCGTGCCCATCTCATCCACCTTGATTTCATCACCCAAATAATATTTCATGAGGTATACTGATCATGAATTTCTGCATTATGCATTTTTTTCCAGTATTCTGTAAACTTCTCTCCTCTTAGACCCAAATATCTAACTCAGCAACCTATTCTCAAACACTCTCATCCTGTGTGAAGGGCAAAGCTTCACACACACATATATAAAACCAGGAAAATTATAATTTTGTATATTCTAATCTTCATATTCTTAAACAGCAAAGAAGAAGACAAAAGATTCTGAACAAATGGTAGCAGACACTCCCAAAGTTCCATCTGCTTCTAATTTCTTCATACATGCAAGTGTGACATGTAAAAGGATTTATCAGCTGTCTTTATCTTCCAATGTCCGCATCCCTCACTGTGTTCACAAGACACAAACACATACTTAGTTACTGACAGTACTGTCAACAAAACAGACTATATAATTCATTTCCAACCACCATCATTCCATATATAAATAGGTATTTATATAGACAAAGCGTTTTTGTATACTCACAGTTAAAACATTCTTTCACAGAGATATTAACAAGAAACGGTCAGGTGTCCTGAGCTGGGACAAATATTTCATGGCTACTGCATTCCTAACAGCAAAGAGAAGCAAGGACCCAGTTACCCAAGTTGGAGCTTGTATTGTCAATCAAGAAAACAGAATCGTCAGTATTGGATATAATGGCATGCCTAATGGCGATGATGAATTTCCATGGAGTAAGGAAGGACAGTCAAAACTTGACCAAAAAAAATATTATGGTAAGAAAAGTGGGAGGGTTACCTAACTGTCTCTGATGTACACATTATCAGTTCTTTAGAATGAAGAAAATTAATACATACATTAAATTAAGGCATTTTGTAATAGCATTCACATAAAGTTAGTTTTTGTGTGTTTTCAAATGTAAAGACAGGCTTTTGTTCAATCTTGACTTTTGTATGGGGCAGAAGTTTGGGTGTAAGGTGGGGTGGAAAGGAACTGATGGGATCCAGAACTGATTTTGCTAGCAAGTACTGAAGATGCCTGTATTTGCAGCAAATTCAGCAGCAGAATTGAAGCTTGGTACAAATATTGGGGGAGGTAAGATATTATGTTTGGTACTGAAATCCTCGCTAACAATTTTGCAGATGGAAAAGGACGAACTTGTTAAAATTCTGTCATGATTGGCACACAGGTAATATGAAATCTGGAAGAAGAAATTGAGGGATTATCTACAAAAAGTCACACTGAGGATGCATTTGACTAAACCCAAGAGAGGATTGGCAAGGCATATTCTATGCATAGTGACGAAGATGCAACAATATACAGACAGAGATTAATACAGCAAACATAAGCAAGAAGATATCATTAATATCAAATTACGAAATAAAAGTAGCATGGGAGACAGGAATCTGTAGTCTGTTGTCCAGTTAAGAAGAGAAGTGTAATAGCATGGAGTAGAATGGGATTTTGAAAAATAAGGGGAATGGAACAGGGAATGCCCCCTCCATACAGAGCAAACATCATGCCATTCACATTGTTTTGAAATGTCCAGGTACAAAGACGTGGCAAGATCAACTTCTCAGTAGTAAGTAGCTCAGTATTAATGCAGAGGTATATAAGTTCAGGTGTACATGGGAAAACCAAGTGAGAAATTGAGTGCTAGGAATAGTGGAGGAAACAGGAAAGTTACATGTACTTACTGTAAAAAACAGTAATTCAAGGAAGGTACTCTACAGTTAGGGTACTGTTAATATACTTGATATGCAAGGGCTGAACACTGTAATAACTGGGATTAGTGGACACAGTCCTCGTTCAACTTGTCTCAATGAATATTCCATTTTGTTCCGTTCTGTTCTATTCTGTTCTAATTCAGGTTGTCCTCCAGTATGCATGCATCACAGCTGTCAAAGGTCTGATGAATAATCTAGAACCTTGTGGTACTGTCTTTTCACACCTGCCTTTGTTAATTTATGGTACCTGATTACCTTCAATGTGTACACAAAGTATATGAAATGTGGAGTGTCAGTAAGTCTGCACAGTGAATTAGGCTGTGTAGTTTTACTGAAATTTCAGTGCGCGGAAATGCAATAATTTGTCATAAATGAAGAGAATATGAGATTCTGAGTACAGCAGAAGTGCCATTTAGTATTCCACAGTTTAAGATTTCCCCTCATTTTAACACTCTGTATCACTCATCCCAAGTCAGTAGCCCCTAGAATTTAGTCTTCACATCCACTGTACCTTATTCAAATTAAAGAAAAGGGGGAAAAAAGTACAGGTATAAATCCTCTCATCCATAACCTCAGCACCACATGTAAGCGAGCTGTTAACTTCACATTACCCTTGGTACAGAACCCAGTTACCTACTGAAAAGGAGGCCTCAGAGCTGGTCTGGATGTTCCAGAGAAGAGAAAAGTCTCTTTCCCCAACCATGAGTCAAACCCCAGATAGTACAGCTCATAGCACAGCCACTACACTAATTACACTACCCCAAAGAATAACAACCAACTAGATGCTACTTATTATTTTACTGTACTTCTTATAGGCTCAACATGTTTCAGGCACTACTATGCCCATCATCAGGAGCTCATGACAATGGTGTTGATTACCACATTGGTCGTTTCGTTCCTGGTTTGCTGTATGTTGGAGGTCAGGTGCGGTTAGGCTGGAGTAGCGTCCGGGCTGCAGCCTGCAGCCTGGACGCTACTCCAGCCTAACCGCACCTGACCTCCAACATACAGCAAACCAGGAATGAAACGACCAATGTGGTAATCAACACCATTGTCGCGAGCTCCTGATGATGGGCATAGTAAAAAGGTAACGCAGCCCCATTACAGGCCTGGACAGGCCCAGAGGGTTCTTAGGAAGTTAAGGTTCCCAGATTTCGTGACAACGGCACAGGATGGTGGTAGGTTGTCAGCCTTATGCACCGGCCGCCTTTACCCCAGGAAATACTCCTGGTACTCATTTCTGTTAGAGGCTAAGTTGACCCCAGGACCGTAGTGCGATCGGAAGGATTTTATGTCAATGAAAAATCCATTGACACCACCTGGGATCAAACCAGCGACCTTCCGATTTGTAGCCCAGCACCTTAACCACTGTGCTACCACGGTCCCCGATGGGCATAGTAGTGCCCGAAACATGTTGGGCCTATAAGAAGTACAGTAAAATAATAAGTAGCATCTAGTTGGTTGTTATTCTTCAGTTATCACAATGATGCACGGTACAACAAAATATCAAATACACTACCCCCATCACTTCACTGAATCTCAAGTGGGGATTTCCCTGAACATACAAAATTTCATGCAAAACAATTACGAGAAAGCCAGAGTTTTAATATCACTGTCATCTCTTGTTCATCATTACCCTGTACAAATATCTTTACATTAGTGCTCCTTCCTCTTTTTATCACCATCTGTATCCTGTCTCTCACCTCACAACTTTCCCCTTCTGACATCCTCAGTTCCTGATTGCACTTCACTGGCTTTCTCCCAATGGCTTCTTCTGTCCGCCTTCCACAGACACTGAACACATATACATGTTGCTAGCATTTAACCCCCCATCTGACCTTCACCTTCTGCTGTATTTCCATTTCGTCAGTTCCAGTCTGTGTTCTGCCATCCACCCACCTAAAGACCTCAATCCCTGGCTGTTCTCCGTTTACCTATATACTGCAGTATTTTTCCTCACAAAGCTTATTACTGCACCTTGAAGATGAAGGTTCTTCTGAAACACTGGTGAATTTATACCAGATTACAAGGTGTCATATCCTACATAACAGGATCTTCAGTCACTGCTGTGAGAACTAGAAAAGGAAACCAGTGTTTGGTTGGTTACTTTATGCCTAGACAGGTTTGATAAATACAGTTATGGAGAACATATTCAAGATTTAAAAAAAAAATTAAATGACCATATTTCAGTTTGTCATGCTGAAATGAATGCCATCGTGAACAGGAACTCAGCAGATGTTAAGAACTGCACCATGTATGTTGGACTGTTTCCATGTAATGAATGTGCTAAAATTATAATTCAGTCTGGAATCCGAGAAGTTGTCTATGCATCAAACAAACATAAGGACAAAGTAAAAACGCAAGCTGCTAAACGAATGTTTAAAAAAGTAGGCATCAAATGCAGGTAAGACATAATCCTCAAATTTATAACTTATTAATTTAGTAGTTTATAACATTTCCTTTAATACGAGACTCTGAGATCAAATGATGGTTAGCTCTTCTAACTTTCAAGGAACTTCTACGTATTACAGTTATGGTTTTTTGGATATGATGCTATGTGGTCCATTAGATGAGTAGCAATGTTTTGGAAGAACCTTTTGCTTCCATCTTCATGGCAGAATGTGCAGGCAATAGGTTTCTATGAAATGTTGGTACCACAGTGCAAAACCACATTGTGTCACACGTACCAGACGAAAGCACTTTTAATATTCACTGCAATAAGAACCCAAACTCTGACATTCTATGTAAGGTGAAGGTAAAGTAATCCCATTACAGACCCGGTGTGGCCCAGAGGGTAGGTAGAGTTATAGCTCTACTCTTCCATGGCCGCGGCACTAGAAGGGGGTGAGTGGTTAGCAGCACGCCCCAGCTGCACTTTACCCGAGGGAAAGACCCGGTACCCATTTTACAGGAGGCTGGGTGGGCCCCAGGGCCGGTCTGGACAGGCAGAAAATCTCGTCCCCACCAGGATTCGATCCTGGACCGTCCAGCCTGTAGTCAGTCGCTATACCAACTGAGCTAGATATTCTATGTATCTCCCCAATTTTTCATTGGTGTTCAGTCTTAGTAAGTACCTCCATGACTGAAAATATTAATACTCATCAGTATTCTGAAAATAATTCTGCATTTACCACTAAGTGCAGCCTTATTGTGTTCAGGGTTCTGAATTAATTGTGTTTCAGTATTGCATTGTTAACGTCACTGTATTTCAAGAGAAAGGTGTCAAATGTTTTGGCTGTTTTTGTATTCTATATTGATGTATAATTGCAACACTATTTTTGTTAAAATTTGCAGGGAATATGCACCAAAGGAAAAAATTGAGATTGACTTCACAGAAATCGACAGTCGGAACTAGAGACCTCCATCTCCATGAAAATATAACCAAGGAAACGGAAATTTTGTGGGGAAAAAAGATTACAAATTAATGGATCAGATAAATGAAGTGACAACAGTATTGTGATAACAAATGTGACAGTGTGAAACAATATGTCCAGTTATGAAGATATTGTGAAATGAAAGCATACAGAGGTAAAACAGATAGCACAAGTCATGCAAGGTCTCAGGAGGTATAAATGGAGGAAAACTGAAACACAGAAATATATTGTGAACAGCCAACAGAACTGTGTTCACACACAGCATTTTATAGCAGCCCTTTTCTGAACATAACCAGAAAACCCCCTTTTGGCTGTTATTTTGGTCATTATGACTACTGTTTCACTTTTGAATTCTCCTGATTCTAAACATAAACACCCTGTAACAAAACAGGTGAAACATAAATGTGTATTCTGAGTTCTAACCAAAAACTGTGAGATATGTAAAAGATAAAGCTGAAACTGAAAGTGTTACAATGCTCAGTTAGCCACCAAGTGAGAAAGACATGGGGAAGTGCAAATACAGCTCCATCACCTGGAACTGGATGTAGAGGAGTGGCCAACTGCATGCTCATGCTGCTTTAGTGCTTCAATAGAGAAATGAATGGGACCCAGATACAGTCTGGACACAACAACAAAGATAAATATTTGTGCCTTTGCAGGGAATTAAACCCCTTTTGTCTGGTATAACAACGGGCAAGAACAGTAATTTGGAGCAATATATAAAGGCTGTGCTGTTAATAACAGGATATCAGCTTTATCTTCTGTATCACCAGGCCAGTTTCTTATTGTTTGTGGTCACTGGTGTAAAAATGTTAGTTATTTTTTATTCCATGCAAGTTACTTAAAGCCCTGATTATTTTGTATACACACTGTCATCAGGTCCAACATGTTGATTGTGACATAGTTAAACAGTCAATTACCAAGAAAACGAAAGTGTATAATAAATAATTTCAGCAACAATTTTTTTCATCTCTATCCAGCTGTGACACATACATACATTGAAATTTAGACACTGAAATAGCACACAATGTCAAGCAGTATCTCTCAAAATGTCCCACATTTCACATTTCAAGCCTTGTAACTGTCAGTGACACATTTTACTGACTGATATCATCTTGCCACTGTATTCTGCTTGTGAGGAAGCAAAACCTAAATAAGCAGAAAATGGGAAATTTTATGTGATTTTATTCTCTTCATCACACTGTACCCAACCTTTACCACCATCACGTCACTGCTATATATACAAGTATAATCTCATGACTCACAGTTTTGTCCTTAGTGGTAAATTACCAAAAATTAGGATGAGTTGTTTTAAAATTTGGCATTTTTTATATATAATGGTTGGTACGAAACATCATACATACTGCTACTCTTCATTCACAAAAAACCAACAAACAAACATATCAACCGACCAACCAACCAGCCAAAAAGCTAATATGCACAAAGATATATGTATATGACAAAGTATTTATGGGTTGATGGGCTGCTGGGCCAACAATATGTAGTTGGGTAGATTCGTACACACATTCTGGAGAAGCCCACTGTCTCCATCTTTAGAGAAGGAAGGGCTTCATGCAAAATTGTAATACCTCCTGTCTAGTTTGGATTAGTAACGTTTTTTTTAAACAAAAATCAGTAAAAAAAACGGAGACACTGAATGCCATTAAATTCCATTCAACCAAAGGTGTACCTGCTTACATATCAGTGGACAGATTGGTAGGACAAAATGAAAACACAACCAGTCATCAATTAAACATGAATTAGTTTGAATAAAACAAGGCATTTATGTGACAGTATGTGCTAAATAATTTTATACCACACCTCATCAAATGTAATTTAAATAAATCTTTGTTTTTTTAAAAAAGTTACAGTTTGTTGATGTACACAGATCCCTCAGGACAGTAAACAAACCTCTCCCTACCCTTGGTGTCAGTAACATCTGGTTATCTGTGAGGTATGCACCAAGGCTGAAGACATTTGACCAATGACAATATAAAACAACAGACCATGTTTTCAGTGCAAAGACACAGCTGCCAAAGAAATAGTTGAGCACTGTGCATATAATACGACAATGTGTGACACAGAATTATTGCTGGCTGAGGCCACGGAGTGAAGAGTGAATACCAAAACAGCCCATCATATCATATACATATCACCATTTGTTAAATACTTGTGTTACTATAACTTGCAAATGAAGGACAAGAGAGCTACTCAGTATAGCAACTAGGCTGCAGGATGGACAGTCCAAGGTTCAAATCCTGATGGGGGCAATATATTTTTCACTTCTCCAATATGTCCAGACTGGCTCTGAGGCCCACCCAACCTTCTATTCAGTGAGTACTGCTGTTATTTCCTGGGGTAAAGCAGCCAGGGCTTGACGTTGACCACTCACCTCCATCCAGGTTAAGAATGTGTGTGAAGATACACTTATACTCCCCCTGTATGCCTACATGGCACAGATAAGGAGAACTTTAACTCTGTATTTTTAACATACAGTACAACTTTATATTAAGATTAATGTCTTCTAGAATTTGATGCCATGTAGTCCAGCACAGGGGTACCAACATTTCTGAGGAAACTACTACTTCATCTTCAGGCAACCTCTGAGTAAGACTGCATTCTTAATATGCACCAATATACAAACCTAAAACCCCACCATTTTATATTCTTCACCATCATTAATTTTTAATCCCATACAACTCCTACGATTTCTTCATATACATTTTCTGCCTGATCTTCACCTTAAATACATTCACTGTCTGCTTACCTTCACGCCGTGAAACATATTTATTTAGCAGTAGGAAATAAAATACAATGTACAGTCATTAAAAAACATGGAGTAAAATAGATACAAGATGGACTTCAATCTCCAGTAAAGTTTTTTTCATTGTATCAGTTCCAAACCCTCTGAACATTCTTTCATCTAATGAAGTCACTAATTACAATAAATTTTTTATTATGCAATTCAACGGTTTCTAATAAATGTCAGAAAAAATTCAAATGTTGCATTATGTACCAATTTCAATAATTCTCTACAGCAAAATGAAATATCCCTCAACTGGGCAGGACTTCTGTAAAGGAAAATGTGTGTTTATTCTTTTCCACGATGCAAAGGAATCTATGCAACTGCAACATGCGGAAATGGCTTGAGATTATCCAACTACCTGTGTGACCATGCTTGAGAGATCATGCCCCCCCCCCCCCCCCCCCCCCCCCCACACAACCCCACACACAACACAATATTCCACACTATTTTTTCTGTGGGAGTCAACACCCACCCCTTTGGCCTATTGTGGTGGGGGGAGAAACAATTAAATATGTTTTTAGTAA
>Ga0131853_10008636_pt1 | contig 18590 bp, 16 predicted proteins | sample TergutLab28metaG_FD_92764 | JGI IMG/M metagenome (GOLD analysis project Ga0131853, IMG submission 92764) | Labiotermes labralis P1 segment gut microbial communities from Petit-Saut dam, French Guiana - Lab288 P1 (version 2) (version 2) | ecosystem: Host-associated > Arthropoda: Insects >...
CAGCTCAGGGGGCGTGTCGGGAGAAGTGATCGCATTGCTTATGCTTATTTCTTATATCCACAAAATTATGCGTTGACGGCAACGTCTGAAAAGCGTTTGGAGACGATTCGCGAATTTACTGCTCTTGGTTCTGGGTTTAAGATTGCGATGCGTGATTTGGCGATTCGTGGGGCAGGGGATATGCTTGGGACTAGGCAGAACGGGTTCTTGGATACTGTCGGGTTAGATTTGTATACGAAGATGTTGGCTGAGGCGATTAAGGTTGCAGAGACAGAGGATGGGTTTACAGCATTGACGTCTGTTGAAGATTTAACGAGTAAGATGTTGACCGAATCGGCTAAGGAGCTCGATATTGGAATTGGGATCGACCGTTATATTCCTGACGCTTATATTGGTGATGCGAGTTTGAAGATTGAGATGTATAAGAAGATGAAGGCTTTGCAAAATGATGCGCAGTATTCGGAGTTGAAGCTGGAATTTGCAGATCGATTTGGGCAGATGCCTGAGGGTGTTGCGAGCTTGGTTGATTTGATGTATTTGAAGAATTTGATTACGCCATTGGTAGCGAGTTCGAGAGTGACAAAGACGACTTTGGAGTTTACCTTGACTGATGAGGTGAGCAATGAGATTGACGTGAAGCTACTTTATGGTAAGACTAATGAGATTGGTAAATTCGTGCGGGTTTTGTTTAAAGACGCCAAGTTTGTGATTGTATTTGATTTGCCGACTAGTGAGGGTGAGGCTGTTGCTAGTGCGATAAGGTTGTTTAGTTATTTGGGGGAGCAAATGTTGAACGGAGATTAGAAATGCTATGAGCTGTTGCGAACTTAGTTTTTGCTAGGTTCTTTTTGTTATAACCTTGTAGCAGGAAATTTTAGCACATATAAAAAAACCGAGCCTCATGAACTCGGTTGCAAATCTTTTTGATAGCTACGAATAGCAGTAACAAGGCTAAAAATAGCGCCTAATACCCAGAAGATTGAAGACCAGATGCGAGTTTTATCAATACTTAACGTTTCTAAATCAATCACTTATCCCACTTCCTTTAACATGATGGTGCTTTACTACTATCATATGGGATTTCGCCAATTAGGTAACTACCTAAAATCATTTATTTCCAAGATAGTTTACTTTCAAGAAGTTTACTTCCAAGAAGCTTCCTTCTTTTTCATCGTCAACTATCGCGCGTGCAACTATTTGTTGCGCATATACATCATAAACCATAAACAAGACTACCTCTTTTTCATAGCAAACAATGAAAAAACTACCGTTTCTTCATTGTTGGGAATAACAACACATCACGAATCGATGCTGAATCAGTTAACAACATCACCAAACGATCAATTCCAACACCAAGTCCGCCTGCAGGAGGCATTCCATATTCTAGTGCTTCGATATAATCATAATCCATCTCTGTTGCCTCATCATTTCCAAGTGCCGCTTCCGCAAGCTGTGCTTCAAAACGTGCCTTTTGATCAATCGGATCATTTAATTCAGTAAAAGCATTCCCATACTCACGTGCATCAATCCAGAATTCAAAACGATCAGTGAATCGCGGATCATCAGCATTTTTCTTAGCAAGCGGTGAAACCTCTACTGGATGTCCATAAACGAATGTTGGTTGAACGATTTTCTCCTCAACAAATACCTCAAAAAACTCATTAATAATGTGACCAACACCCGTAAAGTGAGCCGGAACATTGACATTGTGTTCTGTAGCTATTGCTTTTGCTTCATCAAGCGTTATTTCCTGCCAGAAATCAACCCCTGTTACTTCTTTAACAGCATCAACCATGTGCCAACGTTTCCATCCGGCAGCTAGATTAATTTCCTTGCCACCATAAATGACTGTTGTTGTTCCTAATACTTCTTGCGCAACGTGAGCAAATAAATGCTCAGTTAAGTCCATGATTGATTCCATATCACCATACGCTTGATAGAGTTCCATCATCGTGAATTCTGGATTGTGGCGGATTGAAATTCCCTCATTACGAAAATTTCGGTTGATTTCATAGACCTTCTCAAATCCACCAACAAGCAATCTTTTTAAATACAGCTCCGGTGCTACTCGCAAGTAAAGCGGAATATCGAGGGTATTGTGATGTGTCGTAAATGGACGCGCAGCACCACCACCGAGTGTCGTATGCAGAATCGGTGTTTCAACTTCAAGGTAATCTAAATCATCAAGATAACCACGGATTGCAGAAATAATTTTTGTACGAATAACGAACGTGTTACGACTTTCCTCATTCATAATCAAATCAACATACCGGCGACGATAACGCTCCTCAATATCAGTCAAGCCATGAAATTTTTCAGGTAATGGGCGCAAAGCTTTCACCAAAGGCGTATACTCAGTTGCTTTAATCGACAACTCACCAACATTTGTTTTAAACATCACACCTGTGACTCCAATGATATCACCAATATCCGCTTTATTAAACATTACATAAGCATCCTCACCAATTGCATCCTGACGAATATAAATTTGAATTTGTCCGCTTACATCTTGAACATGACAAAAACCAGCTTTGCCTTTGCCACGCTTTGTCATAATACGCCCAGCAATCGTAACAGCTGTTTCACTTTCTTTAGCCTCTAACGCTTCTTTAGAATACTCACCATATAACGCTTCTAGTTCAGATGCCTTGTGCGTACGCTCAAAAGCTTTCCCAAATGGATCCATTCCGAGATCAAACATTTCTTGCATCTTTTCACGACGAACCAACTCTTGTTCACTTAACTCTGTAGACACTTAAATCACTCCTTGTAGCACTCCTACGTTTTAAAAACATGTGAGATCATTATAACATGAAACAACATTTTTGTTTAGTAGGAAAGCGTATAAAGTGTTCTTTCTGTGAGAAAAGAAGCATTTTCTATAGAATCTCCTACCCAAACAACCCCATAATCCCACCATAAATCAAAGCACCCAAGATAACCAACGTCGGATGTGCTTTTTTTCGATCCAACAAATAATAAGACGCACCAGCTAATATGAGCAAGTGAACAATCCCAATATTATTAAACGCCACAGTAAAGTTCTGCAAAACAATTATTCCTAGCAACACAGCAACTGTTGGCTTGATATACAAAGACATCCGCTTCACTTGTGGCGAATTCTTATGCTTAAGTAAAAAATTCATTAACAAAATTTTTAAAAATAACGATGGCACTACAGTCGCGATCAAGGCAATTACTGTTCCGAGCAAACCACCCTGTGCATATCCAATCGACCCAGCCATTTTCGTAGCAATCGGGCCTGGCAATGCATTCCCAGCTGCAAGCATCTCAATAAATTCGTACTCAGTCATCCAATAATAAACATCAACAACTTCATGCTGAACAAGCGGGATTGTTGCTGGACCACCTCCGTATCCGAGGATGTTTGTGATAAAAAAGACCCAGAAAATTTCTAAATATTCAATTAATGCACCCATCACTCATGACCTCCCTTATCAGCTGTCGACTTTTTAGTAGGCAAAATGAATGCTAAAATAATCATCCCAGCCACCACAATCGCAGGATGAATATTTAAAAAGATGACTAAGCCGATAACGATCAAAACTTGAATTAAAACGACCACCCATTTCATATCTTTTGCAGCTGCAGACAAAAACTGCCACGCCATCAAAGCAAGCATCACCCCAACTACTGGAACGATTGCTTGCAACATTCCCGCTACCACGGGGTGTTCTCGATAAAGAGACAACGTCTCAAGTAAGAGAATCAACAAAATAACAGAGGGCAAAATAGTCGCACAAACCGCAATCCCTGCACCTATAATACCTGCAACACGATACCCAACATAACCAGCCATTTTCGTATTAATCGGACCTGGCAATGTATTACTGATCGCAACAATTTCGCCAAACTCATCCTCATCCACCCAATCATATTTATCAACAACTTCCCGCTTAATTAAAGGCAAACAGGCCATTCCCCCACCAAAACCTAAAATTCCAGCTCGCAAAAAAGCTATGGTCAAATCTTTATATACTTTCAAAATCTAAACATCCTTTCTCAATCTATTAAGGCACTTTTTTATGCAACATTACGCTTCCTCTGACATATATTAGATTGATTAATTACTTTGATACACATTTGACAAAAAGGAGAAATATCAATATGCCAGCACCTATTACTTTACAAGAACTTCAAGGGTTAAACCCAGCTCAAAACCACATTATTGATATTAGGACACCCCTTGAGTATAACGCAAGTCATTTCAAAGGTGCAGTGAATATCCCTTATGATCTGCTCATGATGTATCCTGATTCTTATCTCCAAAAAGATAAAACTTATTATTTGATTTGCGCTCACGGAACATTGAGCCACAGGGCTAGTATCATTTTACAATCTTACGGCTATAATGTCGCAAACATCAAAAATGGCTATGGGTTTCGTTACTATTACTGCTGATTAGCACAACATCTTGATCGCTAATGGTACGACCTCAAAACAAACCTCATCTACAACCCCACAAACCTCGCCATCAGTTTCTAGCAACTGAGGCGTTTTTAGCTTAACCTCAAATCGCTCAGCTCGTTGAAATCTAACCTTTGGATGCCCGACATGAGACCCGCGATAAACTTTTGACACAAGCTCCATAAGACCAGGCTTTGATACCTGATTTGTCGCAAACAATTCCAAAACACCGTCATCCATCTTCGAAACAGGTGAAATCTTTACACCACCACCAAAAAACATGCCGTTACAAATCGCAACAATCACAGTCTTTTTAATCTCATACTCTTCTTTGTCCCCAATAGAATAAGCGACATCAAAAGCCTTAAACTTAAAAACTTGTTCCACAATCGAGCGGAAATACTTACCCTTACCGCTCTTTTTTTCATTGTTTTGATTCATCGAATTAACCGTATTTGCAACTGTCGCGCCAAGCCCAACATCACACGCATTCAAAAAATATCGCAACCCCTTCTGCGCATCATCTAAAACAAACTCAGCCAACCCAACATCAATCGGTTTAAAAATACTCGTCTCGATGACCCGCACAAAACCATCCAAATCTTTCGGGATACCAAGTGTCCTCACGCTATCAGAACCTGTCCCCGATGGAAAAATAGTGAAAGCTGGCAGCTGATCAAAATCAACCCCAGCTGACATGATGCCATTCACCACCTCATTCGCCGTTCCATCGCCACCAACTGAAACAAGAACATCATAACTGCGCATCAGTGTCACTTCTTTGGAAAAAGCAAGTCCATCACCACGTTGTTCGGTAAACCGGACATCATACTCAAAATTTGCAACCTCAAGCTTTGGCAAAACTTCCTTCCAACGTTCCAGCGTACGACCACCAGCTGAGGCAGGATTCACAATAAATAAAACTTTTCTTTTCTCCATAACGATACATCCTTTTTGTTGTCCTGCTTATTATATCACAATCTTGTTATTTTAAAAATATCACCTTCGAATTTAAGGCAAAAATGATCGAAATTTGACTCGAATTTTTGGTTTGTGGATAACTACGTTTTCAAAAGATTTTTTTTCAAAAAATAACTCGATTTTTGTCATTAAGTATGATATAATGTGGAAAACTCGGGAGATGTCTTTAAATTAAAGACATTTTCAAAATTCAAAAAAATCACTGGAGGTGGCTCCCATGGAAGAGTATCAGTCGATATGGGATGAGGTTGTAGGTCAAATGAAGCTATTAATTTCAGAGCAATCTTTCGAAATGACATTGTCTACACCAAAGCAAGCATACAAAAGGGGAAACAAAGTCTATATTTCTGTAACTAATGAAGCCGAACGTTACATGTTAGACAAGTTTCATTTTCAAGATATCTCAAAAATCTTGGACGACATCTCTGGAGAATCACTAGAATTAAAATTTGTGACACCTGCCTATATTGAAAAGCAACAGCAAAAATACAGCGTTGTCGAAGCTGATCCTAACATTCACAATTACTATCGAGGCAATTTGAACGCAACATACACCTTTGAACGCTATGTTGCAGGAAAAAGCAATCGACTTGCCTATATGCTCGCCTTGCAAGTAGCCGACAGACCCGCAGAAGTTGCCAATCCATTTTATATCTTTGGCGGTGTCGGTCTTGGGAAAACCCACTTAATGCAAGCTGTTGGCAATCAAATGCTAGATAACAATCCAAACACCAAAATCCTCTATTGTACATCAGAAAAATTCGTTGATGATTATCGAATCGCAACCATGAAAAAAGACTTCGACGATTTCAAGAAAAAGTATCGCGAAGTGGATGTTTTATTAATTGACGATATTCAATTTCTAGCTAAAAAAGAGCAAACTCAAGAGGAGTTTTTCAATACTTTCAACGACTTGTATAATGACAACAAGCAAATTATTATTACCTCTGATCGCCCCGCTTCCGAATTAAAAGACATGATGGATCGATTAACTTCCCGCTTTGAATGGGGCATGCAAGCAGATATTCAAACGCCAGATATTCAAACACGAATGGATATTATGAAAAGAAAACTTTCTGGAGAAAACATTTCACCAGACGACTTCCCAGAAGAAATATTGGAATTTATTGCAACGAAATTCCATAGTAATGTCAGAACGTTAGAAGGTGCTTTGAAACGATTAATTTTTTATGCAACCATCAATAACTCCGAGTTCACCATCGAATTAGCCAACGATGCACTAAGACAACTTATTAAAGAAGAGAAGCGAACTTCGCGAATTGACGTCAAAAATATTATTAAAGAAACTGCCGAACATTTTGGGGTCTCCTCTGTTGATATTATGTCTTCGAAAAGGAAACAAGAAATTGCATTAGCGCGCCAAGTTGCGATGTATTTGATGCGTGAATTGACAGAAAGTTCTTATCCAAAAATTGGCGACTCTTTTGGTGGAAGAGATCATACCACTGTCATGCATAGTTGCAAAAAAATCGAAAAACAAATGAAAGAAAACAACGAATTAGCCACGTCAGTCAAAACATTAAAGAAATTGTTCATCTAAGGAATCGTTCATAAGTAACTTGAATGCTAACATATCGCTCAAATAATAAAACAAGTTTATTCTAACCAAAATGCCTGATTTATTTTTGAACGATTCCCAAGTCTAGGAGGATACAAACGTGAAGATTAGAATCAACAGACAAGCCCTAATTAGCAAATTAAATCATGTGACAAAAGCTTTACCCGTCAAAACGACACTTTCAATTTTAACAGGAATCAAATTTGTGACGACCGAAAATGGTATCTCATTAACGGGTAGTGACTCAGATATTACTATTAATACAACATTACCAATGGAAGTCTTCACTGAAAAAGGAAATGTTAAACTGATTGAAATTGAAGAACCAGGTGGCATTGTCATTCCTGGTAAATACTTCTTTGAAATTATCAAAAAGCTCGAAACGGATACCATTGAAATAAATACCTTTGACGAGACGGATATTTTAATTCGGGGACATCAAGGAGAATATACCCTCAAAGGACTCCCAGCAGCAAATTACCCTCAAATTGAATTGTCAAATGTCGTGCATCACTTCAAATTCCCTACGGCAGAACTTAAGACCATTGTAGCACAAACAATTTTTTCAGTGGCGGTAAACGAATCGCGTCCCGTATTAACAGGTGTGAATTTCAAATATAGCAATGGTTCGCTTTCATGTACTGCAACAGATAGTTTCAGATTATCCCAGCGCACGCTCAATCTTGAAGTCGAAGGATTGTCTGATTTTAATATAACCATTCCTGGGCGTAGCTTATCAGAACTTGGCAAAACCATTGATCTTGCTGATCCTGAGGTCGCAATTAGCATCACAAATAATCAAATCTTATTTAAAAATGCAGATATGTCATTCCAATCGCGCCTATTAGAAGGGGTTTATCCAGATGTAGCTGCCTTTATTCCAACAAATTTTGAAATCAATGTCGTTGTTGGGTATCGAGAATTATTTAATGCTGTGGATCGTGTTTCTTTAATGGCGAGAGAAGATCGTGCAAATGTAGCTAAAATTTCGATCCTTCCAGAGGAAAATCATTTGGTGATGAAGTCAAATTCGTCAGAAATTGGTAAAATAGAAGAGATTGTTCGAATCAAAGAGCAGACGGGGTCGAAACTTTCAATTGCGTGTAGCTCGCTATTCTTACTCGATTCATTAAAAGCGATTGAAAACAGTGATGGCAATGTAACTTTTGGTTTTAATGGCGATATGAAACCATTTGTTGTTCTTGATGACTATGATAAATCAAATTTACAATTGATTGTACCGGTTCGCTTAGAAGACTAAAAACTGCATCCAAGAGAATGTGATCGTTCTCCTTGGATGCAGCTTTTTTGTGTAAAATTTTAATCAGCTAACGAGTTGAGATTCAAAATGAGTGAAATGTTTTCTGTTGAAACAAAAGCGAGCAAAATCAATTAAGTTTTATAATCATTTGTGCGTATTGTATGTGTGTAAAGTTTCAAAATAGTATTGGGAGGACTAATTTAAAGTTATTTGTTTTAGAGTGTTCGTGATTTTTTCGTCACGGGTGATATAGTATGTTCGTATGTAGGAATTTATCTTGTAGGTTTTTTAGTGTATGAATTTGCCCGTTCCAATCTGCATTGTTGAATCTAATCGTCTTATCTTAATAAAATTTGTATGGGAAGATCGTTAACAAAAGGTCCATACACTTCCATTATATTCAAAGTAATACCTAGCTGACTGTGCGTTTGTGGAATAAAAAAGCGCAAAAAAAACAGATCATTACTCTGTTTCCTCAGCATCTGTCGCTTCTTCAAGTTCATCATCAGAATCATCCAAAAAGAACCTTCGATCGCCAACATCAAAACTTGATCTCGCAATAATTTCCTCATTAACATCAACGAAAATCACGGAAAGTCGAAAGTAATTAATCTCAGCTGCTTCTTTGATTTGTTGGGCAAGACCCCCAAACAACTCATTCATTTGTGAAAAAGTCAGTTCAAAAGTTAAAATATAAATGGCACGATTTTCATCATCAAGCTCGATGTCATCTAACAGAATTGTCATAATGAATTCGTGACCCTCAGCAAGTTCAAGGCGGACATCTTCACCATCAAGCGCAACAGAGGCGATAATACCAGCTTTGTTTTCTTCAAAAAACAACTCAAATTTGGCTCTTAAATCCTCAGGTGTTGGCTCTATTATTTCTTCGTATTCATAAGTAGGCTCTGTCGCTTCAATTTCATTGTCATTTCCACATGCAATCACCATCCACAAGAGCGCAAAGGCGCCTAGCACAAATGATATTTTTTTTAACATAATTTTCTAGCTCCTTCAATTCTGGTTAGCTGTACATGACTTCATTATACTATACATTTGTCCAAAAAACCACATAAAACGAGCTAAACAGCTCGTTTTATCTAATATAAAATTTATTAGATTCCAAAATAGGACCTTGTACGACCCCACCAGGCTGGATTGATTGGAATTGTTGAAATTGCTGTGGTGGCAAATTAGCAGGTAAGGTTTGAACAGGTATTGGAATAAATTGTGGTGCTGGCATTGGCATCGGCATCATCTGCACTGGCATCGACATTGGCGGTGGTCCATACATCGGTCCACATGCAGGCCCACAAGGACGGCCACCAAAGCCGCCAGCAAGTGCCCCGACTGCTAACCCACCTACAAATGGTAAAAATCCGAAACGCTCATCTTGTTTATTCACTGGATAATGGTAATGATTTAAATTTGGAACTTGGTTGCTTAAAACTTGATTATACATAAAAACTCCTCCCTAGAAGTTGTGTCTTATTATTTTATGACAACAACGATTAAGAGGTGAGTTATTCGTAGCTATTACTCATAAAGTTCTTCATACTCATCATTCGACATCAAATATTCACCTCTAGGTGTGCTAAGTAACTCAACCCTAGGCGTGCTGAGGAGGAAAGAATCGATGCTTGGTTGTCTCATGAATCCATTAAAACTATGAAATCTGGCTAGCCCCGAAGAAACATGCAGTGTTAAGTGATCTGCAAATTGATAAGTTCCGTTGTAAAATTGAAAACAAGGCGCTGTTTGGCTCGTCGCATCTTGTGCACCTAAACAATATCCAGAAAGTTGCATTTGAACAGCATAATTGAGTGAAACTGTTGAAAAGGTTGGGTTATTTGCTAACAATAAGTTAAAACGCTCTTCATGTAAATGCGCTTGCAAAAGACGTTCGGTCGCCTGATGATCATTTTCTGGATGAGCACCGATGATGTTAATCCCAATGTGTGATTGGTTAAAAATTTGGATTGAGTTGTTCTGAAGGATTGTAAAATCAGCATTTGTTAAGACATATTCAGTCACTTCTTCATTGATCAAATCATGATAACCCAAAACCGCAATGTATGCCAAACTAGCCTCGAGTTCACTTAATAAATTCCCGACGCTATCTGCAAAAATCACCCCGTCAGCTGAAAATAAATTTCCTGTAAAAACAATGATCTCAGGGTCTAAACTATTAACTGTTTCAACCACATTTTCAAGCAGAAGCAAACAGGTTTCACTGCGCACGAAAAGATCGCTGATTTGAACGACTCTTGCCCCCTCAAAAGGCGCAGGTATATCAGCAGATTCAACAAAAATTTCATTCACACTTGGACGAACACGACCTATATAGTGAAAGTAAAAGTAAAATCCGAGAACCAAAATCCCGATAACTGCAGTAAATGTCAATAATTTTTTCATAAGACAATTGTATCATAAATTATGGAGTTATGGTATACTAATATCAACGAAAAGAGGGATATTGATGAATAAATTACTATTGATTGATGGAAATAGCCTAATGTATCGAGCTTATTATTCAACTGCCTATAGCGGAAAACTCATGCAAACAAAGGATGGCTTTGTCACAAATGCGCTTCATGGCTTTATTAATATGCTGAAGAAAGTTCAAAAAGATTTCGACTATACGCATATTTTAGTCGCTTTTGACACTGCGAAGAAAACCTTTCGTCACCAGATGTTAGACTCTTACAAAGATGGGCGTGGGGAAACACCTGAGGATTTGATCGCACAGATTCCTCTTATCAAAAAATATCTCGATTTAATGGGCATCCATCGCCACGAAGTTGAAAATTTTGAAGCGGATGACATTATCGGTTCTATGGCACAGATTGGTTGTGGCGCCTCATTTACTAAAATTGATGTTATCAGTGGTGACAAAGATTTATTTCAGTTAGTGAATGATTGCATCACAGTACATTTTACTGTCAAAGGGGTTACAGAGCTGGAAAGTTATACGCCTGAAAAGATTATGGAAAAATACGAAACAACCCCAGATAAAATTCCGGATCTAAAAGGGATGATGGGTGACTCCTCAGACAATTTGCCTGGGATTCCGGGTATCGGTGAAAAAACAGCTATCAAATTGATCAAACAATTCGGCTCACTTGAAGAATTACTAGCACGGACAGATGAATTAAAGGGGAAGCAAAAGGAAAATGTTGAAAATAACAAAGAACTAGCCCTACTGTGTAAAGAAATGGCGACGCTTGAAACGAATATGGATGATCTGCCATGCATTGATACTTTAGTGCGACAAGAGCCTGATATTGAAGGGTTGCGAGAGCTCTACACCGAGATGGAGTTTAATCATTTTCTAAAAAGTCTGGCTGTTTCAGCGTCTCCTACAGCACAAACGCCGAGCAAAATAGAAATCGTAACAGAGTTGGCTGTTTTAGATGCCAAAGCATTTTCTGATTGTAGCCTTCATGTTGAAATTTTTGAAACGAATTACCATCACGGAACGATCATTGGCTTTGCGATCGTAAACGATCAGGATGCTTATTATGTACCATTTGAGTTAGCGAAAGAATCGAAAGCATTTGTTTCATTTTTAGCAGCACCTACTATCAAAAAAGAAATGTTTGACGTGAAGCGTGCAGTTGTTGCATTAAAGTGGGCAGGTTTAGAGTTAGCAGGTGTTGCTGGCGATTTGCTCCTTAAAGCTTATGTGCTAAATCCAACAACGGCAGATCCTGAATTTGCAAAAGTAGCCCTTCATTATGGTTTAGATGACATTTTATATGATGAGCAAGTTTATGGAAAAGGCGTGAAGCGCGCGATCCCTGAGGCGGAAAAGGTAGGGGAACATGCCATCACTATTGCCAGTACTGTCCGTCATTTGACAAGCGAACTTACCGAACAGTTAAAAGAGGCTAATCAGTGGATTTTGTATCAAGAAATCGAACTGCCGCTCACTCATCTTTTAGCTCAGATGGAATTTGATGGCATGGCCATTGATGTTGAAGTACTCAAAGAGATGGGTGTCGAACTCCATGAGCGCATTGGAAAACTAGAAACAGACATTCATGACATCGCTGGAAGTACCTTTAATATCGGTAGTCCAAAGCAATTGGGAACGATCCTTTTTGAAGAGATGGGGCTGCCTGGTAAGAAAACAAAAACGGGTGCTTATTCAACGAGTGCTGATGTGCTTGAAAAGCTAAAGTATGATTATCCAATTATCGAACAAATATTAGAATACCGAATGCTAACGAAACTATATTCCACTTATATAGAGGGGTTGCAAAAAGCTTGCTTTGAAGATGGGAAAGTGCATACTATTTTCAACCAAGCACTCACACAAACTGGTCGACTCTCCTCCACAGAGCCTAATGTGCAGAATATTCCGATTCGTGTGGAAGAAGGCCGACTCATTCGCAAAGCATTTGTTCCAGAAGCAGCTGATCATGTCTTAATTGGTGCTGACTATTCGCAAATCGAATTACGTATTCTAGCCCATATTTGTCAAACAGAAAGTCTTGTTGAAGCGTTTAAGAATGGTGAAGATATCCATGCTAAAACTGCGTCAGAAATCTTTGGGATCAAATTAGCTGATGTAACAGAAGATGACCGTCGTGCAGCTAAAGCTATCAATTTTGGTATCGTCTACGGCATGTCAGCCTTTGGTTTATCAGAAAATCTTAATATTACAACGATGGATGCCAAGCGCTACATTGAAGAATACTTAGAAACTTACACTGGAATCAAAGATTATATGGATAAAACCATAGAGGAAGCCCGAGAAATGGGTTATGTTGAAACGCTCTTTTTGCGACGACGTTACATCCCTGAGATTACCAATAAGAATTTTATGGTTCGTCAAGGGGCAGAAAGAACAGCAATTAATGCACCGATTCAAGGATCAGCAGCTGATATTATTAAAGTCGCGATGATTGAAGTGGATAAATTGATGAAAGCAGAAGGCGTCAAATCCAAAATGGTCTTACAAGTGCATGATGAATTGTTATTTGATGTTCCAAAAGATGAAGTAGATATGATGATGGAAATTGTTAAAAAAGGGATGGAGCATGCAACTGAGCTATCGGTACCTTTGAAAGTTGAAGTGAATCATGGAAAAAATTGGCATAAACTGAAGTAAAACTGCATATGTTGGCAGGTAATGACGCATAATAAATTAATTAGATAGAAAGGAAGGGTGGTGATGAGTATGGGGGCAGAAAAAATGAAGGATGGTTTTGCCCAGCGGGGAGATGGTGAGATAGAAGTTAAAGAAATTAAGCGTGGATTTGCGCTTGAAGGTGGCGGGGCAAAGGGTTCATATCATATGGGTGTTTGCAAGGCTTTCATTGAGTCAGGTTACGAATTTCATGGCGCTGTTGGAACGTCTATTGGTGCGATCAATGCTGTCATGCTAGCAAGTGGCGACTTCGAAAAGGCGTTAGAATTATGGGAAACTGTTGGTATCGAACATCTCTTTGATCAAGAATTTCTCGATGTACTTAAACTTGAGCAAGGGTTCACTGGTAGCGTCACAACGGCATTAAAAAAATTAGTGACAGACCGTGGCGTCGATCATTCTCGCATCAAAGCCTTTTTGTCTTCTTACATTGACGAAGAAAAAGTACGCGCATCAGGCATTGATTTCGGCTTGGTCACCTTCTCGCTTAGCGAAAGAAAGCCTTATGAAATCTTTCTTAGCGACATTCCCGAAGGCAAGCTCGTTGACTATATTCTCGCAAGCGCCAAACTCCCCATCTTTACGCCTTTACACGTTGATGATAAGCGATTCATTGATGGCGGGGTTATTAACAATTGTCCCATCAACATGTTAATCGATCAAGGCTACAATGAAATCGTCGCTATCAGAACAAAAGGATTCGGGATCTTCAGGCGCTATGATAAAAACGCAAACGTGATCGTTATCGAAGCCAATGAAAGCCTCGGCCATTTCTTAGATTTCAATGCTGACAATGCTAAACTAAACATAAGACGGGGTTACTGCGATGGCCTAAGAGTCATTCAAGAGCTAGCAGGAAATCACTACTACCTTAAAGACACCGTTTTGCAGCCAGTCGAACAAAAACTCTTTAGCATAACAGAAGTTGACCTTGAGTCATTAACTTATTTCAAGAAGGTGAATAGCCCGAAAAGACGGATTCTGTTTGAACAATTAATTCCAGAAATGGGTGAGTACTTAGATTTGCCAAGGAATTTCACTTATGAGGAGCTAGCTTTAGCCATGTTAGAATTTGTCGCCCTTCGAAAAGGTATCGACCGGTTTGAAGTTTACGATTTTGATACGTTCTGCCATTTGCTCAAAAGTACACCAACCTTAAAAGCAGATAATATTTTAAGCAAAGTCGGAATCGATTTTTCTGAAAAAAGATCGGTTCTAGTGGAAGAGGTCGTAAAACTTATCATTTAAAACTTGACGCGTTTGCATGATCATGGTAAAATCGAAACAGCTAAATTTCGCAAAATCAAGGAGGATTACACAATGAAGAAAAAAACAGCAATTATCACGGCCATCGCAGCAGTTCTCGCGATTGCAGCAACTATTTTTGTTATTAAAAAAGGCCCACAATTAAAAGAGGATCTACTGAAAAAAGTGGATGATTTAAAAGCAAAGATTAAAGATTTCGAAGTGTCTGAGGTGAAAGATGCCATTCAAGCCAAGTTAGTTGAGATCAAAGAAGACATCAAAGAATTTGACTGGGAAAAACCAAAAGCGGAAGTTGAAAAGAAGTTTTATGAATTGAAAAAACAAATTCGATCGGTTAAAAAGCATATTCCTTTAATTGAAGAAGAGGAAGCCACTGAGGAAATCACTGCTGAGTAAATAAATAGAATATAGAGAGAGTTCCGTGTTGATGAGAATCATTGGCATGGGACTCTCTATTTAATTCTTTAATTTTCCATGCTTTCGACCTGATTTCAAAGAAAAACGCTATTCTAAAAGCATCCTAGCAATTCAAACGCTATTATTCTATATGGCATGTCGTTTTCATAAAACAGTCCTGTTTTTTTTCTTGCTTTTTTCTTGAATTCCTGTATAATGTTATAAAATTTATTCACCCAAACATCCAAAGGGAGGCAATATAGCATGCAGTATTACAGTACGAGAGACCCGCAAAAAAAGAAGATTCTAGCTTCGGAGGCGATTGTCAAAGGACTTGCTCCAGATGGCGGATTATATGTTCCGAATGAGTTTCCAGCGCTTCAAGATTTTATCGGTAAGTCATACAACACGCTCGCCTTAGAAGTGTTGAAGCGATATCTAACCGACTTTTCCGAAGAAGAATTGGCACTTTGCATCGAATCTGCTTACAAGACCTATCAGCCTGTTAAGTTAAATGGCAACTACTTGGAGCTATTCCACGGTACGACACTCGCCTTTAAAGATGTTGCTCTCCAGCTTTTCCCTTACCTGCTCACAACTGCCCTTGCGAAAAATAATATTGATAAAACGGCAGTCATTCTCGCTGCAACTTCTGGCGACACAGGATCAGCTGTCCTTGCAGGAATCGCTGACGTTCCAAAAACCAAAGCCATTGTTTTCTATCCAGAAAATGGCGTCAGCTCTGTTCAAAGATTACAAATGACAACGAAAGAGGGCGCGAACGTTCATGTCTTCGGGATCAAAGGCAACTTTGATGAGGCACAGACAGGGGTCAAAGAAATCTTCTCTGACGATACGTTTAAAAACCAGTTTTCTGACGACTACTTCTTCACGTCTGCCAATTCAATCAATCTTGGTCGCCTACTCCCGCAAATCGTTTACTATTTCTATTGTTACTCACAACTCGTGCTCCAAGGAAAAATAGCTGAACATGAAAAAATGAATTTTGTGGTGCCAACAGGAAACTTTGGTAATATTCTCGCTGGTTACTACGCGAAGCAAATGGGATTGCCAATTCACAAACTCATTTGTGCGACAAATAAAAACGATGTGTTAGATGAATTTTTCAAAACCGGGATCTATAATGACGATCGTGAGTTCCATTTAACGCTATCCCCGTCAATGGATATTTTAATTTCAAGCAATTTAGAGCGTCTAATTCATGAAGATTATGATCTCTCACTTTTCGACTCTGGATCGGCAACAGATCAGGAAACGTTAGCGACGATTAAAGCTGTTTATGAAGCGGATGAGTATCTTCTCGATCCCCACACAGCGGTAGCTAAGCATGTCTATGAGCAGTACAAAGCGAAAACTGGCGATGAAACATTCACGATCATTGTTTCAACAGCAGCACCGCACAAGTTTCCTGAGGCTGTTACCCGTGCGGTTGGCGCGCATCCATTGAATGAGGTGCCAGCCCAGATTGCTGGTTTAGAGAATAAGCCCGTCTTGCATCCGAACGTTATAGATGATTTGAAACGAGCTGTTGCGGAGGTGCTTGCATGATAAAGATAAGAGTGCCAGCAACAAGTGCTAATGTCGGCTGTGGATTCGATTCGCTTGGATTCGCAGTTAATCTGTATTTAGAAGTCGAAGTACTCGCAGAAAGTGCCGAATGGCAAGTCATCCATGATTTAGGTGCGGAAATCCCAACTGATGCGCGTAATTTGATTGTAGCAACGGCTTTGAAAATCGCCCCAAATCTAAAACCTCGAATGCTTAGAGTTGTGAATGAGGTGCCAATCGAGCGCGGTTTAGGAAGTAGTTCAACGGCATTGGTCGCTGGGATTGAACTTGCTCACAGACTAGGTAGCGTTAATTTAACGCTCGATGAGAAGTTACAAATTGCTTGTGAAGCAGAAGGACACCCCGATAACGTAGCGCCCGCTATTCTTGGTGGGTTTGTTGTCGCAAATTACCATGATGGCGCATTATCGTACGCTAAACTCGAGCTGGATGAGCTAGGACTAGTTGCTTTTATTCCAGATCGTAAGATGTCGACAAAAGCAATGCGACAAGTTTTGCCTAGTGAACTGTCCTACCAGGAAGCGGTTCGCGCATCAGCAATTGCTAACACGATGGTTGCTCAGCTTCTAACAGGCGATTTTCAAAGAGCGGGTAAATTAATCGAAAGCGATCTGTTACATGAACCGTATCGTGGCGCGCTATTACCAGAGCTTGGCAAAGTGCGGGAAATAGCGCACAAATGTGGGGCTTATGCCACCTATTTGAGTGGGGCAGGCTCGACAGTGATGACGCTACTACCAGTTAATGAAGTTGAGGCGTTAGTAGCAGCGTTAGCAAAAGTAGGCAATGCAACTGTTTTGCCATTAAGAATGGTTAAAGATGGGGCACATGAAAACTAGAGGAGTTGGCGAGAATGAAAGTATTAAAGTTTGGTGGTTCATCATTAGCAACATCAGAAAATATTTTGAAGGTTAAGCAGATTATTGAAAACGATCCAGCTTGTAAGTTTGTCATTGTATCTGCATTAGGTGGCGTTACAGATGATTTGATCAAAGCGACGAAACTTACCACAGAGGGAAGTAAGGACTTCTACAAAGTAATCGAACAGCTTGAAATTCGTCATATAAATATGGTTGAGCTTTTGCTTTCAGAGGCGATAAAATTAGCAACACTCGAGCAAATGGATGTGATGTTCTCAGAGCTTAAATCCTACTTAGAAGCCGTTCATTTTATTGGCGAGGCAAGTCCGAAAGCATATGCTTATATCCTCAGTTTTGGTGAGCGATTAAGTGCCTTGATTCTCAGTCGTGTGATTGATGGTTCAGAGCTTATCGATACGAGAGCGATCATTAGAACTAATGATGATTATGAAAAGGGACAAGTTGATTTCACAGCGACTAATAGCAATTGTAAAGCTATGTTACTAAAAGCAAAGAATCGTGTTGTTTTGCCAGGCTTTATTTCAGCAAATGAAAAGGGTGAAACAACGACATTAGGGCGTGGTGGCTCTGATTATACGGCTGCGATTATTGGTGCAGGTGTTGATGCAGAGATCGTTGAAATTTGGACAGATGTCGATGGCTTTTTAACAGCAGATCCGCGCAAAGTAAAACAAGCTTACCCGATTGAACACTTAAGCTTCTCAGAAGTATTTGAATTGGCGACTTTCGGCGCTAAGGTGCTCTATCCACCAGCAGTGAAGCCGCTCTTTGATGCTAAAATTGAAATGCGCATCAAAAACACATTAAATGCAGCGGCAGCTGGAACGCGTGTGACTGTAGAACCATGCCAAACAACTGCGATTAAGGGCATTTCCTCTATTGATCATGTACTCCTTCTCACTTTGCACGGAATTGGGATCACAAGTACAGCTGGCATTTTGAAACGATTATTTACCGCGCTCGCGGATGCGGATGTTTCCGTTATCTTGATTTCACAAGTCTCATCGGAGCAAAGTATTACTTTCGCGATTGCGCCTGAGGATCGTTTAAAAG
>Ga0131853_10008637_pt1 | contig 18590 bp, 16 predicted proteins | sample TergutLab28metaG_FD_92764 | JGI IMG/M metagenome (GOLD analysis project Ga0131853, IMG submission 92764) | Labiotermes labralis P1 segment gut microbial communities from Petit-Saut dam, French Guiana - Lab288 P1 (version 2) (version 2) | ecosystem: Host-associated > Arthropoda: Insects >...
TGGAACCGCAAGAAGCCCCCACTTTTCTCTGGCCATTATCTCCGTAACCATTCAACTTTGGATATAGGTGTTTTGGGTTATATCGGTATACTTTAACATAAGGAACACTCTCCTGAAGTCTGGGACACCCTGTATAAGATTAAATTTTGGCAACTGAAAATACCCCTTTAATTCTGTCATACATTAAATGCATGAATGAATGCTACAGTAGCTACCAAAATTACAAGCACACTTCTAACACCTTTGGAACATATCTGTAAAATGTCCAGGAATGAATAATTTACATTTCTTTTTTAGGATAGTTTTCTTAGAAATGCTACACTTTTAACTTTAACAAAATAACTTTAATGTTTTGTCTTTAAAACATTACAATAAGCATTACTTATACAGTGGTTTTTATTCTTCAAGTTAAAATATTAGTCCTGAACACTGCAGCTCAAGATGAATATTTGGTTTGTGATGCTGAGTGACAATTGTGTATGCCAGGTCCACAGAATCAAGGACAACTGTGCGCAGCAGGTGGAATGGATTCAGACCAGTTACCAGGGTCAAGTCAAACACCTGCGGGACATCCGTGATTATGGCACGAACCACCTCAGTGCACTGCGAGACCAATATTATGACCAGGTAAAATACGTTATTTTCTTCCTTTCTTAGTTTGGCAGAATATATACTGCTATCAAACCCTTCCACTGTTATAAGATTCTGAATCCAGTGCTATAACAACACATTTAGGTAGGTATCAGACACCATGCCATCTAGGAATGAAAGTTCACTAATAATGTTATGACTTTATCCCTTGATTTGCATACAGGAAACACCTGCCTGTACATTTATAACTCATCTGTCTTCTGCCACAGATATTATGAAAGGAAGGATTAGTGATGTATGAGGAACAGTAAATTTTCCCTCTAATACCTCCTTCGTTTCATTGCAGGATGTCATGATAAATGCAGAAGTCATTATTAAATATCCCATTATAGTACATAAAACCTGAGCCTTTATTTCAGAAACTGGTTTCAAAATTGCTTGGGTACCTCCTTTGATATGAAAGTAAAATATGTGTTTAGTTAGTAATGGAATGGAACATGCCACAGAAACTCTGTGTCCTATCATGTATTGAATGCACATCAACCAACATCTTCAGTAATTTGCAGTGCTAAAATGTGCATTCCTGCCGCAGGTCAACACTTTGAACAGTTGTGTAACATGTATCAGTATTAAGTTCCTTTACTTTTGCAGTGACACTATTGTGAAATCTTTTGTTGAAAGACCTTACTTCTAGTACAACGCTATCTTTCTTTCAAAGTGTCATGGATTCTTAGAACTTCCCATATTGGACCCATTAAAAAAACTGTGTACTATTATGCAAATGTAAAAAATGTTGTTTGCTAAAATAAAAATTTATACTGTTACTGGACTTCTTTTGTTTGTTAAGTTGGTACTGTCTGAAACTCAAGCTTCTTGCAAGTAGCGTGGCTGACTGCTACTTGTTAGCATCACATGCAGTTAAAGAAAACATGTGCAAGTAATGACAGGCCAGTAAAATTTCCTTTACTCCAAATTATGTGATCAGTATGTACAGGGGCCCCCTGAATATGTATCACAACCATAAAGAAGCTCTAAACATTTATGTCACCTTGAGACTGTAAATACTAGAGAAAACTAAATTGCTATAAAAGTGACAGTAAAATATGTAGGTAAAAATCAGTTCGTTAACGGAACAGTTAAACCAAGAGCATTTAAAGTGCTACAATTTATATTTCAGGTTAAACGCGTTCGTGAATATTCTACAAGCCAGCTCAACTGGGTGAGAGAGAATTATGTCTTCCAACGCAACCGCATTCGAAAGTTCAGTGCCCATCAAGTCCTCCGTTTTCGAGAATCATACAAGTATCAACAACAGACCCTCAATAAGTTACTGGAGAACCTGCCCAGTCTTTACCTCGAAAACTGTCGATCAGGTTCCTGTGGTCGAACTGATTCAGTTGTGTTTGACCCATCAGATGTCTCAGGCATGGACATGTATATAAAAAAAAAGATCAACCACAATGCCATCAACCTAGACGAAACTAATACCTCAGAAGATACACAGAGTCACTTATCTCTGTACTACACACCCAGTGAACTCTCCGAGAGCCCACACCTTTCACCTGGGACATTTATCAATGAACTGGCTGCCAGAATGGATAGTTCTTTTGATGAAAGAAAAGAACTGGAACTAGTAGATGGGGAAGATGAGGAAGAAGAGGGCAATTATGATGAGGAAGAGGAGGAGAAACTTGGTGAACCACAAACATCGCCTTATTTCTTAACTCCTGTTTCTCACCAAAGACCTAGGCAGTTGTGTAGGTTCATGATGAATGGCATCTCAGTACCTAAGTTCGAAGATCCGTGTGCAGTGTTTCATAGTGCAACAAGAGTGAAAAGAATACGTGCAAAAAAAGCAAAGGAAACTGGTTCAGCAGAAGAAGTATCCATCCTTCTGCCAGCTAACAGTGTTTGTCGTTATAACTTTAGTGCAAGTTTACCAGAACTAAGTTCATCTGGAAATCGAAACCATACAGCAGTAACCATTGATGCTGGATGTAGTGACAGAGTGACAAAGAAATCCGAGAATGAAACTGCCTTGTAGTGCCAAGTCGGAGTCTTTCAGTAAGGTAAAAATGAGATAATAATTAATTTATTCACACTAACTGTGATAGGGATGTGGTATCTCGATTCAGATGGTGCAGTGTGCTTACAGGAATGATTTAAAGGTGCAGCTCGAAGTATGTGACTGATTTTTATTAACTGTTGTGTGTAACTGTTATGCAAAACATATCTTGGGATGCGTGTCTTCAAGTAACAGTGTCTTCAATTTCCATGCTCTATAAATTAATTCTTGGAGACATACATGTAATTGTTGGGTTCCATATTACTCAGAGATACTAATAATAGTAATTTCCTTAAAATTAATGTCTTACATCCCTTCATTCCATAACTAATTGGAAATGTATGCCAAGTGTACTGTTAAATCTGCTTTCAAATGTAAAGGTCTCATTACATATTCCCCACAGGGAAAATACAGTTCCTTTTTAATGTAATCCTAAGGAAACAATTTTTTTTTTTCAAAACAGATGTAATTTACAGTTGGGGCTATTTTATTTTGTGAAATAATATGCAGTGGACAATGAACTTCCCAATTTCTGGTGTGTGAAACCAGTTACCATAAAATCTGATATACATCTTAGCTAACTAAATACATAACTAAATTATGTATTTAACCAATAGTAACCATTGCTCAGCTATTTAAACTGGGGCTGGTAGACAGTCGCAGGTGTGATAGATGCAAGGAGGCATCTCAAAAAAGCTTCACATGTTCTTTGTGAATGTGTGGCACTGGCAGTATTTAGATTTATGCACCTAGGCCATCATTTCTTGAAACCAGGTGGCTTTGCTGAAATCTCCATCAGCAAGGTACTGAACTTTGTTCAAAGTGTGGGGCTGCTGAATGCTTAAATAAAGGGCTGCACAAAAAATTGGAAACAGTCAAAGAGCAAGGGTCACTGCAGTTCCTGCCCTATTGTGCCCTACTCTACTGTTGCCTACTGTGATGAATTTAGTTTGGAAGACCTTTATGGCAAGGCCATGTTTCATAATGAGTTCTACCCTTTCTACACATGACCTGAGATTATAAACTGCAAAATTATGACAACAGATGAAAGGGAATCTCTTTACTTGATAGGAGAAATATTGCCTTGACATAAGGAATCTGGCTTGTCCTTTCCCAAATATCAGTTTGTCAATTCTATGACATAAGAGAATGCTAGGATGAAAATGCTAAATGAGCACAAAAATTGAAGTTGTTACTATCACCAACATTTCTAGGTATGCCGATTTGATACACAGTAGTAACTAAGACCGTTCCAGTTTAATTTAAGCTTCCATTTTCGGCCACTTTTAAACCCAATGCTCCTGGAAGCACCACACAGCAAAACTCTGAAAACTATTTAACCTTTCCTATGTCATATGTGAGATATTCCACATTTGAGACTTGCGTGTCTTTTCGCACCATAATGTATCCCATGATCCGCCCTTCATTTACATTGGTTGTGTTCAGCTTTTTGTGAATGATGCTTGATGGAAGCATTTGTTCTTATAATGCAGTGAACTGGTACGATTACGAAGGAAATTTTAAACTTTTGCAGAAAGTGGAAGGATTCAGGAATTTTGGTGAATTCTTGTGATATGGGAACAGCTAAGCCACCTAAACAACTGGGGATTGGGAACTAATAAGGGAACAAAGACTGACAAAATAAGTCTTAAAGGTTTAAAACCAACAAGTGTTACCGAGGTCTAATATACACAGTACCTCAAAAACTGCATAGTGTTAAACCCAGTTTTACAACTATGACATGGGCAGTTTCACAAAAATTCCTACTCTCCGTGTTAAGAAGTAAACTACTGACATTCTGCAATAAATTTTGTTTCTCAGTGATATGTAGATGTTCAGAAATATAATTTCAAGTCACAATGTAATTGATATTAAACATTTTTAATGCATGATTTAGATGTAGAGCCTACTGAAGGAATAAGAAACACATGCACACACATTAAGCCCTTCATAAATGGTATATTTGTCTTTACAGAGTGAACTCACACTAATTTACAATTACTGTGAAAATGTTCCTAAAATGATTTATTAAAATCCTGTGTGAAAAAGTCAATATTCCTTCACTGCAAGTCAATAATATGTCAGCTCCTCCAGATGAAACCTGCATGCTAAGTGTAACAATTATATGAGGATATTTATGAATTTTAAACAGTAAATTAAGTACCGCATATTCTTACGTAAGTGATAAGGGCATAAACTAACATTAAGAAACTTCACATGACAGTTATCCCAAACATTTTAAAGGTACAGTGTCACGCATTTCAGTAGCTATATATATTCTGCACTAAAAAGATAAAGTCCAAAAGTTCAGGAGTCCTACCAAAAATTCCACATTTTCAAAGGAGGGACTATGTTACTTCTGTTACTGGCTAAATACCCCACCTGAGCCTGTTCAGTATATAGTACACCATCGCCATTTAAACATGTTACAGAATTTGAGTTACACATTTGCACAGTGAGCACAGAAAGACTTATTTTCTTATACAGTAATGTTAAAACGTAGTTTCAAGAGCAAAACAGGCAAAGTATATACCCTGATTGGAGCCCCTTTTGTGACATTCAAGAGACTACAAAACATTACCCTCTTAAAACTGCATTACTGCTTCTATATGGCCATTTTTTGTTGTACACTCTACAATGTTCATGAATGAAGAGTGGAGTTTTCTGGGATATGACACATACAGTTCAACAGATAGGTACCATTTTCAGATACAGGCACCATGTTCATTATCTACCCAACTACACAGAATCACATTCCAGCTGATCATCACTTTAATATCTGCCACTGTGAAAACCTCAAATCTCACATGGACAAATTAAATTTCAGCACAGTTTGAGACAATGCAACATTACCTCTGGAAGACAGATATATTGAATTCGTAACAATTAGAGGTCATTCCAAATACAGGTCTATTCAAACTTTTATTACTATAGTGGAGACTGTTACATTAAAGTGTTTGGTGCTGGTTATTTTACTAACTGTACTATTGTGGCATTAACAAGTACCAGTCACTGCTGTTGAGTATTCAGTTAAATATGTGCATACAAAATGACACAAAATGTATCCCATTTTAAGACAGAAGTAACAAAAAGGGGGCCATACTAAGTTTGTTACCAAAAGAACCAAACAGCACCCAACATTTCTATTTTTATGGTGAAAACTATCATTAAGTTACAAAAACCAATAAAATTATTGGTATGTCAGTATTGTTTTGTTGTAACTGGAGTGTTTTTAATTCACCCAGATCAATTTGTAGACAATTTACAAGTCAGATAAAGGAGTTATTCAAGATATATCACTGTACTTAATGTATTTCCTTCCCCACAATAACCATACACACCAAACCATACCCAGCTTCTCCAATGACCCCTTTTCTCGCCATAAATCTAAACATATTTCTGTGCATCCTCAAGTAAAGCAACAAGCCTGACCTGTTTTATAAATGTAGTTTTGAAGGTCAAGCCTCTCCTTCATCATACTGCCTGCACTGCTCCTCCAAACCATGACAGCAGAAACTTTACTTAAAAAAAGTGCACCTAAAGTTGTTCCTGTGTTGCAAAGAAGGCAATTAGTGGGAGCCTAACCTCAGCCCCAGAGGTGAGCAGTCAACTACACTCCTAGCAAAAGAACTCACATACTGATTGAATAGGAGGATGACTGGGTCCCAAGAGCCAGTTTGGACATTTCAAAGAGAAAAACCTCTTGTTGCTGTCAGGAATTGATCCAGATCATGCACCTCACAGCCCAGTGACTATAATGGCTGAGCTAACCATGGCTTGAAAAGTCGTTACCAAATGGTGAAAGACATTGACTCACAGGAGTGTGAAATTCTGTGGGTACATCAGTCAAGTGATATGAGTACATGCAAGTCAGAAAAATGGCAGTCTAGATTGCAATATACAGCATACAAGAGGTTTCAATGCAAAAATTAACAACCAATGTGTAATTTCATAATGAAATGTCACAGAAACTCAATGTACATATTAACACGGCTTTGCTGTGCAGCAACAGAATAAACTGGTGCAGATTCTAACATGTGACACTTGAGACCATGACTGCGTTAGTCTCAGTGCAGAATATACTGCAGTGTAAATATGCTCAAAACAAAAATCAGTGGAACAGGAGCCTTATGACACTATACAGCAACTGCAGTGGAGCACAAAATTTCCCTTCAGACATGATTACAGGACTTTTTTTGGTGGAAATATATTTTGTGGATTATAGTCTTCTGGGATGTGAAACTGTGTCACTGGGTGAGTGGTTGCCAATGTTTTATTTTTCTCCTTTGAAGATGAACAAACTAAGACTTCAAAACTCATTCTCCCAGTGGCATGGTGTCACATCCCACAATCCTCAGCAACATGAACGAGAATCTCAAATATATGAAAACATTTTCATAAACTTTGGTACTTTAATGCATAAATGCAACTGTCTGTGACATGCAAAACTTTTTTTGCCAATCAAGTCACATAATTACTTATGCTATTACAGTTCTTCACTATCTCCAAACTTGTATACATTTTCCACACTCTACAGTGTGAATAAAGACACAAACTGTTACCTATCTGACTTCTAAGAACATTTCACTGAACAAAACACTCATATTTACAATCAAAATACAGCAAGTAATACTTCTTTTTTAGCCCAACACCCTTTCTTAAATTGAAGGTCAAAAAAGTTCAAGATCTCACTGTTCATGCCATAAAGCCAAAAATGGGAATGCTGAAGCATATCACTAGGGAAAGTTTCACATAAAATTTCAATATAATGTGTGAAAAGTTCATGGACTATATAGTAAAGTCCACTATTGCCTTAAAGTTTGGCATGTATCAATTTAAATCCCAGTTTCTGCCATGGCCACAACACTGTTCAATTTAAATGCCTGCAGTTAGACAGTGTTTTCCCCTTCCGATGAAATGGCTGTACGTGTAAAGGGACAGCACTGTACTGTTCGATGTATTAAAGGTTACAGTACATTAGGCTTCATTGCGTATCAGTGTGGCTAGAAACCAAAGATGTCTGACAACTTATGATAAACACTTCCATATGAAATCTGAACAAAATATGTGAATTCATCTGAACAGCCTATTCATACAACATAGGGTACTAAAAAATGAGGGCAGGTCAACTGAAAACCTTCAGTGTGTGTGTGTGTGTGTGTGAGAGAGAGAGAGAGAAACCCAGACCATAGTGTATACAGCTGTAGTGCCTTCTTTTTATCATACAGTTGTTTGAGATTTAATGTTTGTCTTCTTTTAATTTGGTTTATCTCCATATATGCATTCCCTCTTGTTCTTTCCCCTATTCTTTCTTGTGTTGTGTTCTCCTGTTCATTTCATGCTTACCTACATAGTATCTTGTCCTTCCACTTTATTGCAAAAGTATATGTCTGGATTTCTTATGCGCATTTTCATCAACATGTTCCACAGTTGTCCCACTACATCAATAGAATGTATGGTCACTCTTTACTTAGTACCTGAGACCAGAAGGTTAAGGTAGATCATCCAATTCAGGTACTGAGAAATCTTTATATAAAAAATCAGCATTCATTTGCAAATATTTTGCACTCACTAAATGGTATGTTCATGTCTATCACATAACTTTTGTATTTTAGGTATGAAGGCACAGACACTCTTCACAACAACAGATTGGCTGACACCATGTGTTATACGTAGTTGGCACTTGATGACAGATGAGAAATTGCTCTGGTATCCAAGGGGGGGGGGGGGGGTTCCAATAGAATTTTTTCAATTCCAAGACCCTTCACTTCTTTGACAAAGGAATTTGGTTAAATTAGGCCACCTATAATAACAATACCTGAACATCATGTAAATAACATATCCAAATGCAGTTCCAACCTCATGAAAACTACATAACCATTACAAAGACATAATGGTTATGCTGTTGGAGAGTATCAAACAAGAAAATGCACTGTGTGGAAAGAATGCATTTGCTGAATGTAAAAGCACTATGCTTCTAAAATTTACTTTCAAAACATTCATTAAGGTCACTCATGTACCACATCAGCCATCAGTTTTAAACTCTTTATATATTATATTTCTGTGTATACCACCCACATAAATTAAAAACTGCAGGGGGGGGATGCCCATACAGCGTGTTTACAGGCTTTGTACGATTCTCACAATAAATGGTGATATTTCCCCAAACAGCATTAGCCAATTTGTCTCTAAAGTGGAGATTAAATGATTCCTCTTATGTATTACATAAACCTTGGATGTCTAAACTGTACAGGAATGGTAATGTACTGGGGAGATATTGGGAAGAGAAAAGAGGGTTTGCTAGACATAAATCAACAAGTTGCTGCATATTTTACTGAAGTAACAATTAACAACAACATGAAGCAAAACAAAGCACAAACCTTCCTGACACTTCAATATTCTGTATCACTTCTTTGTAGCATGTCAGCTCACAAACAATACATCAGACTGCAGAAATTTCAATTTTTCAAAACTGGGTCTGGCAGAACCAGTGCACACACACTGCTGCTAAAACACTGTTCTGTATAAGACACCACATGACAGACAGACACCAAATAACACTGGTTGGCATCAATTTCCTCCCTGATATAATTTTGATAGATTTGTGTTGGAAATAGGTTTACAAACCCGAATGCGTGAATAAAATGTTTACATCACCCTCTGTACGGATTATACCAGCTGATACTTCAGCTGAATGGCAAAAACCACAACTGGGGCTGGGCCAAAGGTTTTTTATGCTATTCATTTATTTTTGCTTCATAAGTCACATACAGCAAAGATAGTAGCAAAGATACTTAGAAGAAGGACTGAAACGAAAACAAGGATGAACTCAGAGAAGATCAGTTTGGATTTAGAAGAGGAAAAGGAACTAGGGATACAACTGGGATGCTGAGAATAATATCAGAACGAACCTTGGAGATAGATGAAGAACTGTGTGTGTGCTTCATAGACTGGCAGAAGGTGTTTGACAGAGTCAACTGGACCAAATTAATGCAGATCCTAAAGGAAACTTGTACTGACTGGCATGAAAGAAGACTGATTAGCAACTTGTACATGGCTCAGAGTGTTAAAGTATGACTGAACCGAGGGCAGACAAGAAGTGTGAAGACTGGAAGAGGAGTTAGACAAGGATACTGTTCATCACCAATTCTGTTCAACTTGTACAGCAAATGCCTTACCAAGGAAGCTCTGGAAGGGTTTGGAGACTTCAAAATAGGAGGACAAATCATTCACACTGTGAAATATGCATATGACCTTGTGTTACTGGCTAAGGAAGAAAAGGTGCTACAGAACATGATAGATAAACTAACTGAAATTGGAGGCTGCTATGGCATGGAAACAAATGGTAAAAAACAAAAGTAATGAGAATTTCAATACAACAATTCCCAGTAAAAATTATGATGGACCAAAAACAACTAGAGAATGTGGAATCTTTTAAATATTTGGGTAGCATTTTAACAAATGATGGAAGATGTACTTGTGAAATTAAACGTAGGATTGCTATGGCTAAAGCTGCATTCAACAAGAAGAGGGCTCTTTTTACTAGCACATTGGACTTGGAATTGACGAAGAAGCTAGTGAAGTGCTACATTTGGAGCAAAGCTTTACATGGTGCTGAAACTTTAACACTTTGGGCAGCAAATCAGAAACACCTGGAAAGTTATGAAATGTGGTGCTGGAGAAGGATGGAAACGATCAATTGGACTGATCATGTGAGAAATGAAGAAGTATTACTCAAAGTCAAGGAACAGAGGAGTATCATACATGAAATAAGTAAACAGAAGACTAATTGGATTGGTCACATTTTGCGTAGAAACTGCCTTCTACAAAGGGTTATTGAAGGAAAGGTAAAAGAGGGGATAGAAGTGACAGGAAGACGAGGAAGAAGACGCAAAAAGCTACTGGATGACCTTAAGGAAGGGCGAGGATACTCTCATTTGAAGGAGGAAGCTCTAGATCGCATTACGTGGAAAGCTCGCTTTGGACCTGTCATAAGACAGACTACTAAATGAATGCTATAATATTGTCTCGAACTGAAAAGGCTTCCTGCCAGCTGTTCAGCATTCCTTTCATTTGTAGTGTGAAAACTGTCACACTACAAATTAAAAAGACACTAAACAAGCCAACATTTTATCACACCGACAAAACAAAGGCTCAGCTACTTGGATCACGGATTAAGCAGTGGAATCTTCTTGAGAAAGGTGTAATAATATCACTTTATAGGAACAGTGAGATATAGCATTGTACTACTTGACAGATGGTAATCTAGTGAACTGCAACTGGGCAATGGAGGTTTTTCACTGATTAATCTAAGGTCAGGTTGAAGGCAGTGTTACTGCACAATGGAAATAAGTTCCATTCTATCCCACTGGCTCGTGCAGTTCACATGAAAAAAAATGTATGAGAAACTTCAGGTTTTGCTGCTAAAGTACATATGAAGAACAGTGGTGGAATATATGTGCCAACCTATAAGTTATGGCAATGCAGACTGGGCTGCAAAGCGGATACATTAAATTCTGCTGCTTATAATGTGAATGGGACGGCTGAGCGAGTGACTGCCACTACAGAATACAAAAATCGCCAATGCATTCAGAAACACCACCGGTCAGAAGAATGCAGCACATCCTGCTTCAAGGGATGAATTGAATATCTATTTGCCTCCACTGCATATCAAGCTTGGTTTGATAAAAATATCTGTCAAAGCAATGGATAAAGAAAGCAAAAGGTTTGCCTATCTAAGGCAAAAATTTCCCAAATTAAGTAAGGCCAGGATGAAAGAAGGACTTTTCTTTGGTCCACAATTAAACAACTATTCAAAGCCAAGGAATTTAATACAAAATTAAATTCTATAAAAAGCAGAGCCTGGAAGGCACGTGAAAACATCTGCAGAAACTTTTTAGGCAATGAAAAAGTAGAAAATTACAGTGAAACTGCACAGGAGCTAATTGCATCATACAGTGCTATGGGGTGTAAAATGTCACTGACACTTCATTTTCCGCATTCCCATGTGGGTTTTTTCCCTGAAAACATGGCTACTGTCTCCAATGAAAATTGCAGAAGGTTCCATAAGGATATTTCCCAAACTGAAAAGAGGTACTATGGAAAATGGAGTCCCCAATATGTTGGCTGAATACTACTGGAGTCTTATAAGGGAGATGCCGACTGGTGAAAATAAGAGGTAACAGTATATGAAGACTGTTTTTAGAAACCAGCATATTACTTCTTTATTACAAATGTAGGTTTTAAAATTTAATCCTCTCTCACTTAACACTGGTGGGTGATAAAGCAATTTGGTTGTCATATTCAGATTCAGCAATGTCAAAACTAGAAGAATCAACAGGAATTTTAACAAGGAGCTTTTTTTTTTTTTTGCTTTACCGACCAACCAGTGTTATCTTGAAGTGAGGATAACTGCTGGATAGTGATGCTGTGTCAATGGGTGAGTAGTTCCCAATGTTTCAAAGGAATGTCGTGCCTGCATCTCCATGGGTCAATCCCCACCATGAAGATGAATGGCACTACAATCCTCTGTTACAAGGAACCACTCACATAACAACACAGCATCACACCTCAGTAGACTTGAATCCTCAGCAGCACCACTGTGAGAACCGCAAATCTCACAATCCTGAAGTCATCTGCAAGTTTGTGACGTTAATCTTCTTTTGTAATCACAACATATTCCATAAATTCCACCGACATTACAGCAAACACCATTCTACAAGACTCGCACAGATACAAAATTTACAGCCTGTCTAACTCATAGGATGCTCTGTGGATCATGACCAAAATTCCCCACACTCCTGTCATCTCCTCCTTCTTACGCTCAAATATCTTCTTCAGCACCCTATTTTGAAACACCCCCAGCATACGTGCTTCTCTTAACATGACATATGAAGTCTGTCACCCACATAAAATAGGCAAACACACAATAAGGATTCAGCCACTCTCATGATGTGATGAATTTCAACACCAAACACAGCCTTGCAACTAACATCCTCTACACAGTGACCATAATGTAGCTGATGGCAATGTGAAGGAATGACAAAGAAGTACAGTATGCTGAGGAAACTGTGCAATGCACACAATTCTGAGATGAAATATATTTATCGTACAGTATACCACCATGAACTCTGATATTCATGCCCAACCAAATTAACACATGTGTCATTTTTACACTACTATCAACTGCAGTGAACTACAGATGCTGATGAGCATTGCAGACTGCATGTTCATTTTTAGAGCAAACCAAATGTTTAAAATCACCTCCCTGAGTGCGGATATCTGGCTGTGGTAGTTTTACTATATGCTTGATGCTTAGCTATTTCTTCAGCCTCAGCTCATACCTCACAGACAACATACTCAATCTAATTAGAACTCTTTCACCTACCCCAACATACACCTCACAGAGAACAGTTTCATTCTACCACAACCATGGCAACCTGGATCTCACATCACTAGTAACCAAGGAAAATGGGGTGTGACCCACTCACATAATGGCATTATTTATGATAGACTACTTCAAAGCAATCATATCAACTCACACTAAAAATATGGATGTAATGGTGACACCACTGCCAACATCACACTAAGGACATTTTTACAGAAGTCATTAATTCTCTTTACTTTTTATGGCCTACTCTTCATTTGCAAAAATAATACTCCTATTTCTGGATGAAAATAAAAATTAAAAAGCCAACTACACAATCAGGAAAATATGTTATGTACTATCAAATCTGTCTTAACACCATTCAACATAATATATAATGGTCCAAGTATAAAAATGTGTTATTAGGTTCACATTCTAGATAAGCTACACTGTAAACAGAATTCACTTACTAATGACAAGAGTTACACGAAAACATCCCTAAGTCTTTAAGGTTTTGTCTTCACTCCATATGTAATTACTGTCAACAAAATGCACCATGTTTTCCTGTCTCTCCTGACAGTATGAAAGAACAAACCCCTTTCAAACTATGTCTTGAAGAATTCATACTCATAAAATACAATAGAATCCTCTCAGACTAAGAGCCATGTTGTTTGGTTCAAATATACTAATAATGCAGAGACTACATGTCTCTGCATCAGGGTCCTGACATGAACTGATGCCTGGTCTGCCCACTTACATACCCACATAAGGCTCACAACTTAGGTCATGAGCCAATCAGGTTGGAATTTGGCACAGCCCAAAGTGTTCATTTGCAATCCTTCTGTGAAGTATGGGTCATGGGGAAAAATGATGCCAAAGTTAAAAAAAAAATTGTATTTTTCTTTCATGATGCATGGTCTACATTAAGCAGGAAGGTAATGAAAATCCCATGCAATCTATTAAGTTCCCTTATATCACTTTCAAGTGCAATGAGTTCATGCAAAATCACAGGACCCATTTTTTGAGGTGGGGGGAAGCCATCATTTTGTTTGATATATTTGACCATTATTCAGAGAATTAATGAAGAGAAAATGCGGGGTAATTCCCACATACTTTGCAAGAACTGCAGGAAAGCATCTGAAGAGTAGCCGCCAACATTTCAAGACAAGAGCTCTGCCATGTGTCGAGAAATATTTTCCGAAGATGAGAGGCCTGCTTAAAAGCTAGAGGTCAGCACTTCAAAACTCTGACAAAATAAGGTACGCTGAACAGCTGGGGAAACAAAGCCTACAAATTACTGGTAGATGAACGCTTTGTCTGCACTAAAACTCCCAAAACAGCTGCTGCACTGAGGGCAAAGATTAGTGAGATGCTTTGTATTATACATGTGACCAGTCACTTTATATCACTATTTCAGGACCATATATTCCCGATGTCATTTACAGTCAGAAATGTCAGACAAACATGGTATGATTGTCAGTGGTTATGAAAATGCAGATGTTCCCTAAAGTATGTGCATGCACATATAGGCATGGATGTGGTCAAACAGAGCCCTGTATGGCATCACCACAAAAATGTGTCTGAACACCAAGAAGAGAGATGAACTAGTTCACTGAATTTCTGATGCTGCAGGACAGGTGAATGATGCAAATGTTCTACATAAGGTGACATTCCATTGCCAAATGGGTTTGAATGTGCAGCTGAAATGAAGGTCAATCTTGAACATTAGACTGAACTATACATGAATTATCCTTAAACTTCCAACAAAGCTTAATTATACCTGTTCAAATTATCTTGAATTTGAAATGTTCAAAGCTCCATAACATTCAAGATTAGCCATATGTTCATACCAATTTCTGACTGGGAATGGCCTCAAGATTAAATACTCTAGTACAGACACGAAGTCAATAGACACCCTATATACAAAACACTGATATCTGCAGAGGAACTGAAAATAAGAGTGGAAGTTAAAAATAATTAACAAATTTGAAGCCCTTTCCACATCAATTTCATTTTTTTACTCATCACAAGTGAGCAGATTTGTTCAACACTGGTCACATGTACAGGTGGGGTAGCTTTTTGACCAAGCTTCTGCATACAAACAGGACAATAGTTCCATAATTCAGCGTCAGTAATACAATGTCATTATTTTATATGACAACTATAGTCTGTCCCTGCCCATCACAACTCCACAGTGTGGGATGACACTTGGCTCCGTAGGCAACATCAGTATGACAAACATCTATGAGGTACTGCTTCCAGTCAGGAAGCAGCAACTGATAGGTATCAGGTAAAATGATGACCCAACATAATTGGATATAACAAAGCACCACCACAACAGGTGAATATGCAACACTGTTGAGCACAAAACAGACATGCCTAAACTATATCAAAAGAAATTGAATGCAGAAGTCTGGTCAAAAGCAGGCTGCTAACAATACAAATACAAACAGAATGTGGCAGCTATCAGTCCTACCTTGTCAGGTGACCTATTCCACACAATGACTGAATGGCCAGAGTTTAGCAGATTCTTGACAATTCCCGAGCCCATTATTCCAAGACCAAGAAACCCAAATTTCAGTGCAGAAGGAAGGATGTTCTTCTCTTTCAGTGTCTGTGATACACTTTCTACATCCAGTGGAGGTGTGATCTGATGAAAAAACAGAATAAATGCAGAAGCATTCTCAAAAACAGTACTTAGGATTTTTGTCTGTGATATAAAATACAGTACATACAATAAATATATATACACACACACACACACATATATATATATATAATTATACACACATACATATACAATCTGAAGGTTTCCTCTTAGATTGTGACACTGTATCAGTGGGCATGTAGTACATGATGTTGCAAAGTTATCTTAGTGCCTTCACCTTAAGGACCCAGCATTCCATGAAGGATTCTCTCAGGCAGCAAGTCATCTAAGGATGAAGGCCCTATGATCATCTGCAACACTGGATATTACCCATCCCACAATACACCAACAAATCCCAGAACCCTTGGATGTTCAGCAACACCACTGTGAAACCTCATATCTCACATGGATCCTCTCATGTCCACAGACATTTACCATTTCATAAGCTTCAGTACTGGGCTTGACAAATCCTGAATGCTGGATTCCCACAGCACCTGGTATTTCTGAAATGTGTGGGTTTATTATTATTTATTTTTTTTGCACAACAGGACCACATATCTCTGGCAATGAAAAATCTAATGCCAATATCTTTTGAGATCTCCAGTTCTCTCTGGCAGAAATTTTCCAACATTTAAGGGACAAAAAATGCTTCTGTCTTCAAGAGATGAGTAAGCAAAGAATACAGTGCTCTTCTGCTGCAGCAAATTAACTCAATGAAGCACAGCACTTCGTGAGAAGCTAACAGTTTGTCAGCTGGACAAGAGCTGCGTGGTGAAAACACAGATACAGGAAGGGAAAGAAAACAATTCTGCAAAGACGGCAACGAGGATAGTGATACCAAGATGGGGCACAGTCACACTGCATGTTAAGGAAGGTGAAACGAAAAGTAAGGCAGGTGTGAGATTGAGGGTTGGGGAGGGGAGGGAAGGAATGAATAGGATAATGGTACAGTTCTGAAATGTGTGTCAAGGCAGTATGCTTCATACCGCCCTCTCCATTTACTGTCCCTTCTGACTTTACACATTGTAGCCCTGTATTCCCGAGTTCATGTATCCGCACACACCAAGTGGCAGAGAAATGTATGTTGACCAAGGAACACACAGAAAGACTGACACATGAAGACAGAACAGGCCTAAATGGCTTATAACCTCCTGCTGCTGCTGATGGTGGTTGTTGTACTTTCTGTTTGCAGGGCCATTAGGTGGCATAAAATTTGGTTGTGTGCCGATCTGAAGGAGCACACCCATTGGTAAATGTAACTTCGGTTTGTGTGCCAATCTGAAGCAGCACACCCATCTGTACATGTCACTGCGGTTTGTGTGTCGATCTGAAGAAGCACGCCCATCGGTACATGTCACTTCAGTTTGTGTACCAATCTGAAGCAGCACACCCATCTGTACATGTCACTGCGGTTTGTGTGTCGATCTGAAGAAGCACGCCCATCAGTACATGTCACTTAGGTTTGCGTACCAATCTGAAGGAGCACACCCATCAGTACATGTCACTTCAGTTTATGTGCCGATCTGAAGGAGCACACCTATCAGTACATGTCACTTCAGTTTGTGTGCTGATCTGAAGGAGCACAGCCATCGGTATGTCACTTTAGTTTGTGTGCCGATCTGAAGGGGCACACCCATTGGTACATGTGACTTTCGGTTTGTGTACTGATCTGAAGGTACATGTCACTTCAGTTTGTGTGCCGATCTGAAGGAGCACACCCATCGGTACATGTCACCTACATAGGCCTACTCTAAACTGTCTGATCCTAGACCAACCCTATGTCACTATGCATTACTGACCCTTTCAAGGACATGAAGCAAGAATGTGAGCCTATAGTGACCGAAGAAATAATTCTCACAGATAAACCACCTCCACATCTCCCACGAACCATCACGCTCTCTCCAGCACTCTCCTATATTCCCCCACCAGGAGTCCTACCATTCTGCCCAGACACAAATGTTGGCAGTGAAAACACTATCATGCCTGCTCACATGTTTACTGCCATCTTTATTGGAAACATCTCCTAACTTGCCGACTTCTTGGGCAGCAAGCTTGTCCTGAACATCAACAGCTATATACATATCTACAGTGTGTCATATTTCAGAAGGTCTGAACCTACGCCAATATGGCTGTAAGCACCTCACATCTTGCATGGAGAGCAATGCAAATGCAAATTATCACCCAATTCAGGCCACTATTCCCTTATGCATTCTGGAATAATGGGATTTTAATGTACAGGATAAAGCAACAAGGATAACGCTGCAGGAAAACTCACCGGTCTGCTGATGTTGGCCGGTCTGTCCAATAGGTTGCAGGCAGCTCCCTTCCTCGGACTTGCAGTTCCACCGTCATTTGTAAAAATGGTGGACACGTCATTGAGTATCCGATGCTGTTCTCTTTCGTCCAGAGAGTTACTGCGCATCCTCTTTGTAGCAGGCACTGTAACTCCACTGCCCTCTGATGACGTGCGCTTTACTATTTTGCTGCCTCCATGATCCTACATTCATTTACAGGTTCAACATTTTGAAGACTAAAATTCATCTACATAACATACCACAGCTCACACAGAACACAGTATGCTTTCCTCCAGAGAGATCAGATTCAATCACTGTTTATTTCGAGAATCATCCCAAACAAACCACGTGGACAAAATGAGGAGACTTTAGTGTTAAACCACAAGGTACATAAGGTTACCACTAAGCTAGTGTGTTAAATGTCTGTATGTAGTAAGCCGTTTCACTTGAAATTCTGATAAACATTCAACCTAGAAGGGATTTTGTAGTGTTGAATCTACATACCACTGTTCAGTAACCATACACTACACTTGTGTGTATGTGGGGGGGGGGGGGGGCCGTTTTACCCCTTTCTGCCAACCGGGGGGGTCCCTTTACACACAAACCCCCCCCCCCCGAAAACATCCA
>Ga0131853_10008638_pt1 | contig 18587 bp, 23 predicted proteins | sample TergutLab28metaG_FD_92764 | JGI IMG/M metagenome (GOLD analysis project Ga0131853, IMG submission 92764) | Labiotermes labralis P1 segment gut microbial communities from Petit-Saut dam, French Guiana - Lab288 P1 (version 2) (version 2) | ecosystem: Host-associated > Arthropoda: Insects >...
ATTTTTTTTAAAAAAAATAAAGAAAAAAAAAAAATAAATATTTTTTTTTTTTTTAAAAATAAAAAAAAAATATTAAAAAAAGATAAAAAAAACGTCCCAGGGGGGGGGGGGGGGGGGGGGGGGGGGGGGGGGCATTTAATTCCGGCGTCAAATGGTTAACAGTTGCATACATTTTTTTATTGGTTAATATCCTCCATTTTTTTTTTCATTTTCATAAACTGGGCCTAAAATTCTTCTATACACTCTTCTTTAAAAATGTTCAGCATTTTGAACACTATAAAATAAAAGTCTATTTGTTAATACTTATAGCAGTTCAGTTTCGAGCCTATGAACACCAACAATAATATGATATGACACAATCACCAAATACGCTATGCATCCATAATGTATCATTAATTTTCCGGAACAGTGTGGCCTTAATGCAGATATTATTTTGAAGTAGGTGGGTCACATATAGAGGCTGTACATTTACATTGGAAAACACTATGCAGGAGGTTGTGGTAGAGTGATTGAGGCAGCAGTCCAATTAATTCTTTGCAGATGGGATACACTGACTTGTGAATCGATGGGACTCATGTCTAATCCCCCGCATTACAGAGATTTTACTGTGTAAAATTCAGGATATATGGATAGTGTTAATTCACTCCTTACTTGCCATCTGCCTCTCCAGATGTCAGAACTTTATTGATGTCCTGTTTGGCCTGGCGTTCCTCCTCATCTGATGTGCATCTTTTCTTGGGCATCTGCTCCAAATCACGTTGCACCCTCTCCTCTTTGGTCAATGCTGTAAAATCAATCTGATGTATAGAGTCTAGCCCCAACTACACATGTTGGTGGTACATGCCAAGTCTGAAACAATCTCACTTGTAAAAAGGTTACCTGCTGTAAAATTTACTCACTTTTATCTCACCTGCGAAACACTATTCAATGACAATGCCAGTCTTCTTCAGCCAAACAACAGCAGACATTTTGATAAGAATGTAAAAAAAAAGGGCAAATTCAAATTTCTTACAGATTTTAACAGTTTTAATTTGGTGCGAGTCAAAATGTTAAACATTGATCATGTAATATTCAATTAACCATCAAAACCAATTTGGCATGCAAAGCCACAAAAACATGTCATTAGCACCAGTCTTCCATTACTTCAGAAGCACACTACTTCCTGAATCATGTTAAAGATAGAAAATTGCAAATATTTCCACACAGGTTTAATTATATAATGTTTGCACAACAACATGAATGAGGTGAACTATGCCACTGTACACCTCCCTGTACTACAGAACTGGATAGGACATGGGTACGATCCTGCCACAATGAGGATTTTATTTCACTTATTATCATAGATATGTGGCATTTGGGTTTACTGCATTATGTTAATGAGTACACATTATCATTCTTCCACAGACTTAATTTTAACAAATTAATAACTAAAACATTGTATATGCTGTGTTACATCCACAAAACCATCACGCTACCTTGAACACCATACATGCTTTTAGACAGAAGCAATTTTTCCAAATACTGGGGGAAAAGCTTGTTAGAAATGAGACTGACAATACTGTTAACTGTATATGCCAACTTGAGACAACTTACACTTCCTTTTCAGTACCCATATCCCAGAACTCTAAATCATACCTATAATGATGTCTGAATGTTATGTTCAAATATTCTTACTCTTTTAAAAACAAGTAGCTTGGAACACAATGATTGTGGTTGGTGGTGGTGGTGGTGGTGGTGGTGGTGGTGGTGATGGTGGTGGTGGTGGTGGTGGTGGTAGTGTTGTTGTTGTAGTATGGTGCTCTGTTGGCATCAAATCACATGAAATCTTCAGGCTTGTACTTCAGGGAATCAATATACACATCAGTACATCACATTCGTAACTCAATCACACCAAAACAGGCAACACATTTGGTCTGAAACACCTTACACAGTTCTATATTACAGATGCAGGAACAAGCAGTTGCACCACTACTGCTGTTACCTTTGAAGTCAGTGGAAACATTGAATATAGGGCGAGCCCACTCATTGATGAGTTTGCCAGCCCGCTCCTTGTTTTCCTTGGTCTCCTTGGGATGCTTGTAGAGATACATGATGGCCTTCCCTATGCCAGATGCTTTCAGTGTCTCTTGAGTTATCCCTGGAAACTGAAATATTTATTGTACTTCAATAAAAAAACATCAAGAGCTGCCAGTTATTAGAATATTACTTTAATTACAATAATGCACAGTGAAACTCAAAAGCACAACTATGATGCAAAGAAAATACAACAAAACATCAAAAAATTAACCACATACATACAATTTAAAAATTAACCATTCTTCTGACTTAAACATTAACTGCTGTATCATTTGCCTCTAGTGCCTTGGAAGTACTTCTTGCCACATTACCCTATTTACTGGAATGCAGGATGACTTTTTTTCCTTAAATTTGGCACTGGAATATGTGAGGTGGTCTTAAATTCATGTATGAAGTACTGAACCAGACTGTGCCAAACCAGGTAAATAAATCCAAAAGAGAGAACGCAGCACGCCTAAAGTTAACTGACATGATCTTTTTGGGACTAAATCTATTATCAAATTTTTTAAAGAAACACGTTTTGGAAGCCAGCTCTCTTTCCATTTTCAGGCAAAGAAGCACCTAACCTGGTGGACCCTCAGATTGAGCTACTTTCTATTACTGGGCACTACAGAAACTGTAACTTCTTAATATATGCACCTCAGAACAAATCTAGTCCATGGGTAGTTAACAGGAAAATGGTTACTGAAAAATTAAAAATCAACTACAAGGCTTAAAAATAAAACCTGGACCAATCCACAAATTTAAAAACACAGAATAAGCCATGAACTCAGACTGAGCAGACGACACACACACACACACACCCCCAAACCCGAACACATATATTTAAAAGTATTAACACCACAACACCATGTGTGGAGGAAAGTATGGATCAGTATGGGGTTCAAGTACATTTACAAACCAAAAAACATAAATGTAGTATTTAGTCAATGTGGATCATAACAGCATGGCAGTGCATCTCACCAGGAGTGACTGTGAAGGATTTTAAGAAGTGTTGTATATCCAATGCTGGGGATGGGACTGATGATGATATGTTTTGGAAGGACACTGGAGACATGAACGGTCAGAAATGCAGTGTGGGAGGGAACTGTCTGTCATCCCTGTTCCTAATTAATCTGCATGATTTGGAAACACACTGTGCAGAAAGTAAAGAATAGATCTCCTTGCTGGACATGCCATGTAGACAGTCCATTGTTACTAACCATCAGGAGGATCTGTAAGGTACATGCCTCTCAAAATGCATTAGATGTGATCTGAGAAGATTAATTTACATCAGTGCCTATGCCTGCTTTGTGTTTTGGACCTCAAACAAAAGTGCTCCATTCTTCTCTTTCCCAGTTCCAGTGTTTGTCTACAGCACACATAACATGTAGACATTTTGCTTGGAACTTCAGTGTTTTTGACTTTGAAGGATAAGCAATGAAATGCGAGAATATTCACAATCTGAGCTGCAGACAGTTTCATGACTTAGTAGCATGATACATGATTGGACTGATGGATATATAAAAACCATTATGAAGCAGTTGTCTCTCTCTAACTGTCAAAATCAGTTTGCTTTGGGGAGGGCAAAGAGAAAGAACACTCATGAATCTTTCAGTCAGTCCCACCACAGGGACCTCCACCATAGACCAACTTCACAAAATGCATCTCAGAATTTACTCTTCTCCTTCTCATTCACTACAATCATCAGGATTGGTGCCCAACTTAAACACACACATAGTGCAGTATTAAACAGCTTTTTAATTAACAAATTTCCCTCCATCAATTCTTAAAGTACTCACAAACTGTTACAATTTTAAATATCTATAGTTACAGAACCCTGCATTTCCTTTCAACATGCACACATGAACATGCACCCCCACACACACACACTTATATTATATACTAACTGAAAACTGTGACTGTTCACCACAAGGCCTCTTGGTGCATTTCCTGTTGTCAATGCTGATGTTGCTCATTATAGTGAGGTTAAGAAACACCACAAAGGCAAACTTTTAAAAAGTGGAGTACAGAAGACTGTTGTGAACACTTTAACAGTCTCTGAAGAAATAAACTTCAATGTCTGTCTATAAAGCACACAAGTATAACACCTCTATTCACTGATGTTTCTGAGTCCCATAATTACAGTGTGTCCAGGAAGTAAATGCAACCAATAAACTAACATCAGGGAAGAACATGAGCAGATGGAAACAGTTCTGTGAAAGTGTTATGATTTTTAAAGTGTGCAGTGCATGTCATGGTGCATTAGTAAACAACACTTTCATTGTAACTGAATGTCCTGCTATCAACTAGATCTTGAGAGCATGCCACTAACATGCCAAATACAGCTGCCTGACAGAAAATGATGTCTATTACTATGTTACTGTACATTTTTAGTTAGTGAATGAAGATTAGAAATTCACTAAAGACTACAAAACTACTGGTATGACATACATTACTTGCAAGTCCCAACATTACGCCCCTGCCATGGGAATAAACTCCTGTAGCAGACTTACATAGGTGCACATGATTTGAATGGACTTACAATTTATTACATTGCATTTCACAGGCTGTGGTAACAAATAATTACAGTACAGTCACATCAACTCTCACATGTCCAAAGAAGTCTGTACTGTGTGGCTCAATTTGGAACACTGTACGAGCATAATGACATACGGTATGGGCTCTGCACCTAGACCCTCCATATTGACACAGTAACAAGGATACATTCAACTTTAATTCTGTGTTCCCCATAATGACACAAAACCAGAAATTAAATCCATGGATCATCAACAGTGACAAGGAAAAGACACCTGACAGTGAAACAGCATCAAGGTTAAAGTAAAAGTAGAGCTATATGTCTACTCCCCATCTGGGCCTTGGTGGCCTGTTCTACGTTGAACTTTACCTCTACCTTTACCTTTGAATTTGGTAGGTGACTGGTCCAAATCTCAGTTCTCTATATTTTTCTTCAGTCTCTCCAGAAAAAATAATGCTAGAAAAGTACTTTGATTAGGCCATGATTTCTTCATAAATTTATAATTCAACAATAATTCTACCTCTGATGCCCTAGGAAATACCAACAGCACTGTTAAAAAAATACGGAGGGGCAGAGGAGGGAAGAGAACAAGCCCAAATGAAATATTTGTAGGAAAAGAAAGTCATAAAATTCCAAGAATTGAAGATTTTGATTACGGTAGCCAACAATTATTTTATTACAATTTGTTAGAGCAGCAATAAAATTCAACAAGACCAGAATATGAACAAGTGAGTGTTTAATATTGTACTGCTTCCTGCATGAACATCAAGTGCAAGTGAAGATAACTAATTGAAAATTAAATAAAAAAATCTTTACAATTATGCAAGATAAATTATGGATGCTAAACCATACCCTACTACTGTTATTTTCCAACTTCCTAATGACAAGAATCCAGACAGTTGAGATAAACAGTCTGGGTTGCTGAATCTGATTGGTCATGCATAAAAATTGGGCCAGTTCATTGTATATTTTCCATATTGTTTGTACTGTATTTCTTACGTGTAACTCAGCTCAATTTGTAAGATCTCACCTTCTTTCCAATAACCTTCTCACTCACAGGCTGGGTCAATTTTTATTTTTTACATCGGACACCCATTAATGTTACATCTACATTCCTCAACATGCACTCCCATCTACAATGGGGCACTTCTGAGGACCATACTAGCTCAAAATTACTCTGTTGTGATTTATGCTGGGTTAGCTGACCATAATTGCAGATGACTATTGCCTGACACAAAGCCCTAAGTTGGGAATGTGCTGAGACAGCACACACTGAGGAATAAGTATGTACGTGACATGGCACTGACTCAGCTAGCTAAGTTGAATGGGTGTTTCTGTAGGGACATCTCCTACAGGTATTGTTAGGAGACTTACCGCATAAGAATTCTTTTGAAAAACCTCAAAATGAATGATCAATAACCACCTACATAAAAATGACTCTCTAAAACCCCAATACAAGGGTAGGGGATGTAGGACAGACCTCATTTCACTGGAAATTTGACAGGCTGGCTGAGCGATACTGGAGGTGTGTAAGTTGCTTGTAGGTTGGGAGTCATCCAAGAGTATGACCTGCAGTAGGTTCACAACTAAATGAAGTTGAGTGGTTCTTGCAAGTATGGTGGGAAGCAGTGATGCATGGTGACAACGCTAGCAATTTCCAAATCAGAGCTCTTCATACAATATTGTGAAGACACTTGTATGTCATGTAATAATTAATAACTATCATCCTTATCAAGATTTCAGCCCCAGGCAAGCGACTAGTATATAGGTGTTGTCTGTCTGTCATTTACACACAAGTGTGGTGTCCCTACAAACAATGATCATTTACTCGTCTTAAGTCAGCCCTGGACCATGAAGCGCTGGGATCATATTTTGAGTCCAGTGAGAAAAACTTGTTCCTTTCGACTCCAAGATCTGGTGCACCTGAACTGAGACAAGTGGACCCAGTTTACACTGGTCTACCTGTTGCTAATACAGCACCTACAACTTTCGAATGGTGAAATGTACACATAAAGCTTCATATCCTGCACACCTCTGTCTGATCTGGTCTTCATTTGGTTAAGGCCAATCCTGATTAAATTTGAATAACAAAAATTGTATAATTGTCAGACAACATTGAGGGCAAACAGAAAATTTCTGCAAGATCACACAGCATTCTTTTAAAACTACCACTGTTGCATAAAAAAAGCACTGAAATCATAGGTCACCTCCCACAGCAATTTCAAGATGCTGTCCCGGATCTTGAGACTTGGCATGCTGCGGTCAGGCATTGGAGCAAGCCAGTCTGTCAGTACGCTCAGCATGTTATGTTCAAGGAATGCAAGCTGCAGGTCATGCTTATTTAACTGTGACATCACTTTCGGAAGCATAGCAATCTTGTTTGTTGCAGGTTTCTGCAGTTGATTCAATCGCCGGTCCTCCTGCAATCATTCAATATCACCACAATTTACAGTTCACACCATAAATAAAAATTGAGCAGGTCCAGCACTTTAAGTTCATGTTCACAAAATGTTGCAGAATTCCACTATGTGTGGTAACATGGCCACAAGAACAAACTGTGTTTCAACAGAATAAGATCCCACCATAAATAATTTCCAGTTCACAATTTTATAGAAATTACCTGAATAAAAGTGAATATTATATAATGATGAATTTCTACCATGTACATCTGTAATCAGTTATAAAAATAAAACCAGGTATGTACATTTCTATTGGGACTAACCAACTAACCCAAATGTATGATATATATTAAAGACAGTTGGGCAGCCCCAACAACAATGACCACACAATTTTTATTAAAGTGAATATTTCAAATGTACTCTTAACAAAGTCATCCACTCTTACTCACCTCAGCTGCATGCTTCATGTCTGCCAGCAGTTGATCTATGATATCATCATTGTCATTAATAATATCTATGTCAGCTTTCCGTTTTCGCTTCTTTGACAGTTCTTTCTTCTTCATCAGCATGACTTCAAAATCAGACACTTGATCAAACCCCCTGCAGCAGATAAAATACTTGAACATACAAACATGAAAACAGACCCATTAGTGGCAACAAGGCAAGAAGACTGATTTCACCAACATTTAATGATATTTAAAGATATCCTAGCTCTCAGTGAGTAAAAACCAGAAACTACATAAATCTCAATCTGGGTTTGTACCCATATAATACAGATTTGAAATAAGTAACCTAGTGTGTTGGCTAGAAGCAGCTGGTGAGGTGAAATAAACAGTGCCAAAGAATATCTCATGCGACATCCACTAGTTCTGCACCTATGAGTATTACAATTAGTTATGACAAATGCTGTAATTTGTAACACTTGTAACAATCCACAGTGCTGAATGCAAGCATAGTAGATGCAGGCCAGTAAGACTCTCTTACTTACAGCTAGCAAACTACTTGCAAGCACTATCATCTTGTTGATTATCTGTCTGCCTACCATCATATGTGGAAATGTCAATACTATCATTGCTTGAAGAGACTGTGACACAGCACAGCTGAATATTTTGCTTAATAATGACTTGCATCCAAATGAAAATAAACTTCAACATATCTCACCCAAGAGGTGAAATGCAGCCCCTGTTCCTTGCCACAATCAGCAAGTATATGCAATACCAAATTTTATACAAAACAAGTGCAGATCCGAATGCAGAATATGCTGAACTCGTCGAAGTGGAATTCCTTATTGCCCTGTGGTTCTCATCAAGTTACTGGAGCTAGGTTGCATGGCCACTCTCAAATCTTCAACATGCATTGGTCCATATATAGTACCTTTTAGCAGAAACCTGCATGGTGCCTGAATGCACATTGCAATATATTTCCGTTGCAGAAAAACTGTTCATTTCTGCATTATAAGAAATGGGCTATGTTCTCTGAATACAATCAGTATGTGAAGGTGGTAAGGTTTTCAGCCCTATGTACAGGACACCTTTACAGCCCAGGAAATATTTCTGTTAATCCCTTCAGCCACAGGCTGAGTTGACCCCGGGGCCATAGTGCAACCAGAAGGATTATGTCAATGAAAAATTCAACAACACTAAAATAACTGCATTTTTAAAAATCACACCAAATTTTTCCTTGCAGGAATGAATGTGCAATAAGGTGAAGAAGGTGAAAGAATACTACTGGGCAATAACACAGGTGGTAAAGTGAATGCTGCAGCTGATCAGGTTCTGGTTTGTTGGAGTCCGGATTTAAACTGGACTCCCTTGTATACACACATACGGCTGACCACCTGCACATTAAAATCTGGCTTGTGCAAAATTCAACTTGTACTAGACCTTCCAGCATGTAATGTGCTATGTCGGGGCGTGTCTGTACTTTGCAGCACACCAGAATCATTTCCAAAAACTTCTGCATTCACCCATGAAGTTTGAAATTTCTTGGCTATATGGTAAATTGTAAGACATAAAGTAAACAGCATCTTGTGTGCCACACTGTAAATTAATGTTAACACATAATTAACCCTTCAAAGTGGAGGGCATTTAAATCCTTTCTGTTGCACAATGCAGGAGCAGTATTTATGGGCATTTAAAGTTCAGTCTAAACCACTAAAAGTTGCCTGCATTTTTACCTCACATAAGTTCAGTATTTTTTGTTCTGTGTGAATGAAACTTGGAACGGTAGTTTCGTATATACTGTAGATAACATACACGCAATTTATATTACTTCAGTAACTTTTCTTTGTATGGTAGGCCGCAAACACCCACTGATGCACAGAATAACATCACAATCTTGTCAACAGTATACAGTCTCCCTGCTTTTATGATGCTGGCTGGTTTACATTCCTTTCTGTGGGAGGTATTCTTCTGGAAAAAGGCATTCCATTGGCCTCTTGACAATGTTGTCACCATAATGGTGACCTGTCCCTCCATGTAGCACTGAATATTTCACCAAGAAGCCCTCCACCAAGTCTATCCTAAATTTTGGGTGTTCATCAAGTTGATTTTGTGACAAATACAATCTCAGGCTGGGCCTCTGTACAATACCCATTAGCATGAAAAGTGCCAGTGTAACAAATATTTCTTCTGCTGTCACGGGCTGCCACTCATTTACACTTGACCTCTTGGAGAAAAATATTACCCCTCCAATTTTCGAATTGCTCAGCAGAGAAATTGGTCTCAGTCACAATTTTCTGCACAATGTCTTTATCAAAAAATTGTTGAAATATATCTAAAGCATTAGTCGGCTGTCCTGAGGTCCACTAATTCCACCGAACATTTCTCGTTGCCCAGCGTAATTGTCCACTTCCTCCCACAGAAAACCATTATCACTGACACATGCAGTTATCACCCTTAACACTGTTATCACCAATGTCCAGGACACTGCATCATCTTCTTGCTCAATGAAATCAGTATCACTGCTTTCATCTGTGACTAAAAATTCACTGTCATTAGTATCTAAGAGTTTTATCTATCATTTCATTGCCATCTAACAAGTTTGAAGTATCACTGATTCCCAATCCCTCCTTGCTACTTGAGGCCATGTTTGCACACAGAAATTCCCACTTGTCTGCATTGTAGAATACTGTACTCTACTGTGGTGCACTGCACTGCAAATAAGAATGAACAAGATGTCTGTTTAATGTGTTATAATGAACAAGTAGTCTGATTATAAGACAATAGCACAAATCACAACTTGTAGGCATGCACCTTACAAAACTCTTGTAAATGCAGATTGGTTTAAATGCCAAGCGTATCTTGTGCCAGCCAGAGTTTTTCTAACTTATTCTAGGGATTTAAATTTTCAAAATTCAGCATTTTAGACAGGAATTTTATAAATATGGAGTTGGTCCAAACAGAAATAAATTTGTAAAGAAGGAATACATGTAGATGCATATGAATTTGTGATCATTCAGTTTGTATCAGTCTCCATTACACCACATCTTGACTTCTGTTTTTCTACACCTGCATTCTGTCTTGACAGAGATTACTTTGTTGCATTCAAAATGTGACACGGAATTATGACAAGGTCTGCACTCCTCCTACAATTTCGACCCTGTGGGATAAATTTTACAACCTTCTTACTGTTGCAATGTGAGTCAAGACAACAATTTCACCCTTCAACAATTCCTTGAAGACCAGCTTTTTGGTGCAAAGAAAACCACTTCTCTGTCTGGTGTTATCACCTACTTTTGTTAGTCATGTTACAAGTGCCTACAAACACTTCAGAAGATTGGCTTAGCTTTCAAAACAATAAACATTTTACAGACCAGACTGTGGTAGCGTAGGAAGGTAAAAGCTATTACAGACATGAATAAAGCCCAAACTGACCACGAAAAATAAAACAATCCCTATTATCAATGAACTCTGTATTAGTATTATGCATTTCCTCCAAGAGATTGCAGCACAGCAGTTGGCTAACTAGAAAGTAAACTTGTGGAGTTCAGATAAACTTAGCAAAAATCAATGTTGCATAATAAAATAACAGTAACAGGACAAAAGCATTTAGCTGCATGTGAAGACCATTCCAATAAATATAAAATGATACACAAAGATGAAGATGATATCCCCAAACCATCCATGTTAAAAGCGAATGAAGGCAGCACTATGCATTGCATGAGCATATTCGCTGCTCTATGACATATGATGCACATGGCACGACGAGTAAACTTTCTCCACAATGAATGGCTAATTGAAACATTCTAAACATGCTGACAATCTATTCGAATGCGCACATTAAACATCAAGTATTTCCACAAACACCATGTGATTTTAAATGATAACCTTCAGTGCAAATTTCACAGACCGTATGGTCCTCCTACCTCAGTCACATGATAGCAGCCACCATGTATCAGAGGCCAAGTGTCCACCTCACACCACCCATTTGCTGCTGCCATAGAGGGCAGTCAGCACATATCATCTAGTATTTTCGAAGTTACCAGGAAGCATCCTACTCATATTCTCACTAGGATCAACATGAATACCTGCACCTTCACAGCTCCGATTGCAGAAACACACTGATCCACACACACACAACATCCCACACTTTCCTCATGCATGGCATGAGCATAGGCTCATTAACTGTAGGTATGCCTGAAGTTGGAGACTTTGTGGGATCACCCAAACCATACTTACTCTCTGCCCTTGTTTACCCCGGAGTCTGAGTCACTGTCAGACATCTCTGGGACCACAGCACCCTCCTCAGGTTGTCCCTCATCCTGTATTGCGACCTGCTCATCTGTTTCTTCTACGGTCTTAAGATCATTTGCTTCATCCCCACTCTTCTGCCCTTCCTCAGCTGGTTCAACATCATCCTCTGAGTCAGATGTAATCTTCGCCTTCTTATTCTGTAATACAAGCAGTATTGTCAAGAACAAGGATCAAGTCTCAACACTACTCCATTCTAACTCAAAATGCGCAACTCACTTTTCTGCCAACTTCATTTGCATCCTCATCATCATCAGAGTCTGACAGCACATGCAACTGTTTGCTCCTCTTCTTTGTCTGTGACGCTTCCCCTTCAATGTCTGACTGAGGTCTCGTCTTCTCTTCCTCATCCTCCTGTTCAGAATCTGACAAATGTGACTTTTTAGGGGCATCTGATGTGACATCATCATCATTATTTTTCTCTGAATCACCTTTATCATCTTCTACTTTTTCAATATCTGGAAAATCATATTACATGTATCTATAACAGTGCGAATTTTAATTCCCATTTGTTTCCGCACATTACATCTGAAATGATACACTGCATAATACTACTTGCAGAAAAGTTATGTATAAAAATCCACCGTGTATTTTAAGACATATTAACCTATGCCTGAACAACATAACAACAACCACTACACTGTTATAAGCACAAGAAAGCAAGACCAGAATGATGCAACACTGTCATGACAGTGTAGTTAGCTTCTGATTGTTTCCTGTGCAAGTAAAATTAATGACTGAAATGCATTGTAAGGCAAAAATATCAGAAATAACAAACTGGTAAATTAACAGTAGAAAAGAACAATGGATGTTCAAAGCCACATTTATAACAGATTCAAGGACAATGGCTTGACATGCACTCACCTCTGCTGGTCTTGTCACTACCCACGTGCTCAGATTCATTATCACTGTCTACAACCGAGCATCGTTCTTCCACTTCATCTTCTGAATCTGAAAAAAAACACCTACCACTTTACAAGGCTCTTGCCATCTGAACATGGGGCAGATGAAGCAACAAAGAGACAAAGATCAGCAGACACCTCACCACCACCTCAGCTTGGATGGTGTCACCATACAAACAAACAATTTAGCACAAATAATTTTATCAATACTTTATACTTTAACACAGATTTTAAACCTTTGATCTAAAACTTAACATTTTTTATTTGTAAATTGTTTTGACATTCTATGTAATATATCCTTCAAAGAACACCTCCCTGAAGATGGAAAACAACAGGTGGCCAAAACATGTAGGAGGCTACACTGTTTACAACACAATATATTTACATATTTGTATATGCACTTGCTGGTTTTGTTTCTCACACTGGGACAATCTACAAGCATTTCCAGATAATACTGATGTCTAAGCTAAAGGAAAGATCATTGTTTACAAAGTTATGGTTTATCCACTACTGCTCAGTAAAATAAGCTTACCCTTCTGCTTTAAAATGTTGGGTTGTTCATAATACTGTATCAACTACTACTGATACATCTCTTTAGGTTACTTACGATACACATGCTTTTCCTTGTGCTCTCTCATCACTGGATTGCTTGATCCTGCTTTTGCACCTGTAGAACCTGATCTTGATCTTGAGCCAGATATTGACCTCGACCTGGACCGTGCGCGGGATCCAGATCTTGATCTTGATGCAGCTTTCGACCTGGATCCTGACCTGGATCTTGATCTTGAGCCACCTTGTGACATTGATTCTGATCTGGATCTTGACCTAGAAGCAGCTTTTTCGCTAGACACAGATCTAGATCTTGACCTTGAAGCAGCATTATCTCTTGATCCCGATCTAGATCTTGACCTAGAAACAGGTTTATCCTTTGATGTTGATCGAGATCTTGACCTAGAAGGAGATTTTGATCTTGATCCTGACCTAGACCTTGACCTAGAAGCAGCTTTATCAGGCGAATCTGATCTAGACCTTGACCTACAAGTAGCTTTATCTCTTGACCCTGACCTGGATCTTGATATAGAAGCATGCTTTTCTTCTGATCCTGATCTTGATCTAGAACCACCTTGAGATCTTGAACCTGATCTAGACCTTGACCTGGAAATAGATTTGGATCTTGATCCTGATCTTGATCTTGACCTAGAAGCACCTTTGGATTTAGATCCTGATCTAGACCTTGACCTAGAGGCAGCTTTAGATCTGGAACCAGACCGTGACCTGGAACCCCCATCAGACCAGGAACTTGATCGTGACCTCGACCTGGAACCACTATTTGATTTTACACCTTCTTTGGATGGTGAATGAGACAGTGACCTGGAGGCTCCTTTCGATCTTGACCCTGACCTGGACTGTGACCGTGACGGAGACTCATCTAACTGCTTTCCTGCTGATGACTGTGATTCTGATCTGGATCTAATTGGAGATTTTGATGCTTGTGACCCATTGCTACGAACAGACATCTTGTCATCTTCATTGTCACTCTTGGGAGAGAACACTTTTTCTATTGCCATGTTGTGTGATTTTCCACTATCAATGTCATTCTCTCCTTCCTTGTCCTGTTCAGTTACAATTGAAGAGGCTTCCTCTGCAACAAAAACAAACATGTGACATGAAACAAAATTTGTGCATGTGTCAATTCTATGAAGAAACGTATCAGTCTAAGGGGTGATCCAGAATTTTGAAATTCTGCATAAAATGCCACTCCAATCAGTTGAAAATTATTCAAGTTTTGTGGATAAAAGATCAGATATATTAAATCATTACCAATAAATACAGTGAACAATTTAACACTTAAAATTCAATATTATCATTCAGCTGTTTCTTTACAGCACCAATGTCAGTGAGCAGATACATTTGGTGCTGAGGTGCATTCAGCATTACGGTCACTTGTACACTAGCATTAACATCCACTGCAACAGAAATATTGGCATTAATCAAAACATTGCAATGTGTGTTTCCTATTGACTGAGGAAGATCGCTAACATGTTCATCAAAGCAGCTGGTCTCCACAGTTAGATTCAAATCCAGACAATACAAAGGAGAACAGTTTGAGAACAGTTCTGCTCTCAAACAGAATTATTTCTCATTCCAAGACATATCAACTGGAAAAAAGGAGTATCTATGGGATCCTCCATCTCCGGTACAATAGCAGAAATATTTTTACAACATATAGAAAACATATACACAAAACAAATACTTGACACTAAAAATTTAATTTTCTATACACGATATGTAGATGATATCCTGATAATATATGACACAAAACGAACAAATCCTGACATCATCCATAAATACATTAACCAAATACACACTAATCTACAACTCAACCCAACACATGAAAATAACAGGTACATGAGCTTTCTTGACCTTCTAAAAACCAGAAAACCCACCAGTCTGAACACTGACATCTTCAGAAAACCCACTACGACTGATACAACCATTAATTTTCTATCCAACCATCCCAGTGAACCTAAAATTGCAGCATATCAATACTATATCAACAGAATGCTTTAGTTACCACTAACAAAGGAAAGACAACAAAAAGAGTGGGAGCTAATATAGTTAATGGCACTAAAAACAATTTTCCAGGAAAACTCCTAAAGAAACTAGAAGAACAAATACAACACAAGAAATCCTACTGGAATCTGAACATAGATGACAATGGAAACAACAAAAAATGGGCAACATTCACATACTATAGTCCAAAAGTAAGAAAAATTACCAACCTCTTCAAACATGCCAACATAAGGATTGCCTTTAAGAGTAATAATGCATCTCGCAAAACCAAAAACCCCTACTAGCACCCAAAACCACAATAAAAGTGGAATCTACAAACTTACCTGTAAGACCTGCAAAATGTCATATGTAGGGCAAACCAGTCGGAACCTACAGCTAAGATACCAAAAACACATATGCTACATAAAGAACAATGACCCTCAATCAGCGTATGCACAACATATCTTATCCAATCAACATGAATACGGAACCATGAACAAGATAACGAGTCTACTCAAACCCACTGACAAAACACCAATGTTAATACCATATGAGCAATTTTATATATATAATCACACTATCAGCGTCGACAACTTATCACAGAACAAGCCCAGGTGAGCAGAACCCCCTATACCAATTGGTCATTGACACTATACACACATCACATGACTACACAAACCGATCAATACATTCTCAGTAGCTCTCTTAAGTCAGTTCCATCTCATCCACAACACCAGCCTGCAGCAGTATTGGGTATGTACTATATTCGAACACATTGCATTTTCCGAATTATTAGATTATATCTTAATTGTTGCTTGTGAATTAACTAATTTTTAACTAATTGGCTTTTAATTGTTGACTCAACCAATTTTAACTACACATTTATTTTAAGCACCTGTAAATAGAGCCAACAGTATTACTTCTATCTACCATTACAGTTGACAATACCTGAAGCTGAATGTACAGTTATGTGCTCCTTACAATGGGCGGAGGAACCGCCAAAAACACGTAGAGCCTTTTATAAATAAATAATCAAAAATAGTTGCATCTTGTTGGTTGTAATTATAAAATTATACTAACGATGAACAGACACACAAATATCAAATGTTACATAATGTTGACCAGTAAATAGTTACTGGTGTTTTGAATGAGTGTAGAGTTTTTACCTTCAAAGTAACACAGTTGAACTGCTTAACCTTCAAGATAAAACCAAGGTTTCAAAACATTAATATATCCAGTAGACATGGGAGGATACAAAACACAAATTGGTGGCTTGCATCTGTGTTCATGTGAATGACAATGAAATTCAACTGATATTTCTGAATTCCGGTGGCCCCAGTAAATCTTAATGTATCTTTCAACGCCACAAATTCTGATAGGTAACACGTGTTATCAGTGGAATGGTATGCCGTTTCACCACTCAGAAACTGAAACCCATACTTCACATAATACTCTGATGGGTAAATATTTCTTAACTCAAACAAAAAGCTCATGTTAATATTTTATTGCATAAATAGTCAGGTTATTTTTCCTTTCTTATTACTTATGTATTACCCATGTAGCTTACTGCAAACTTTAACCAAGTGATTAACTACAACAAGCACATAATCTCTGATTATAAAAAAACAATATTTTCATCTCAACAAATGCATTGATATCCCAAAAAGAAACTCTGGAAAACAAAGGAAAATGGAAGGAAAGTTTAAAATTCAAAGTGCAGAAACATTTACGATAACCAATATAGGATAGACACATTTCATATTTATCCCTCACACATTACAATCTCTAGACCTACAAAAGAACTAATGTACATTACTACAAAGATGTTTTCATTAGTAACACTAAACCATTTCAAATTCTGTACTGACAACTGCCTGAGAGGCTGCTGAACAAGTTACAGATGCAACATTTAAGAATGAACATGCTAAAACAATTACAATATATACCTGAATTTGGGCCTTGCTTTCACCTTCCATCTAAGAAAAACTATATTTGAATAATGCTGCAGAGTATACTTACTTACTCCATAGTGCAGAGTTCTTCTTGAGAAGCTAACTGGTTTGCAGCTAGTCATGAAATTCCCCGCATTTCACAGAACCCGAAGGTTCATTACCGCACTCACAAGCGTCCGCCACTTATCTCTATCCTGGGCCTGCCCAACCCAGTCCATATACCCACATCCCACCTCCTGGAGATCCATCCTAATATTATCCACCCATCTACGTCTAGGTCTCCCCAGTGGTCTCTTTCCCTCCGGTTTCCCCACCAAGACCGTATACACCCCCCTCTCCTCACCTATATGCGCCACATGCCCAGCCCATCTCATTCTTCTCAATTTTATCACCCGCACATTATTGGGTGAGGAGTACTAATCATTTAGCTCCTCATTATGCAATCTTCTCCACTCCCCCGTTACCTCGTCCCTCCTAGGTCCAAATATTCTTCTCAACACCATGTTCTCAAACACCCTCAGCTTCCCTTCCTACCGCAATGTCAGCAACCAAGTTTCACACCCATACAAAACAACAGGCAAAATTATTGTTGCTGCAGAGTATAAGTAAACAAAATTACAATACACTGCTGTCAATAACCACACACAAGCAAAAGATGTAAACATGGTTTACATTACCAGAATATATTTGTCATCAATATCTTTGTTATTATAATCACTATGGCATGAACCAATTTAAGATTAATTAGATGATCAACAAATATGACTGAAGTTTTACAGCCAATACAGAAGTACAAAGATGACTCTAATACAACTAGTCTCATTTGTTTTGAAGTGAGCACAAGATGTTATGCAAACAGGCTACTACTCTAGTTACTCACAGTTTGCTTTACACAGACACATAAAAAATGTAATGCTGTCCTATACTCACACAAACCAAACCATAACTGTGGTTTACATACACAGACCCTATCTCAATACAGTCTCTTTTATAAACAGATCCAGATCTTTACAAGTGCTTTACACACACACACATCTAACACTAACCTTCATCTGTACCCTGGAAGCAAGATACCACTTCTGGGGGCATGAAGCATGCCAAAATGTTCTTAACTCTACTGTAAACTTGAAATAAAAACCAATTCTAAGGAATATGTACTAAAAACTCCGTGGCCTTAGTCCGTACGCGAACTATACCGACAGAGCGGCCGCCGCCGGTCGGCGAAGTTAGTGCCAACTTTTGCGTATAGAGGGGTGTCACGTGGTCAGTGCAATGGGTCCTCACAGCCGTTAATCTCTGTTTTCTAGACCTGAAGCCGCTACTTTTTTCATTCAAGTAGCTCCTCAATTGACCTCACGAGGCTGAGTGGACCCTGTTCCAGACCCACTACTACTCAGAAAATCTGGTAGCGCCGGGGATCGAACCCGGGACCTCTG
>Ga0131853_10008639_pt1 | contig 18586 bp, 16 predicted proteins | sample TergutLab28metaG_FD_92764 | JGI IMG/M metagenome (GOLD analysis project Ga0131853, IMG submission 92764) | Labiotermes labralis P1 segment gut microbial communities from Petit-Saut dam, French Guiana - Lab288 P1 (version 2) (version 2) | ecosystem: Host-associated > Arthropoda: Insects >...
TTTAAGGTTGGTTTGGCTAGATAAAATTGCTAGACTAGCTAGTCATCGATAAATACTGTTGGTGCCTATAAAGGGATAGTTACCTTTATTGTCTTGCCATAGCTAAGTTCGTTATGGTATATTAGTAAAACCGGAGCATAAAAATATATGGAGAATAATCAACAAAAACTTATCGATGCTATACAAAGTAAAATTACCGCGGGCAGCAGTAACAATTTAAAGGCTTTTTTAGCCGGAATAGACCAACTGGAGTTACTAGAGGCCGTAGAAGAACTTAATGCCGAAGAACAAGCCATCATCTTTCCTTTGTTACCTAAAGATAAAGCTTATTTTATCTTTGAGCAGTTAGCAACCAGCGACCAGCACCAGCTTATCGATAGCTTTAAGGGCGAAGAAGCCCAAGAGCTGGTGGAAGAACTGCCGCCCGATGACCGTGTGCGTTTATTTGATGACTTGCCCAAAGAAGAGGCCGATAAGTTATTAGAGGGGTTATCGCCTAAAGAGCAGCAATCTACCAACTTATTAATGAGCCACCAGCCGCAAACGGCCGGCCGTATTATGACTACGCAGTATGTCAATATTTCCCCTCATATATCGGCCCACAAAGCTTTAGAAAAAGTTAAGGAAAGGGCCAAAGAAAAAGAGACTATCTACATAATTTATGTTACCGATAACTTAGGAAAACTGGTAGGAGCACTTTCGTTACGCGAATTACTTACCGCCGAGCCCGGAGCCAAAGTTAGTGATTTTATGAAAACTTCTTTAATTACCGTTCAGCTTGATACCGACCAAGAAGAGGTAGCCCGCCTTTTACAAAAGCTCGATTTACTGGCTATTCCAGTGGTAGATGAGCAAGATACGCTGGTGGGCATTGTTACCGTTGACGATGCTATGGATATTTTAGAGGCCGAAGCTACCGAAGATATGCTGGGTAAGGCCGGTATATCTTCCGGTCTTGCAAAAGACCAATCTAAACAAAGTAACACCCTCATTAATGGCTCTATTTGGCGAATATGGCGCGTGCGTTTACCTTTTTTATTTTTAACCTTAGGCGGCGGCCTGCTTGCCGGCAGCGTTATCGGCGCCTTTGAAGATGTGCTGGAACAGGTAGTGTTTATTGCCGTTTTTATTCCGGTTATTATGGGTATGGGCGGTAACGTTGGGGTGCAATCGTCTACCATCTTTTTACGCGGCATGATTTTGGGCCACATTCGGGAAGAGACCTTATGGCGGCATATCTTAAAAGAGGTTACCGTTGGCTTTAGTATGGGCGCTGTGGTGGGCATCATCATTGGTTTAATAGCGTGGTTATGGCAGGGCATACCGCAACTAGGTTTAGCTATTGGCCTTTCGTTAATTATTGCCATGACGGTGGCTTGCTTTTTGGGCTTTATGATTCCTTACCTACTTGCTAAATTACACATTGACCAAGCCGCCGGCACCGATCCGCTTATTACCACTATTAAAGATGTGCTGGCCCTGCTTATTTACTTTAGTTTGGTAAGGTTATTTTTAGGGTATTTGTTGTAAGCGGTGAGCTATACAACTTTCATACAATCAGCCGGCAAACAAATTTTAGGAATTGGTAATGACTACAAACAAACTTTATTATGGTGATAACCTTAATATTTTAAAACAATTAAGCAAAGAGTACCTGCAAGGGTTTATCGATTTAATTTATATCGACCCTCCTTTCAATAGCAATCGCGATTACAATATATTATATGATAATTTAATTACCGATGAAGGTGATAAAATTAAGGCAGGTAAAGAGGCTTTTAGTGATACGTGGAGTAACACGGACCTTTCACACGAGCTTGAAGAGATGAAAGATTATACCGATATGCCTAAGCTCTATCGTTTTTTTGAGAATAACCGTGAAATTTTTACAACTGCTCAAATGAGTTACCTTACGATGATGGCTCATAGGCTTTATTATATACGTAAAGTATTAAAAGATAGCGGTAGCTTATATTTACACTGCGACCCTACAATGAGCCACTACTTAAAAATTGTGCTGGATTTAATATTTGGTGAAAAAAATTTTAGAAATGAGATTGTATGGTGTTATCGCGGGGCTGGTTACCCTAAACTCGATTTTGGTAAGCGGCATGATATTATTTTTAGATACAGTAAAACAGAGAACTATAAATTTTATCTTGATGAAGTGCGTATGCCTTATGCTGAAGAAACTGTTAAAAGGTTTTCTTATAAAATAGGTAATAAACGCGGCGGCAAAGATTTTGGGCAGCAAAGTTTACACCCATTGGGAAGGCAACCAGATGATTGGTTTGCCGATTTACAACCGATAGCTCCTTCTGCTAAAGAACGTTTAGGGTACCCCACTCAAAAACCAGAAGCCTTACTTGAGCGTATTATTAAAGCTAGTAGCCAAGAAAACGATTTAATAGCCGATTTTTTTTGTGGCTGCGGTACTACAGTTGCCGTAGCAGAGAAATTAAACCGTAAATGGCTGGGCGTAGATATTAGCCATTTAGCCGTTACCTTAGTAGAAGAAAAGCGTTTAAAACCTTTAAAGGCTAAATATGAAGTAATAGGCTTTCCGCGTGACTTAGCTGGCGCAGAAAAATTGGCCCAAGATAACAAATTTAAATTTGAACAATGGCTTGTCGAGTATATTTTGCGTGGCCATCAAACTAAAAAGACTGGTGATGGCGGGATAGATGGTCATGTAACCTACACCTTGCCCAGTGGTAAAAAGGTACAAGCTATCATCGAAGTGAAAGGCGGAAATATTTCTATGGCACAAATACGGGCTTTTAAAGATAGTATAAGCAAATTTAATGCCGATTTTGGTATTTTTATGGGTTTTACTGGGCAATTCACGAAAGGTATGTACAGCGAAGCCGACAACTTAGGCTATCTTGAGGGTTTCGATTTATTTAACCAAAGACTTAAAAAATTTTGTATTATTACCGTAGAAGATTTATTTATTAATAACTTGCCGGATGCTTTAAAAATGTTTAACATAAATACTACTTACTAAAGGAAATATCAATGTCCGAACTACTCAAAGATATGTACAATCATAAGTCGTTAAGCCAACTGGCTGCCAATATTAAAACGGTTTACAACCTTTTTAAGGCCGAAGAATTTTTAAAATCGACAATGGACGAAAGCTGGGTAAACTTAGAGTTAAAAGCACGTGGCCGCCAAATTTGCCTAAATTTAGGTAAATACTTACCGGCTAACTACCCTGATGCGCTTAAGGTTATCGATGATGTATTAGCCAGCCATAATGATTGGGTAAATGGCTTTTTTGGCGTTATCTTTGCCGATTTTGTCGAGGTTTATGGCCAAGCTGAGGAAAACTGGGATATATCGATGGCGGCTTTGGCAAGGTACACTCAATATGGCTCGGCCGAGTTTGCCGTAAGGCCTTTTATTATTAACTACGAAGAACGTATGCTGGCCCAAATGTTGGCTTGGGCACGGCACGAAAACGAACATATACGCCGTTTGGCCAGCGAAGGCTGCCGTCCGGCCTTACCGTGGGGGCAAGCCCTAACTAAATACAAAAAAGACCCGGCACCCATCTTGCCTATTTTAGAGCAGCTAAAGGCCGACCCGTCGTTATATGTACGCAAAAGTGTGGCCAATAATTTAAACGATATATCTAAAACTCACCCGGCTTTAGTGGCCAAGCTGGCTAAAGAGTGGTACGGCGATAACGAGCGCACCAACTGGATTGTTAAACATGGCTGCCGCACTTTACTTAAAAAAGGCAACAGCGAGGTACTGGCTATTTTTGGCTTTAACAATGCTTTAGCTATTACCACCGGAGGTTTTACCTTAGATAAAACCTCGTTGACCATTGGCGAAGATGTAAATTTTTCTTTTACTATTTTAAGCCAAGAAGCCGCTAAAGTGAGGCTGGAGTATACTGTAGATTATGTTAAGGCAAATGGTAAAACCAGCCGTAAAATTTTTCAAATATCTGAAGTTACGTTAAAAGCAGGTGAAGACAAGCTTTACAGCAAAAACCACTCCTTTGCTAATTTAAGTACCCGTAAACATTATCCCGGAGTGCATACCCTTACCCTTATTGTTAATGGGGTAGAGCGAGTGAGCTTAGATATTGAGTTAATTGAATAATTATTTAAAGATACTAAAAACTATAAAAACTATTTTATTTTTGCTTGACAAATTGTAATTATCAAATTACAATCTATTAAAGTGATGTTATATCTATAAGAAAAACTAAAGTATAGCTATTCCCTAGATTGGAGGATTTTACAATGAACAATATTAGTGTTATTTCAGAAAATATGCTTTGCGATGTGCGTAAAAGCTTTAGGTTACTTTACCAGTATAATCAGCAAGTGCTCGATTTAGTAAAGTATATTGGCAACCAATTTGGTATAGACGAAATTTATGGCTTTCCTAGATGGTCTACGCCTGCTCCGGCGCCGGTACGCAATAAAGCTACATCGATAGATAACCGATTGGCATGGGATTGGCTTAACATGCATTTATACGAATTTAATTTTATAAGTGAAGACGATTTACATTTTTCGATTGTTATCCAAAGCGATACCGGCAGGTATGACGGCAACACAAATTGGACCAATATTGAAAGTTTTGGCGATGTAAATAAGGCTCAAACCCGCCTTATTTTTGTTTTAGGCGATAAATACTGGAATTTAGATTTTCATGGCCTATTTGAAGATGCCGATATAATGTATAAAAATGAAAGTACTAAAATTATAAAAGACCCCGAAGATGATGGGAAAATGTACGTTATGGCCTTTCCTTTAACCAAATTTAAAGATAAAGAAACTATTACCGCCGGCTTACAAGAGTGGGTAGATTTTTTACATAAGCACGGTATTGATAAATTAAAGAAAAAATAAAAATAGCCGCCCCAACCCCTCTTTATTAACGAAAAGGAGTTGGGGCAGTGCCTATAAATAGCTAGTTAAACCTAACCTTTTTCCCTACCAAACCAACCTTAAAGAATACTGGTAACTACAAATAGTTACCAGTATTCTTTAAACTATCCTACTAACGCGGCCAAAAAAACAAAGTTAGCACGTTATTTAAGGTAGCGGCAATACTTGGCCCTATCTGGTTAGGCCCAATTTCTGATTGAAAAGAACTTCCCGGCTGGCCGTTTACATCAAAATTGGTATAGTTTACTCCCACCACAGCAAGATTACCGTGCTCATTTATATCTATCCTAAAAAAATAGATACGGCTATGGTACTGCGGCAGCAGTAAATTTTGCGAATCGTACCAGTGGTTCATACGCTCTTGGTCTACTGGCGGTGGCGGTAAATTGCCGGTTAATGGGTTCATTACCATACCGGCAAAGGTATTACCAGCGTCAGCGGCATTAGGGCCGGGGCTAAGGACGTTGTTGGTAAAAGGCATTTCCGTTAAATTATTTAACATTACCCTAAAGGCATAAATAGGGTTGCCGTTACCATCTACAGTGGTGCTTAAAAGCATATTGCCGGCATTTTCAATATCACCAAAGTTACCAAAGGTTACCCGCCGTGTATTAACTCTAGTTACGGTACCGGCAGTTTCTCCCCTAGTAAGAGGTACATCACGCCAAGCGCCATCACGCAACATAGGACTGTTAGTAATAGCTGTATTACCGCGGTGTAAATTTAAAAATGCTTCAATTTCGGCTTGTACAGGCTCTCTAAAGCCTTCGGGCGGCCAGTTGTCCATTCTTGGCGGCCTTATGGTAACTAAGCCAACGGTTAAGACGCCGTTATTGGGATGGCCGTTAAAATTTAGTGAGACGCTTGTTGAGTTACCCGCATTGGTTAGGGTAAACCTTAGTAAATTTAAAGCCTCCGCTGCCAGCTCTTCGCGTACCGTAGCCTCGCTAGGAGTGGTGCCGGAGGTAAAGATAACATTAAAGCTAACGGCTTGCGGCGTAAAATTAATGGCCGTTACCGTAATATCACTGGCGGCGTACATTTTCGCAATAGCTTCCCGCATAAGTAGCTCAAAGACTTGTGCCGTAATTGGCAGCTGATAGACAAGGTTATTGCCGGCGGTAACAATTACATTGGGTAAGTTACTGTCAAAAAGAGAGCGCACATTCTCTATAGCGGTATTTTGTACGGCGGCAGTAAAAGCAGGTAAAGCTACCACAATGGCTACCATAATATTATCACTGGCCCTAGCTACGTCCCCGCTACTAACGGGAAGGCCGTTAAGGGTGTAAGCTAACTGCACATTAGCAGCCAAAATATTTGGCGCGCTATCTATTACAGCCCCTATAACCTCCGGAGGTGAAGGAAGATCAAAGACCGAAACAACAGGTGCGCTACTGGAAGCGTTGCCTCCACCTGTACGACAGGCCACAAACGATAGAAGTATGAGTAATCCTAATAATAAATTTTTTAAATACTTTTCCATATATTTCCTCCTTAAAAAATACCATTTAAAGGTATTTTTTACACTTAAAGTACTATACCCTAATAATTGCAAAAAATCAAGCATTATAAGTGATATTTTAGATATAACAACTTGTTTATTCACAAAATTGTAATATATCTATGTATTTCTAAGTATTGTTATGCTAAATAATAAAATTATGCCGTATATTAGCTAAATGTACTTATAGACTTACAGCACACTAAAAAACCCCTTTGTTAAAAGGGGGTTGAGAAAATGCCTTATAAAAGCCGCTAGCGGCTAGTTAAAGTAAAACTGCATAGCTAAAAATAGGGCCGCTACAATATAGGTAGCCGGCTTAATTTGTCTGGCCTTGCCGCTAAATAACTTAATAACTACATAACTAATAATACCAAAGGCAATACCTTCGGTAATGCTGTAACTTAACGGCATCGTGATAAGGGTAAAAAAGGCGAGGATAGTCTCGCTAAAGTCATTAAAAATCTAGGTCGGCAATGGGACTTAACATAAATAGCCCAATAATAAACATAAAATGGGCAAAGCTTATACTTATACTGTGGAAAGAACTAATAGGTTTTTAAGGCATTATTTAGCCAGATTTGTCAGAAAAAGCTATTCTTCCAGCAAATCTGTATTCATGGTTGAACTCTCTGTTTACCTCTTCATTTACAAAGATTTTAACTTTTCTATTCTATTGTAGCACTGCCTATTAAAGTTTGGCTTTTACTATGACTTTATATCAAACATTAGCTATAGGTAAGGAATTACCTTTAAGGCTAGGTTACCTAGTTGATAAGATATCATCAATATTTTGATATTGCCCTGTGCGGTCTAACCCAAAGTAGCTGTAAAAACTTCGTTTTTCTCCGGCAAAGTCATAGCCATTCCGGCCATAATTAAAAGCAGCGTTTACATTTAATCTATCATTTTCTATTATAAACTCATCGCTCATAGTAATAATAACGTTATGTGATGAGGTAATCCAATGGTCGTACTCTCTAAAACTAAAAATACCGGCAATTACTTCACCTTCAATATAAACAATAACTATATTTTGCATTATAGCGGTACCAAAAAGCTTTGTCTGCCCGGCCGCTACCTCACTATGCATAAAACCACCGTTTTTATCTATTAAAGTAATAAATCCTTTTTCTGCGGTATTGTTAGTAATTTGCAAAGTTATTTTACAAGCTGAATCGCAGCTGATAGACAAAAGCACCCACAGCCCCACACAAATAAAGGGTATATTTTTAAAGACTTTATTAATCATAATTTGGCTATACTAATATTATTTTACCGAGTTGTCAAGATAACTGAAAGAAATATAACAAAAGAGCTCTTTGCCCCGCGAAAAGCACACTAAGCCACAAAATCGAAAGGCTTTGGCCGTTTGATTAGCCCCAAGCTACACAAAAAACTAAGTTCTTTATTTTGTAGTTACAAAACAATTCTAATTTATTATGGTATTCCATCCTAGTATACTTTAGGATAGTTTTGTTATAATGTCAAGCTTTAAAAAACTCATTACTCTTGAAAAGCAAAGCAAACTATGCTAATTTTAAGTAATGAGAAAAAAAAGCCTAGCTTTTTATTTAGTTGCTCCGCCGGTAATAATGTTATTAGTAGCTTTAATTTACTTTTTGGTAACTAACCATAATAACTACGACTACAGCCGCCAAGTAGCTTTAAATGGCCTGGAGCGCAGCTTAAGAGCCGAGTCCCGCTTGGTACTGGCCGAATACGACTACCGCGCCCTTTTTAACATCGAGAACAGCCAGAGGGTATTCGGCGTGGCCGTGCCGGTAAACCGGATGCTTTTTGCGGTACATTACCGGCTGCGTGCCGGTATTAGCCTAGAAGATAATTTTGAGCTAATTTATAACGATTTTGAGAGCGTAACCGTTAAACTAGGCAGCCCGCAAATTTTTAGTGTAACTGCCTTAGACGAAACCATTTACAGCTTTGATAACTGGAGCCTACCGCTAACAACTATTAGGCTGGCCGATTTTTTACCGGCCATAGAGGCCGAAACTGCCGAAGTAACGGCCAGAGCCCTTAACGATGGTATATTACAACGGGTACAAAACAACGCCACTCTCTTTTTTACCACTCATCTAGCGGCTTTAGGGTTTAGTTACATTGATGTAGTTATTAACTAATTTCTTTTCATAATTTAAATATGTTGCTCAGCCATTCTCTTATTTTAATCAACAGAAAACTCACGCACGGCGTGAACGCTTCCCGGCAGGTTATTATAAGACGGTACCCAAGTCCCGTCCCAAAACCCGAAACCACCGGCAGAAAAGCTACTACTCCAGTATGCGATGTAAATTGTCAAACAACAGTGTCATATTTTCGCTGCTTGGCAACGCTCAATCACTAAAGCCCCTGGCGCTAAAATTTCGGGCGATAGTATCGGCATCATTTCTGGTAAACATTCCAAGCTCTGCGCTTACCTCTTTAAATAGAACATTGCCAAAAGACGCAAGTATACCGCTATTATTATCTCGCTCTTGTGTTAATACAGTATTATTCAAAATATCGTTAAAGTAGTTGCCGCTTGAGGCGGAATGGGGTCCCGAAGGCAACCCACTAAAGCAACCAACATTATCAACAATTTTTTCATTATTTTCTCTCTTCAACAGCTTTAAAGGCAAACTATAATTTTTAACCATTTGGCTGCCTAAATACATAACCAAATGGTTTATTAAAAAATATAATTTATTCGCCCTTTACCAGCTCTATCACTACTAAGCAAGCTTTTTCTAGGCTGCTCAGGCTTAACCACTCCCAGTAACCATGAAAGTTATGGCCGCCGGTAAAAATATTGGGACAAGGCACACCCAAAGCCGTTAGCTTGGCCCCATCTGTCCCGCCGCGAATAGGTTTAATAATAGGGGTTACCCCTACTTTTTTTACAGCATTTAGTAAGTTTTGCATTACCTCTGGCTGTTTTTCGATAGCTTCGCGCATATTACGGTACTCTTCTTTTAGTTCTACAGTAATTTTACCGTGAGGAAAAGCTGCCTCTACGGCGGCGGCAAAGCTATGCAAGGCGGCGGCACGGCGCTCAATTTCAGCGGCATTATGGTCGCGCAAAATTACCTCTAGGGTGGCTTGCTCGGTATGGCCTTTTAATTCTTGCGGCCAGTAACAGCCATAGTAACCGTCGGTAGCTTCCGGCGATTCGCTGCGCGGTATTAAATTAATAAAGGCTGCCGCCATACTTAAAGCATTAACCATTTTACCGCGTGCCGTACCGGGATGGATAGGTACTCCTTTAAAGTTAATCATGGCATAGCTGCCGTTATAACATTCGTACTCTAGGTAACCCAGTTCATCACCGTCTAAAGTATAAGCTGTTTTACTGCGCAGTTTATCTAGCGGGAAGTTGGCCATACCGTTACCGCCTTCTTCATCGGGGGTAAAAACAGCCTCTATGCCGTTGTGTTTAATGTGCGGGTTGTTTACCAAATATTTAATGGCCGTCATAATGGCCGCTATACCGGCTTTATCATCGGCCCCAAGCAACGTGGTACCATCGGCCGTAATAATGGTATCGCCGCTGTATTTACCCAAATAAGGGTCGGCAGCTGGGTCTATGATGATGTTATTTTTTAACTTGATAGCCTTACCATCGTAGTTTTTATATACTTGCGGGCTAACGTTGGTAGCCGTTACGTCTTCGGCCGTATCAAGGTGGGCCATAAAAGCAATCGGATTATCGGTGCCGCTGTTAGCTTTTAAATGGGCTATAACAAAGGCTTTGTCATCGTTATATACCTCTAAGCCAAGCCCTTTTAGCTCTTCGGCCAGCATTTTAGCCAGCGCCAACTGATTGGGGCAGGTAGGGTAAACTTTACCGGCATTGGCTAAATTGGTGCGGGTATCTATTTTAACATAACTAATAAAACGGTCTAATAAATCGGCTTGTAAATCCATCGTATCTCCTCGTATATGGTATTAAGCTTATTAACTTGTAAAGATAACAAACCCTTACCACTCCATTTTACTATAGGGTAATAAAATTGTAAAGCTTTAAGTTAAGTAATTTTGAGCCGTAAAGTGGTAAGTTGTTTTACTCGGCCAGTAAACCGCTTAACACGTCGGCCATTTTTTTGGCGGTTTTACTCACACGGCCTTCATCTTTAGCGGCCTTAAAAAGGTTGATGGCCTTAATATATTCGTGTTTGTTATAGTAATAATCGCCAACCCGTACAATGCCATCGGTGTAGTTTAAATTTAAAAATATTTTAGAGGCCAGCTCGATATTGCCTTCGTTAAATAAAATATTCCCTTTACGCAGCAAAGCTACTTTATCACCGGCCGAAACATCGGGGGCCTTATCGGGCACACCAATTTTAATAAAACCTTCTTTGGGTAATTTTTGTAATAAATCTTGTGTTTTACCGGCTTGTTTCATCTTTTTTTCCTTATAGCTTTTATTATAGTAGTTAGCGGCCTAATAAACAAGCTATCTTTTAATAATATTTTACTACTTAAGGCTAATTTTTAGCCGCTACGTAGTTAATAATGCCTTGCGCTATTTTTTCGGCATCTTGCTGCCGTACTAAATAACTGTTTACCAGCTCAAAATCTTCTTGCACTAAATTTCTTACCTCTACCAAAACGGCGGCGGGGGCCGGATTATTATTAACCATAATAAAAGAGCCCCGGCGTATTGTGCCGCGCCCTTTACTATCAATAATGGCCTGCGCTAAATTAAGGCTGTGCTGCGTTGGGTTACTGGCTACAGCTACCAAACCTAACGGTGTATGCGGGCTGGAATCGTTATGGATACTAATAAAAATTCGTCTGTCTATAGTGATATTTTTTAATAAATTTCCGGTTATCTCTAAACGGCGGCGAAGCACCCAAAGCCCGCCACCCATACTATCACCCTCTCTTTCGTTATTAAAGACGGCGTTTTGCGTGTTGGCAAAAGTTTGCTGAATATCGTTATTGCGGATAGTATAACTAGGCGAAATATTAGTTAGCTGCACCTGCGCCCCGTGCCGCTTAAGTAAGGCATAAAGCCGCATAGCCACATCGTAGTTATATTGGGCTTCATAAAAAGTTTTAACTTCGCCGCTTACTTCTTTAGTTACCACAGCGCCCGGGTCGCGCCCGCCATGCCCGCTATCCAGCACAATAGTATACCCCTGCAAAACATTACTTAACATACCGGCCTGCTCTATTTGCCGGTTAAAGCCGGTTAATAAAGTTTGCGCCATCGTAAAGCGTTGTTGTACTGTAAGGTTATCGCTGCGGCCATCAAAAGGCAAAGGTTGACTCTCCGGCCTTAAAACCGGATTAGCCGGTAAAAAGTTGGCCGGCACCATCTGTGCCGGTGGCGGCACCCGTGCTTGCCATAGTTCACGGTTAGCTTGCGGCTGCCATACTTCGTCATTAAAAACCATAAAAACGGGGTTAAACAAAATAAGCTCGGTACCGGCGATAATCTCGGTAGTGTTTAAGGCATTGTATTGCATTAATTGGTCTACCGTTAGTTCAAAGCGGTCGGCAATACTTTCTAGGCTATCACCGGCCTTAGCTACATAGTTAAGGGGGTGGTTAGCTGTAAGCTGCAAAAGCTGCCGGCGCGAAAGTTCTAGGCTATCAAGATTATTTAACATCACTAAATTGCTTTGCGGTACGGCAAAACGTACGCTAATACTGCTTAAAGTATCGCCGCGCTGCACCACATAACTTTGCCCAGTAACGGCGGCTTGCTGCGGCAAAATTAATACGGCGCCGGCTTTAAGATGACGGCTGTTTAAATTATTTAACTGAGCTAGTTGTTGCGGAGTAATCTTAAAGGCAGCAGCTAAAGTATTAAGGTTATCGCCGGCCCTAACAATGTGGTAATTAATGGGGATAACTACATCACCGGCATTTTGAGCGGCCATTAAAGGCAACGGCTTAATATTTAGGCTATAATTAAAATTAATATAGTTATTGGTTAAGTTAAGCCAGCTAAAAAGGGTTACGGCCGGCAAAGCCAGCAGAAAAATAGCTAAAAAAATAAATATTGTCCGCTTTTTAGCGGTTTTTTTAGGCCGTCTTAAATAGCCGGGATAGTGCTTAACTTTAGGTTGATGAGCTTTAGCGAGCATTATTTATATTATCGGGTAAATGAAAGTACACCTTTATATGGCTTATTTTATTGACAAACCGGTCGCTATAGGCTAAACTTTTATTAAGGAGGAATTATGATTAAAAAACATACATTTTTACTGCTTAGCGTTACTTTAGCGGCCTTAGCCGCTCATAACCTTAAAGCCGATAATTTAGAGGCCGCCGGCCAAAGGGCTTTTGAGGCTTTAATGGCCCAATTTGGTGATTATACGCTAGATTTTTACGATGATTATTGGGATACCGATAATTTTTACTGGGTAGAGGGCGATTTTATCGCTGCGGTAAGCTTTAACCAAGCCCCCAGCAGTTGGTTTAGTTTTAGCGAAGGCGTTTTAGTTATGGCTAATGAATACCGCCTTTATCCACCGGAAGAAGAATTTGCGGCCGGCAGCTGGCTGGATATTCGTATCGAAATTCATTTTTTCTTTGACGGCCAAAACTTTACCGATAGAGCTATCTTTAAGATGTTGATTATAGATTGGTCGGCCGACATTGAGGCTGAGGTAGCCGAAGCAGGTTTAGCAAGCGGCACCGAAATAACAGAAGAAATATCTTTTATTACCGATGAATGGGGCTATAATGCGGTAATAGAGGCCGCGATAGACCTCATAGCCGCTTATTTAGAGATAATAACGCTGTCTTAAAGCTTAACCAATAAATCCCCTTTGCCGGCACAAACCATAGGTTTTTGATTGTATGGGGATTTATTAAACTATTTTTTTAACGAGCGGCAGGCAATCTGTTCATTATACGTTCAAGCAAGGCGTTGCCATCGTGCACTCCCCACATCTTTTGAAACCTATCGCCCAATAAGGTGGCCATTATCATGGCATCGGGTAAAGTAATTTGCTGGTGCCAGCTTTCAAAGATGTTTTCGGCAGCATAAATGGCTATTACATAGTTATTACGGTAATAATCTACTACTATTTCGCGGTTAAAAGGGTCATTTTGGTAAAAAGCCTCTATCATACGCAGCATAGTGGCCGGCGGCTTTACAAAAGCAAAGCTGGTATCCAACCCTGTGCGGCGGCTCACCAAACGATAAACCGGGGTGGTTAAAGTGCTTACAGCTTCATCGATACTTAGCTCAAATTCCCCTATCATCAGCGAGCGGTTATCTCGCATAGCTTGCTCTAAGCGGTTTACAACGGCCACATTAATGGTTACCGCCGTTAAAAAATAGCCAATATCGTTGCTTACATAAAAAGTGCTACTTAACCTAAATTGCCGCTCGTAAACAGTGCGCCGGATACTGCGGTTAATAGACCTTCCCCATAAACCATTATCTAAATCGTCCCAAATGCTTACTATATCGCCGCCGGGCGGGATAATAGCCTGCAAGGTTGTAGTAGTTGCCGCTAAAAGCAGGGCTAGTATTATCGCTTTCATTCACTTTCCTCTTCTATAATTATACCACTAAAAAAGGCGCTTTTCAAGATAGTATGGCCATTATCTGTAGCCAATGTTAATAAATCGGCCGTTACTTGCTCTTTCATTAACGGCTGCAAATAAGCTACTAAAGCCCCCCATAACTCTGGGGTAAGGGCTACCGGCGGCCAGCCCGGCCGCACCGAAAGGCCGCTTTCTATATGGTAGCTTAAGATGGCAGCTTCGGGCAGTCTTATGGTAATAACATCATCTTGACGGCTTAGCCAGCCCTCCGTTAAGTTAAAGCCGGCTGTGGCCCTAAAAACAAGCGGGAAGAAAAACTGCCCTTGCCGGTTTAAATCGATGCCCAAATTTAAAATAGCCATATAAAAACTATATTGCCTAATTTCGGTCTCTGTAAAAGGTAAATTATGTTGCCGCACGATAACCATAAGTTCTTCGTGGGTAAGGCCCATAAAATCGCTGTTTCTTAATAAAGGAGTAGTTAACATACGTGCCCGCAACTGCGTCCAGTTAGGGTAAGGGCTGGGGATAAAATCGTAGGGAAATAAAAACTCTTGAGTGATAGAGGCGGTTTCCAGCTGCTCAAGATCTGTAATGTTTTCTAAGGTGAGCTGAGTGGTAACCTGCTGCACCCGCCCAAAGAGCAGCTGGTTAATCCAATCGCCCTGCCAAAGAAAGGCCAGCACGATGAGTAAAGTGATGATGATTAGAAAGAGTAGTTTTTTCATTTATTCCTAATAAATAGCAAATTTTTGCCGTAAGTACAAAGATAACCTAGAATCATCATACTTAAATAATTCATTTATTAAAACATAAAAGCATTTGGAATAGGTTGTTTACAATATCTAAAACTTAGACTATACTAAAATTAAAGATAATCGTCAACAATGGAAATTACTAAATTATGAGTGAAGAACTATTACAAAGAGATTTGTTGAGAAACCCGGAGAAAATTGGTACTTGGAATTTTTATAATATTGGTGCCACTTCTATAAATGCCTTAAAAGAAGCTGGTATTTTACGCAATATCGATTATGGTGATGTTGCCCGTAAAAAGGTAGATGCTTTAATTACCAAACAGAAAGAAGTGATCGCTGTAATTGAGCATAAGTCTCCTAATCAATTTAATACTCAAAGTAAAAAAGATAGCGCTATTGAGCAAGAGTTTGATGTAGCTAGAAAAATAGGGGCTAAATTAATTATTGCTACTGATACCCAAGAAACAGTATGGGTTAATGTATTAACTGGTAATAATATAAAAAATGAAGATGGCAGTGATTTTAATTACTTATTTAATAGTAAAGACCAAGGTTTACAAAAAGTAATAATAAAGATAATTCAATCTATAAATGATAAAAATGATAAGATTTTACCTCAAGAATTAATAGCCCCAACTTCTCTTGCTAAATCAATATGGCAAGATATATGGAGTGTAAGCGGAGCTACAGCAGAAAATTGCCTTTACACATTTGTTGAACTTTTCATTTTTAAATATTTGAGTGATTTGGGAGTTTTACAGGGTTTTTATAGTTTTAACGATCTTTTAAATAGATATAAAACTAATGACGATAACGAAGTTTTGGAATATTATGCTACTGCTGTAAGGCCAGAAATTAAAAAGAAATTTCCTGAAAACCCTACTGATAGAACTACCATAATAAATGGGACTATCTTTGTTAGTAAAGACCAAAAAGCTGTTAGTGGGTATAGTACCGTTTTTAGAAAAGTGTTAGAGAGATTCAGAGATTATGGAAAGTTAGAGCATATTGACCATGATTTTAAAAGTAAACTTTTTGAGAGTTTTTTAAAAGAAAGTATTAGCAAAAAAAATTGGGGACAATTTTTTACCCCTATAAAAGTAGTGCGCGCTATCAATGAGATGGCTAAAAGTGAATTAAAACCCAATATGATTATTTGCGACCCTGCCTGTGGAGTAGGTAAATTTCCACTTGAATATATTAAAGATAATATTAATACCTTATTTGAGGTAAAAGACGGAAAAATAGCGTCTAAAGTTAAAATAGTCGGTTTTGATAAAGGGTTTGATAAAGATGAACAAAAGACTATTATTTTAGCTAAAGCAAATATGCTTATTTATTTTAGTGAACTTATATTAGAAAACCAATATACACAAGAATTTGCTACATTATTTAATGAAAGTTTTATTTTAAAAACCAATTCAATTTTAGGCACCTTATCGGAACCCATACAAGAAGTGTATGATTTAATACTGACAAACCCTCCTTATGTAACCAGTGGTAGTAGCAACCTAAAGGAAGAAATAACTAAAGACACAGTCCTTAGGAACTACTATAAAATTAATGGAATAGGTGTTGAAGGGCTTTTTATGGAATGGATAATTAGGGCATTAAAACCCAACGGCAAAGCTTTTATAGTTGTGCCAGATGGGATATTTAATAGACAAAATGACAAAAATTTGAGGAAATTTATTTTAGAAGAGTGTTTTATTGATGCCATTATATCATTACCAGTGAAAACTTTTTTTACTACTCCTAAAAAAACTTATGTTTTGGCTGTTACTAAAAAAAATAATATATCGGAAAAACAAGTTGATCCGGTTTTTACTTATTTATGTAGTGAGATAGGTGAAAGCAGAGATAATAACCGCTTTGACATTGAGCAAAATGATTTACAAGAAGCTGTTAGTTTATTTAATGCTTTTAAAGGAAGTAAGGAATATATTACTGCTAATAATACTGATAAAAGATGTAAAATCCAAAATATTGAAAGATTTACAAATAATATAGAAAATCATTGGATTATAGATAAAGATTGGTCTGAACAAGAAAAAATTGAGCTAGGAGTAACAGTAGAAAGTGAGCTAATTACAGCTGAAGAGTTTTCAGATTTATTGAGTGAAGTATCTGATACAATTCATGAGCATTCAAATGCAATTAAAGGTTCTCAATTAAATACAAGATATATGCCTAAAAAAATTTCCTCTATTTTTACAATAAGTAAAGGAAAAGGTGAGTATACTAAAAAATTTATGAATAGTCATAAAGGTGATTACCCAGTTTATTCGTCACAAACTTTTGATGATGGAATTATTGCTAATATTAATACTTATGACTATGATTGTGAATGCTTAACTTGGACAACAGATGGGACTTATGTAGGAACAGTTTTTTTAAGAAACGGTAAGTTCTCAATGACAACACACTGTGGTGCTTTATTTTTAAAAGAGGAATATAAAGATAAAATATTATTAAGTTATTTGCATTGTGTGCTTAATAATATTTTACCTTTACATAAAGAAGGGGAAAGGTCTAATAAGAGACTTGGTAGTAAAAGAATATCTAATATAGAAATACCTATTCCTATTGACGATATGGGTAACATAGATATTCAGGGGCAACAAGAAATTGTTGAAAGATATAATCTTCTTCAGGAAATAAAAAACAATATAGCAGTATATAAAGAAAAGATTGATAAATTAAATGTTGTTATAGAGGTAAATGCAGGTCTAAAAATATAAGTAAGCCTATCTCGAATAATTTATTTTACCAACGGCAGCACAAAGCTATCCAGCGCTAACCTTTGCAGCTGCGGGTTAAGGCCGCTTCTTAGCAGCTCATCGTACTCGTTAAGTTTTACCATTACCATTTTTAGTTCGGTTAAGCTGTACTTACGCAGGGCGGTGCGGTATAAATCGCCGCTCTTTTTGCCAATAATGGCTAGGTTGCGTAATGTTTCATCGCTTACCGTACCGCCGGCAGCCAGCTCTTTTAAATTAAGTAACTTCCTAAATTGCCATGTTAGGCCGGTTAAGGTTTGCACACCTACCCCTTCGCTGTTTAAGGCAAGGTTGTTTAGCACCTCTAGGGCGCTGCTGTCGCGCAGGGCCAGCCTTTCAAAGAGGGTAAAGATAGATACCTCTTTACTGCTGACAATTAAACCATCAACCATTACTTCGTTTATATCTTGGCCGCTATAAAAGCTAAGCAGGGCCTCCATTGCTACCTTAAGTTCGTTTTGGTTCTCTATTAGTTCTAACAAGCGGTCAATGGCTTCGCGGCTGATAACTTGGTTATTCTTTTTAAAAAAACTTTCCACAAAACGTTCACGTTCGGCCGCACGCAGTTCGTAAAAAATTCTTTTATTAGCCGGCGGGCATAAGTTTTCCAACTTTTTATCAGCCTTAAAACCGTCGCTGGTTAAAATAATATATAGGTCGTCCTGTGGTTTTTTAAGTGCGGCGGTTAAGTTATCAAGGTCGGGCTTTTTTAAGGCTTCAAAATTGGCCAGCACAATAAACCGCGCCCCGCCAAACAGCGAACTGGTGCTGATAAGGCTTATTAGGCCCGTCATCTCTAAATCGTAGGGGTAAAATTTGTAACGGTCTAGCTCGCCATGTGTTTTTTGAGCCGTAGCGGCTAGGGTATTAATAAGATTGGCTTTTTCGCCGGCCTCCGGCCCAAGTAAGAGGTAAAGGTTAGCGATGGTAGCCGGAATTTTAGCCATATATGTTAGTTTAGCATAATGAGGGGCGGTTAAGCAACTAACAGTAATAAGGTAGGAATGGACAAAAGATAGCTAAAATGATAAACTAAGGAATGGAAGAAAAAGCAGAGAAGAGGCCGATTTGCCCAAAATGTGGAAAAGAAGAGAGGCAGATGAAGAGTGGGTTTACAAA
>Ga0131853_10008642_pt1 | contig 18584 bp, 12 predicted proteins | sample TergutLab28metaG_FD_92764 | JGI IMG/M metagenome (GOLD analysis project Ga0131853, IMG submission 92764) | Labiotermes labralis P1 segment gut microbial communities from Petit-Saut dam, French Guiana - Lab288 P1 (version 2) (version 2) | ecosystem: Host-associated > Arthropoda: Insects >...
CAATACAACCCATGAAATAACTCAACAAATAAGTCGCAAGCTCCTGAGGATGGATGTATTAACATCCGAAACATGTTGAGCATTAAATAATGAAATAAAAAGCTAGTGACATCAAGTTGGTCTCTCTTTATTCAACTATCTGTTCGTTTGTAATTCTCTGCCAATTCGCTGACCAATTCACATAAACAGTGGCTCCAATATTGAACTGAAACCATCTCCATTACTTTTAATCTTAATTGCGAGGCATATTTGCCTGTCTGCCGAAGTGAACGTCATGAAGACCTAGAGGGGTGTGTAAGTCCTGTTCTTCCTATTCGTATCCTCACCATACATTACCGAATTCACAGAAGTTTATCAGACATCCTTAGTTCGAGGAAGTTGAAACCAATTCATATCTTTATAACATATTTACCCAAGATGTGTTTTAATACTACCATCCGGTTTATGCTTAGGTCTTTTCTTCCAAGAAATGTTACACGAATATTCTGTCTTCCATCGTGTCATTCTTATTGTCACCAACTAACAAAGTTTATCTGATGGCAAAATATATGAATTTCTTTGTCGGGCGATTAGAAATCCGACTTCTTATACCGGAGTGCCTAGGTTCGATTCTCGTCCACAAGGTCAGCCATTCGTAACGCGCTTTGTTGTTACTGTGTATGATTCCTTCCAGGAAACGTTTGTCATAGTACCGCAAAATATATCACAAGCGCTGTCATTCATTCGGTCCAGTTAGCAGTTCACGGTCCATTTGTTTGATTGTTCCATCAAAATATACAGTTAAGAAGGCGTTTGGAATGAATTAATAAATCAGTATAAGTCTCAAGATTTTATGGCGATTGTGGTCCGGGGAGAGTTGACTAAATCCATACGGTGGACCCAATAAAACATGTCTTTTTTATGTCTTTATTTACCTAGCATTGAACACATAGCCGATGTAGGAGTGTTGTGTGATTGGACGAGAAACGAGACGAAGAAAAAATAATGTAAGTGTGACACATTACTGAACAGGCGGCTTAACCAAAGAATAACATTTGGGTATCTTGATGTTTTGCTGACCGTGCATCTCAGTATAATCTTAGTAATTAACCAACTTAATGCACAAATTCTTGTTTTATAATAAGTTCATTTTATGCCTCTACATGTTTCGAGCACTATGTACTCATCGTCAGGAGGTCAAAATTGTATTATACAGCATCTGGTATCGTCACACTGAAACAAGTGAGTGATATAAAATTACTAAAACAGAATTCTATAAATATGAGCACATAGTAGTAAAATTTATGTATGAATTCATACATGAATGTTACTACTATGTACTCATATTTGTAGAACTGTATTTTAGTAATTTTAGACCACTCACATATTCAGTGTGATGATACCAGATGCTGTATAATACAATTTTGAACTTCTGATGATGAGCACATAGTGCTCGAAACATGTAGAGACATAAAATAAACTTATTATAAAACAAGAATTTGTGCATTATGTTGGTTAATTACTAAGAGAACATTTGGGTATATATGCAAACAAGCTCGAGTGGGAAATATTTTATGCCATAGGCCACGAAATTACACTAAAACCACGAAAATGTCGTAACGGGTAGGACGACAGTACACAGCCCCACCGTGAGATTTAGTTTATGGTTCGTGACCATTTACAGATCTAACTTGAGATTATGTTATGGTACACTGACTTACATAGACGTACAGTGGGATTATATTTATGTCAAGTACGCATCGGTTGTTGAAATGGCTGGATTTGTGCATCGGACTTTTTAGGTAAGGAAGCATATTCAGACGGGCTTATCTACAATTTTTGAGATGTGATCCGCGAACATTTGGTTAAATATGTGACACGGCTGAGGGCGTTTGTGAAAAGACAAAAAGTTATTTTTATGTCCAGGCTGCAAGGAATTTCTCAACCATTTGGTCTGATTTTTTGCATAGGATAAATTTGTCCTTGTTGACAGCATGAAGATATGTAGTGGGGGCGGAGATATAGCTCCCCTCATTCTTATTTCGACAATAGCTGGAGGTGAGTGGTCAACATCAAGTCCCAGCCGTTTTACACTCGGGGAAGGGACCACTGTACCCACTAAATAGAGGCTGGTTAGACCCCCATATCTGGTCTGAACGTTTTAGGAAAATAATCAACATCTTTTCCCTGCTGGAATTCGAACCCCGGACCGTCCAGCCCTTTGCCTGTTCCCTGTAATGGCTATTAACCACCTCCTCTAAATGTTCATATGCAGAACATACTTTCTATTACAAGATATTTTGGAAATAAATTTGATAGAAAAGTACTGGACGTTATCTCGACAGTACATAAAAAGAAGGCATTGTCTGGGAGTAATGTGCGTCCGTTCCGTTTATATGTTCCATCTCCAACACTACATGACATGTTCGTATTTTGGGGTACAATTAACGTGTGAAACGAATTATTCTTTTACCATAACGAATCTCTTAGTTACTTAGTGATCTTTTGTTGTGTGGAAGGTCCTGGTTCGAAGCACAAATAATCTGTATTTTGAATTAAAATAAAACGTAAAAGATTTGCATGTTGTTAAAATACACCTATTGTAGGAATTAAAGAGTTTCAACAATTTAATTTAACCAAGTCCAGCATAGTGAAAGAGTGAAATTTTAATTGGACATTGCATTGAGAATCTTTTTTTACTTTGGATGTGAAATATTAAGCAAACTCCTTGCCATCCGTGCAAATGACCATAGCCGAAACATAGTTAATTAAATCTGTAGAACTTAAAAAATGTGTGAACAATAATCCTTGGAACAAAACGGTATTTGTTTTAGTTGAAGTTTAATTACCTGATGTTTCAAGCCTCCTGGTCAACAGGATAGGAATTACACACAAATGTTAGGAAATAATTGGAGGTGTTTCCATGATGCATGGGAGAGAGTTCAGTCTACGTGCGATAAGATCGACTTGAGAACACAAAACTTTATTCATTGCATTGTAGAACTTCTCACAGGAAATGTAACATTCATCGACGGAAGAGCACAGTTCTTATCCAAAGACCCGAAATCGTTGTGATGAAATTTGCTATCAGATGGCGAGGGGGGGGGGTGGTAGACTGGGGAGTCGATGAGTGAGTCTAATTTTTGTACATCGCTACCCAATAAAAATGTAACTTCACTTAATATTCATATCGAACTTCATTGATTTTATAAAAATTGTTCGTACAGAGAAGAAAGACACATTGTTAAGAATGTGGATGTTGTTAAACGATAGGCCTACATTTTTGGATATGATTAATACCAGACACAGTACAAGGGATAGTGCAATCATTGTAGTGCCTACGCCAAGGCTACTGCCTGGACGACCCAAAATCCCCCCCCCCCCCCCCGACAAAGGGAAACAATTTTCCTCTTCTCCAAAACGCCCAGAACGACTCCGGAACCTCGGCCAGCCTCAGTTAATTCGGTACTGGTGCTTTCTGAAGAGTCAAATCGGCCAGGTCCTGAATTTTACCACTGATTTCCAACTGGTGCCGAAGATAGGAATGGGTCGAGATATATCTCTATGCCTTTATAGTGGGAGAGGGGCAAATTTGCCTATCACAAGGGAGAAATACTTCACAGCTATGTAACGTAATTGGTTTTTGTGACGTTGATATTTATGCAGCTTTCTGTAAAATGTACATATAATTAATAGAAATGATAAAACATGATTAAAAGATATATACGTGTTTCATTTTTGGAATACCGCGGTGCAGGAGGAAGCATAATCCAACGGCACGACAGTAACTGTTTACCAGTCTACATGGAATCACATCCCAGAAAACCCGAATCTTCTTCAAAACAGATGTAAGACATTACACGTCGTTGCTTGCAAATTTCGCGTAGAACATACATACCTTTACATTCTAGCTAATCATGTTATGAAAGGGGATAATGAGCTTCTTTAATGTACCTAATCCCAGAATGGGAATGCACGTGTAAAATAGTGACGTAACGAAGTACGTTTGTTTCATTACATTTAATTTCACACTTCTGTAGAAATACCACAGTTCCGTCAGTCATTTGCATGGTTGTGTTTTGCGGGTTCATACCAAGAAGGGGGGGGGGGGGGTGCAGCATGTTTTAGTTAACACAAGACTCAATTATGTTCTGTTCCATTCTGGTCCCTCTATAGCATGCCTCGGAAATATATTTCCTATTTCACAGCTACTTTTTGGTTGTTGAACCACACCTTTCCCTGTGAACGTTACGTAAAACACCTATTTTTTATGGCGCGACGGCTCCTAGTTGGCCGGGTCCTTCTCACTGTCAAGGCTCCACGATCACACTCAATTAAACACACAACACTCCGTAAGACTTTTCTGGACGAGTGATCGGTCAGACGCAGAGTCCTATACCTGACACCATACAACGCTCACAAGAGACGGACATACATCCATGCCCCCGGCGGGATTCGGACCCGCAGTACCAGCAAGCGGGCAGCCATAGACCCATGCCTTAAACCGCGCCGCTACTGGGATCGACACACCTACATTTTAGGAGACATTAATTCTTATAATACTAAGAAACGTCGGAGATTATTTTATTTTAAGCCTTCAAGTATTTGGAGAACATCAATTTGAAAGATCTTGTAATAAATGGAGTAGTACATAACTCCAAGAAGGAGAGGAATATCTTACATACAATAAATGGAAGAAAGGCTAACAGGATTAGTCACATCTGGCGTAAGATCTGCCTTCTAAAACACGTTATTAATGGAGAAGACAGAGGGAAGGATAAAAGGACGAGAAGACGAGGAAGTGGACGTAGACAGCCAAAGCATTACTTTCAAAAAAGGAGAGGATACTGCAAATTGAAAGAGGAAGCACTAGGTCGCACTCTGTCAAGACCTTGTTTTGGAAGAGACTATGGATCCCTCATAAGGAAGACTGCAGAATGAATGCAGTAAATCTATTATAATTTGACACGTCACTGCAGTTAATACAGTGTTATTAAATAATCTAAGCACGACACTAAACAATAGTATGTGCGAGTATTTTGTTTTATTTATCTTGCTAATTAACCAACTTGATGCACAAAATTTTGTTTTACAATAAGTTTATTTCATGCCTCTACATGTTTCGAGCACCATGTGCTCATCATCAGGAGGTCAAAATTGTATTATACAGCATCTGGTATCATCACACCTATAGGTGGCCGTCCCGTGCATAGGTTGAGAGAGTCATCTTTCAACCTGTACATCGGACGGCCACCTATAGGTGTGATGATACCACAGACTGTATAATACAATTTTGACCTCCTGATGATGAACACATGATGCTCGAAACTTGTAGAGGCATGAAATAAACTTATTGTAAAACAAAATTTTGTATATCAAGTTGGTTAATTACAAAGATAAATGTACTGAGATGAACGGTCAGTAAAACATCAAATAAGTATGAACGAGGTTTATGTAGCACACTGTGAAGCTGAACGACCACATTTAATAAATTAAGAACCAGTCTAATGTAGGAACAAGACTTCCCCAACGTAACTTACTCCAATGAAAACAGAATCAGCGCTCTTAGCAACTTCACGGCCAGACTTACATTTTTAATTTTTTACTTGGCGTCCTCTTCTGTTTCCCCTGCCACTTATTTTATATTCCGTTTTTATCGTTACTTGCCTAACGTAGTGTGCGTGAATTCTAAGAATATAAAACAAAAAAAGACTAATATTCGTAATTTTTAATCATCATATTCACAACAACTGCAGTTGCTAGTTACAATGGTAACATGTAATTAACACATTTGTTTCCTTTATCTCAGTATTTAACCAACTTGATGCACAAAATTTTTTTCACAATAAGTTTTATTTCATGCCTCTACATGTTTCGAGCACATGTGCTCATCATTAGGAGGTCAAAATTGTATTATACAGCCTCTGGTATCATCACACCTATAGGTGGCCGTCCCGTGCATAGGTTGAGAGAGTCATCTTTCAACCTGTACATCGGACGGCCACCTATAGGTGTGATGATACCAGAGGCTGTGTAATGCAATTTTGACCTCTTGATGATGAGCACATGTGTTCGAAACATGTAGAGGCATGAAATAAACTTATTGTAAAACAAAAATTTTATGCATCAAATTGGTTAAATACTGAGATAAATATACTGAGATGCACGGTCAGCAAAACGTCCAAAAAAAATATTTGTTTCCGTTTAATAGAGCGTTACGAAATATCAGATGTAAAAAATCACAGCTTTTACTGTAATTACATTGTGAATTACGATCACAATTTACGGAGGAGAGGTTTTCTTAATTTCATATTCCGTAATTCTTCACAAATTGTATTCTGCTACTGCAGATAATCTCTGAACCTGTCACCACAAGGGACTACAATAATGGTCACGTTCAGAAACCAGTAACTTTTGTGGACGACTGGAGAAAATCCCCATTCGAAGGTGCACAGTCTACCCCAGCCAATAAATAAATAACTGGAGGATGCTCTCCACTGGCCTTCGCAAGAAAGTGTAGGGAACATTGTCGTTGGACACGGGGAAATAAACAAGTCACTGATAAATAAAAGAAAAGAAGGCAGCGAGGGCAAAGGAGATCATGGAATTGTGCGTTGTCTCTCCCACAGCTAGACTTCGGAGAGGTAAAATTTTCACAGTTTCTTCTACTGTCTGAAAGTTTATCCTATGCATGCTGAGTTAACTTAAAGGAATAGAAAGTATTGCCATATTCTCTTTGTGCATGTTCGTAGTGATGCATGTTTCCAATTGTCGAATAGATACAAATATTTAAGTTTTTATTTCTAAGTACATTAGTCTTCCTGCTAGAGTTTAGTTGTCCACCACACAGATGCAATTGGAGTCCCGTGTCAACCAGGATATTGCACCGCGTCACTCGTCCATTTGTACTCAACATTCTGACATTATTTGCTGTTTCCTTCTTCAAGATTCGAACGTCCTATTACAGTGTACATTCTACTCTTGAAGAACGAATAGCTACTCTGTCCCGTAACTTCGATGAATAATAACACCCAGTGACGCGAAGCAACGTCCCAGATGAACGCAGACATTGCATCTAAATTTTCTTTTACAATGTGAGTGTTCTAGTTTTTTCTACACAGATGAAACAATTTGAGAAACGTTGTGTCTTAGGTACTTCTAAGAACTTATTAACATTTTGAACATTAATTTTAAAAATTGTCTATTTTCACTGTGATTGCAGTAATATTTTGTTAAAACTGTGTAAGAAGAACTCATCTAATAATGTTTTAATAAAGTCGCAGTTCCTAATGCACATCACAGAATATGCTGTTTTAATGCTTTGTAGGGCAATAATTAATGTGCAGGGCAGTAATTACTGTGTAGGGCCGTAATTGCAATGTAGGTCAGTAATTTTTGTGTAGGACAGTAATTACTGTGTAGGGTTGTAAGTGCTATGAAGGTCAGTAATTGCTGTGTAGAAACGTAATTGCTGGCTTTTTGTAATCGCAAAAACCACATAAATAGTAAACCATGTGGGGGAGAAAAAACTGGTGAAAACTTTGATGCTAATGCAGAGAGTTTATGCTTTTATGCAATTGTTTCGTAAGGGGTTAAGCATATGACATATTGCCAAGCGTCAGCTTATCATCGCATCATTACAGAAGGCCCATTTCCATCCGGAAATATTCTGCTTCCATACAATAATATACACAATGCTTATTTCTCTTTGTTATTCCAACAAGCCAACTTTTACATTAGAGCAACTTTCATGTGCACCCTATTAAAAAGTAATTGTGTCCTTTAGGAGTTTCACCACTACGAATTTTTTCTTGTACTCATTTTGTGGTCCGTTTAATTTGAGACCATTCGAATGAAAAGATAGCGGTTGGATGAATTTGCAGCAATCTGTTATAGAACTTCTAATCCCATTTGTATCAAAGTATCTCTTTTTCTTCTCGACATTCAAAAGTCTGTTTTAATTAATGTTGTAGATTGAGATTCTGCTAATACGAATTTATCGGCAGGAAGCCCGGTATGCTGATTAATAATACTCTGCTGGTTATACGAGGGCAAATGTTACAGATATTTAGTCGAAAGACTGGAATTAAAGAGAAACTATATTCCTGTTGAACTACGTGGATTAATATTCAAATGCGTTTTACAATAAAGAAGGTAGGAAATGTCAGTTGATGTAACACACTGGGGCCTCCGGCTTCGTATATTTCGTAGACTTTAAATTCGTAAATATTTTCAAGGAAACGCTAAAGGTGCGAATATTGTAAAATCTCCCTTTCTACGTTTTACACCACACTTACTCTACGTTTTCTCCGTATCCATGTGACAGGTCTGTATTTGGTCATGATCGAAACTTTGGAAAGAAAGAAATATCGAATATCGTAACCTTATCTTGTACACGGCGAGATGCGTACACAATTCATCATCCTTTCTCGCTACCTTTGGATTGCTAACTTCTTATTCGGCCTCAGCTGTTGTCTCCAGAGAGAGCCCTCCTGTAACTGTTACTTTTTCCGATTTTTTACAAAACCAGATTGGGAATTCTTCCTTTATATTTCTTTGCATTTTTTCTTTAATCTTCAGCCCAGCATTCTTACCATATAAGCACCGTATTATCTGTTTATCTTAAAAGCAAAGTTAAACATATCGTCACTGTGAATCAATAACGCAGAGCAAGAAAGTTCAAGCGGTCACGTTTCTCTCTACGTGACTGTTCAGATGTCGGCTTGGACAAACATGATCCTGATTGAGGCTAATTCTAGTATAGCAGCTGAAGTAGGCTGGAATATCTTCCTTCCGTATCACTCTCACTTTATCATCCGATCATTTGGCGCTATGTGTTCTGAGTTAACAGCCATATCGCTAAATACAATTCACAAAACACAACACTGATTAATTTTATTTCTTATTTTTCCTTAACTTACGGTACATTGCTCTTGTATAGGCCTACATTACAATAACCCACTGCCCCTTTCTTTAATTTTCTGCTCCAGTTTATGGCAGAAATAAACGCAGCTCTTCATTAAACTTTATCGTTCTAGCACACGTGTCAGGTGATTTAATGCGAGTAAACCAACATTCGAGTAACCTCTCTTTTCTGAGGAGAAAAATATGGTCTCGAATAGTTGGTTCACTCGCAGTTCAAACACACACCAACTAGCCCGAAGAATTTTAAATGACCTCAGTCATCGTGATGGTTTAAGATTATAAAATATTATGGTTTACAAGAACCTGGCAATTTATCTTTAAAAATTATGGGATTCAAATGATTAGATGTAACTGAGAATAAAGAGATAAATAAAGATCTGACATGCTCAAGTTTTGGTTTTCGTTGTCAAAGGTTATTCTGTAGAGGTGTGGAAATTATGTGCTGAGAAGTGTGGAGAATTTTTGGTCGCCCTGAAGGTGTTCAAAAAAATATAAGAAGAAAACAAAAGGATCACAATTAGGCTTTTCAAAGTTTTATCCTTCATTAATTTGAACTACGTCACTCTCATTGACAAACAAACGAATTGTGGGATATTGTTGTCTGAAGGATCATCAATTGATCACTTGGGGAACAATGCATGGTTGGCGCTCGCAACTCTACTTTCATTTGTCACGATAAAACAAACAAACGTGGTGGGAGGTCACGAAATGAAATTCCATTGCAACAAATCAGTAGAAATAAAGCACAGAGCTATGGCATTTCCATCAACAAGCTGTCCATCCCTACCCTTCAGTATCCATCCTATAGAGCACAGACGCATAGACATCAATTTTCATATAAGCTGCGATTTGTTGTGTGGAGATTTAAATGGCACTCAGATATGCCAGAAGCAATTAAGGAGATTCTGCTAATATTTCATGCAGGATTGTGTAGCCACCACGAGAGAATATCTTTGTTTTTGACCTCAGTACAAATGTGCTTATTTTGTGGATGTAGACCAACTTACGTTTGACTTTCAACGCTTTGTAAACCTAAACAGATATTTGATGCAGCTTTATGTCATTCAAGAAAGTGACCTCAGAAATGAAGTACACATTTAGTCGCGTCACAGAGTACACGTAACGTCTCATGCCCGAAAGGTCAAGGAACGTAGGGTAAATTAGTTCACTCTGAATAAAGTGAATGCAAGAATGACATGTTTAATGAATTTTATTGACACGAATTTGATAGAAATTTGTGTTTCTTATTTAAAGGAAAATTTGAAGAAACAAATTCAGGTTTATCTGGTACCTATATTTTATATACGTGTAAAATTTCAATTCAAATATATTAATTTTCTTTAAAAAGTCACCTACTACTTGAATTTATGGGCCGGGTAGCGTAGTCGGTATCGCAACTGGCTACGGGCTTGAAGGTCCGGGGATCTAATCCCGGTGTGGGCGAGATTTTCCGCACCTGTCCAGACCGGCCCTGGGGCCCACCCAGCCTCCTGTACAATGGGTACCGGGTCTTTCCCGGGGATAAAGTGCGGCCGAGGCGTGTTACTGACCCCTCACCCCCTTCTAGGGTCGTGGTAAAGAAAGAGTAGAGCTATACCTCTACTCCCTCTATGGGCCGTACGGCCTGTACAGACCCTCAGCGCCTGTACAAGGGTGCATTTACCTTACCTTTTTACTACTTGAACTTGAAGTATTATTCATTATCATTGAGATTTAACGAACAAAGTGAGGAATGTCTGTATGCATTAAAATATGCTCTGTGTTTGTATACTAAAGAAGGAGTGAGAAGAGAAAAGCATACAAAAGTTTGCTTGAAAAACTTGGAGAAAAGAGACTGCTTGAAAGATATGGTGAATGGTAGCAGAATATAAAAAGCTTCTGTAAGAAACAGGTTGGTTGATTTGAACTTCATGCTTCTAGTTCAATGTGGGGACAAATATCTGAATATTCGCCTGTCATAAAACGCGGGGATGTTATTTTCCAGCTAAGGAACTATTAGCTTATAAAGAAGGGCGCTGCTTCCTGGAGCTTCTTACTTAGTAACTCATCATGTAGTTTTGAAGTTTTCATCATTTTGTAAAAATATGAAAAAAGACATACATGAATATACGCAGATTTTTCAAAATCATTCGGAAAAAAACATAAACACAAAATTAAAATTCATATTCCCCGTGCATTTTACAATACTATATAAGGAAATTTAGAAATGTTACGTTTGTTGTGCATGTTATTGATGACAGAAACTTTCATCAAAACACAGTCTTGAGCTGTGAGGACAGAAGTGTGGAGAAATTTTGCAATATCTTAAATTTTAACTTTCTTCTTGATAGCAATAAATGACGAAATATTCGAAGCAGGAATGCATGTTTCTTTAGAGATAAAGACCATAATCGCATACCTGAAAACTCTTTGCACTGAAGATTTTTACACTATCCACATGAATATCTCGTCTCTAAATCTGGCCTACGAGTATTATAGTTTAGAATGGCTACTTTTTAGGTACGAAGTTAACTACAGTTAAGAACGAAAATATTTGCTCATCCTTCAAATCCAAGTGATAGGAGAGGGACAGGAAATGTACGAATAGGTTTTTTGATATGTCATTGGCCAAGATAGGGAGAAAAGGGGTCCCCAGATAAATCAGTGGGGTCAGTAGGGTCTGAGGAAAGCAACTGGGGAACTCCCGAATGAAACGTAATGAAGCACCACAAAATAATATTTACTTCTCTCTTCATCCTATTCCCTCTCATTTCACCACTTTCTTTTTCAAAATTTTTATATCTTATTTCCCCCTTCTATAAATTATCCTCTTGCTTCTTGGAAGGATGGCTATTTAAGAACGTAACATAAAATTGTGATCATAGAGGCTCTGATAACCATGAGGCACAAACAAAATAGATGTGCCAGCCAATTTAAATGACCCTTAACACAGAAGGATTTTCTTATCCACCCCTCACTGTTTTATTTTTTACAGCAGACGTAAACATACTTTACATTTCAGTAGTATGTCAAAAAACTACAGCCGTAATATAAAAAATTTAAATTGCAAACAAACAATTTTCATGACTGAATCTGTGTACATATGTAGACCCAGTTTTGAAAATTTGCACATCTGAAATTAGTCACCCATTTAGCCATATTTGTAATCACTTTCTCTAGGCCTACACATGTGTCTTCCTTGACCACCTAAAATTCGCCATGACACTTCACAAGCCTGTTTAGTTTAAATGTTTAAACGTTTTTTTTAGATACTTGAAACTAAAATGGGCAATTTGCTAAGCCAACAAGTCCATGTTACTAACATACTGGTCTCACAACAATGTGGCTTAGGAAAGGGAAATCTACTGAAAATCCTGCCAGAAGTAAACATGTAGAGTATTAAATCTTTTAACCAAAACAACATGTTGGAAGATATATATATATGTATATATTTTTTTTTTTGCGATTTGGCCAAGTCCCTGAACTGTGTAAATCATGCAGTCCTGGTAGATAAATTGCATTTTGTGGATTTCCAAGGACAGGTTCAAGCTGGTTCAGGTACAAACAGATAGGTAACAGGAAGATGAAATAAAATCATATGATGCTAAGAATTATTTCTCAGGCTCGCGAACAAAAAAAAAGCCTGGATTACCTCAAGGCAAAATTACAGGACCCTCATATTTTGTCATTAGCGTAAAAGACGTTTCTCTAAGAATAGGCGTTTAATACGAAGCAATAGCATTCGCTTGTGATATTAGTGTCATTTTTTCTATTCACATTGATAATGACTTAATTTCACTGGGAGATATAGTTATTTTTAATATGAGTAAATGTTTTACTGCCAATAATTTGGCCCTGCATCTTGTTGAAACGAATATGATGAAGTGTACAAAATAATTCTGCACAATGCACATTAAAGTAGTGACTACGATAAAAATATGTAAAAGAATCTTTAAGTAAAATTTTTTTTCGTTTAAAGCCCAATTGTGTTGTTAGGTCTGTGTCGTACCTCAACAGCTCTGGCTTTCCCAAAACAATTTATTGTGCCTATTTTAACTACAATGAAAAATGGAATAACATTTGAACATTATTCGTCGTATAGTAGAAACACATCCCCTCTAAAAAATAAAATTTTTATAATTATGTTAAGTTCAGAACCCAGAAATTTAGGTAGAGGAGACATGTTTAAAGATTAGAGTGAATATACATTCTTTTTAATAAGCTTCATTGTACACAACCAGAAAAATTTCAGCAAATTCAGCTGTACACGTGGGATAAATTCCACCAGCACAGACCAGTGGCCAAATTTTTCATCCTTTCAGACAATTACGTAGTATGCTGGCATCAAAATAGTCAGCAGTTTAACATGTAGACTCACAGATGTGTTGAATGGAAAGGTTTGATGTATAACAGCATTGAGATGACAATTAAATACACACTCATTTAATCTGTTGGTGAAATTTTTTAAGTTTAAACTAAATTTTAACTTTATTATCAGCTGTATGTAACAAATTTTGTGTATGTTACTTAGTAATGATTTTAGAGAGTTAAAAACTTTTCATTTATGTTGGCTGTTTATTGAATGCGACCGTTACAGAAATTTTTTCACTAAGCTTCTGGTTGTTAGTGAATGCAGGCATCAGAATTTGAAATTGACCATTCACTTCTATTTAGTACTGATGTTACAAATGCGTGGAGCTTCGATTAATTACCACGTATTTGTTCTGACACAGGGGTGATTTTACGTTGCCTTTGCAGACCTTTGAAATTAATATATTTTGATGGGGTGACAAGCTGACATGTACCATAAATTTTGCCATTGGAGTCTTGGAGGCAAAAGAGAATATTATGTTTCTAAGTCAATTGTGAATTAAATTTGAGTTAAATAATTTCATAGATATAAATAGATAATTGATTACTAATTTAGTTTCTAAATTAAAAGTTTTCGTTGTGTTTAAGATATTAGTATTTGTATTGACTACGTAGTAGTTGCGTAACTTTGGTACATAAAGGTCATATATCATAAGCGAACAACTGTTGTGTAGAACGTAAGGACAGCTCATAACTTAGTCTTGTCTTCGCCATGAGTAATCGTTGATTTGCTTGGTGGTTGGCGGTAGTAGAATGTAAATCACACATAATCATGTCACTCTTTTAGCATCCAGGATTTATGCAGTTATTAATCAAGTTTATAAGTACTAACAATTATTTTAAGGTAGTCAGTGAGCAGTGATTGAGTGTTACTACATAAATATTATGTGATATTTGACGAAGACCGACCACACGTTAGGGGTTACGACGGACCGTCATATATCAACAATGAAAGGTTTGAATAATACGGTAAATAGTGATTGACAGCCGTGTGAACAAACATTCAACTTACGGCAAGAGCAATTTATTAGTGTAATTAGATTATGAACTGGGTGTGTTATGCTATATTAGTGCTGTTTCCGTGTTTTGGACATTGGGTGTGTGGTTGCGTACCAGAATGAATGCCATTGAAGTCATCAGACAAGGTAAGTGATTTCACTGTTGTATCAGAACACAGAGGTAACAAACTTCAACACGCCAGAATATTCCATGAGACTAAAGGATTTCTTGCTGACGTGAACTGTGTAGACTCATAAACCAACGCAATGCAGCAGGGCCCTTCTTGAAACGCTGACAGCTTCGGAGCTAATCAAGGAATTCCCTACATTTAATGGAACCCGAAGACTAATTACCGTGTTTTCAAAACGCCCAAGTTTTCGCAGTATGAGCCAGGTCAATCCCGTATGCACCTAGCCCATTTCTTGAAGATACATTTTAATATTATCCTCCCATCTACACCTAGATCTTCCAAATTGTCTCTTTCCCTTTAGGTTTACCTTAGGTTTACCAACCAAGATAAACAAATTACTTATTGAAACTAAACTTGTTGAGGGCAGGGATCATTATATAACGCTTTGGAGTTTTGAAGGAATTTATTCCGGATTGAGCAGTAGCTATATAGCAACCTTTCGGAGACCAGTGTAGATGCTGTCTGGAGGGAAAAAGAATGTTGCGTAGAAGGCTATTATATTAAGATGCAGTGACTAATTAGACTAATGACTGACATCCGTGTTGCATTAATGAGTAATTTCGTAAAAGCGGTCGGTCTCGATTCAAGTGCGCAAGGCAGTACCGTGATTACAGCTTGTATTGCATATAAATATTCACACCCCGAACCTTCGGGTTCCATAATATGCGGGGAATTTCTTGACTAGCTGCAAACCAGTTAGCTTCTCAAGAAGGACTCTGCACCATGGAGTAAGTAAATAAGTGGTAACAAACGACTGCTGCTGTTGGCAATCATTTTATAATCTGCCTTCTTATCCTGTACTGCGTTGCAAGACATAAGAGTTGTTTACTGATCGTGGAGATTGAGCCCCATGTCTTGTTTCCTCAGTAAGAAAATGTTAACGGTCAGTTCCAAGATCTGTAGACGTATTTCTGGAAGGTTATCGGATAGTTAGGTAGAGCTCATATACCCCTGCCGTAAATGAAATCCTTCTGACCCCAAAATCCAAGTCAGTAAGCACCAAATCATCACAGAATTTTTGGATGAAGAGACGGCCTACGGTTATTGGAATTACGTAAAAAATGCCAAATATTCAGGGGAATTTGAAGAAAGGTACGCCCTTTACCTGGGAATGGGGTGGGAGGCAAAAGGCCGTCGCTCTGAGGACGTAACATATCACTAAATATCGAAGTTTTTTTTTTAAAAAAAATACACAAAATAAAATTAGACGAAAACCACCAAAGCAATAAAGGGGACGATTCCTATGACCAGAAGTAAAAATAATTTTTAATTGTCCTCCAGAGCAGAGTATAGATTATAGACTATTCAACCTTGTAAGGGTCGGTCCAGTAGTGGGCTGTTGTTGAACTTCGGATTACACAAAAGGCATGGAATATCTTGACCAGTTGAGCGGCTATAGGTTTCTAAATGAAGAAGCGTCAATGGTATTAGTGTTTAGGCTCATATATTCTTTTTTGCTTCACAATAAATGATTGTGAAAAAATAAGCGCGTCGGATTAAACAATATATTTATTTATATATTGTTTAATCTGACGCGTATATGCACTTTGAGCCGCGTAGCGTAGTCGGTGTAAGGGCTAGGCTACACGAGATAAGGTTTAAGGAATTGTGGTTTGATTCTTGCGAGTCTTAAGGGATTCTCTTGTCCAAACCATCCAGACTATCCTACCACGGCTCACCAAGCCTCGTGTTGAATAGTTGAGTACGATCTCTCCTCAGGCGGGTGGAGGCAGGGGAAGGAGGCCGATGCATGTAGCTGACCACTCACACCATCTATTGCCGAGTTTAAGAATGAGTGGACCTATAATACCCCATACCTTCAAAGCCTGCACAGAGACACCTTCGCTCTCACTTTACCCACTTACGCAAATGTGGGGCATTTTTTCTGTTTTCCGGTATTGTTATTGATTTACCTATGTTACTTCTTGCCCATGTTTTACTACAGCCTATTACTACTTGTTAACTAATAACAGAAATTCCCCACCAAATATAGTGTTGTAAGTAACGGACATCAACATATGTAAAAGTTAAAATAGGCAAAATGTACGGCCAATTCGCCAGGGCTTGTCACCATTCGCCATGTGTTACTGTCCTTTGCTGTAATGTGTGGTTGTATAGTTTGTATACAAGTGGGATGAATGAGCGGCATGGAGAAATGAATTCACAAAGCGTGTCAGCCTGTTTTTTGGAAGTGTCAAACGACAGACTACTAAGGAAACTTGACATTGAAGATGTACTGCTCTCTCAGAAACATGAGTGAAATTGTGGGTGGGATTTAATGTCCGTTTAAAGGATTAGTTGAAAATCCGTAAAATGAAAAGCACGGATGAACTTAAGGCTACACTTTTTCTACGTTCATTGCTGTTCATAAGATATAAAAGCCCTAGAGAGTACTAAAACCATGATGGGACTTTTGTAAGACGTGCCTTAACGTATCGTGTTTGCAATGATCGACTGTCGAGCTGGTACAGCTGCAGTAAGAATAACATAAAACACTGCAGCCCAGTTACTGAAAACTTGGTTTACTCTCTCCTTACTGGCTTTCCATTATTAGTGTCGGTAAAAGGACAGTGAAATGTTTTGAACTTCTGCACTAATTATTTTACTTACGTTATTCTTGTGCCGCATTATGAAAATCAAATTTTAATATTTTTTCTTAAGTTTACCCTTTCCTTTTAAGAGATTTGTTTCCGTGGGATGTTTGTTTGGAACCTAGTGTACCCTACTACACTTGTGCCACATGATCTGCCAATCTAAGGCTCTTTAAGTGCCCTAAAATTTCTTGGTGATGAACACATATTATCGAACTCCACGTTATTCTAACAATGGTAACATTAAATATATAAGCCACGTGTAACATCCGTAAGCGACTGCAAAAAGAATAGAAGCAACAACACAAAATATTAACCTGCAACTTTATGCTTTCGATTTGTTTAAGATCTTCTGGAACCAACAAATTATGAGACTACTGAATTTTTATTGTTTATGGATTTGTTGAGTTTATGATTGCGACCACCTGAAATTTTGGTAATTAATGTGGCGAAGTCAATTATTCTGCTGTTATATAGGACTATTTCAGCCATTTGATTTTCAGACCGTTTCATAGTACATTATTATATCCACCATCCTGATAGCACGTTTATGGAACACAGAGGGCACCATCATTTTTTGAGGCTTCGCATTTCCAAAAGATTCGCCTCGTCTTCTGTCACTTCGTATGCGGAAATATAAATCTTTAAGATTTATTCGTCCAAGTAGGCCCTATGAGTTTACCAAACAAAGCATTTTTCTTCAACTTTTGTTGAAGTTCTGCGGCGTAGACTAAGAATAAGAGTTTCTCAAATTCAATACGGACGCAGAGAGCCAAGTTCACATCCTCTCTTCCCTCAACTACCTTTAACTCACCTTGCGTTCATCTCAGAAAGTTTTAACAAAAGGTTTTCTCGGATTTCCATTAGCGCCGTAACAATAGTTCGATGTCTGCAATCAGCATTTCTGACTTACTTCGAATAGAAGCCACCTGATGTGGTAAGAAGGTGAACAGGCTTTCAGCACTCTGAAGTCCCCGTTACTTTCATATTTTTTGATGAGGCATATGCGAATGTGATGGGAAATTTTATGGAAGGATTTCATTAAAATAATTTGTTACAGAATATCGTGGGCGACTGGAAACTTGCTGCTCCGAGAAAGAATTTCGGTATTATTCCTCACGTAAAATCCTTACATTTTTACCACTCATGTTCTTCACGACCTTTTTGACGCTACCACCCCTTTTAAACCACAGCAGCTGAATGCAGTACTCTCATAAAGAGGAGCTCGATTTTCGGCGAGTCGTCGGCTAACCTAAGCGAGTTTTTTTTTGTGGTTTTCTACAGTTTCTTTATTCTGTTACATGTATAAAGACCGCCTCTGTGGTCTAGTGGTCAGAGTTTCTGGCTACAGATACAGAGGTCCCGGGTTCGATCCCCGGCGCTACCAGATTCTCTGAGTAGTATTGGGTCTGGAACGGGGTCCACTCAGCCTCGTGAAGTCAATTGAGGAGCTACTTGAATGAAAAAAGTAGCGGCTCCAGGTCTAGAAAACAGAGATTAACGGCTGTGGGGAACCGTTGCGCTGACCACGTGACACCCCTCTATCCGCA
>Ga0131853_10008644_pt1 | contig 18583 bp, 19 predicted proteins | sample TergutLab28metaG_FD_92764 | JGI IMG/M metagenome (GOLD analysis project Ga0131853, IMG submission 92764) | Labiotermes labralis P1 segment gut microbial communities from Petit-Saut dam, French Guiana - Lab288 P1 (version 2) (version 2) | ecosystem: Host-associated > Arthropoda: Insects >...
CCCCGGCTATCGGGGTACCCGCGCCGTTGACTATCCGACCGGTGATCGAACGCCCCGCTTGCAGGTTGATGTTTTGGCGGTTGGTGCCGGGGTTGGTGCGAATCTGCGCGGCCTGTGCCTCTACCGGGCACACGGTGCCGTTGGTGTTGCACACCCAGCCGCGAGCCTGCCCGAAGAGGGGGTCTACCCGCATCTCGTAGACGGCCCCTGGCCACAGCGGGCCGACATAGAACACGCCGTTGGTGTAGACGTTCGTGGCCAGCCAGTCCGTCTCTCTGGTGCTGCCAGAGGGGCGGGCGCTCACCAGGACATCGCGTACGGCGGCGCCACCGAGGGTGACCCGGCCGGTGATGTAGGTGGCTTGGACGAGCCGGGCGTTAATCCCCACCACCTGGGTGCCCGCCGAGACGTTGATGATGCGAGCATTTGCCACATCGGCGGTATGCCCACCCGCCGCGGTCAGATAGCCAGCGGGAATGCGCGCGTAGTAGAGGTCCTCGACGTGCAGCCGGTATATGCCCGGAGGTAGATCCTCGATGCGGAAGGTGCCGTTGTCCTCGGTAAAAACGGCGGGGCCAAACTCTTCGCCGGGACGTAGCGGAGTGACGGCAACATCGGGGAGCGGCACTCCCGCCCGGTCGGTAAGGCGACCGGTGATGACCCCTCCTGGCGATGCGGCGGCGCTTTGCGGCGCGACCACGCCTGTGGCCAGTAGGCCCACAATCACCAGCGCGCTAAACGCCGTCCGAATCATTGGTTTGATCCCGCGCGAGCTTGAGCGCGCGTCCTTTTTCATTCCCATAGGGCAAAATGTAGCGGTTTGTGCGGCGTGTGCGAGCTAACACTGGCCGATTTAGTTTGTTGTCGAGTCGCCTAATCGCCCCGGAAACCACGCAAGCGCCTGATCTGACCGCTCAACTGCTGCGGGTTAGCCGAAAAATGCGCAGTTTGCGGCCAGAGTCAATTTCGTATCTGCGGTAGTTCGGCCACTGACGTTGCAGGGTTACCCAGGCGGCCTCGCGCTCGTCGTCGGGCACCAGCGTCGCCCCGACCGGGGTGTTCTTGCGGCCCCGGTAGTCGATCTCGGCCTGGGGGTTGGCCAGCAGGTTGTATGTCCAGCCGGGATGCTTGGCTCCGGCAAAGTTGGAACCGGTTATCAGCAGGGTTTCACCGTCGGGCACACACATGAGTTCGTTGCTGCGTCGCTTGCCGGTTTTTGCGCCCACCGTGTGCAGCACCAGCGAGGGCATTATCAGCCCGCTTGCCACCAGGCGTCCCCCGGTCAGGCAAGAAAGCACCCGCTCCAGGGGCGGCATCACCTTGGGGCCAACCCGGCGAAACCAGCGCGTGCGGGAAACCCAGGCAATGGCGACGCGAATGGGACGCGGAGCGGTAGGCACCCACGCATCCTGCCACACCCCTGGCCCGCTTATCCGCAGATGCCGGTACGCTCACCTGCGTGAGAGTCCGCGCCCGCCTTGCCACCCTAGCCGCTGCGGTGGGCCTATTGGCGTTCGTCGGCGCAACGGCGAACGGACTAGATCACGAGTATCTAGCCGTTGTCCCAGCGGCGGATTACCTACCACCCACCCCGATGCCCGGTCTGCTTATCGATGCCTCGACACTGCCGATGTCTATTGAACCGATCCAGGTTGAGCCAGCCCCCAGATGGCGGCTGACCTACCCCGGTGAACCGGGCTGCGTGGCTCGCAATGGCCTGCTCGTGTTAATCACCCCGACACATCCGATCTACCCTCTCGACTACCGCCCGCCCGAGATGGTGCGCGTCGGGGGTGACTATGTAGCGGCCATCGCGGCCAACTCGCTCCGCGAGATGTTTGACGCCGCACGGGCGGCTGGGCTGCCCTTGACCAACCACAGCGGGTTTCGTTCCTATGAGCAGCAGGCCCAGCTGTGGCGGGGCGCGACCCGCCGGTATGGGGTTGCCATCGCCCAACGGTGGTGGGCCAGGCCGGGCCACTCAGAACACCAGTTAGGTCTTGCCATCGACCTATCTTCCGCCTTTCGCAGCTTCCGACACACCCCGCACTCCGCCTGGGTGGCCGAAAACTCCTGGCAATTCGGCTGGATCGTCCGCTACGAATATGGCACCGAGTACATCACGGGCATCGCCTATGAGCCGTGGCACCTGCGCTACATCGGTCGCGAGGCGGCAGCCGCCTACCGAGAGGGCAACTACCGCACGCTAGAAGAGTTTCTCGGCATGATCCCCGAGCCGCCCACCCCCGACTAGCTTTCGCCAAGCCGGTGGTTGATCCTGTCGAAACCACCTTGCCCCGACGCTAGTGTTGACCGGCATTATGGGGCTATTCCCCGTCGTTTAGGCGTAGGTGACTCATTAGTTCTTGGTAAAGCGCATCGCTCGCCAACAACTCGCTGTGCGTGCCGGTGGCGCGAATCTGACCACCGTCGAGCAGCACCACCTGGTCGGCCAGTTGCACCGTTTCGGCACGGTGCGCGATGGTAACCACCGCGCGAGTACGGGCGACGGCGGCAATGACCTCGTGAATAGCGTCTTCCGTGGCGCCGGAAATCTGCGAGGTCGGCTCGTCCAGGAGCAGCACATCCGGGTCGCGCAATAGCGCCCGGCCCAGGGCCAGCTTCTGCCGCGTGCCCCCCGTCATGGTCGCACCGATCAGTTCCGAGTCGAGACCGTCTGGCAGGTCGGCCACCTCCCACCCGAGGTGAACGGCTTTCAGCGCGGCCAGCAGCTCCTCGTCGGTGGCCTTCGGCTTGGCGACGATGAGATTGTCGCGAACGGTGCCGGGCAGCACGGTCGGTTCCTGTTCCACGTAGGCGAACCGCTCACGCACCTGGGCGAAGGTCAGATCGTCATAGGAGGTACCGTCAAGCAGCACCTCGCCGACGCGCGGCGCAAGGAAACGCAACATAAGCGACATTACTGATGTTTTGCCAGCGCCGGAGGGGCCAACCAGCGCGACATGCCCAGTGCGCGGAACCGTTAGATTCAACCCGGTAACCACATCACCCTCACGGGGGCTGTACGCCGCGGTGACATCCCGGAACTCAACAATCGGCGCCTCGGCAGCCGAGCCGCCTGCGGTCGAAACCACCTCACCACCCCTGGCTTCGGCAAGCTCACCCGACGCCTCCCACGGAATCTCTTGCGCTTCGGCGACGCGCTTGGCAGCCGCCAGGCCGCTTTGGATGGTACCCAAGCCATCGGCAATCTCCATGAGCGGCCCCATAAAGTTCATCGCGTACATGATGAACGCGACCAGGGCCGCAATGGAAAGGTGCCCGTTTTGTACCCGCCAGGCGCCAAAGCCGAGCATACCGGCGGTGACCAGCATCATGCCGCCCAGCCCCACCTCATAGGCGAGTACCTCGGTAATCATGGCGGAGATGTTGTGCTTGCGGGCACGCTTGGCCGACTCCAGGGCCGTGGTCTCCCGCACGCCCTCGGCACCGAGCGCCTTAATGGTGCGCAGCGACTTGATCGAGCCTTCTAGCCCGCCGCCAAGTTCACCGATGGCCTCCTGCGCCTTAGCCCGTTCACGACCAACCCGCGGCATGAGCCGGCTCATAAACAACGCAAGTACCAGCAAAGCCCCTAGCGTGATGCCGAGCATCGGGCCATCGATAGAACCCATGAAGGCTATGGCGCCGATGACGCCGGTTAGGGCCGTGACAAAGGAAACGAAACCGCTGCTGACCGATAGGTTGATAAGCGGGGCATCGGCGGTAGCTCGGGAGACGAGATCGCCGGAGTTGCGCTCTAACACATCGGGCACGCGGCCGCGCAAAATGCGCCGAACGAGCGCGGCGCGAACGTCATAGACCACGCCCTCCCCCGCCCAACCAAGCACAATGAGCTGCACCCCAAGAGCCACGATGGCCACGATGACCACGGCAAAGGCCGCCACCACATAACCCGTCACCGATTGGCCCAGCGTCAGGGCTTCGATTACGTATTCCGTGATGCGCGGGAACCACAGGTTCGCCACCGTGCCGATGATGCCGAACAGCGCCCCGATGAATACCTTGCCGCGATGCGGCCAGATGAAGGAGATGAGGGTACGAAAGTTGCGTTCTCCGGCGGTTTCGGCGGGGTCAGCCTGGGCGGGTAGCGTTGCAGTCACGAGCCGCAACAGTACATGCATGTTCCGTTTTCGTGCAACTTAATTCCGAAACGGTAGATGTTTGCATTAGAGTTACCTCATGCCCTCTGCTGCCCGCGCCCGCACTCGGCGCCTGCTCCTGGATGCCGCGGTTGTCGTGCTGGCCAAGGATGCCAAGGCATCGCTAGGGCAGATCGCCGATGCGGCGGGGGTTGGTCGCACCACGCTGCATCGGTATTTCCCAGAGCGTGCCGACCTGCTAGCCGCCCTGACCGCCGATTTTCGCGAACAATTTGCCGCCGCCAATGAGCGCGCTGCCCTGGCCGATGGGCTAGCAGCCCAGGCCATCGAACGTCTTTGCCTGGAGTACCTCCAATTCGCCAACCATCTAGCGCTGTTGGTGACGGACACGCTCAGCGAGAAAGATGTTTTCATCGGCGATGAACTCGCCCTCGAAGCGAGCCTGCATGCAACCGTGTCCCGCGGCCATAAGGACGGCTCCATCGATCCGGCCCTGACCCCGGAATGGATTTCGGCCACCCTCTATGCCCTGATCTACGCCGTTGGTGACCTACTGGCCTACACGGGCGTCACCCGCTACGAGGCCAGCCGCCAACTCATCCACACCCTCCGCAAAACCCTCGCGCCCTAGGCAGCTACCAATCGATATGCCACGCCAAGCACCTCATACGTTGATTTGGCACGCGAATCACAGCTGAGCAGCGTTAGCCCATGAGTCTTGGCACAAGCCCCGACGAGACCGTCGAATACCGCGCCGCCAATGATGCCGCCGCTGGCAAAATGTGACACCAACTGATCCGCAGCGCTGCCATCAAGGTATACCGTCTCCGGAAACTCGGCGGCGATCAGCCGTGCCGCATCCATGCCGCTTAGCCGGGCCGGGTAAGGCAGGCGTGTCAGCACAGAGTATGTCTCAAAGCAGGCATGTCCACTCAATCCCAGAGCCTTGCCCCTCGTGGCAGCATTCACCGCCTCGTGGAAACCGTTCGATTCATCGACTAGAGCTATTGCCGCGCTGGTGTCAAGCAGCAATACGTCAACGTTGGAGGCCAAGACGCAGCTCCCTAATCTCGTCAGGGCTGGTGATTCCCGACCCGTGGCGAAGCCTGAGTCGCCCATCTCGCTCCACCAAGGGTGATGTCGGGACCCGCAAGGTCACCCCAGCCTCGGTGTACTCGATCTCCACCTCTCCCTCCCGCAATCCTGCGGCCTCCCGAGCAGCCTTAGGTATGACTATTCGCCCAGCTCGATCAATGGTGGTAATCATGGTATTCACATTACCATCACTACTGCCATTGTCGTTGCTCACTGGCTGCCACCCGGTGCCGGATCAGTGACACCCTGAGCGGAGATCAGGGGCGAATCCGGGGGCTACCTAATAGCAGCACAATAACCAGGCAGACGATGCTTAAGGCATGAACACACAACCACACCCCACGCACTACCGTCCCACCCAGCGTCCGTTCTTCCGCCCCACGCAGGGCCGCGTCTTCGGCGGCGTCTGCGCCGCCGTGGCCGACCACTTCGGTTGGAACCGCACCACCGTGCGCATCGCCGCCGTCGCCTCCATCATGTTGCCCGGCCCGCAGGTACTCATCTACCTCGCAGCCTGGGCGCTCATCCCCTCTGAGCAACGCTACTTCGAGCAGCTTCGTTGGCAACAACCCGTCCCTGCCTGGACGCCCGCCCCGCAGCACACCTACCCGTCCCCGGCCAATCCCATCCAGCTATAACCGAGGCCGCGATGGCCCTGCGCTGGCTCAGGCAGTCGCCAACGAACGATCAGGCCCGTAAGTAAGCCAAGTCGTAGATTGTGCGACCGGCGTTGATGCCCCGCTGCTCGAAGGCGGTCAGTACGCGGCCATCAAAGCGCGCCGCCCAGGCGCCAAGGGCGTCTTCGCCCGGCCCGTGTGCGTTTGAGAGAGCGGGGCAGCCTTCGCAAACCTCTCGGATTTGCTGGGCGTAGTGTGCCCAATCGGTGGCGAGTCGCAACATGCCACCTGGCCGCAGCGCGCGGGCGGCTAGCGCCACGAACTCCGGCGTAATCAGTCGCCGCTTGTGATGCCGCTTCTTGTGCCAGGGATCGGAGAAGAAGATCCACATCTCATCGACGCTGCCGTCTGGCAGCCCGGTGGTAAGCAGGTCCACGGCGTCGGCCTGGATTAGCCGCAGGTTGTCCAAACCGGTTCGGTCGCGGCATTGCTCGGCTCGCACCATCGCCTGGGCCACGCCGGGCGTGTACACCTCGACACCTAAAAAGTTGCGCTCTGGGCTTTCGGCGGCGGCCGCGACAATGTTCTCGCCGCGTCCGGTGCCGATCTCGACGATCAGCGGGGCTTGTCGTTTAAAGGTGGTCGCCGCGTCGAGCTGCCATTTGGGGGCGATGGAGAGCGTATTTTGCCCCCGCGGCACATCGATCAGGTATCGTTCGCGCGCGGTGTCCCACACGCGCTGCTGCGCGTTGGTCAGCCGCTCGGTGCGCCGCACATACGAAACGATCTTCCGCCGACGCGGCTCGCCCACTCCATCTTCCAGGTTGGTCTCAGTCACCGCTCAAGCCTAATGCGTTCCCGAGTTCGGCAGTTTGGTTCATTTTCGGTAGCTTGAGTTGCCGAAAATGAACCAAACTGCCGAACGGGAAAGTGATTTAGCGGTCTACGCGGGCGGAACCGCCACCGGCTAGCTTGCGGACCTCGGCCAAGGTGGCGGTGGTGGTGTCACCAGGGGTGGTCATGGCGATGGCGGCGTGGGCGGCGCCGTATTCGACGGCCTCTTGCAGCGTGTCTAGCTCCATCAGGCCGTAGGCCAGACCCGAGGCGAAAGAATCGCCGCCGCCGACGCGGTCGTAGATTTCCATGTTCGGGCGGTGCGTCGCCTCGGCGAAGCCTTCCGCCCGGCTCCAGGCGATGGCGCCCCAGTCGTTGATCGAGGCAGTTTTGACGCCGCGCAGAGTGGTGCCGATGGCTTGGAAGTTTGGGTAGGCGGCGCTGGCCTGTTCGATCATCGCCCGAAATGCCGTGGTGTCGAGATCGGTCAGGTTCTCGTCTACACCCTCAACGTGGAAGCCGAGCGAGGCGGTGAAGTCCTCCTCGTTGCCGATCATCACATCCACCAGTGAAGCGAGGCGCTTGTTTACTTGCCTAGCGCGGGCCTCCCCGCCGATGCCCTTCCACAGCGAGGGGCGGAAATTCAGGTCATAGGAAATCACCGTGCCATGCTTCTTCGCCGCGCGCATGGCCTCCTCAGCCACATCCGCCGTTGATTCGGAAAGCGCCGCGAAGATGCCGCCGGTATGGAACCAGCGCACGCCCTGGGCGAAGATGGCATCCCAGTCCACATCGCCGGGCCGCAGCTGGGAGACCGCCGTGTTGCCCCGGTCACTTAAGCCCACGGCGCCACGCACACCAAAGCCGCGCTCGGTGAAGTTCAGTCCATTGCGCACGGTACGGCCGATGCCGTCGTACTGCTTCCACTGGATGTGCGACGTATCCACGCCGCCTTGCAAAATGAAATCCTCGATCAACCGGCCCACTTCGTTATCCGCGAAGGCGGTGACGATGGCGGTGCGCATCCCAAAGCAGCGGCGCAGACCGCGGGCCACGTTGTATTCGCCGCCACCCTCCCAGGCGTCAAACGTGCGGGTGGTGCGGATGCGTCGGTCGCCGGGGTCGAGGCGCAGCATCACCTCGCCAAGAGAGATCGCGTCATAGCGGCAGTCGGCGGCAGGGCGGGTCTGGATCGAGATGCTCATTGGGGTAGCTCCTTGAGGTGCTTGGTTTCGACATGGACCGCAAGTGGCGCCCTCAACCGGCGGTGGCGGCTAGTTTTACGGCCTCAGTGGTGCGGCGGGTGATCTCGGGCCAATCCCCAGCGGTGACGAGCGGGCGCTCCACCATCCAGGAACCGCCAGCGGCGATCACGGCCGGAATCGACAGGTAGTCATGCAGGTTTGCCGCGTTCACCCCACCGGTGGGCATGAATCTTACCTGCGGGAATGGCCCGGCAAGCGCCTTGATGGCGGCTGGCCCACCAACGACGGCGGCGGGGAACAGCTTGACCACCGAAACGCCCAGATCGAGGGCACGCATCACATCGGATGCGGAGGCGACGCCGGGCAAGATGGGCACACCCAACTCGTTTGCTCGCCTGATTACCGGCTCAAAGGTGCCCGGCGAGACGATGAATCGCGCGCCCGCCGCGACCACCTCCTCTACCTGCCGAGCGGAGATGACGGTGCCCGCGCCAACCAGCACATTGGGCCGCTGAGTGGCGACGGCGCGCACGGCGTCGAGCGCGTTCGGCATCCGCAGGGTGATCTCGGCGACCGGCAGCCCGCCAGCCGCTAAGGCGTCGGCGAGGGCCAACCCCTCGACTGCGCCATCAACCACAACAACAGGGACAATGCGCAGGTCAGCAATGGCCACCATAGCCTCAGACATATTTCTCCGTAACAGGTTGAAAAGCGAAACGTTTCGATGGGTAACGCTACCCGAGATAAAGACCACCAAGGCGGTCTGCGGCCAACAACCGATCATCTTTGCGCGCAATCTGGGCAGTTGAGCGCCAAAACGGGCGCGGCTGGGCGATGCCTCCGCGACAACCGCCTCTGCGGCGCGTACCCTGACCAGAGTTGCTTGTGCCCAGCTTTGGGTCGCCCGCATACCGATTTTGGAGTTTTTACCGATGGATACCGATACCGGCAACCAGCCCACCCCGGCCATTTCACCTGCGAAGGGTAATACCAAGGCACTACCCGTCATCGTGCCCCCGACTGCCCCGCAGGCTGGCCCGGTAGCAATCCCAGCACCACCCCGCCCGGACGCTGCCGAACAACAGCCCGAGGGAAAGCAGAAAAGCAAGCTGGGCAAGCGATCCCTGCTGGCTGGGATCGGGCTAGTAATCATTGCGGCGATGTATTTTATTGCTCAGTGGTCGCTTCAGGATCGCGTGCCCACCGGAACCAACGTGGCCGGGGTATACATCGGCGCACTATCCAGCGAGGATGCGATTGCGCGGCTGGCGGATCGGTTAGGCGAGCGAGCCGCCACCCCGGTTACGGTGATTGCCGGAGGCAATGCGGTCGAGGTGATCCCGGCCGAGGCCGGTTTCGCCTTCGATCCGGCGGTGACCGTAGATGGCCTCACGGGTTTCTCCCTGGACCCCCAACGGCTGTGGCGGCACCTAGTGGGTACCTCGGAGGTAGAGCCGCGCGTGACGTTGAATCGAGAGCGCCTTGACGCCGTCGCTGCCGAGATCGCAGCGGAGCTGAATGTCGTTGCGGTTTCAGGCACGGTGGCGTTTAGCGGCACGGAGGTGGTGATGACCGAGGCTCATGAGGGCATAACCGTTGAGGCGGAGGCCGTAGCCACCGCCCTGATCGACGGTTGGCTGGCCGCCGGGGAGACCCCCATCGAGGTGGTATATGAGATCACGCAGCCGACCATTAACGCCGCTACCACTCAGGCCGCCTACGAAGAGGCGCTAGCCCTAGTGGCCGGGCCGGTGATCGTGGAGGTGGGCGAGAATGATGTGACTCTGCCAGTTTCCCTGTTGGCACAGGCCGCGTCGATCCGTACTGCGGGGAGTACCTTGAACGTCTCGCTGGATGGCGCGGCGCTGTACGACACGGTGGTGGTTTACGCCGAGGGGCTGCTCGCCGAGCCGGTTGACGCTCGATTCGAGTTCGTCGATGGCCTCCCGGTGGTGGCCGGTGGCGATCCCGGCATGTTGCTGGATCGCGAAATGCTGGGTTCAGAGATTCAGGCGGCCACTCGCACCGAGGCCCGCACCGCCGTGGTGCCGTTGGTGGAGCGCGCCCCGGCCATCACCCGTGAGTCGCTGGAGGCGCTGAATGTCAACGAGCTGGTGTCGGCCTTCTCCACCCCGCACACCGCCGATGAGACCCGCACCAATAACCTGCGGCGCGGCGCCCAACTGTTGACCGGCTACCTGATTATGCCTGGGGAAATCTTCTCTATTACCGATGCGCTTAGCCCCATAACCTTGGCAAATGGTTTCTTCGAGGCTTCGGTGATCCGCGATGGCCGCTTCCAGCGGGGCATCGGTGGCGGCTTGTCCCAGGTGGCTACCACCACCTACAACGTCGGTTTCTTCGCCGGGTTCGAGGACATCTACCATCGTCCGCATTCCCTATTCTTGACGATGTACCCGCCGGGACGCGAGGCCACCTTCGTGGTCAATTCCTTTGACATGCAGTTCCGCAATAACACACCGTACGCAGCCGTGATGAACGCCTGGGTGGCGGGCGGTTCCTTCCACGTGGAGCTATGGGGCACCCCGTACTTCAGGGTGGAGACCACGGCCAGTCCGCGCACAAATATCCGGCCCGCCGAATCGCGCCCCTGGACGTTCCCGGAACCCTGCGTGCCGCGCAACCCCGGCCAGCCGGGTTTCACCATCACGAACACCCGGCGCGTTTTCCGTCTCGACAACGACGAGATGGTGTTTGATGAGTCAAATACTCACATATACCAACCGACCCACGGCTGGTATTGTCCGGCCCCGGCGGCGCCTCCCGCGCCCCCAGCCAATCCTGACCCGCCTGCTGAGGAAGATTAGGACGCGATTGCGATCACCAGCCAGATGATGCCCAGAATGATTAGGGGCACCAGTACCAGGCCGATGGCGCCGACCACTATTCCGGCAATGGCCATGCCTCGACCGTTCTCCCCGGTTTCACCCACCTTTTTCAGACCAATGATGCCCAGCACGATGCCCACGACTGAGGCCAGCCACGGCAGGAAGGACAGCCCGGCGATGCTGCACGCCAACGACGCAACGCACAAGCCGTTGGTGGCCGGCGACTGCACGGGCGGGTAACCCTGCGGCGTGGCGTAGTAGCCCGGATGGGAGTAGGGCTGCCCAGGGTAAGGCGGCTGCGACGGGTAACCCGGCTGCTCTTCAGGTTGCGGGGAAGCGGACTCGACAGGGACACGCGATTCAGCACTCATACCCAAAGCCTAACCGCTCACAGCAGAATGACGCAGGGTAGCCGTATACCTGGTGCAGTCAGCCAGTGCGGGAGTGGAACTTCTGCTGAGCGGCGATCAGACCCTCCGTGATGACGAGTTCTACGGCATCGGCGGCGTCATCGATCAGCAGGGGCAGGCGTTCACGCTCGGCGCCGGTGAAGTCGCGCAGCACGTAGTCGGCGGTGTCCATGCGGCCAGGGGGACGGCCAACGCCGACGCGCACACGCAGGTAATCCTTGGTATCTAGCGCTTTGGACACGTCGCGCAGGCCGTTGTGGCCGCCCTCTCCCCCACCGCTTTTCAACCTGATGGTGTCAAAGGGGATATCCACCTCGTCATGCACCACAAGCACGCGTTCGGGCGCCACGCCGTAGTAGGTGGCCAGCGTCGAGACGGGGCCACCGGAGCGGTTCATGTATGAAGACGGCTTCGCAAGCACGACGCGCGGGCCGGGCGCACCGCCAGGACTAACCCCCAGGCGTCCCTCGGCGACAACGGCCTGAGCGCGAGAATGCCGAGCGAACTTGGCCCCGATTCGCGTTGAGAGCAGGTCAAGCACCATCTGTCCGATGTTGTGCCGATTGCCCGCATACTTGGCGCCGGGGTTTCCCAGCCCCACGATCAGCCAAACGTCTGCCATGTTTAAGTAGCTCTCTTCAGCATCGTCCGGCGCGGGGCCAGGAATGGGCGAAGGCGTCGGGGCCAGGCTTAACCACCGGGGTAAGCGAAGGCGCCCGGACTTACTTGTCCGGGCGCCTTCGTTGGTTTTGCTCATGGCAGAGGCTTACTCCGCTGCCTCGGCGGCATCGTCGCCTTCACCCTCGGTGGCCTCAGTTTCGGCCTGCGGCTCCGTGATGCGAACCACGGGAGCGTCGGCGGCGTCCAGTCCGGTGGCCCCGGCCGGGTACTTGACCTCACCGGCGGTGATGACGGTGCCGACGGTCAGGCCGGTCACATCGATTTCGATCTGCTTGGGAATGTTCGTGGCCTCCGCCTCAATGGACAGGGTCTGCATATCAAGCAGGGTGATCGAGCCAGACATGGCGTCGCCAACCAGCACAATCGGCACCTCGACGGCGATCTTTTCGCCGGCCTTGACGATGAGCAGGTCAACATGTTCGATGATCTGGCGCACGGGGTCGCGCTGCACGTCCTTGGCCACGGCCAGCTGGGCGTTGCCGTCTAGCTCGATGGAGAACAGCGCGTTTGCCTGGCGCAACGCGAGCATGGTGTCGTGTGCGGGCAGGGAGACATGCAGCGGGTCGGTGCCGTGTCCATACAGGACGGCGGGGATGCGACCGTCGCGGCGGGTCTGGCGGGCGGCGCCCTTACCGAACTTGGTGCGGGCCTGGGCGGCAAGCTTGATTTCAGCCATGTGGCTACTCCTTTTGATGGTGTTGCGTCGAGTGGGCGGCTGCGTCGACGCGGGACATCCGGCGGACGCAACCCCGGCGGCCCATCCCGAGCCTCCCGGCCCGAGTCGAAACCCAGGGTTCACCGCCCAGTCGATAACGGAGTCATCAGGCTCAAAGGCCCGTCAAACATCCCTCGCCGAGGCAACCGCCTCACTCTACCGCTAAAGCCCACACCAGTCGAACCCGCGCCAACGTCAGCTAGATGGCGATCACCGTTATGTATTGCGCCGCCGCGGGGTCAAGCGATCTGAGCAGCCGTCCGTCAAAGGTGGCGAAGGTGGCTCCGGCCTGAATCGCGAGATTCACCAGGTGGAAATCCGTTACCTGTCGATAGCCAGCAAGGGTCAGCAGATCAAAAGCTGGCTCGTCCAGGGAGGAGTTGTCTGGCAAGAAACTATGTGACTCAAGAAGGCGGATTTGGCGGAGTACGTTCCGCGCGGAGGCCATCGTCTCCCCGCCAACCTTCGGGTTGGCCAGCAGCCGAAGCAACGCCGCCTCGGTAAGCGGGGTAGTGCAGAATCCTTCGACGGTGTCGAGCCAGCAGTGTGCGGCCTCATGGTAAGCATGCCGGGGATCGGCCAGGGCGAGCAGCACGTTGACGTCAAGCAGCGGCCGGGCCTCAGAAATCGTCACGGTGTGCCTCAACGAGTTCGCTGGTTATCACCCGGCTTGGAACGCTGGGATTGATTACGGGAAACCCGTGCCGCCGGGATGTGGGGGTGGCTTGTAGCCCGCGTAGGGCGATCTGGGATATCGCGTTGCCCAGCGAGATGCCCTCCTGCTGCGCCAGCGCCCGCCCGGCGGACAGCACCTTCGGGTCGAGATCAAGCGTAGTTCTCATGCGTTGATGCTCTCAGCATCAACGCATCACGTCAAGCGATGACCCGAAATGTTGCCAGCCCGAACTAAGCAGCAGGCCCGGTCCTGGTGGGCCGGGCCTGCTGCTTGGCATCTAGCGAGGATGCCTACTTCTTGTTGCGGCGCTGGTGGCGCGTCTTGCGAAGCAGCTTGCGGTGCTTCTTCTTCGCCATGCGCTTGCGGCGCTTCTTGATAACGGAGCCCATGTGGCCCTCCTTGGAGTTGGTTGGCTGGTGGAACAAACGGTTGGTCCACCGACCAATCCGAGAAAATCCGTCGGCCAGGATACCCCGTCGCAGCCACTCTGGGCTAATCGCCGAACCGATACGCCAGCGCCATGATGCCCAGCATCCTGCGCAACGTGCCAAGGTGGGAGCAATGATGCGGGAAGGAGGGGTCATGACGGCGATATCCGGCCTGCCTCGCACTACCCACTCCCCCAGCCCGCGTCGTGTCCTGCGCAGTGTTCGCGACTATGTGGATGCTGCCGCCCGGCAGTCTCCGGCGCGCCTGGCCGTCACCGTCTTCGCCGGGGTTTGCGCCATCTTTACCCTGCTGCTGCTGGCCCCGTGGGCCACGGCTGCTTACGCGGGAGCCTCTCTCGTCGATGCCCTCTTCACTGCCGTCTCAGCCGTCTGTGTCACCGGGCTGACCGTAGTGGATACGGGTCTCTTCTGGTCAACCTGGGGCTTAGTGGTGATCTTGCTGGCCATCAAGGTGGGCGGCTTTGGCGTGATGACGCTCGCCTCGATCCTGGGCCTGGCCGTCTCGCGGCGCATCGGCCTGACCCAGCGGATGCTCACCGCCTCGGAGATTAAGACGGATCGACTTGGTGAGGTGGGTTCGCTGATTAAGGTGGTGATCGTCACCGCCACCTCGCTGGAGTTGATCGTGGCCGCAATGCTGTTGCCACGCTTCTTGACCCTTGGGCACTCGCTGGGGCAGGCCGCCTGGCGAGCGTTGTTCTACGGCATCTCGGCGTTCAATAACGCCGGCTTTGTGCCCACCCCTGAGGGGTTGGTGCCGTATGCGGGCGACTGGTGGCTGGGCCTGCCGCTGGTACTCGGCGTGTTTGTTGGAGCACTTGGCTTCCCGGTGATCTTGAACATTTTGGTGACGCGGCGCAAAAAGCAACGGACCTGGACGCGGTGGTCGCTGCACGCCAAGCTGACCATTGTCACGTCGGCGGCCCTTGTGCTGGTGGGCTGGCTGGCAATCATGGCGATGGAATGGGGCAATCCGGCAACCTTTGGTGAGCTGGCGGTGGGCGAAAAGCTGATGGCCTCGCTGCATTCGTCCGTGATGCCCCGATCGGCCGGGTTTGCCACGGTTAACGTCGGCGCGATGAACCCCAGCAGCAGGCTGGCCACCAACGCGCTAATGTTCATCGGCGGCGGATCGGCGTCCACTGCCGGCGGCATTAAGGTGACGACGCTGGCGGTGATGTTGCTTGCCATTCGTGCCGAGGCTCGCGGTAATAGGGACGTCGAGGCGTTCGGGCGACGTGTCCCCAAGGAGGCGTTGCGCGTGGCCATCGCCGTGGTATTTCTGGCGGCGATGGTGGTATTCACCGGCACGCTAGTCCTGTTGGAGATCACCGGTCTCTCCCTGGATGCGGTGTTGGTGGAGGTGATCTCCGCGTTCGCCACCGTTGGTTTGAGTACCGGCATCACCGCAGGTCTACCGGATGCCGCGAAATACGTGTTGTGCGCCCTGATGTTTATCGGACGTGTTGGCATCATGACGTTTGCCGCAGCGCTCGCGCTGCGGCAGCGGCAAAGGGTGATTAGATTCCCAGCGGAGCGGCCAATAATCGGCTAACCCAATATCGGTGGTTGAGTCTCGTCGAAACCACCGTCGATGAAAGGAGAGGATCATGGCTCGCAAGCGACAGACATCCGTTCAGGACAAGAGCGTGCTGGTAATCGGCTTAGGGCGGTTTGGGCAGGCTATCGCCACATCCATTGACCGACTCGGCCTAGACGTGTTGGCGGTGGAGAAAGACCCGAAGATGGTTGCGCAGTGTAGCGGGCGGCTGCCGGTAGTACAGGCCGATGCGGCCAACCCGGAGGCTCTCGAACAGCTTGGGGCGCGGGATTTTCAGGTGGCCGTGGTGGGCATTGGCTCGGCCCTGGAGGCATCCGTGCTAGTGACGGGAAACCTGGTGGATTTGGGCATTCCGCAGATTTGGGCCAAGGCCATCACCCGAGAGCATGGCCGCATCCTAGAGCGCATCGGCGCCGATCATGTGGTGTTCCCGGAACACGACGCGGGTGCGCGAGTGGCGCATCTGGTCAGCGGCAAGATGTTGGATTACATCGAGTTTGCGGATGATTTCGCCATCGTGAAGATGCGCACTCCCTCAGAGATGATTGGCAAGACGCTCGCCGAATCAGATGTGCTTGGCCGCTACGGGGTGACCATCATCGGGGTCAAGGCGTTCGGTAAGGAGTTTCAGTACGCCCGCCCGGAGATTCAGGTGGTGGCCGACGACCGCATCGTCTGCGGTGGTCACTCCGAGGCTTTGGATGCCTTCGCCGCCCTTCCCTAATCGGGTTAAGTGGAGAAGTCCTGCGTAATCGCACAGCCTGCCCAGTGACCGCTGCTCAATTGTGCGGTCAAGAGGTTGGTGCCGAGGTTAAAGTGCGTCACCGTGTAAAAGAACATTACGCTTTCGCCGGGTGCAACAGTGATGCTCCGCCAACTCACTTCGTACAGCGAATTGTTTGTACTCGGCCAAGCTGTTGGCCCGGAAAGAGTTCCTGAGTTAATCCGTAAGCCGCTGATCGTAAATGGCCGATCCGTGTCGGAATTCTGCGAAGCCCTCAGCCTTACTACGTCAACTAGGCGTTGTGTGTCGCCGGTGTTTGTCAATGTGAACAAGTGGACAGTAGTCATCGCGTCAACGCGTTCATACTCAGCCACACACGCCAAACCGGACGTCGAGGATGAAGACAGCTGTTCTGGCGTCGGCGTATTGTCCGGCGCGGGAACACTCTGAGCGATTGTGCAGTCATACCAGTAATTGCTGGTCAGCTGCGCGATCAGCGGCCCAGAGGGATCGACGTGGGTAACCACGTAAAAGAATGTGGCATATGTTCCAGGAGCTACTACTAACTCACCCCAGTCCGCCCAATAGCTGGTGAACAAATCGAGCGGCGAAATCGGAGTGGCCGCGGAGCCATGAGACATTCGAACATCGCTGATCGCAAAGGCCGAGCCGCTAACTCCACCCGCCTGGCCGATAGTCCAGAAGGTGTTCACGCTTTGATACGCGTACCCCATGTTGTGCACCCTAAACGAGTGCACACTGGTGAGCGCATCTACCTGTCCGAATACCGGCTCACATGCCCACAGGGGACCAGGTTCCTCGGTTGGTGGTGGATCATCTGGGGTTGGGTATGGGTCAAGAGTTGCTGGCGGCGGGGTGTCGGTCGGTGGCGTCGCCGGGATTTCCGGTGTTGGAACGGTCGGCGATGACGGGTCTACGGGGCGGGCCTCAACATGTTGAGTAATCACGCATATGCCTAGATACGCCGGGCTGCCAAGTCGTGCCTCTAGCATGCCGCCAGGCCCAGCATGATTGACCGTGTAGGTGAACGTGGCTCGTTGTCCGGGGGCTAAATACGCGTCTACCCATCTGCCAGAATCGCCCGTGCCAATAGCAACTAAAACACTGCCGCGCTCCTCAACAGCACCGACCCCGACCATCAGATCAGAGATGGTGAATGCGTCGGGGGAGGTCTGGGCAATAGTCCACAGTGCCTCCAGCCTCACGGCCGGACCACCCCGATGGATCACCGTGAACCGATGCTCAGAGTATTCAAGCCCCGGTGTGTATTCGGGAATGCACTCCAGTTCGGTGAACAAACCACTCGTCGGCGAACCAGCCAGAGCCATCACGGGCGCCGGAGCCATAGCGTGGGCCAGTGTCATCTGCACCAAAACAGCAGCCAACACCAGGCCAAGCACACGAACCGACCCACCCCGAATTTGGCGCGCGCCTCCTCGCTTGGGGCGGTACGCCACATGTCGAGCAACATGTTGTCGTGAGGTCATCGGGCACTTCCAAAACGGGGTAGTTCTTCTGCGGTCAAGAACACCGTACTGGCCTTGTGGCCTCACCGGTGGGATGACACGCCGATCAACTGAGATTCACCCGACACAAAAAGCGGCACCTACCTGGACTGATCTTCCAGACACCCTAGCGGTCTCCTGTCGCAATCTGCATCTCTTAAGAGCCGCGTTGCCGAAACAACGCCAACACCCGCGGCGAAAAGTTCTATGGTGCCGGGAAATACTGCTCTATCAGGCAGTAATTCCAAAGAACCCTCAGACCAGCAACCACCATCCCCGACTGGTCAGCAGGAATAATCAATGTGTAGGAAAGCGTCGCAGTCTCGCCTGGCGCGAGTTTGAAGTCACGCCATAGTGCCGAAGAAGCGGTAGAAGCAGGGAAGCCAACAGACACAGTCATATCACTAATTGTGAACTCCGGCGTAACACTCGGCCATCGACGATTCACATTCAGCGACGGGTTGTCTGTCCACCCAACTCCAAATGACCTGTATGTGTTGCTGCCGGTGTTCGTTACCGTGAACGTGTGAATGCTCGTGGTTTCATTGATTCTTTCGTATTCCCCCGCACATGTCGCGCTGGGAAACGGAAGAAGGTATTGGCGAATCGCGCAGTCATCCCAGTAAGCGCTGGTTAACCGAGCGTTCAGTATAGCCTGGCCCTGGGAAAATCTCCAAGGATTATGCGCCAGTGTATAGGAAAATATCACAGACTCGCCTGGGGCGATCGTTACATCATTCCAGAGCATCATGCGGAAAGTTGTGTTCCACGGCGGAGTATGTGTAGGTGGATACGTGAGAACCCCTGACTCGGTGTGCAAGTCACTGAGTGCGAATGCGCCTCCGCCCGGGTCAGAGGCTTGGCTAATGATCCATTGTGACGTATTAACCGACTTGTAGGTGTCACTATTGTTCGTCAGCGTGAATGTGTGAACGCTGGTTTCCCAATTCAGCGACTCGTACCCAGCCACGCACGTCAGCCCAGGTGTCGGTGCGGGGCTACTCGTTGGGACTCCCCATGTTGGTGAGGGGGTTGGGCCGTTCGGCATGGCGGGAACGGCGTGGGCAATCGAGCAGTTGCCCCAGTAGTCGCTGCTTAGCCCTGCCCGCAATATGCC
>Ga0131853_10008646_pt1 | contig 18581 bp, 8 predicted proteins | sample TergutLab28metaG_FD_92764 | JGI IMG/M metagenome (GOLD analysis project Ga0131853, IMG submission 92764) | Labiotermes labralis P1 segment gut microbial communities from Petit-Saut dam, French Guiana - Lab288 P1 (version 2) (version 2) | ecosystem: Host-associated > Arthropoda: Insects >...
AATCTCCTCCATTCCCCCGTTACCTCGTCCCTCCTAGGTCCAAATATTCTCCTCAACACCATGTTCTCAAACACCCTCAGCTTCCTTTCCTTCCGCAATGTCAGCGACCAAGCTTCACACCCACACAAAACAACAGGCAAAATTATAGTTCTATATATTTTGATCTTTAAATTTTTGGATAGCAACCTGGAAGACAAAAGATTCTGCACCGAATAATAGCAAGCATTTCCTGACCTCAATCTGCTCTTAATTTCTTCCGCAATAGAATTTTGATATGTTAAAGTTTTTCCCAAATATTTAAACTCTTCCACCCTCTCGAAGGTAGTATTATCAATCCTCACACTCTGAATTCTTCCTGCATTCTGATCTCGAGACATGACCATGTACTTAGTTTTATCTGCACTTACTTCCAGTCCAATATCCCTAGTAGCAGCTACTAAAGCTTCTGCATTTTCCTTTAGAGTGTGTATGCTTCCTCCCAGTATATTAACATCGTCGGCATAAGCCAGAAGCTGATGTGTACCATTTAGTTTCAAGCCATCCCTGTTTATCTGAACCCTCCTAATGGCGTACTCTAAAGCAAAGTTAAAAAGTATTGGTGATAGAGCGTCTCCTTGTTTCAAGCCATTCCTAATAGGGAACCTGTCAGACACATTCTTGCCTACCCGGACTCTGCTATATGTTTCAATCAGACTCATCTTTAATTATCTTACAAGTTTCTTAGGGATATCAAACTCATTGAGAATCTTATATAAGACCCCCCCTTCTAACTGAATCATAAGCCTTCTTGAAATCTATAAAGAGCCGATGAACTTCCTCATTGTATTCCCATTTTTTCTCAAGTATTTGGCGAATGCAGAATATTTGATCAATAGTCTACCTGTTGCGTCGAAAGCCACTTTGATGATCGCCGATAATTTCCTTCGCATATGGAATTAACCTTGAGAGCAGGATGTTGGATAAAATTTTGTAAGTGGTTGGCAAAAGTGATATGCCCCTATAATTATTACAATCTGTTTTATCCCCCTTCTTGTGAATAGGTACTATGATCGACTCCTTCCACTTTTCAGGCAGTTTCTCCTTCTTCCAAATAGAAATAATAAGTTTATGAATCTCCAAGTAAATTGTTCTACCCCCTGCTTTAGTCAGCTCTGCCCGTATTTGGTCAATACCTGGAGATTTGTGACTTTTTAGCTTGTCAATAGCCAGCTCAACCTCAGAGGCACTTGGCTCAGGTACTAGTAGTTCTGCTGTGGGTATTTCTGCCTGCCCAACATCCTTAACCCCATGCACGTTGAATATCTGGGAGAAATACTTCCTCCACCTAGCCACAAGACCGTGGGAGTCTGCAACCAAGTCGCCTTTCTCATCCTTTACTATATTACATCTAGGCTGGTACCCTTTCTTAAAGTCACTGATGCCCCTATACAAGTCCCTAATGTTTTGGATCTTAGCTCTCAGATATGCCTTCTTTTTGTTCCTGAAATGCCTGCTAACTTCACGTCTTACCTTGTTCAGATTATCTACATTACTTTGGCTTGGATCCTGTATCCACTGAATTTTAGCCCGCTTCCTTTGATCCAAAAAACCTAAACATTCTTCATCAAACCAGAGTTTATTCTGCTTAAATTCATCCAAACCTAGACTCTCTTTCGCTGAGGTTTGGATATTCTCTTTAATGTTTTCCCAATTCCTATTTACGTCCTCGTCATCATCCGAGTTCTCCAAAGCTGCAAACCTGTTTGTAATCTCAATCTGATTCTGTTCCCTAACCTCTGGCTCATTTAGCTTCCTCAAGTTAAATCTCTGCCTATCAACCCTCTGTTCGGCCTGTTTACCCACTGCTAATCTTTCCCTAACCTTTGCAATCACCAGATAGTGATCTGTATCACAATCAGCTCCCCAAAACTTCGCACATCCAGTACACTCAAATGCCATCTCCTATCTATCAATACATGGTCAATGTGGTTGTGAGTCTTACCATCAGGGGAGGTCCAGATATCTGAGAATAATAATTTCTCATTCTCATCTGTTTATATCCGGGGTTCTGGCACATGTGTTAGCAAATGGGACGAATCGATTTAATCTTAGCGTAAATATATCGCGCTATGCGGCCCTGTCAAAATGTGTTTCATTTAAACTACAATAAAATCCGGATATACAGGCATTTTTCCGATACACTTCGTAATCAAAATGTTACGAAAAAATGAGAGGTTTTGTCTAATCTCGTTTCAACGTTTCTTCAATATACGCCATTAGTAGGGTCCAAAAAAATCAGAACTTACTGAAAATAAATGAGACACATCAGTTTCTCCTTCATACTTACTATCTTAGGTTAGAGGGGACAAATACGAACACGATAAAGAAATAAACATAATCTTTATTACAAGCTAGTAAGGAGGTTGGTCGAGAAGCAGATGGTGAGAAAACAAGTAGGTATATGCGTCCGCATCTCGTGCGCAGGATGCAGGACAAAATTGTACATAAAATAGCTAGCAAATTCTCCAAAAAAATGTGTGGAAGTTCAAATATTATACAGCGACATTGTCAATTCAAAATTAAGTAGCTGAAAGCATCAGAAGCAGAATAAATTCGGGTAGTGCCTGTTACCATTCGATCCAGAATGTTTTGTCTTACCTTCTGCTGTTTAAGAATTTAAAGATTGAAATGGGTGTATATAGATGGATGGTAAATACCAGAAGGAATGAAGAAATTATATATGCGGAGCATCATAATTGGCTCACGTCACCAGCTCGTAATTGGGTGAACACTTGTAGGTGGCGAGCATGTGGTAAGTATGAGGTAGAATAGCTATGTAAGTGGGGTTTAGTTGAGGAGAACTGGCGGAAAAGTTCCACCAAAAACAATGGGGGAGGGAAGATAAAACAAATCTCAAAAACGTAAGATGTGATGGTGTAGTGTGGTGTGGCCTGGAGTCATATGGCTCAGGACAGTAACAGGTGGAAGGGGTGGGGGGGGGGGTTCTTTGGAATAAGGTAATAAACATTCGGGTTGCGTTATATATGTGGAATTTCTTAACTGAAAAATTATTTGTTTCTCTATAAGGACTCTACACCATTGAGATACTTATTCGCCCGTGTCGTTGTGTAAACAATAAAAACAAACTTTGGAATACGAATGAAACCATTCCAAGTGTTTTCACTTGCTAGTGAAAATAATAATATTCAAGAAATTCAGTACACAACTTTTGTTTCTTAATATCTTTTTACAGATCCTAAAGCATGCTTCTGACCTCCGTCTGTTCATACCATTACGTAACATCAAATAAGATGGACAACGACTTCAAAACTTTTACAACGTGTGTTTTCAAGTTTGAACTATCTTGAAAACTAAGATATTTCATAAGATAAGGTATCTTCTAATCATTCTTATGTGCGAGATGTTGAGCCAAAACTGAAGGAAAAGATTATGTATAAAACAATATGACACTTGGAATAGTGATAAGTAAATATCTTGTGAAGATTTTTATCCAACAAATCATACCAAATGTTTGGAGGATTCAGTTTTTCAGCACAGAGATTCCAGTTCGTATGATCTGACGAAGAGTGATGATGACAAGAGCGTTTCAGTGCATGTGTACTTACGGCATATGCAACTGGGTAGGCAAAACCGCAGGCAAATATTTCGCACAAGCAATACGCAGTACACTGTTACCTAACCTAGACGCAGTAAACAAAGTCACACCTCGGGCCACTCAGGCTTTGTTAGGATGACGATGACGTCACAAGAGTGTGTTGTTTGGAAGTAGGAGGTGCAAAATGGTCTAAACAAATCTAACCACGCTGCAGCTATCAACATGTAACCGCGCCAAATTACTTTCATGACGCTGTAATGAGGAATATTGACTTCTTATTAGCGAATTTCATACCACCTTCCGCGGATGTTTGCCTCATCATAAGCAATCAGGTGTGTGAAAAACACTATGATATCACCACATTAATTGCAACTTTGGACATTGTCCACTGTTCAAGGTTTTACAGAATACAGCTCTTCGGAAACTGTTTTCCTTGCTTTTTCTGATAACAGTACATAATCAGGAATTCTACTCCTTTGAGTCTTTAGGTAGAAATACTCTCAACCGTGGTCTAGTATTTACATCTAGCTCTGTTGATTGCCCCAGCACTCCAGGGTCTCTTAATTTTTCTGTTGCCCAAGGAAGGACTCAGAATTAGCTTCCGAAACGTCGTGGCTTAAAAAATTGCAAGAAAGGCAATTATGAAATTCCGTTTTTTATCAATGTCAGAAACTTGCAGACTTGTCCTTATTGTCCGACGTTTTTTCTACATTTATTTATGTACTAGCACAAAGCCCCCCGCCCCCATCCAGCACCGAGGTTAAAGAAACAGTACAGATATACCTCTGACACCATTCTGGGACTTCATGACCTGTTCTAGAGTGAACTTGCACAAAGCCAGTTCTAATTTCAAAGGAAAATTATTAAAAACAAACCGTCCAAAAAACCGTAACTTTAATCCACACTAAACAACGCAGACACATCTCTTTATTTTCCATTCCGTGCAGTAAAATTCAATATCTGTAATTTTAGCCAACCACTGCACACAATTATCATTTGATTCGAAATGACATTTAAAAAATTAAACTCCTACAGGTTTCGGATCTTTCTGGTCCATCATCAGGGAGTACATTAATTGTTGTTGTGTTGTATAAATTGTTGTTGTATAGAACTGCTGTATTCAAAGGTTAATGGACTCCATGCTTATGGACCAGTAAGGTCCGGAAAATGTAGGTGTTTAATGGGTGTAAAAATGGTATTGTGAATCAAATGACAATTGTGTGCATTTGTTGTTTTAATTGTAGAAAACACTTCTTACACTTGCAGTTCCTCCATCTACACAAAACCGTAGCTGAGTGATCCGCCCTCAAGTACCAATTAAAAACTGACAGACAGCATAAACATCACAGACATCTACAATGTCGATATAACCAACATATATTCATTTTTGTGCACATTTCGAAACCTTCCCATATACATTATTAGAAACGGAGCATAACAAATCAGAGATGATAGCCCTTTCTTTTACTTTATCCCTTCCGTCCTTTGTCCCCTTTTCTTGCCGTCTTTTTCTTGGTCCAACATATGGTCATTCGTGTTCCTGTATCCCAGCACTGGTTTGTCTTTATCTTTGCTTGCTTAACCTAAATAATAAGCCATCATTCTTTAGGATAGAAACCAAAGGGCCTGATCCCGATTTCTGTAAAAACAGGAACGTTTTCAAACCGGTGCTGTAAGGTGCTGAATGGGCAGCACCGTCGGTTACTTTGAAGAAATATGAGCAGTTACAACCGAGTTTTGCCTAAGTCGTACATCCAGTATTTGGCACGGTACTTGTCTTTACCATTCTAAAATCACTGCCAAAATATCGGGCTCCAATTTATATTTTATTCAGAGTTACGGCTGCCCCATACAAAACACTAGAAACATACACGCACACACAAATTCCATTATATGAAATGAGTTAAGTTGTGGTTCTTTCTTCAAATGATCCAGTGCCCCTCAAACACCAGTTTTTCACACAGCACAAAGCATTATCCTGCTGTCATTTCAATATTTAACTACTGCACGGCTACTGCAATATTTTCTTCTCTATCGAATAATGTCCTTAGCTTTTAAGCGAGTTCGCATATTTGCGAACAGCAACTATTAGCTTCGTCATGTCTGTCTGTCCGTCCTTCCGTCCATTCGCCCCTCTGTCCGCATGAAACAATTCGGCTCCCACAGGACTGATTTTCATAAAATTTGATATTTGAGTGTTTCTCTAAAATCCGTCGAGAAAATTTAAGTTTCACTGACATCTTTCAAGAATAATGGGTACTTAACATGAAGACCTGTGGTCATTTATGATAATATGTCGCTGTATTCTTAGAATAACAAATGTTTCAGCAAATTTGGAGAATATCAAAACATATTTTATGTTCAAAAAATTTATCCGGTCAGTCGTGCCGTTTATGAGATAATATGGAGAAATGTGGTACAGCCAGACAGACCACAGAAGACACTATAATAGGACGTAAAAAATATGCTATTTGTTTGCCGGATAACCAAGACAAAAATATATACAAACTCATATTTATTAATTATTGCTTTTCCACGGCAACAACTGTTATGTGAACGCGCCTAATTGTTACGTTACACGTACAGTGCCTGACTTGCATATTATGTATTTATATGCCTTACTTGCTGTTTCCACACGACAAATTTTCTGGGTTTATTCGTTATTTGGTTCCAGTCATTTGCTAATCATGGTTTGTAGAATTTCTGTTTCATTTTTTCCATACATGTTCTCTCCAGTTTTATTTATTCGTTTATGCACGCTGGTGTTTTTTATAGAAAGAAACGTTTGTTTTACCATGCAGGAAGCTCATGTCCTTAGGGTGTTAGAAAACAAAGTTCGGAGGGGAACTTCCCAGCTTAAAATTGAGAAACTGACAGCAGAATAAACAAAATGCATAATTTTGTACTTAATAATTTGTAATAGACTAGGGTGAAAAAGTCAAGAAAAGTGAGATGTGTGGAGCATGAAATGTGCATGGAGAAAACGAGTTATGAACAGAAACTTCAGTCAGAAATCTCCAAGAAAAGAAACCATTTGAAAGAGATAGGGTTAGATAGAGGGATAATATTAAAGTGATTTGAAGGAACCAAGATGTGAAGGCACGCACTCTAGGCAACTGAATTTGGATGGAATTCAAAATTGGATGTTGTAACCACAGCAATAGACATTCCGATTCCATGATAGGCTGAGAATTTATTGACTGCAAGAGATAACATGCACGATTACTCCTCCAGAAAACCACGTTTTCATGGACTGTAGCAAATGGCTATGGAATATTTCATGGCCAATTGTCAGGGTATCATAAAAATGTCGGAAGTCTTCAAAGTATCTCGTTTCGATGTTAATATACTTGCTCTTTCAGATTCTGTGCTGTGTATTCCAGTCAATTCCAGAGGTTAGAAGTTTCCTTATCTTCATATTGGATGGTAAGCTGTTTGTCATACGACATACATTAATACGTCGTAGAAACCCAAAGTTGCGTTATTTCATACCCTTCGACGGTCTGACAGGCATTTCAGGGACACAACGTAAGGTGTACAAATACAAAGGCAATTCTGTACGTCATCACAGCCTAAGGAAAACACAGGGATTAAAAGTTTAAAAATATTTACGTAATATTCGAGAGATTTGTTGAAAAAGTTTAGGCCTGTATCTCCGCTTGTTTTGCCTCTTCTTATTATCAGGACACACGCTTCCCCTTATATGGCTAAAAATTAGCACATGCTTCACCAGATGTACTTGCAATACGACTCTTACATTACGACACACTTCGCGGAGGTGCTAATGTGTTACATTGCACTAATTCGAGACTAGAAAATTGTTAGTATAAATAGAGAAAGCCAAGACAAGTGGCAATCAGAAATCAGTTGGAAGCTGACTGCAACCAACAGAAGCAGCGAAAAGTCGAGAATAACAAGGAAGAAACTGTTGCTCAAAATCTGAATTTTCAACGAACAAATATGTTGACAGGCGCTGTAAGTATTTGTATCGCTGCACAAAGCATTGTGCAGGGTTAGTTACTTATAAACCGCAGAGTAAAATCTCTTAAACAAAGCACTAAACTTACTTGACTTAATATTCATTTAGCTTCGCACATTATTGTTCTCATGTTATACAGTCATTGGATTTGTTACGTTATATTCAGAGTAAGATTAATCTAAAAGTTCTGTTCTTCAAATGTTTCACAAAAGTATCAAATGGGACAATTGAATGCATTTTTAATTTGATACGAATTGCAACTTTTCGCGTACATAGATAATTTCTTCATCTGAATATCATTAATAGGATTATGAATCGTCTGAAAATTTTTGAACCCAAGTTTTTACGGCATTCGAACTTAATGGCTGTAGCGAAATCCAATTTCTATTATGTAAAAAGTCTGTGTTTGGGGTTTCTTGAAATTATTTACAGTCATTGAAATTTAACAAGAAAAAATACCTCATAGTTTCGAAAAATCTGCCAAGTTGTGTCACATTTTCAGAAAAGAAAATAAAACAGTGTTGTCAGCAAAATCTGCGGCCGATATATCTGACGTATTTGTAAATGTGCTTGTCAAGATCACTTCAAATCCACGCTGCAGTGTAATTTGAAATGGTTTCTATGTAGCACATCTTCCTAGAAAATATCTAGTGTGCTTCACTTAGCCTATGTTCGCTACGCCAGTTCTATTACTAGGTAAGATGATTTTTTTTAATGCAGTCACTGGCTTGTGAGCTTTCATTTATACATTTATACATGTATCCTAATGCCTTTTTCAAAATTTATTTTATAGTGCCCATGCAAATCGATGTGTAACAACAACAACAACAACAATAATAATAATAATAATCTCATGAATCAAGCAGTAATGTTTAATACATGCTGTATATTTTGAAAGTTTTTAGCAGAATAATGAAAAAGAAGTGTTCGCTTTGTGGCCCGTATGTTTCGTAAACCAGTTAAACCGCTAAATAATAATAATAATAATAATAATAATATCTTGAGGCTTATAACGCAATCCTGGCAGTCACATAAAAAATGCAATTTTATATACATAATACGAATTTTTACAAGCCCTAAATGAAAAGTACCCCCAACGTTTTAGCATTGTTTTATAAAGCTATGGCCAAGTAAACTTCCAAGCATACAGTTTCAGCCTAAGTTGACGACCTTTACAAGAGCTTAATTAAAATATATCATAAGGTTTTTTTAATTCTTGTGTTAGATAGTGGTACATTAGTGAGCACTCTTCATTAACAGTGTTAACAATGGCTACGACTTACACTTCGGTCTGTATTTACGGTTCTGTAATCACAGGGGGACTGCAAACTCTAATTACGATAAATTATGCCTCACTCTCATTTTCTGCATAACCATTCCTGCTGGTTTCAGAAAGCATACAGAATTCCATTTCTGGTCGTTACCTACTGGTGTATGACATAGGGCCGTTGCCAACAGGGCGTAACGTATTCTGAGATTGGGGATGAAGGTTTTGAAGTTAAAATATGTGTAATAAGTAACTGCGTAGAGGCGACTAAGGGCAATCTTCCAAAAACTTTGGTACAAGGCTAACCTCCAGTCCTATTAAAATCTACTGCGTTACAAAATGACATGAAGAATTTCGAAATCTAATTAATTCTTACATGTGTCCTATCTAAGTAACCTGGCATTATTTTGTATTCCAGGTTTGCGTTGTTTTGCTGCTGGTCTGTCACGCACTCGCAATGCCTACTAGCCACGACACCGAAACGCTATCAAAAACGGGGTCTTTGCTGAAGGCGGAAACACCGAACACACCCGCAGTTGTTGATCATTCTACTCCAGCTGTCATATATTACAATTCTGCTGTGGTTGCAAACCAGGATAACGAAACTCCGTCTCCCGACTTTTCAAGTGCGGAAGACCACGAGATGGCAGATGATATAATCAACGGCAAGAAGGCAGTGCTTATGGTAGAGATCTCCAAGTCACCAGTTAATGACAACACAGAACTAGCTCCCAGGAAACGGCGTTTTGCTGGTGGCATTACGTCAGCTGATAAACACGAATCGACCACAGCTCCTGCAGTAACTGAAGCTCTAAGTAAATTTTCCGAAAATGCGGAGAATTCCTCACAAAATCCTGAAGATAAGCATGTGTCATCCGGAGGACAGAGAGAGGTTCGTAGTAATGACTCCAATGAACACAATGTGCTGGATGAAGATGATAAAGAACATGATATGTCAGTGGCTGAAACAATTATCTTTAGGCCGCTGTTCAGCTACAGACAGGACACTGCTGCAAGACGAAGGTACTTCAGAGATGTGCCTATAAACCAACCTGATTTCGACTACTACTAATTACGTGCAATTCTCCTGGTGACGTGTCATGCTCATTTTCTCCAATCCATCATATGAACAAGACATGCTTTTGTATTAAATTAATTTTTTAATGTTATTTATTTTTATATTACCACTTATTTTGTACATTTAGTTTCAGAAATAAAGTTATATTTTTTGCATAAAATAAATGCAGATTTCTTTTTGTTTATTTGTTCATTTACATGCAAGCAAAATTAAAGTAAGAATGGTAAAACTATCACATGTGGATTTCACAATCTTCACCTCTTCATGAATGGGATATTACTAGCAAATCTGCAGCATCCTGAACGCAGTGGCCGAATAGGTTACATTGCACTGTAAAGAAACTTAAGCGACTGTCATCATCTTTATAGACTGAAAATGAACATCTTCCACTCTTAAAGTATTTCACTTTCCCTCTTCACCACACCTTATTATTCCATACTTCTAACTTATGTTCTTTTCAGAATTCCATTAGCAAAGGTCTGTCCACTGTATAACGGAAACGAATATTCAACACATCTTCGAAAGAATATTATAGAATATTTGATAAAAATAATAAAACAAAGATTTATATTGAAACATAAGGCACAACGATAAGGCGTAAGAGGGCAAATGTTGAGAGAAGTCGTGCCACACAGAGGAAGGTATGTGAAAAAAACTGCCTAGGGCTAAGAAGAAAAAGAATAAGGGACAATATTGAAAAATTAATAAAGACGATAGGGTGAAGTTACCCCTGTACTTAATTGTTCGACGCACTGTAGAGACGTAAAGGAGAATGGAGATGTTGCTCCAAGCAGTTTCATATTCCAGCTCATTGCTCCCATTAGACAGGAGGCTGAGAAGATCCTTCTGCCTCTTTTGATACAGGAACAAAGATAGAAATTTTTTAAAGTTTTACACAAAATTTTGAAGAAATTGGTTCTGTTAGGTAACGTTAAACGTTTTGTTCGCTATAAGAGGCCAGTAAGACCTGATTTAAATCTGGAGGAAGCAGTTGAAAGAATTCCAAGAAAGTCGTTTCTTTCTAAATTCAACACACAGTGTCTCGAATAGACATTGCGAACAACAGATATCAGTAAATTCTTTACATTTGCATGACACTTATACATTTTAAAAAAAGTTTTCACTATAAACATCCGCTACTGTAGTTCTGGATGCCATCTTTACAAGTAATGCTGTCAGACTGAATGGACATCTTTCTTTTAGGCGAAAGAACCAACACAATAAAATTAACGTAAAAAGAAAATAAAACTTAAGATGTGCTGAACTTCCCGAACTTAAAATTGGAATTTTTGCCCCACTGTAAACATTAACAGTCAGCACTCTCGTCATGTTACTTAGGGAAATAGTGGCTGTTCATTGTGAACAACATACAAAACACATACGCCTTACATGCATTAACTACTGTGCTTTAAAGAAATTTAAAATAAAATGTGTATGTTCTAGCGATATAAACACTTGCTTTTTCTAGCGGAATACGTTTGTTGGTGTATTATTGAGTTGTTGTAATTGTGGGCAACATTGTCCATATCGCCATTATCATAGTGCTGCCGTTTTGAGATGCTAGGTTCTCTGTGTGATGAATAATAAAGCCACAGTCTACCGAAGGGTAAGGCAGAGGGCAAGGCGTTACGACACAGAACACGGATGTATTAATTTTCTGCGTCATTACTACTACTATTATCATCATTATTATTACAATTATAATTACTTACTTACTCCATGGATCACAGGCCTTCTTGAGAAGCTAACCGGTTTTCAGCTAGCCAAGAAATTCCCCACATTTTACGTAACCCGAAGGTTCAATACTGCATTCACAAGTGCCCGCCACCTGTCTATCCTGAGCCAGCACGATCCAGTCCTTATCCCCCACAACCCACTTCCTGAAGATCCACCTTAATATAACATTCCCATCTACGCCTGGGACTCCCAAGTGGCCTCTTTCTTTCAGGTTTCCCCACCAAAATCCTGTATACGTCTCTCCTCTCCCACATAACCCGCCCATCTAATTCTTCTCGATTTTATCACCCGAACATAATTGGGTGAGTGGTTCAGATCATTAAGCTCCTCATTATGTAGTTTTCTCTACTCCCCTGTCACCTCGTCCCTCCTAAGCCGAAATATTCTTCTCAACACCCTACTCTCAAACACACTCAGCCTATGTTCCTCCCTCAATGTGAGAGACCAAGTTTCACACCCATACAACACAACAGGAAAAATTATAGTTCCGTATATTTTAAATCTTTAAATTTTTTGATAGAAAACTGGAAGACGAATGATTCTGCACTGAATGATAACAAGCATTCCCTGATTTTAATATGCTCTTAACTTCTTCCTGAATAGAATATTGATTTGTTAAGGTTGTTCCCAAATATTTGAACTCTTCCACCCTTTCAAAGGAACTATTATCAATCTTTATTTTGTGACTTCTTCCTGCAGTTTGATCTTAGTCTTATCAGCATTTACTTATAATCCATTCTCCTTACTATCATCTACTAAAGCTTCTGCTTTTTCCTTTATAATATGTACGCTTCCTCCCAACATATTAACATCATCAGCATAAACCAGAAGCTGATGTGTACCATTTAATTTCAATCCATCCTGATTACCACAAGTATTATTATTATTACTACTACTAACTTAAAGTTGCCGAGAAGAGTATTTAATGAAAGTGTTAGTGAAAGTGACAAGAAGTTGGAGAAATCTAGTAGGGGTAGCTCTCGGTTTGCGACGATTCACAATACGGACGGTTGCGAAACCAGAAAACCAAAAAATAAAAGCAAATGTAAAAAGTATGAAAAATATGCAACTATAAATACCGGATGTGAAGTAAAGATACAGCACAGTCAATCAAAGATGGGAGCTATCCGCATCTACCATCTACGCCAAACAGGGATTTGTTTGAGTATATTACTAAACTAAGAACCCTCCTGTCTAGTAAGAGAAGTGCTCTCAAGGACACTAAACAAAGCCATGTTGCCGGGAGGGCTTGGGTGACACAAGAAATTGTTTTGGTATAAATCTTATTGTAGCACCGTGCATTTTTGTAGAACCACTTTAATTTATCAACCAACGAATGCACATATCATTTCACGTAAAACACTTTTAAAACATTTTAAAAACACTCCGACATATTCCGATCTTCTCAGTTCATCATCAGGGAGCTTTGTTCCTTGCGAAAGTTATGTTACATTATTCACAATTCAATTCGTATTTGCAAACAAGGTGTTGTGGCAGCATATCATGTTGTGTAGGAATGTGTTGTGGAGCAGTGGCTCGGTATGCTTCGTATGCTGAGTAATGAGAGTAATAAGTAATGCTATCAATAACCACATCACTTAGTCAACCAAGGGACCTGGAGGTAAGAGCAAACTTTAAAGCCTATCATCAGCACCAAACCTGCATGGAAATGGAGATGGTTTTGGACAGGTCAGACAAAACTATCATGGATCTTTTGTCTTCAAAATTGCTATCCAAAAATACCAAAATCAAGAAGCACAGAACTGTAATTTTGCTTGTTGTGTTTATGTGCGTGAGGCTTGGTCACTCCAACTAGGGGAGAAAAGTAGCTGATGGTGTTAGAGATTAAGGCATTAAGGAAGATAGTTTGGCCTAAGATGGACGACGTCTCCTCCACTTCCCTTTGGTAGTGGAAAAACCTTCATACTGAGGAGCTTTGCGATCTACACTCCTCACCAAATATTATTCCGGTGATCAAATAAAGAAGAATGAGATTGGACGCGTAGAACTTAAGGCAAGAAGACAGGAACATAAGGCTTTAGATGGAAAACGTGAAAGAAAGAGGCCACTTGGATTACGTAGCCGCACAAGAGAGAATAGTATTAAAACGAATCTTAAAGCAGATAGATGGAGCGGGATGGTCTGGATTGATCTGGCTCAGGACGCGGCAGGTGGCGGGCGCTTGTGACCGCAGTAACGACTTTCAGCTTCTGTAAACTGCGGAAATATCTTGGCTAGCTGAGGACCTGTTAACTCTTTAAGAAAGATATGCCTATAGGAGTTAGTTACTGTGAGGATATACATTGGATTAATTTGTCTCAGAAGAGTTCAGTTTTACGCTCCTCCGTTCAATACAAGTAGATTTCGGGTTTTATAGAAGCTAAGCATCTCAACGGGACGGTATTATTATTATTATTATTATTATTACATTTATTTCATTCTTTTGAGTGAACGCTACCAACTATATTTAGAGAGCAGAATGTTTCATAGCTGTCGAGAACAATATTTCATCTAAAAATTTTTAAATTATTTTGCGAAATGTGCATTTTGCGTTAGTTGCATTATGAAGATTGTGTAATATGGAATACTTTTTTGTGGGATCTTTGATGTTACGCATCAGTTTATGATCTTTCAACAACTCTTCATAAGCATTACATTTGTTGCATGTGTTTATTCAACTAAGACTGGCGTTTGCTATCATATTTGATAAACCAACTACAGTTCCTTTTTCAGTTACCAGCTGAATAAAATGTTGGCTTACGAATCAATAAGTTATTAACTAATGTGCCACTTACAAAATAAAAATTTGAACCGAAGTCTTATACTCGTAAAAACACATAAATCTTATTTGTCACACATTTCACAATTACGTGAATGACGAATAATGATGCGGAAGGCAGAGAAGTGTTACGAAGACGCCAAATACTTGCCACGTTCCATTTATTTATCTACACGAATGTGTTTTCTTGCTGATCCCGGTAGCCGCGCGGTCTAATTCGTGGGTTTGCGGTCGCCCGCTCACTAGGTTTGCGGGTTCGAATTGGAATGCGGAGAAGGCCCCATCATTTGGAACTGGACACGAGCACGGATAGCGGCACTGCTTCGCATGGACCCCGTCACATACCGGCGGAATGGACAATGCGACCGACCTTTCACGCTGCAATCATATGGATAATAGCGCACCCGGTGGCATACAGGATGCAAACACAGTAACGACTCTCCCTCCTTGACTACACAGACTTCTTACGAAGAGCAAGCTGGAAATCGTACAATCAAACAGCCAGACGATACACAGCAGATAATTACCTGGACATTCTTTAAAGCCCCCCCCCCCCCGTGGGCAAATATAACACAAACACCGAATCAAGGCGGAAGCACCCTAAACGAAGAGAGACAGGGGGAGACAACAACCCCCCCCCCCGGCCAGCAAAAAGGAACCGAGAGATCTCATCTGTTGCATCATGAGAAGAAATCCCGAACGACGGATCTTATGGCACCACGCAAACAGAAACAAGAACCGAACAAACACATGTAAAACTATAAAAGGGAAAAACGCTCAATAAACGATAAAGTTTAAAAAAATTCCGCCGGCGGCATGGATTTTTGTCTCTTGTTGGTGTTGTGCGACGGGCCGATCACTCGTCCAGGGGAGTTCTGCCTAATGTGGTGTGTCTGAGTGTGATCTCGAAACCTCAACGATAAGGCCTAGACCCACTAGGACTATGAAGCCATCAAAGATAAGAAGAATGTGTTTTACTACATATCAGTAGCTTTTGACGTAATGACAAAACTTAGAACGTTTCAGTTGAATGTATTTCTCAAACACTCAATTTAGAGAAAAGGAAATAACTCAGTCAGTTTCCTTGTAAATGACACATTTTCTGACGCTTGTAATGAGCATACTTTGTTTGTGATTCATTTTCCTGTGTAGCTGACTTGTCCTGACTAATTAGCAGTATTGGGTTTCCCTCTAAGAGAATGTTAATTAAACGTTAATTATGATGTCACTGCAGTAAATAAAATTTCTGAATTCTCAAGGTGTAAATAGCGATTATGTAATATAAAAAATTAAACTCGTTACCTTGCATTTCGAGTTCACCGCCTAACAAAACGCTCTGAAAATTCAGATTTTATTACTCAGTTTGTTTGCTTCTTAACACAGACCGAACCTACACCACTAAAAACGAAGTCAGAGCCCAAGGTGGCGCAGCTAGGCTTTTTGGCTCCCGGGGTTAGCAATAACAATGATAGCCTAGTAATATAAATTGTTAACTTAAAAATTCACAATTATGTATTATATCTCCTTTTATTTGGCTTAATAATTTGATATTAGGATCTCAGAAAAAAGAATTTTTCGTTTAAAACAATCATTTTGCATCCCCTTGTACTCTGCCGCCCGGAGCACTTCCCTCCCCCAAATATCTTCGCCGTGACGGCACACTACACTAATTTATAGCTCGAGAATCGGAGAAAAAAAGTGCTCATTCTGTCCTAAGCTAAATAAATTTTTCCACATTTTTCAGAGACTGTCTGCAGTAAAAGCGTGGTACAATTCTTTTCGTGTGTCAGGCATGATTAAGTAAGAGCAAGCGTAATCACGTGAAAACAAATATAATTTAATGGATAAGGATTTTAAGGGAGATGGATAGTTCGTGTTCCTGTGGAGTGACCGTTCTGTTGGTGAGCTTAACGCTTAAACACCAGTTCCTCTTCATCCAGCATACTGTTTTATATGTTTGCTTTCAAACTTTATATACTCGTATGGTACAAGAAACGGCACACGTTTCAACGTGGCAGCATATTAACGTAGTCTATATTCTGGTAACCTGAAGAAACCTAGCATTAGTCAGGAGTACAAAGACATACACGCCAACAGTATTTGACCTAAGTCCTTAACGTCGTACGGCTGCGTAAATGGAAGTCCAAAAAATGTTAAAAGTAGCTGCCAATATCGGAGTATTTATTTTCATAACATTTTTTGATAAATGTACTGACTGTATTTGTCTGGCCATTGATAATGAGGGAATGAGTTAGTGTGGCCCTGAAACAGTCGCGGGACTGCGTTCTTATGGCCCTTTCATAAACGTGGTATTGAGGTATTCTGACCCTCTAACAGCTGCAGGCTGAATTATTATGGTCCTAATAACCGCGGACTGAGTTTCTATGGCCCCGTAACAGCCTCGGTACTGAATTACGATGGCCTGCTAATAACGTGGGGGCTAATTTAATACGGCCTTATGACAGCAGTGGGCCTGAGCTTGTACAGCTTGCTAACTGCCTGGAGACTGAGATAGCATGGGCCATTAAAAGCAGCAGGACTGTCATTATAACAGTCTAACAGCCGCGGGACTTTTTTTTCTTTCATTCCTTTATTCTGAACGGCCAAAAGCCAGGTATTTACAGACTAATATTACACAAAAACTTGGATATGGCTTATGATTGCAAATAAACAGCCAAGTGCCAAAGTAACGTAATACGCATTTCCTCCATTCCAAATTTTCATTCCTGTTCCCCGGACCCGTGTGTACATGCAGATTAATGAAACAAGTGTGCATTTTGTTGGTTCTTCTTACGCATGTTCAGCAAAATAATGGGTCTCTAGTCCGTTGGTGTGGTAGGAATGTCGGTCTTCGATATGCACACCACGATACCGTGCTTCTGTTGTTCCATGACCCGACAATCCAAGTACATCTGGCTGAACTGGGCCGGCATGTCATCCTTCATGCTGTCCCAGTTAAATTTATAGAATTCCAGGCAGAATTTTGTTACAAGCTCCTTACCTCACTGCTGCTTTTAGTACTTCTTCAGTGATGGGAGTGTCTAAGAAGTCCCTCAGTCCCAACGGTAAAGTCCCATGCCCAGCTTTCTCCATTCGAGTAACACACACATCATCCACTTGAATAGGTTCATATTTGCTTTGCAGAAACTCAACAAAGGTGCGCATAATGTCCCTAGTGGTCGTCTGTGTTACACCGTCCTTGCAAATAAGCCTGGCAATCATCCGCGACACACGCCGTTTCCGCATTTGTAGGAGATGGAAAAGGGACGGACTTTCTCCCTGAAACAGGATAGCTTCATGTGTATATATGGGAATGAACTGAACACGCTTGCTATGTAGTCGGACAATTCTAGCTTTGAGGTGGTTTTATGTGGTTTTCTCCCTAGGTGTCTATGGTTCTTCAAGATGTCATTATACAAGATAATAGAAGTTTTCATTTATCATATCTTCTCGAGTCCTTGCAATCCCTTCTTGGATGAAAAGGAAACGGCTTTTCCATCTGACATACTTCTCCCACCACGTAACCATGTCCGGTTATTTTCCTTCCTTGTCCGCTTCTGCTGAAAGCGGCTTCTGGTAGTTGTATCTTCTAAAGGTTTCGTGTTCATTTCCCACAGACCCCGGCCTCCTTGTAGGAGAGGAGCTTCTAGGTTGATTTGCAGACATACCACTAGGTGATACGTAAATCCGGAAATCACGGTTTCCACTCCCATCTTCTGGGCACTAAGGTTTGATGTGACGTATATTTTATCAAGGCGTGTCGCTCCATTTGAAGTATAATGAGTAATGCGGCTCTGAGCGGGACAGTTTCCCACACATCGACTAAACCGTAGCCGCGGACTACAGTCTTTAAAGCTTTACTGAAGCTCATATTCCCACTGAAGTCCGTTTTTGTCAGGACACAGTTAACCCCCCCCCCCCGGTATGATCATTGTTGAGGGAAGTGACCGAAACAAGTAAGTGAGATCCACATTGTAAATATATATATATATACAGGGTGTTTCACGACTTTAGGGCATAACAGTAGGAGGTGATTTCCTAGGCCTTTGTGATCAAAAAAGTTCATATAAACATGTGTCCGATTTTGGACGGTTACGGAGTTATGACCGTTTTTTAATTCCCGTACACGCCCTCGTGTGAACCGCG
>Ga0131853_10008647_pt1 | contig 18581 bp, 6 predicted proteins | sample TergutLab28metaG_FD_92764 | JGI IMG/M metagenome (GOLD analysis project Ga0131853, IMG submission 92764) | Labiotermes labralis P1 segment gut microbial communities from Petit-Saut dam, French Guiana - Lab288 P1 (version 2) (version 2) | ecosystem: Host-associated > Arthropoda: Insects >...
CCCAACGAATGTGGGGTTTTAAAGTTTTTTTCTCGAATGTCCTACTCTTTTTTTTTCCTTCTATTGGGCACCGCTTTTTTTTCCCCTCCCCCCCCCCCCCCCGGTAAGACTTTTTAAGAAACAGAGACGTCCGTTAAAAGGCTGTATAATGGCTTTACTCAAGTTACTTGAGTGATGGCAATCTGTAGCAGCAGGATCATCTCATTTTAAACATTTTTTGAGGAAGGAATTATTACGTAATGGGCGTTCGATTAGTTGCTACATCTGTAGCTACCATCGTGTGTTCGTCGTCAGTAAAGTTCTCTATCATCATCTGAATTTCTTCATCTGTAAGATCCGAGGAAGTTGAGGATTAGTTAGCAGCATGCTGCTAATTTGTTGGAACTAACTTTTTCGTTGCTACGTGGATAACTGAGTTCTCCTTCCTGCCGTACGCATGCCTGACCAAGATATAAGAAACGTGTCGTGACACATCTAAGTGTGTGAACTAATTTGCCATCCTTTGTGATTGATTGTAACCTGAAAGCACAAAGCTATGTATGTATTTGTTTGTTTAGATTAGTCCAAATAAATACACTTACATACAATATGTATAGGTCTTTATGCAACTAGCTCATACTGTATATTCTCCTACATGTTTCGGCTCGGCTGGGCCATCTTCAGGGGGAAACAGATACAAAGAAAAACACATGTATACCACAAATGTAAATGCTTGTTAAAATGTGTAAATAATGCAGTATAAGATATTGCAGTAAAATGTCAATATTTTGAGTAATTTATATATTCATATGTATATGTAAAGGTGTAGTGTTATATATGTATATTTGCATTCAGACATTATTTCTGTTGTCTTCATTCCTTGTGTAGACCCAATCCCGTGAAATAAAATTGTGTTGTATGCTGTGTAAGTGAACTAATTGTACTGAGATAATAATATAATAAGTGGTAATGTTACGGATAGTATTAAGTTTACATTTACCAACATTTCGGAGAAACCTGCTGCCTCCATATTTGGGACGGAACATTAAACCCTGAAGATGGAGGCACTCTACTTAGTGGAAACGTAGATATCAAACTAAATTGTGTTACAGCCCATATCATTGTACTGTTACGTTATCTAATGTTACTAATCTTGAACCATTTGAATAGTTTTTAACGTACGAGTGTGGCCCTGCACATGTGTAAAAGAATGATCCGTTTGTCATTTTATCAATAAGACAGTATGATGAAAGAATGGACTGTAGTCCGGGGACCGACGTCGTAAGGCTGTGCGAGGTACTTCTTTACCATTGCATGAATGGGTATCGCGGAGTGTGGTAGGTCCTTAATTCACGTACCTGTGGCACTGTGGGAATCTGGGCTCTTAGTAACTATTTACGTGTGGTGGTTTGTGTGGTTTGTGTATACCGTTGGATACGTAATCTGCTGCCAACATATTTAAAAAATGGTAAACACGAGGAACTGAATGGTAATTGGAGTAGGAGAATTTCCTCCGTATCAAGGCTGTGTTCACCGTAAATGTACGGAGGACGCAGGAGTTTTAATTAAACTTCGTCTGATTACAGATTACCTGTGAAGTCTGTTCCGGTTAACAGTGTAATAATAATAATAATAATAATAAACTCCCATGGAATGAGAGGGTACACGCAGATGGAGATGTTGTGGCAAGTCGGCTACATATAATAATTAAAAACAAGGAAGATAAAACGCGTGACGGATGGGTGTAGCAATATCAGGGGACAGGAATGTCACGCAAAATGAAGCAGAAAAATTAAAATACACGACATACGTAGACATGCGACTCATGTAGAAATTCCATGTATGATCACACCGGAATAGTAACAAAACGTTTTAAAGAAAACTTCGGAAGCCATATCAGGAACACATTCAGTAGATTTACTACAAAGGCAACTGTACTTGGGACATCACACATAATACGGGAAGTACTGCAGCCTGAAATGGAGCGTGAGCGGTGGGGATAACCGTTACTTCAGGAGGAGAAATACCAGGAAAAGAAGGCCTGTGACAAGAGACATGATGATGATGATGATGCGAATTAAAACATGTTTCCCGAGTTGGAGTTTATACCTTTCCCACGACTTGTTTGCAATACCTCGCTATTTTTTGTCCTTCTGCACGTAAGAATGGCATCTAGTAGGGAAGTGTACTGAGCTAATAAGTTATTGGGCACCTCACTGAACGCTTATCATGAAATGCGCGTCTTTAATCGCGAAGCGGCGTAAATGTCTGGTGAAGTAAAATGCATCATTCCTATCCTTCGCCGACCTTTCCATTTTTTTGACTCGTCGGTCGTAGGTTTGGCTCCTGTGTTTCGCGATGCGACATTTTAAAACTTTAATTGACCACATTTGAGATGAATTAAAGAACTATGCTAAAGTCCGCGAGTTCGGGTTTTGTTTAAGGCGTTCATGTAGGAAGTTGAAGCAGCGCGAAGTGAACGTTACAGGGAGGTGGGGCAGTACAACTGAGTGTGCCCAGCCAGTTGCACGTAACGCAGTCATCATGTTTCATGTTCACTGAACATGGTTCATGAACCGTGTTTGAGACGGATTTGTTTAGTGCTATGCTTTCGGTAGATTGGCTGATGAAATCATGTTTAATTAATTAAATAATTAAGCGATTTTATTTCCTACAGTGTAATCGAGCCTGTTCCTGTAGGTAGGTATTTTGACTTCATAATAACTTGGAGCAGTTTGTGATTCGGGATAGAGTTGGAAAGCCCCCTTCGTACACTACTGAAAGATAGAAATTTATCCTCTGTAACAAGGGGAACCACCTAATGAACTTTGATAGGAAGTGACTGTTGCTTGTTTCCCATTTAAAATTGTCTCGTCTATCTCTCAGGACACGTGTGCTATTATTTCTTTAGTACGATATTGTCAGTGATTTTCATGATGACTCTGGTTTTGTTTGAATCGTATCTAAGTTTTGTTTGAAGGATGTTACGGCTCTTTTGTGCTTCGTATACGTCCACGCATTTGTTATGACACAGACAGCGGCAGAAATTAATTAAAAATACCGACACAAGATTAATTTTGCTGGTTGTTTTGCATGGGTATGAAACTTGGTCTCTCACGTTGAGGGAGGAGCGTAGGTTGAGGGTATTCTACAGTACGGCGATGAGGAACATACATGGGCCTACGAAGAACGAGGTTACAGTGGAGTGGAGAAGACTACATAATGAGGAGCTTCGTGATATGTACTCCTTACCAAATATTATTCGGCTGATGGAATCGAGAGGAATGGAAGTTACGGGGGCATGTGGCACGTGTAGGGTAAGAGAGAGTTGTATGCATGGTTTGGGTGGCGAAACCTCAGGGAAAGAGACCATCAGACCTAGGCGTAGATGTGAGGGTAATATTAAAATGGATCTTAAATAACTAGGATGGCATGGACTAGACTGATCTGGCTGAGGACACGTACAAGTGGCGGACTCTTGTAAACTGCGTAATGAACCTTCGGGTTGCATAAATTGCTGGGGATTTCTCGACTGACTGAGGAACTGTTGGCTTCTGAAGAAAGGCAGTGTTTCATGGAGATGATGCTGTTTCTTTCTGTCACACACACACACACACACACACACACATATCCCCATGATGACGCTGCACAGGTACCCCCCCACTCCGACCTTTCAGACCACTAGCTTACTAGTGCCTGTGAAAGGGAAGTTACTGACTTAAATTAGTTAAACCCCGAGCGGTCTTTCTGCGCAGTTGACATGCTGTTGGTTGGTGGTGTGTGAATAAACCAAGCATAGGCACATGCTGATGCGAAGTTTGAATTAATGCTCTGATGATTATTACTGTGTTGTTGGAGTGTATTTCCGCTCTCGGCCTCTTTCTGAGGAAGTAAAAAAGAATGCGTTACTATTACTGATCAAGAGATACCAGATTGTATTTTCCATCGTTAAATAGCTTAGTGCACTGTTTAGGTGTCTTGAATGTTAGGTATTAATTTGTTGTAATGAAATTGTTCTTCCCTCGGGGGGAGGAATTTTATATAGGCCTATGTAACATACTTAACAGCGAGTCGCATTATTGAAGGTTTATGCAAGACTTATCATTGGTGTGGATGTGGCGAGCTTGAGTCGTCCCATTTGCCAGGTTCCGTGTACACGTTCGTGAAGAACGACGACATACAGTTAAATAATGAACTAAGGTTTCGCTGTGGAACTTTCATAGATTGTGAAGAAACGTTTACAATGAAAGCTTTGCCCCCTTTGGCGTCGTGGTTGAAGTATGTAGTGAAAGTTTTCGAGTAGACCAGCTACAGGTGTTGGGTTATTATACCTTACGATTTGCGGTAGGTCGCATACTAAGTGGTCCAACTCATATATTTGTAACGGACACGTGAAAGTTCGTGAGAACGAGACTAACGCCTGCAGGTTCTCATACAGTGGGTGCAGGCCTTGGGTTGGAAGGTTTAATCTATCTGAGCAAAGTACAAAGTACGGACGCTGAGTTGTACTGGTATATCGAACACTTGGTTTCTTCTGCCGAACTTGGGATAATGATAGAACTTATTCTTCTTGTTCTTCTTCTTCTGTGGCGCTACAGTCCTCTCGGACGTAGCCGCATCATTGTTGAGGTTTCTTGATCACAGACGTAACTCCTCTGAACCAGTGATCAGCTCGTCGCAGGGGCGCTTACCTGTAAAACACACAACAGACGTAAGAGATGAACATCCATGTCATCAGTGGGATTTGAACCTGCGATTCTAGCAATCGAATGACTTGAGAATACGCTTTGCACCGAACGGCTATCGGGATCGGCGACGGAACATCCCGATGAATTGTCTGTCTGCGTGGTGGCTGAGCCACTGAATGACCGATGTACCGGGGTGCTGATAAGTCCTTAGCCCGACCAGGAAGGAAACAAGGTGCTCCTGTCAAAAGTGTGATGGGCAGAGGAATGGATTGATTTGGCTAGGGTAGGGACAGGTGGTGGACTCTTGTGAATGTGGTATTGAACCTCCAAGTTCCATAAAATGCGGGGAATGTAGCTTGTTTCCTTCCTGGTCGGACTAAGGACTTACCAGCACCCCTGTTTGTATAGGTGGGCAGAACACAAACAAGTGACGAGTTAAGTTTGGAAAAAGTGTAATGAATACACATTCATCCCGGGGAGCCTGGATAGCATAGTCAGTATAGCGACTGGCAACGGACTGGACGGTCCGGGGATCGAATCCCGGTGGGGGCGAGATTTACCTCACCCGTCCAGACCGGCTCTGAGGCCAACCCAGCCTCCTATACAATGGGTACCGGGTCTTTCCCGGGGGTAAAGTGGCCGGGGCCTGGCGTTGACCACCCACCCCATCTAGCGCCGAGAGTAAAGAAAGAGTAGAGCTATACCTTTACTCCCCCTTTGGGCCTTCGTGGCCTGTTCGAAGGGGAACTTTACACTTTTATCCCAGACGAGACGGTTTGATAAATGAGAACAACTTCTTACAAAATATAATTTAAAATACAGTAATAATAATAATAATAATAATAATAATAATAATAATGTTAAAAAAACAGTGAGAATAATTTAATAGGGGCAACTAAAACCATCTCAAAATCATCCAGAAAAATTCCTGAGCAACATAACGGGCAAGCGCGAAATCAAGGAACTGCAGAAAACAGCCATATGTGGCACTGCACACTTGTAAATACATCTGATAACTGATGATGATGATGATGATGATAACCACTAGTACATGCTACCATCACTTGTCTTCCGTTGAGTTGGCTTTTCATTACAACGCTAGGTTTTGAAGTACTGTTGAACGTCTGCGTACTTAAAGCCATTGATGAGAGGCTCCTTAATCATAGCTCCTATGTTTATACATTTCAACAATACAGGTGCTGTAAGTCTGTACTGCAGACAACTACATGTTGGACAGCGTGTTGAGTTCCTGAGGTGACAGCAGAACATGCTAGTGTGTGTGTGTAAGGATTCTACCCACAGGGACGCTGTGAATGGTGACTTGGAAAAGGGTTTGGAGGGCTCGCGTTTGCGATGTCAGCAGAGAATGAGGAAAACCGCGAAACATGTCGAAATACTCGACCTCAGTCTGATTTCTGGATATACATATTTATAAAATAATTTTAATTTCTTATTGAATGAATAATATTTATTTTATTTCACCTGCGTGTGTGGAAGTGCTGAAGGTATCCAAGTTACCGATGTTGGTGGAGTTTATGACACAGTGTGGATATTAGGATGCTACCAGAAGGGATGTACGGTTCTCCGAAAGGAGGGCACTGCTCAGTTTTCCGATACTTACAATAAAGACACATTATTTTCATGGGGAATGACTTAACGGTGATTTTCCCAAGACTGAGGCAGTGTACAGAATCTTCGATTCAAGGATAAGTCTTGATAGTTGCTTATGTAAGCTGTTATCTTCTTCATCTGCTATACATCTCGGTGGTCAGACAATCTTTAGTATCTCAAACACTGATCAGAAGTTGGGAGATTTGTATGCATTTGGTCTGTGGTGCTTACGGATTGCGGCTATGTCGTTGGCCGTCCAGCTGCCTATAGACGCCAGATGTGACATGTTAAATAAGGGTAGAACATCCACACCGTAACCTAAATAAAGTTCATACGTTGGATAAGTTACACGTTGATGCCAGCAATGTCCAGGAACTTTCATAACCGTATGTTCGATAAAATCGAGAACTAGAAGAGATGAGCAAAGGAGAAAATATAGTAAAATGGATAAAAGGGCAAAAGGTAAGCTGGTTAGGTCACCTAGAGAGAATGAAGTAGGATAGGATGCCCAAAAAGATCTTCACTCAAGAACTGGAAGGGACGAGAAGAAGGGGAACACCCAGGAAAAGTTGGAAAGAGGAAGTAGAAAGAGATCTTCAGGTGCTGGGAGTGAGAAGGTGGAGAGAGTTGGTGGCAGATAGGAAAAAATGGAAGGACATTGTTCGACAGGCCAAAGCCCACAGTGGGCTGTAGTGCCAATGGAAGAAGAAGAAGAAGTATGTTCGATAAATGATGTGACTGTAGAATTTATAATTTGAATGCATGTGGTAGCAATAATGAAATCCCTTTATAAGAAACCCATATACAGCCTTCATCTATGTAGGACTCAGTACATCTTCTAGTGTTATATATATATGTATGTATGTATGTACAGAGAGAGGGAGATGCCGCGCGATCCCATTAACTCGAACATGTCACACGTTCTAAGCCAAGGTTGTCGGTTAACGGTCAACCCATCTTGAAGCAAGTTCTGTTATTGACATCATATATTTATTGTTTATTGCCGCATAATTTATTCCTGTTACATTTCCTCTCGTCAAGAGCATGTTTCACGGTTGTAACTCCCAAAACCGCCTGCCTGAACGTTGTTACTCGGCAGCGACGTCCTTCGCGAGGGGAAGTGTTACAGTACCGATACGGTAGCCTCAGTGATGCTGGTAGATGTAGCTAATACTTAGTTGTGTTAAACATTGTGTTGGCCTCTAGTGTGTGTGAATTTTGGTGCGGTGTTAACAGCGATGGTATTAGAAAACACTGTCATATTGCGTTGGAAAGACAGTATTTTGTTTTGACGGTTTTTGTTGGTAGAATGTAATGTGTACATAGTATACATTGTGACAGCTACTGAGCGATTTTGTTGCAGCCGCTTCTCTTCGGTTACAAGTCGGTGGCGACATTAATTGCGAGTAACGTTACTGATATGGGGAAGCGCCTGTCGTGCCTGGTTTAGACTACCTGCGAAACAGTAGTGCTGGAGAAGTTGCCTCTATCTCACGGCGAACGGAGTGGCTTCAGTATTAATAATGGGTACAGGTTGGCTTACTGCGTAGAACTGCAGATAGCTAGCGTGGGACGTGCTTGCTAGATAGTTGCCGGCCATTGATTCGAGTATTTCATGTCTAGTGTTGTATAGTAATTTGTTTCTTGTCTTACCTTTCGTAGATCATTTGTCCGAGTATTTTCCATGAGATTTAACGACTTAACGAAACAAAAGACTCACGGAATCTGGTTTAATCAAGTATTTGATTGATATTTTCAAAAATTTGTAAACGAAAGTGGAAGGACTTAATATAGCAGCCAAAGAAAAGGTTTTAATAAGCGAACAAAAAGCAGCTGCTACGTGAGGTGAGCTCAGAAGATACAAGCGATTGGAAACAGACATGAATATTTATTGACAGCGTTGTGCGGGCAGAATTAAGAAACGAAATCGATTGACACTGTCAGGGTTTAGAGAGGAAATATCGGAATTTAAAACAGATACAATCTCTTTTTTGAATGGAAGCATCACGATGTGCTCTCAGCGTAATATAATATTATGTAGTGTACGTCAGCACAATCAATTATTTAAGGTAATACAAGGCTACATGTTTCTCCTATAACCTAGTCATCTTCAGGCCTATGTTAAGTGTACATAGCATCTGGTAACACAATTGTTAACATAGGCCTGAAGGTGACTAGGTTATAGTCGAAACATGTAGTCTTGTATTACCTTACATAATAAAGTGATTGTGCTGACGTACACTATATAACATTATATTAAGATACAATCCCCTCCCCCCAAAATGTATACACATACGAAAAGTGAAGAGAAATCAACCACTCGGAAATCCAAGTAAGAGACACATCTTTGTCCTTTGGTTGGGCCAGAATTAAACTTTAAATTGTGAAATTCACGAAGAGGAAAGAAAACCTACTGAAGAAAGAATTAAAGATAATCTTGAAGATGCTATTCAAAACATTTGAATGGGTCATAGAGACAGGAATTGTGATCTGATAGTTACACGAAAGGGACCGAAAAAGTAATAGGGTATTTAGTTACAAAATGTAAAGCGAGCGTGAATATTAATATACTACCCATTTAGTGGTTCGATTGGGTCCATGATGTTGGCGAAAACGAAGTTGCTAAGATCAGTTCGAACAAGGTGTAACGTAAATTCGGGCTGTCCGTGTATGCTTTACCATGAAGACGCACGGAGATTACTCTGTAGCGCCACGTCCTAGCCGCGTTACCCGATGGAGGAAGGGTCCCGATGCTTGTTGGTTAGGAGGCAGGGTGGTTTCCAGAGACGGTAAGGCTGTGCTGGCGATGGGGGATATCAGTTATGCCAGATTACGCATTTTTTTCCATTGAATATAACTCTGTCCTTTCATGTGAAGCCGTATAGTGTGATAGGAATTTACTAACATTTCAGATTAACCTGCTCGCTCAGCTTTCAAGGTAAGAGAAATTCAGTAAATCTGAAAGTCATAGCCGGGTCGAGCGCATATCTCACATTTGAATGCAATTTATCTTCATGTAATGAGACTGTAACGTTTTATGTCCCGCTTTTTTGTGGTGTTATCGTCAGTGCATTTTGATCATACTACTGTTTCATTGTGCAGCAACATGTATTGCATGAACTTTTTACAGTAGAGTAAGGAGGGTCTATTTCTAGCGGTTGCTGTATGTACCACCAGGTTTAATATTCAGACATTCTACATGGCGCTCGCTTTGCATTGAGTGTTTTGTACGGATCTCAGAACAGACAGCGGCCTTTTGCTGTATACATCATAAACTGATTGGTTTTTATAACCGTGGTGGAAAGTGTTTACAGCGCGGTATGGAGTTATTCCTTATACAAAGCAAATTACGTTTCGTCTTTAAAAGGTTGATAACGTTCCGAAGAAACCTGACGAAGTATTGGTACCTATGTCACAAGCTACACGGCGTCATGTCCCACAGACACAGTCTTCGCAGTGACCGCTGTCAAACTTGCAGAACGCAGATACAGCCCATGACGGCTGCATCTGTGACTTGCGAAGAATGTTCCAGAATTGATAGACAAGAAGTATAGTCTTCGGAAACTTCAGCCTCTCCTCGACTGCAGCATTATTTGTGAACGGAAATGTGTGCGAGCACATATTTGTGAAATTATGTTTAGCGGTTAAGGTAGACAGGAGAGGAAGCGCCTGTTTTATAAAGAAGCGTAGAATAATTTACAAAAGAAATAATAGATGTTCTGGAAATTGTACTCTTCTGTTTAATATTGCTCCAAAAACATAGCATCGTAAATGTGACTCCGGATGTTATACAGCAAAATAAATGTTAGTGTGCCTCTGTAACTATTTGTTTTTACTGGCCTACGCTTGCACGTTTCTTTGTATTTTTATCTTCCCTGTTTACATTTATTTCCGTTACCGGACCGTGCTTACTTTTCGCCCACTGTCATTTTTTTGTCCTTAAGTGAGTACCAGAGGCATAGACACAACGTAAAAACATATCGAGAAATAACAGTGAAGGAAATGTGTCGCTGCTGCTGTGCCAATATTTTTGTTATTGTAGTTACATGTTCTGCAAGATTTTTTTAATTTTAAAATCGACCGTCGGTCGATGGTGTATTTATAATATACGGTGACTGAAGAGGGTTTTATGTGACACATTGAACATAGGGTCTACGCAGTGGCATAGATAAGGTCACCGCTGACTCCACGGTACGGAGAGGGCCCATCGGTTAGGAGGATCCCGAAACGTACATAATGCTAAAATCTGTTGTGGGTTCTTTCGGGCTGGGTTCATTTCTGACGACAGAAGGCAGCCTTCTGACATATGCTGCTCCGAATTAGTTAACGGCAAAGAAAACGGCGGAAAAATTTGGTATGTGATATTTTGCAAGCACTGTGGATAAGAAACCAACTAGATGTCACTTCTGTGTAATCCTTTATTTTCTCCTTACAAGTTGCTCAACATGTTTCAGGCAACTGTGTGCCCATCTTCAGGAGCTGACGCTGAGTAGCGTTTTCGCCACGTGTTGGTATTGTGCCGTGGTTGCCGTAAGGCTGTCAGAACCGGTTGGTAGGTAGTGTGTCCATTGAGGAGTTCGTTGTGCTACGAACTCCTCAATGGACACACTACCTACCAACCGGTTCTGACAGCCTTACGGCAACCACGGCACAATACCAACACGTGGCGAAAGCACTACTCAGTCGTCAGCTCCTGAAGATGGGTACATAAGTTGCCCGAAACATGTTGAGCAACTTGTAAGGAGAAAATAAAGGATTACACAGAAGTGACATCTAGTTGGTTTCTTATCCACACTGAATTACGATGCACGGTCAACCACACATCAGATTTGCAAGCACTGTTAAAATTAGTGCGTGTGGTCCTTGTAAGGTTGTATTGTGTCTGTGAGTGACGTCGTAGGGGTGTGTGGTGTTTTGGGCGACGTAAGGGTGGTCGGTATTAATGATATAACCATCTATGCTACCAGGCCTGTGGTGTGCAGGTGTACATTTGATGACATTCCGTAAGAATGCCTTTCTCCACACCATCTTGACGTGCACGAGTTGTGACCATATGCCAGGAACTGTTTACCAATTTTAAAATATCTTCGCCACCTAAACCTATATAAATATGTCGTAATTGACATCGTTGTTTTTTTCCATGCTTTTAGTAGCACTAAACTTGTCACAGGAGTTCAGCGAATTTGACGTCTCATCCCCCCCCCCCATGGCGCGACAGCCCCTAGTGGGTCAGGGCCTCCTCACTACGGAGGCTTCAGGATCATGCCAATAGACAGACCACACTCAGTAGGACTCATCTGTACGAGGGATCGACCCGTCGCAGAGACTTCTACCTGACATCACACCCGCCCCCGGGCGGTATTCGAACCCACAATCCCAGCCAGCAAGTGGCTGCAGACCCACGCTTTAAACCGCTCGGCCATTGGGTTCGGCAGCTGGCGTCTCGTATACCTGCCATCTACAGTACGCCTACTGTGTCAAAACATATCCTACTTGTTGTGTGACCTGCTTGTTTTTCTCTACGTAAGCATTTAGACCGTTTTAGGCTCGTCTGCGTACTCGCAGGAAGCACCTCTTGGCTTTGTCATGTCCGTTTATCCTTATGTATCGGAGCAGCTCCCACTGCTCGAATTTCCGTGAGATTTGATATTGACGACTTCTATGAAAAACTGTTGAGAAAATCAGAATTTACTTAAAATTGGGCAGTTTGCGTTGAGGTCCAAGTACGTTTTATTGTTGCCGCTAACACTAAATCACCATAAAAGCGCTCTCTTTGAATGAAATGGTATCAGGCTTTTATGATATCCGAGGAGGTGTATAATATACGCGAACACGCCACAGTGTTACGGTATACGTGCATTGCGTACTTGTTGCTTTTTTCTATTGGTCCAGTCTGCTGTCGGCATAAATTCACCAGTTTAAATGAATCTGACAATGGAATGAAGATACTTTGTTGCAGAACGTTTGTTCGGAATGTTTGCTTCAGCACTTCGCCGCAGGAGAGGGTGACATTGTGTTTAGAAGCCTGGCGCACTTATTCTCTAATAACATATGCCGTGAAGCGACGATTTGTTGATGTTAATATGATTTGCTACTACTTCTGAATCCATTCGTCATGACAGATCCAGTACTGTAATACTCACTCGGCCTTCTCCCTTACGGAAATGTGTCTTATCTGAGTATGACAGATATTAAAAGCTTCCAGAAGGCCCTGAAGTTCCTTGATAGCGACTTTCTGCTGACGGGTTATGACGAAGCACAGTATTAGATTGTTTCCTCTGTAAGAATAAGTATTTCAGTACAAAGAAACGTTAAGCTAAGACAGCTGCAAACATAAATTGGTTTGTACGTTTTCGGGCTGTCGTGGCGGGAGTTGCTCCATTGATAGTCTGCTGGGTATTAAACTATGTAGAATCGCAAGTCGGCTTCGAAGTTTCGGAGAAACGTGCTGCCTTCGTTTTCAGGGTGACTGAATTACGTTCAGGTGACAAAGACATTTTGAATGCAGTTGAATCAAGGGATTTATCGACAGCTCTCTGTTAGGGCTTGTTTTTCTTTACACCGTAAGATGGGAACCCTGAAGCAACGTGAGCGGTGGCTGATCAAAAGAACGGGACTTGTCACTAATCGCATTGTTATTGCTCTGATACACTAATATAAAATGTAGGGGTGTGGTGTACTGCGTTGTGGTATGCAGCAGTTTTGTTTTTACGTCTCTATTCAAAACAAGCCTTTGAACCTCTCCTTGCCGCACGAGGTTTGACACAGAAAGTGTCGGTTAACGTTGCGTTACATTCTTGCAGACTGTCGGAGATTTCAGGCTTTCGCCGCAGTGCCCTTGAGGCATTCGTGCTTCTGGGATGTTACGCGGCATAAATTGATGGTTTGTTGCCTTGAATATAGGACCGTTAGGCTGTTCCGAAACGTCGGTAGCCTACCAGCAATCTACACCGCGTTAACATCCCAGAAGTTCAAAGGCCTCTGATGGCAGGCTGTGTTTGTTAGAGAGCACTGCCGATCCTAATAATTACGAAGGGACTTCGAATCTGTCGATATTATATGCGCATTTTTCATAATTAAGGCGTTGGGAAAGGTGGGTTCATTCGTCCCCGTTGGCGCACCTGCACATCCCAGTGGTAGGAATGAACTAGCAAATTACTGCCTTTACCCCTTAGCGTCGAATTTTGAGTAATCATGCTCGCTCATTACGTTTGTCACCTGGTGTTTAAACTGCTTATTATACTGTGTAGCAGTTGTTAGTCCATGCCTCGGGCATGCTTTGTTTAAAATATTAATTAACTTGATTAAAACAGGAGTTTCTTCGTATTAGAGAATGGAATGCAAATTGCAGTTCCTCATTCTGAATCATGTACATTCAAAAGCGGTCTATGTGGTCGTTCACAATACGTGTTCTGTATATTGTATTTATCCGTTTTGTGTGCCTTTAGAGGTTAGTTTGGTTTGTAAGTAATGCTCTGGGCTTGTATTCCGGTGGTGTTTCGTTCATATCTCGTTTGAAGTGTCGGTCATCCATACTGGGTGTTCATAGCTTTTCTGAATCTCTTTGGCGAATGGCAGGATAGTAGTATGAAACTGGCCACGACAGTATCTTATTATTTATTTATTTACTGCAATTGGGTTGTTACCCGGTGACCGTGGTATCCTTACCAGTTTAGCCTTGTTGACCACCCCTTCTCTGCTCTTCGTTCAACGTTTTATAACATCGAAGTTCATATTAATCGTTAAATACTCCACTGTCCGTCGATAATAGTCATCGTTTTATCCCAACCGAATCCTGCGACAAGATGGTAAAAGGTACTGGGGTTAAAAAATTCGGTCACTGTTTATACGAATGCTATCTTGCGGTTTAACACGGCTTGTGTGTGTTTTACTTGTTGATTTGGCGTTGCCGTTTTACATGCAAATATTGAATGTCGTTCAGTTACAGATGATACTGTGGTTGTGAACATTGATGTATATAACGGGGTGCAGAGTGGTCTTAGGATGCGTTCAGGTACTTCCCCGGAGACACATCTTGTAACACCGCCGCACGGCAGCGCAACTCGTACTAGCTGTATTTTCGTTCGCGCTTAACTTTGATGCTTCTTCTAGCTGTCTGTCTTGTCTTGAAGTTGATAGTCTGATGACGTGTGTTGATTACAATTAGCATACACAGTCATCCTTAGACAAAATTGATAGTGGTATTTGGTCCTGAATGTCACGTAGCAGGACCAGTACTTCTACGTTTTGCCAGAGGTTCTTAATTAACGACATGTTTGTGTCTGGAAGTACACGTGTACCTACTGCGTAACAAATGTGATGTTAAGAAGAGTTGTCCGTCTGCTGAAGCAGATACAGACGTACAAGTTTTGTGTATACCAGCTGTCTGGTTTTCATGGAACTTGGTATATCCCCAGGAAATTTAAATAGGGTTAAGCTAAATGAGAGGGTAGGGAAGTGTGGTGAAGTGTAGTTGGGTGAAGATTAAATGGGGAGAAGTGAAGTGTCAAAAGGTGAAGTGAAGTGGAGTGAAGTGTAGTTGGGTGAAGTTTTGAATGGAAAGAAGTGAAGTGTCGACAAGTGTAGTGAAGTGGAGGAAAGATGTTAGTAACAGGGTGTTTATCATTATTAGAAGATGTATAGATCAAATACAGTTCGCTGCTTATATGGCTGTTTCGTTTATCACATTTTTTTCCTATTCATCTGGTTCTATTTTGTGTCATTACATATATGGTTGCATATTTTGTATGCGTTGTTTAATTTTGTAAATTATGTATTCTTATTGTTATGTATTCTTTTGTTAGTTTAAGTATTCTTATTTTTCTGTATGTTCCGTTCTGGGTATTCTGTTTCATTGTGTTGTTCTGTGTACTGTTTGTGTGTAAATGTGTACTGTACTACCGCCACCGGGTGTCAACCCAATTGCAGTTAACAAATATATCATATACCATATAAAACCTCAGCTGGGTACTCATTAACTTCCTCCATTCAACAATACCAGTATGATATCTTTACGAAATTCTGAGATGAAGTCAGAAATGGCGCCACGTAGTGTGGTACGTATGTAGTAAGGTTTCAGGGGCCTGTTGCTTGCCTTATTACTAAGAAGTAACCGTCATTGTGGCCACCATGAGAACCTGACCTCCCGCATTGGAACCTGATGTTCTTGTTTAGTTTGTGGATATCCTTGTTTAGGGCAGTGGAGCATAACAAGAATCCCGCGCTTACGTTTTGACATGGTGGCTATGGCTGGTTGGTAATTGTATCATCGGCTGTGAAATTTGTTTGGCAGCATGTAATAACCCATTTGTCAGGTCGTACGTGTGTACCAAAACGTACGGCACCTGAATTTCAGTCACTAAGTTCAGTGCTGCAGCGGATATTCCGTTTAGTGATTCTATAATTCCATGACCTATGTTTGGACACGCTGAAGCCTAAAATAAACTAAAATAAAGGTCACAGTCTTTTCGAAGGAAGAAAATTTCATGGTCCAAGTGCTGATCTGACATTTTTGGGGGAAATATATACAGAATTTGGTGGGGGGATTGTCATGGAAAACAACAACATTGAAGATTAAGAAGAACGTTGGAGGAAAATATTAACATAGATCGTCGGTAAATAGGTTATGAGGGCGAAATGTCGTTGAAGTATACTTGGCTGTTGAAAACCGAGTGGTACCGCCATTTTCCCCGTACGTGCATGTGCATATCCCGTATAAGTTTCACAATAAACATGGAACCGAGCCGTTTGGTTCATGTTGATAACATTTGTGACTTGTATTTGACGGGTGCATTGTTAAATCGTGTACGCAATGCTGACGTGTCTCATGATGTTATTCAGTTCCAAATTAAATACATTAATAGTCCTTTAAGCGGGCCATGCCTGCCTATTCACCAGTTTATGTATCAACGTACTGTTACCAGACGCTAAACGGCCACTGTAAAAAAAAAATGTAAAGTGATCCCGTTACAGGCCCGGTGTAGCCCAGAGGGCGGGTAGCGGTATAACTCTACTCTTCCATGACCGCGGCACTAGAAGGGGGTGAGTGGTCAGCAGCACGCCACGGCCGCACTTTACCCCCGGGAAAGACCCGGTACCCATTTTACAGGAGGCTGGGTGTGTCCCAGGGCCGGTCTGGAAAGACGGCCACTGCACACTGCCAATATCCTAGTGTACTGGAAGTAAGCCTAAGTAGGTAATGAACGTGGATGCCGGAAAGAAAGTCAGTTTTATGTATTTGTGTTACCAACACGATCAAGAAGCGTCCGTTGGGCAGGACATGCAGCTGCAGTGGGCGAGGTGAGAAACGCTTACGGAATAGTAGTGATAACACTTGCCGGGGAAGGTTACTTCGAAAATTTAGGCGTAGACAGGAATAACCTTTTCAGAGGGGGTCTTAAATAAATAGGGTTCGAATATAGGGGGGGAATGCATTAAAGTTATTCAGGATAGAGGGCTTGTGAACTCAGCAAGTGTTCATTCGGCATTTGTAAAAGGCTGTTTCTCGGCCGGATGAACGACTGTCAGCTTCTGAAGGCTGTACTCCGAGTTAATGTGTACGCTTGTTAGCAGTGGAAAGTGGCCAGTCAACACAATGTTGTGTTCAGAGTGCCTCTTCGGAACTTCTCAGAGAAACACACTGTTGTGAATGGAGGGTTTTTTTTTCCTTCTTTAAAGTGTTCCGTTACTTAGTCGTGGTTAAACTGTGCCGCCAGGCTTGCGTTAGTGCAAGTCTCTGTTTGACATATTTCACCTTTCGCAATCAATAATCGTCTCAGCAATTCTCGTTCGTCATTCTAATGTAACTGCCACTCCGCCGGTATATGAACCAAGAAAGAACGAGAAAAACATATAGACCCGTAATAACAAGATCATGTAAGTACCGCCGTTACATGGAGCTTACATTTTACGTGTTACTGATTTTAAGTAACTGGTCTGTATTGTCTGTGTCAGTAATATAAGACATGTAGATTAGTTTGCTTAAATGCTACATGATGGGTCATGTACACGATATTAGTAGAGCATTGGAAAGATACGCAAGTGTCAAGTTTATGAGCATTATAAACTAGACGTCACACCTTCCAGTACGTAAGTTCGTTTTGCGTTTTGGTCTGTCGTACGAATGCTGTTATTCGGCTCCGTAAACAGGCAGTTTACAGCTAATCATGTGTGTGCGTATCTTCTGGGGAGTCCCCTTTCCGTACGTGTGAGTTGGACCGACTTCATTGACTACTTTGGCCCTGACAGCTGTATATGAATGCAGGTTGCTGCGTGGCTGGTATTCCGTATGTCTTTAGAACACATTTTTCATGCAGATGTAGACATAAGGAAACGAAACGGTGGATGTAAAAGTAGGGTTTGATAAACGGCGACAGAAGCAACTACCTGAAGAACCCGCTAGCGGAAAAGCAGTCATAGGAGAGCCCCAGGCAAAATGTGGCTATTCCAGTGTTGGACTTCATGTCAGCGGCGTGGATTGCGTTGCTCCCAGTTTTAAGTAGCGTCTAGTCAGCTGAGTACCTGAACTGCGGTACTTGTTTCAGTATATCAGGTTTTCCAACAGCGCATACAATTAACGAGTTTGTGAGATTAATTCTGTTTATGTAGGAGATAAATTTCCATTGGTTTCGTAGTGATAATACTGTCCAGTTGTGTCTCCAGGTAGTTCATTACAGTGTGAACAAGACCTTCAGTTTAAACAATGAGACTAAAGACGCTATATGAAACAATTACTGAAGCCTTAAGAAACAAGAATTATGACCTTCCGTTTTGATTTTCCAGGTTTTTAAACTTTTTGTGACGGACTTTAAGAAACTGTAACTCAAAACGCGCATTTAGAAGAAATGTTCGATCTGTTCGTTTGTCTTGTGCGGAGTGGGGCGTTAGTTTTTAATGGCGAGCCATGTTCGTCGGTTTTCAACAAACCGCGAGTCGGTGACCGTCGCGAGAAAGCGTCATTACGACTGCTACACGGTCGACTTACAAGGAGAGGTCCTCCGTTGTCGTCTGCGCTGTATCCATATACGATGCACCCTTCTGGAACGTAACACATACGTGTAAAGGGCACCTCCTGCTATTTGTGTAGTTCAGATTTGAATGGAATTAATATTATAATTTAATTTTGTAATGTGACGATAGGACCGCCTCTGTGGTCTAGTGGTCAGAGTTTCTGGCTACAGGTACAGAGGTCCCGGGTTCGATCCCCGGCGCTACCAGATTTTCTGAGTAGTAGTGGTTCTGGAACGGGGTCCACTCAGCCTCGTGAGCCTCGTGAGGTCAATTGAGGAGCTACTTGAACGAAAA
>Ga0131853_10008648_pt1 | contig 18580 bp, 14 predicted proteins | sample TergutLab28metaG_FD_92764 | JGI IMG/M metagenome (GOLD analysis project Ga0131853, IMG submission 92764) | Labiotermes labralis P1 segment gut microbial communities from Petit-Saut dam, French Guiana - Lab288 P1 (version 2) (version 2) | ecosystem: Host-associated > Arthropoda: Insects >...
TATATATATATATATATATATATAAAAACTACCTCCATCCTCTGGGCCAAAGTGAATAGTGAACATATATGTCAGATTTTAATGTAGGTTCATTATATTACATCTCCACATTCACAAGCTACTTCCCATCCGAACAGTCATGTTTTTTGCCAGGCCCACTCACCAGCTCATTCTCATGCTGCTTTAGCACAAAGGCTGTCAGAATTCCATGAAGTCATCTGCAACACATTCTTGTGTGATAAAGATGCTAAATGCAATTCCTACAAGGAGTGTCATGTACTTTCACACAAAAGTCTCCTGATGCAACTGCTCCAAATAGTACAATAATTTACAAATCGATGAGAAGTTTTTGAGCAACAGTTCCACACAGAAGAAATGATGCTAAAAAAGGAAGGTATCTCCTAGGAAATCACTGATTTGACTTGCACCATTAACAGGCATGTATATAATATAATAATACTCATACCGCCGACAATGAGAAAGACAGCATTCAGAATATGTGGTTTCACTATCACAATCATAGCTTCAATGTGCAATTAACATATTTGCTAAGTGTGAGACATATCTGCAAGCCGTAGCAAACCACTTCCAGAACCTTCGTTAAATATGGAGAGTAAAAACCTGACATACTTTAAACCAGAATATAGTGCTCTCCACTCACAGCAAATGGGAATAGCAGCAATCACTATATGGCCTGTCATCACGTACAATGGTCCGAGTGCAAAGTGATGCGTGATGTAAAAATACAACCCTGTATAAGCATGGTGCAAGGAAGGTCCATGGCAGGTGACAAAGCGATTGATTCCAGTATCAGCCAATGAAAACAGTCCAGAGGAAATGATATATAAAAATATCCTATTAAGGCCTCAAGATTTCAATCACAGATAAGACATGGAAGAGGAAGTAAATGAGACAGGGACAGGGCTCTTCAGGACCACAGTGTATGAATGTTGGGAAGTAAGCCACAGCCTTTATTTGTGGAGGAACATATGGAGGGGTGCCATCTTGGGAGAGAATAACATTATTGTATTTGGAGAGGACCTTACACTTCCTTTCCCTCAGGGAATGGAAAGGTGCTGGGAGAGCAGTCAGTATAGTGACTATGCTACAGGCTGGATGATCCACAGTTTGAATTGTAAATAAGGAAAGAGATGCTCTTTGCCAAAATGTCCAGACCAGCTTTTGGACCCACCCAGTTTGCCCCAGCTTCATATTCAGTGAGTGCTGGAGTTCTTTCCGAGGGATAAAGCAACTGGGGCAAGAAGGTGACCACTCACCTCCATCCATTGAGGGCAGCTATACCTCTACTCCCCTCAATATGCCTTCACAGCAATGAAAGAGACAACTTTACTTCTTAACTTTTGTGGAAGTGCAAAAGACTCTTGCGAGCTTCATATACAAAAAAACCCCTCCCCTGCATACCTGCCTATGTAATCTATTGCATCCATGCCCTACTCCAACCTTGAAGATGGAGATAACCATTGATAAGACTATGCAACATACCAACCCTGAAGACCGTAACATGAATTTCTTATGTGCCATCCATTTTTGTTTCTACAAACTTTGTGACATGTGGAAACTTGTGCTCTCTTACCCACATACAATGACATTATGATTTCATAAATTTAATTCTGAAGCAGATGTTTTGATTGATCACTGCATGTGGTTTTCTTCTTACATTTTGAATAGGATGAATCAGTATAGTGGTAACATTGCATGCTGGGAGTGTTTGTGTACAGCATGGACACAGATTTAAGTGTGGGTTGAATGGGGAGGCAGCAATGTACTTTCTTTTTTTGATTTTTACCATTTTACTTAAATAAATAAACCACTTTTATGAAAATATAGATAACTTAATTTCAAATTTTTCAATTTGCAAAGTTAGCACCACTCAATATGCAATCTTCTCATATACTAACCTCCTATTAAATCCAACTCCAGTGCCTTATACTCAACAGGTATAGAGTCAAACAAGGCTTTGACCTGAAAACAGATAAAAATGACAATGTAATGTTATGCAGTTAAGTTTGTGAAAGAAATGTGAGATCTTACGACAAAAGCATGTCTCTCTAAAGTGTTACATTTCAAACATTATTAGGTGAAACCTTGATGACTGCTGTCGTAAGTATATAACAATGCATAATACATGAATAGTATGTCAATTTAACTACAAAATTACTTGCATTACAAGAAAGACCCAATTCAGATACTACAACATTTATGCAATTCACATTCATGCATTTAAACTCCTTTATATAATTCACAGTGCTGGCAAAACTGTGTGTGTGTGTGTGTGTGTTTTGTGTGTGCATGCATACATGTGTTTGTTTGTGTATGGTCTGGTCAGAGCTGCAGCTCATCATCATCTTCATTTATTTCTCCATAGTATCCATCACAGTTAATATCAACCAAGGATATAGAAATTGTCATTAATTCAATTACACATTTATACATGAACATAAACACATAACGCAACAAACGTATATCATATTAAGAATACTTGTCCAAGCTCATACAATACATTCATAGTGAAATGCAGCAGAATTAATATAATCTCATATAACAAGATTTTAAAAATATATTTGTATTAACACATTTACTGTACAAAAAATATAGCTTTTTGTATTTTTCTTATACTTAAAATATTCTTCGATCCAGTAAAAGGAATGTTGATATAAAAACCTTTTGAAGGTAGAAGTAAAACATTTCTGGTTGTTAATTAAAGTTTTTATATATTATGGAAGATGGTTAAAAACCTTTATTCCTAAGAAATATGCTTGTTTGTTAAATTTTGATAAACTTACTTACTGGTAGGTGTACACTATCATTGTACCTAGTTCTATATTTATGAATTTCATCATTCATATTATAAAGATGTTTATTGCGTACTGTATATAACATTAATGATTATAAGTCATCCACACAGGAGTTTTGGAACCCAACTTGTTTCTTCCGTATTAATTAGGTTTCCTTTGCTTTATTTCATTATGGTAGATCAGTATCAGGATCAAACAGTAGTTCCATACATTCACATTATTTCCCCATAAATTAACATGTCTTCCTATATGAAACTACCCCAGCATTACTATGTGACCTGTTACATCACAATCTTCCAGATCACACAGGATCCTCAAATGCCCACTTAATTAATTGATTGATTTATTCATTTATTTTATAGTCCTTCCAGTCACAATGTGACACCAGACACGTCAAATTCACTACACACTACATACATTTCATCATGTATTAATTCATAAACCATACATCACAGAAATGGAAAAACCAGACTTACAATAAATCACACTAAAACAAATATAGATGTTAACACGCAAAAAAGTCACGCATTCATTAATTTAAATATCTGTATTTTCTTTGACAAAATGTATTCAGATATTAAGTTAACAGAAGAATGCACTATGATAAATAACTGATAATAATACTCAGTAAGACATATAATCATCAGAATAAAAAAAGGGTTGCAGTAAGAAATATTTCACCTTTCTTTTAAATGTATGTATCTTTTCAAGTTTCTTCAGTTAATTTGGCAATTTACTAGTTTGGCTATTTAGTAGCTCTGCAGAATTCTCTCTTCTGTAAAATTATTTTAAAAATCAAAGAATTTTGTCCACTTTTAATAACAATTTACTCTTTTTATATTCATTTATGGGGCTACACAAAGCAGGCCAGTCACGACGTATTTATCTTCCTGGGATGATGGGGCAAGACACAGTTGAAGACTAAAAACTGCACACATACAGTACGTACATATACATAAATACACATTTAGCCAAACCATTACACAGCCCAAAAAACGGCTACTGAATATGAAACAAATCATGTCACCCCTAAAAAAAAAAAAAAATGACCAATACATGTCAATAGTCAAAGGTAATGTGTCCAAGTAAAGTTTAAACAGTGTTTTCTCTACAATAAGCATAAAAAAATTATACCCCAACATTAACAACGTACACAGAAAGGTTATTAACCATCCAATTAAGTTCGAAATACAGCCTATGTTCCGTTCACAGTTCTTTATGCAAGACGGACGGCACAACTTCATCGTCACACAATAAAAATTCGGAAATATTATATGTTAAATACACGGAAGGCTATCATTTGTATCTTCCAGTGTTTATTATCTAAGTTGAAACATGTTTACGACCAAGTGAATCAGCAAGAAACGATAAAAATAACAAGAAATATCCATATAACAAAATGATCACTTACTTTCAAACAAAACGAACAGTAAGATTTACTATAGACGACGACCTTATTGTCTTTCAGTAACTGTGTCACTCTTTCTGCTGCATTCATTTCGCTGTGCTTCCTTTTCAACATGTAACGCGTGCGAAAAATACATTCATTAAGAATTCTAAACTGTCGGTACACGTGACCTAACATACAGGTTATGACTCCTCGCCTTTCGCTCCCCTCTCACGAAAGGCGCATGGCAAGACTGCGCAACTGAAGCGTGTACCGTGCTTGCGTTTATATGGTTACTAATCATGACTTGCACAAAAGCAACAGGGGATCAACGGTTTTTAGCAAGTCATTTGTATTTGTCCCCTTTGCGAGAGAGCGCAGATATACCTATTTCGCCTTATTTCGCTTTCATAATGCCCCTGTTACTTCGAATTACGCCTTTCAGCACCACAGTACTCACAACTTCCTGTTTCTAGTAACGTGCATTGATTGCAGATTACGTCAGTTTTCACATCAGCTAATGTTGTCTTTTCCTTTGATTCGTGATTGCAACCAAGCACTTTTGCTGTGTGCCAAGCTACGGGAAGCTCAGAGCAATGTGATGGCCCGCAGTCCGTCGTGTCATTTCTATGTAAGAAACGCAAAATTTTGGGTAGACGAGGGCGGAACGGGGGTGGGGGGAAAGGCAAATGTTTTAATCCCTCACGCAATGCAGAATCAGGGTAATTTATAAATATTACTGCAATTAGGTAACTCTACATCCACTAACCTACTCGCCTTCCTCTCCCGCTCGTACACCTTCCCGCGCGCAGCTGCGTGATGATCTACTTCTATACATCAAACAAGCGACCCACAGAGATTACGATGTGCTACGCTCACATTTCGTACTTACAAGTTTTACGTCATTGTTTTATTTGTGTATAACACCCACGAAATTCTAGGACAAATACAAGGGGTATTTCACATCCTTGCTTTTTCATACACTGAAAAATTTACAAACGCAGAACAACAACGGAATGTTGCAGCTCCAGGTAACAAGTTTGATTTCGGTTTTGGTCGGAACCTGTTGGAGTTTAAAAGGCCTGCTGTAGATGCTTTCTCCCACCATGGGGTAGTAACAATGCTAGTACCCATGCCCACAAATATCCTATTTTATGACTTGGAACAACCCAGGGCATTTGGCTCCCTGAACCAAATTCTACGCGACACCAGTACAGAGTTCTTAAACTGCCTTTGTCCCAGGAAAACCGGTACGAATGGGATCCGTACTTTGAATGGAGATGTGCTTACGCTGATTTCCTCCGTTTGGCCCAGAGCCTTCTCGTGGTCATACCCAGAGCGAGTGTCCTTTCAGGGGGAGGGAAAGAATTCATTTTGGATGGATATCTCCGGTTTAGAGGGTGTTGAGTCACATTGAATTCCGTAATTGGCGAAGTTGTAAGCCGTGCCCCACCTTGTAATTATAGCTGGCACTCGCCTTGCAACTGAGGAAAGTGCAACTAGTGATCAATGTCTTTAGATATCTATTTACGTCTTGTGTTTGCTATGAGGCAACAAACATTCCTATGTTGAGTGACAGGATAATTAAGAATTATTTGGTGTTGCGGTACCACCCGGTACACCATCCACGTAGGAATGGAACACACCACATCCATTGTCATTGTTACTACTCCACCTCACTTTCCAATTATAGTCCCATCGGCCTTTAGTATGACTACAAGAATGTTGTTGCTCTATGTGGCCATAATCTTGGTGTTATCTGCAGATGAAAGACATTTTTCTCTTCATCAAGTGTCCAGACTGGCTCTGGGCATTGCCCAGCCCACTAGGAAAGGGTATCAGAGACGCCTTCCCCAGGAGTAAAGCAGCTAAGTTTAAGAATGGGTTTTATGTATATGTTTATCTCCCAATAGTCCACAGCTGCAGTAACAGTATTTCACAAGTAGCCTATGTGAAGCTCACTGATGCACTAAGACTTAGCAACCTTCCAAACGTATCCTGCACACAGAACTGCAATATTCACACTCCATCTCATGTTCAATCTCAATTACATCCTTAATCATCATTTTGCTCCCTTCTAACCAGGAAAATTAGGCATTGCCATTTACGATAACACATGTGGGGGCACTAGGACCCTTGTTACGACGAACTGAAATCGTTTCCTCCTCTTTAATGTAGGCCTCCCTCACAATCACCACCATGCCTCTCAGTTAGTTCTCATTCTCAGGCATACAACTTTTGCAGAGTCCACAATTTATGCTACTCATGTATTTTAAAATTTCCATCATGATTGTAACATATGTATCTGGGTCCTTTGGTCTGAATTTACAACTACACTTCCCATAAGACAGGAATTTAGCATATGTATCACACAATTTTCCTGCAGAATTCCCACTGAGACTGAAGACTGATGAAAACTACAGACAAATAAAAGCTTTGCAACAGTGTGGGTGAGGCCAGCTACATAGTATGTTGCAATAAAGAAGTCAAAAGGAAGTGCCCAATGAAATGGGCCAGATAAGCTATATTATCTTCTTGTGTGATGTACTCGCTACTTAATTGCATTAAATAGGCCAAAAGTTAAACACCATTACCATGTTTTTAACTGTTGACTCTCAAACAATTTCATATCCAATTCACAGGTATGTTTCTGCTCTGTGTACCATATTTCACAGTCCCAGCTCAAATGGTTCATTAGTCACTGTGATTAAACTGAATGCTAACAAAAAATTTAGCATAATTGCCATATTGTTACATTGTATTCTACAAAAATATCAGCTTTAGGAAAAATGTATTTTTTCCAAGTCTGTTACTATGCACCATTGAAGTCTATATAGCAAGAAGTGCTAGATGTGTGGATGCAAAGAAATTCAAACAGAAACTAATACTAACAAATACTGTCCAATTTTAACCTTCAATTAGTAACATGTTTAAAATCAAATATTGATATTTTTACTTGATTTGCATCATATCACTTGCCAAGTACAACTGACAACAATATGTTTTAGCATAAAATGCTCCTTTGTATCAACAGTCTAAGGATGGCTATTACTATTAGCAGAAACATGTCAGAGAAGTAAAAGTACACATGTTTAAACAACAAATGTGCAAGTAGGTGCAAATATGTGAATGAAATCCTTCTGGATTAAATGTCAACAGTGATAAGCAAAGAGAGCTTCTTTCTTGGTTTGCTTGGTTATTTCTGAATACAGGATCAGGTACTATTTGGATGTATTGCTTCCTTCTAGGAATATCTTAACCCCACAGAGTTTAAAATGAACCAGGGATGATCTGCTTTCACTCTACCCTTGTTAGTCAAAACTGTTGATGGGACTTCATATTGAAGTTTTAAGTCACTATTTTTTAAGTAACCATGTACAACATGAACATTCTGTAATATGATGGATGACTGCTCCTCCTTCATGCTCTGACAATGTTGTACTCATGTGATAACAAGTTACCTTGCTGCATATAAAATTATCAATAACAGATTCTGTTTCACACATACAACTTGTCAGCCATGAGATAAGAATAACAACTTGGATAAGATTAACACACCAACAGTTTTCACAAGAAATGAGGTTATCAGCTTAGCCCCAGCACAAATTATTATCAGTTATACCTCAGGCAGAAGGTAATCAACAGCCTTTTGTTACCAGCCTCTTGTGTCAACTTAGTTTTGAACACGCTGTCGGTTGCAAATTTTAGCAAACATCCTTCTAGGAGTCTGGCAGGGGCTCTGAATATGATCCAGGTTTAAAATTCTATGCTACATACTGCTAAGAATTCAGCAATCCAGTGAGAATTTTACGGAGTTCTCCACTCTCCCACTACAAGCTAGTATTACACGTGTATGTGAGAATTGTACCAAGGAATAATGTAGCCTGAGCTCCTCACAATCATGATTTCCACTAGTCCCTTGTCACTACCAAAGCATGTAACAATCACGTGAACAGAATGACTGGAAAAATGAAAGGGAATATGGATAATTACGACACAGATGGATGTATGACAGGTCACTGAAGACGTGGAGGGGGTTCATTCATTTGCTACAGCCTAAGTAGACATCTGACGTGTCACTTCACCCTGAAGATAGATACTGCTAGTTTTTATAGCATAAACCAGCACAACCACAGTCACATCAGCCACAAATTACAGAAAACTGTCAATAAACAACTCAAAGAGTCTGAAACAACGATCATGTTAACAAACACCATACTATATGATGAACCAAATTGCTCAGTATACACTGGTATGTTTGCACTGCATTGCATGAAATTCAACCTTATGGAAAAATAAAGACTCTTGTCACCTGTCACTGCTATAGATGAACTAGAAGAAATTTCAGAGAATGTAAAGAGCAAAGAGATTGCATTCAACATGCAATTATAATGTGGTGATTAATTTGTAAGTTAGCAGCAGTAGGCTCGGATATGAAGAGGAAAATGACAACATCAAAAAGTCTTCTGACAGCCAGAAAAAGTAAACTGTATATCATGACAACTATTACCTGATGTTTCACAACCATATTCTAATGGTACAGGTCTCAATGAATATTACTGTACATTAACAGCACGACAGCTACGATGGAATCAATAAATTTGATTTACTGCAATAATTCACACACTATCAGTAGCAGCAATTTGGAAATATTAAGACAATCATGCTGATTTTCAAACACATTAAACACAAAGTGGCAGTGGTGCATAACTCTGATGCCATATCTAACAACAACAACAACAACAACAACAGCGATGATGACAATTATTTGAAGTATGTGTGAAAACACAGCCATTACACAAACACATTCTTTTAAAAAAAGGGGGGGTTCCCTGTCACCACAGCATGGCGCGTCCTCAGGTTGCGGATGGAAGAATACCCTCAAATATGGAGGGTAGCTGCACATATATTGAATAAGCAGTCGCAGACAGCCAACAAGTGGTGGTCCTCCTGTTTGGGGGTTGGGCGAGGTGCTGACAACTCCTCACCATAAAAACTGTCTTTCTTACAAAACATGAACACATGGTGCCTCAGACCTGGAGTGATACTATGGTACGACCTCAGCAATGCCCTGCCCTTGTACAGAAGCTGAATGTTCACTAACAAAAAGAACGTCCAAATCACAGTCAACCATTACATAATACTCAATTTTCCAACCCCTTTTATCAATGTGCATGATGTTACACATCAAAGCAAATAAAAATAAATTAATGCATTCTGGAAGACCTGTGCAAAAAAATGCATCTAAAACTACCATTACAATAATAAAATAATAAGTTACAACACCATAACCTTTATAACCTGCCACCACCCATGATCCTAAGCCAGTCTGATCAACTTACTAGCTTCATAATCATAATAATATTATCCTCCCATCTCATTCTTAGCCTTCTGAGAATTTTCCACCAAAATTCTGTATGCATTCCTTGTGTCACACATTTGTACAGCATTTCCAGCCCATTTTAAATCCTTTTCATGGGCTGGAATCTTCTGAAGCCCCACACTGGGTCAAACGCTTTCTGCATCATGGCAATTCTAAAGAATTCAAACACATAACCCACAACCTTTTTGTTATATACATAATGACTACAATTTTTACATATCACTACCTCAAAACAGATGAACGTATAGACCCCTCTACACAATAAAAGAGTCAAAGAGTTCAGCAACCCCACTGAAACAAGGCATTCCACCAGCAAGAAAGCTATTTACAAACGTTTAATGTAACCCGATAAGAAAATTTATGTCTCATATTACAAGGGAAATTACACCGTAACATCAATTATGACCACTTCTAACATTACGTTATGTGGACCACATTCACTACACACTCCATGAAGAAAAAACAAAGAAATCTTGTCTGTTTAAAACTCAATAACTGCATCTTACCCAATTTTAACAACCACTCTTTACTTCTTAATAATATTCCTTTATAAAGATTAATAGTCAATTTATGTATTTTTAACGTTTTAACTGTGAAGGAGAAACCTCCATCTCAGTATACTTTTCCATTTATATTATTGTGATTCTAGCTGATGATGGCCAATACAAACGGCCAAAACACACAGCAGAAGATAAATTAATGCATAGTGTCTACAGTGTTGTGTTCATTCTGAAGATAAAAACAATGTCCATTCAAATTATGTTATATTATACTCAAGATTACTCTATTTCTGAACATTATCCTGAACATATACTAACCTGAAATGTCATGCCACTGGGCCACTGAGTGACATTAGCTATTATAATGGACTTGAGTTGATGCCACCTGACTTTCTTATATGGGGAAAGAAGCAGATCTGCTTTACAGTACACTACACACTGTTAGGAATATTGACCAGTAAGGAAAGTTCACAAACTCCACTTTTATTAAACCATTATTCATAATTCATAGCATTAATAATATGATTAATCATGCACTTAGACATTCCAGGGGGAGGGGGGAGAAGAAAATTCACAAAATCATAGAAAAAAGTAAATGTTCTGCACTGTTCAGATCTTTTCCTCATCAGTCGCTTATCACAACCTTCGTTCAATGCACACACCTGAACAACCTCTCTAGGTGTATGAGCACCATATTCAGAGTGTACCTTTAATCAGTCTCCCAAGCACTGGACAATAAAACATTCCCATGGCAAGGCAAGTCAGGCTGAGAGCTGCATTGTAATACTTGTACTGGAACATTAAGACACTAGAACAGTTGGATGTTGTGCCACAGACACAATAGGTCAGTGCATGTGAGAAGTATTCTCTGTTAAGCAAATCATTCATTTGCAAGACTTCTGCAAAGTAACACACAACATGGAAAAAAAGTCACCAAAGTTTTGTATAAAAAGCAGTGTCAACAGCACTGTGTGAAAGGACAGTACACAAAATGGTGAAAACAATGGATCACAGGTTCAGTACTGGAAAAAATAAAATACAAAAACTTGCTATTCTTGGATGATGCATTGTTTACATTATAGTGCAATGTAAATAGGTACAGTAATGAGTACTGGTGTTACAAAAATCTCCATACATTTTGTAAAGTTTCCTTTACATCATTACAAAATGTAGTGAGTGCAGGCAAAATTATAGGGTGAATGGTTTTTTGGACAAAACTATTTCCGACCATCACGTGAAACAAATCCCGGCACAATTAACGGGATTAACAGAAGGAGAAAATGTAGGAAAATCCAATAGTTTGTAAGAATTGGACTATTTTGAGGAGAATTTGTTAAAACTTCAAGGTAAAAGCTCCACAATGTGTTGGGAAATTGCTCAGAAGGGGCAAGGCTTGGTTATGAGCCGAAGGGTGGCATTTTGAGATTCAACCATGAAATAAATCAAGTTGAACTGCAGGGTACAGATGGGCTCTAAATTCATGGCAGATGCAGGCTTTATATGCAATAAAGCTCCCATAACAGTGGTTGTACTGAGGGAAAAAGACTGAAGATACACTCCGTACAACAACTACACATCTCAAAAGCTGTCGTGCACCTGGCATTCCTACTGGAAAAAACATATCAAATATTTTTGAATCAAAAATTTAAAGAACTGTGGCATTATGCTACTTATTATTTCTTTCAGTAACATTCCAGTAAGACCAATGACACAAAATATCCATAGTGTATCTGCTTCAATGGTACAATATGTGACTCTTTATAACAGACTGTAAGTAGCTGCAGTGAAGAATGTAAGGAGTTATACCTCGACCTCCTCATATATCTTCATGTCATGATAACTTTACTTTTACCTATTCAACTAAAGGCAGTAACAATGAACTTACCTAATGGAATTAAGGCCTGAAATTCTGAAAGAATTTCAGCAAAGATTACATGAACATATACATCTACAACTGAAGAATACTTTAAGGCCATACATTGCTTAAAAATGAAAAATTTTAAAAATTTTATCTTATCAAGTAGAAAAACCCACTCCATTAACTTTTGTTCTAAGAACTTGTGACTGTCACAAAAATTAATTGACATCAAGTACATACAGCATTATGAGAGCAAATTCCTATCATAATTATAATGGTACAGTATTCAATGCTTTATTAAGAACAAGCAGAAGTACCAACTCTTTGCCCAGGGTACAGCTGCTGTACTTGTCCACATCACAGTATATAGCAGTTAAAACTTTAAAGGAAGATTAATAAATTAAAAGTTACTAACATAATTAAAAAAAAAGAGACAAATAGGAATAGGGATTCATATAGCATCTACAACCTCTATTACATTGCTTCACACTGGAGGAACAGCAGTGGCTGCTCTACATATTGGCTACCAGAAAAGTATAAAGTAAAATTTCACAATATTCTGCATGTTCTGTACTAGGTCTGCAGCAGGAAACAAAAAACACAAAAATCCACAGAAAAGATACATATACATATATATACACACACACACACGTTAAATAAAACTGTTCAGAAAAGTGAACAGTACACATGGGTTTTATGACAAATGAAACTTTCATTTACAATTACACAATCTGTAATTCTGAACATCATTAACAATGGTTAACTTTCCTTTTTTTTTTTTAAGCTTACAAATTTATATCTACAGGAATATTATCTCTCTTCCCCCCTAGCCCCTGATCTCACTCCTTTTTAATGGGGGAATGTTGAGGTGAAATTAAACCACTACATTCCACAATAAAACCAACATGCACAACCAACTTTATAGCTTGCACACACTATGATTAATTCAAACTGACAAACAGATAGTCTTTCAGACATATCTGTGTTTGATTCTGCTTCAGTAATATTAATGAATCTAAGAGATGCAAAGTGTATTGGATATCTTGGGACAAGTACACAAGCTCCATTAATACCTCTCGAACAATGTTTGGAAGTCTGTTTGCAAAATCTGCACCATGAAATATTGTACACAAGGAAGACATGACAAGTATGAGTGTCTTCAACATTTAATATCTACCACTAATTATCTGGACGGAATTATACATGAATATCATTGAAGGACAATGTTATATCAAAAATATTTTCTCTTTACTCCACACCTCAACATAATAAACTATAATAAAATATTTGGCATCACTAATTAAACTAAAATGTAAAATGGGTTTCTGAACTTGTAATCATGTTTTTGGCAGTACCTAAACATTTATTCACACACAGGTAAGAAAATATATGTAAAAGTTAAGTCTATATTTTTATGATATAGCTATAATATGTTCATCTTTCATCTCCCTTTCTATCTTTTCTAAGACTTCTGTCACAGTGTCACGAGTGCATAAAGTATGGTACCTACATTTATTAAATAATCTCAAACTGGACATTTTTCTCACAGATAAGTATATTCTATAATGTTTTTTTTTTTTCAGAAAACATGACCACAACTGAACAAAACAATGGGAATACCTTATGACTGCAATGTACATACTGATCAAAAATAAAGGGGCTGAGCTTTTGTGGGTAGCATTGAAGGTTAAAATAGTTAATCCAGTGTACCAATTCATCTCCTCTAAGTGACTGTACTCCTTCCATTTGTAGAAGCAATTCTAGTAGTCATAGAAAGCTTTTTCCCTTTAAGGTCCCTTGTACTATGGGAAACAAAGAGTGGCAACATGTGCCCAATCCAGTCAATATTATATGTCAAAACCAATGAAAACCTATGATTGGATACGCGTATCTTTAGCATGTGCTATAACATATGGCAGCATCACATCCTGTTGAAAGTTGCTTGGTACTTGCCACGCACGATGAAAAGTTCAAGAACTACAATTATTCTGGCCACTTGAAATTTAGCACAAAAGTATGTCACATAATTTGATACCTGACCATTACCTGAAGGGGTGATGAAGTAAAGCCTCCTAATTTTTTTTACTGAAGGGGACAAAATGTAGCAGTACAAACTGAAATTCATTCACTTCATTAGACTTGCCTGCACCATTGGGCCGAATTCTAAAACTTCTGATGCTAGAGGGCTCCGAATTGTGCTCACAAACATAAAGGAGTGTAATACAAGTAGGTCAGGGCCAATGAAACAGCTTGCAGTGATAAAGAGTTCTTGACTGCAAAAAACAAAACTCCGATCAACATCCATCACTGAACAAAAGTTGTTCATGGAAAGGGAGGTCACAAAGGATCACAAGCACTGAAAAACTTCAAAAGTGAAGTGTATGGTGGCAAAGTCATGCTCACAGTTGTCTGGAATGCTAAAGTGTGGTGCATACAGAACTCACATCTAGTGACACCATCATTAACTGTGGGTGGTACTAGGAAACACTGGCAGAGCTGTAAGGACAATTTGAAGAGTTCGGAGTAGCCTCTCCTTCAGTATGCGAATGCTTGACCATGTATAAGTGTAAAAACTACTGCACAGATTGAAACCTGGGTTTAAATAGTCTTGTATCACCCACCACATAGCCCTGACATGGCCATGACAGATTTTCATCTCTTTCCCAAACCAAAGGAACATCTTAGAGCACATCACCACATGCTGGATGATGAAACCAAGACACTACTTAAGTTACACAGTTCTGTCATCAAAATGCACAATTCTAACACGAGGGACTTACAAAGTACTTGAACAATGAAAATAGTGTGTAAACCAGTTATTTCTCCATGTGGAGAAAAAACTGTATAGAGGTGAACAATGAAGTTCAAGAAGGCTACCTATTTTGGTTTCATTGAGATATACATACCAATGGCCATACAAAAAATTATGAGGTATTACTTTTCAGCACACCCCCATATTTCATGGAAATTTAGAAATCCTGAAAGACAGCAAAGCAGTAAAATATTGTATTTTCACAGATGCAAGTCTTACCTATAAATATGTTTGTAACATTCCATAAAACTTGATGGCTCCACTCTCATTTCTCACTGACTTTGAAGCAAAAACATGCCCCTTTTTAAATCAACCAGTTCATGTGGTATAGCAAACACAAGTGCTCACAAAAGCATTCCTCTTTGATGAACAAAACAACACTTCCTAATGGGGAATGCTGTCAGACTTGCTGGCTATTCCACTGGTTAATACCTCTATTGCATGCATCATTCCTCTGTCATGAAACAAGGCCCCAAATGTTTTGATCAGGTCTGACAGACTGGTCTGCTTCTCATATGAACAAACACCTTAGACTATACATTATTGTTGATGTGTAAGTCACAAGTGTCAATGAGTATGTTCATAAACTTCTCACATGTGAATTCTGAAACTAAATGCTACATTTTAACAGCAAACAGATTGAAATGTTTTAACAAATCATCACATAAAGGCCTAAAATAATGCACAACTGATGTCAATTTGAAAACAAACCATGGCACCGTGGCACAATATTTACAAGCTGAAATACACAAGAATTTAATACAGTAAAATGTACATACAATTAAAATTAATTATTCTTCCTCTAATACATTATCCAACAAATGCACACTATTGCAATGTGTAATTTACAATTTAAACATAAAACTCCAACATTCCAACATCTTTCCATCCATTAAGGATCATATTTAGGGAGAATACCATCAATCAAATATAAATACATGATTTATAATTATTATAATTAATAATCATAATCAATCTAAGAATATCAGACAAAAACTGTATATGAAAAATGCTTCAACTTAATTCTAATTCATATTTTATATGTATCTGATTGATGTGTTTTCTCCCCTAAGATTATCCTCAATGGATAAAAACATGTTTGAGTTTTGATGTTTTAATTGTAAATTATATACTGCAATAGTATGCATCTGTTGGATAGTGCTTTTCAGATAGTAATTAATACATGGCAATGAATACTCTAAAATTTAATAGTTCTTTGTACATATGTGGTCATGTAACACAATAATAATTGCCAGTTCACATTATAATACTCATCTCCACTACTTGTGTTTATTCTACTGATAAGAGATTATTCCACAGCTCTATAGCTGTCACTATTTCAATTACAACCACTCATCTTTAGCTTGAAATTCAGCTAAGAGGTGGCATCTGTGATGACACACTGCTGACAATGGTTTAGAGCACCAGCAGTAAATATTAAAATCTTGTGGGATATTACGCCATGTCAAGCAGTAAACGGCTACTAACATTTAGAAGGATCAAAGTGCCTTAATCTTCTGGGTTAAGCACTAATGCTGAACTTCTTGGCCCTAAAGTAAAAGGTACTACAGTCCTTCAAAACATCCGTATCTCCTTACCAGTTCACACAGTATGACATGCCTGAAGACTTGTATCTTGAGCAACACCAATGCTGTGAGAATCTTATCTCAAATCTCATTGCAACAGTGTTGTTTGTACTAGGTTCACACATAGTTAATCCTCAAAGGAGATACGTTGGGACTGATACAGAACTTAATGACAGCAATATCATTTCATGTAATACTTAGCCACACAATGCACATTTATCACATTCTGGACACATTTTACACATGTTTGCCAAATTCTTATTTCCTAATGACCTCATTTTCAAACTCCTTTCAAGTAAAATGCTTAGGAGTGACTACAAATGGTATTCATCTGTTATTGAATATAGCATCAACCACTTATCACGAGGCCCAGTGCATGGAATCATTGCTCATACTGCTACAATAACAGTGTCTATGCCATAGCACTCATGTCTTAAAAACACCCAACACATATATCTATCAATCCACACAAGTCTGGTAATCCAGAAAGTGAATCCTTAACATAAAAACTCATCTGGACATTTGGACTCACTGCCTTTCCTTGCTACTGAAACATATGTAATTCCATGAACTATAATACCAACCATTCATTTCAGCTGTTTAAAAACACAATACCCTATTTTTTAGTCTTTAGTAAATAAATAAAATTTAAGAAAATCATATAAAACATTAATGCTAAAGTCAGAAGTCAAAATTATATAAGTCATGGGAAACCTGTATAATTCGGTCCTAGTAAAAAAAGCACAATCTTTACAAAATACATAGTAAATTGTTAAACTTCCACACATCATCCCGCGTTCATCGTTCACCTCTTTTGGATCCGAAAAATCACCCAAACGCATCAATCATTCAGAATTCTCAATCCTGACCCACAATATTCTGATAGAAAAATAATGAAAGTAATGCAATATGTTTGGAATGTACAATAGTACCACACAACCAGCAAGTGTAGAATTAAAGTATTAAAATGTTTTTGAAATGTACAGTAGAGATGAACCACTTACACTGATACTTGCTGTTAGAGTCATAACTATATTTGCAAGATGTCACCACATGTCAGCCAAGTGTGGATCATCAGGTGAGTGGAGGGCAAGGGGGAGGCATTAAGCTGTAAGGTGGCAAACCTGAGACCTATGTTCTGCTGTTGTTAGTAGCATTGTCTTGTAGTGTCTTCTTTGCACTTCATTGATTTCTGCAACTTATGGTTGTGTGATTCAGTGTTATTATTTCATCATGGGCTGTTATTCCTGTTTTAATATTATTATGTCTTCTGCATAAGGCCTACACACAACAGATTGCCATGCTGTGCATTACAAAGCAAGTCAGGAACATTCACGAAAGACTGAAGATAACTAAACAAGTGGGGAAAGATCCAACTGAGGAAAGGAGTGACATAGCTAATCGTCCCAGATTAGCACCATCCAAGGCAATACTGGTGTTAGCCATCTCTCTGCCTTGTGCAAAACATGTCAGGTGCTCCGAATGTACCCTCCACCCTATTTACTAGTGTTTTCATGTTATTCTTGACAGACATGTAACAGTCTCAATAAATGTATGTATCTATACAAATTAACTGTAATACCTTCAAGAGAAATGCCAGTCCCAGTGACCGCGTGGTCTAAGGTGTAGGTCTGCGGCTGCTCGCCTGCTGAGATTGTGGGTTCGAATCCCACCGAGGGCATGGATGTTTGTCTATTGTGAGTGTTGTGTGTTGTCAGGTAGAGGTCTCTGCGACGGGCTGATCACTCGTCCAGAGGAGTCCTACCGACTGTGGTGCATCATTGTGTGTGATCTAGAAACCTTGTAAATGAGGAGGCCCTGGTCCACTGGGGGCTGTTGCCTGTTACCCACATTAAGTAAAGAGCACAACTCACAAAATAAATAGTCCTTTTCATCTTAGCATCTGATGCCTCCAAAATTTTGGTGCCCTGCACAGCTGCTCCACTTGATCACACCAGAGGCCAGCCCTGATCCCATAACAAGTTGTGTAATGATCATGTGGGTGGGTAGTGGATTGGGGAAGATGCAAAGGGAAATAAACATGAACTTGGACCAGTGTCAAGTTTTACCAAATGGAACACTGTTGTAATTGTAAATCAGTCTTTCATGGCAAAACATGAGTGACTGCAACAAACAGAACATTTTGCACTTGGAATTGGTGCCATTTGATCTGAAATGTTAAGGCTTCAACTGAACAGCTGTAGATAACAACGGGGGGTGAACAGAGAGATGGAGAGA
>Ga0131853_10008651_pt1 | contig 18575 bp, 14 predicted proteins | sample TergutLab28metaG_FD_92764 | JGI IMG/M metagenome (GOLD analysis project Ga0131853, IMG submission 92764) | Labiotermes labralis P1 segment gut microbial communities from Petit-Saut dam, French Guiana - Lab288 P1 (version 2) (version 2) | ecosystem: Host-associated > Arthropoda: Insects >...
AAAAAGGTTTTGGGGGGGAAAACAAAGGGAAAAAAACCAGAGGGAAAAAATAGGAAAAGGGAGGGAAATATTAAAAAAAGGGTTTTTAAAGGGGGGGGGGGGGGGGGGGGGGGGGTGGTGGCAAGGACTGGATTGATCTGGCTCAGCATAGGGACAGGTGGTGGACTCTTGTTGATGCAGTAATGAACCCGCGGGTTCCATAAAATGTGGGGAATCTCTTGACTAGCAATGAACCCATTATCTTCTCAAGAAGCACTCTGTTTCATATAGTTAACTGGTTGGTTGGTTTGTTGGTTGGTTGGTTAGTTATTTATTTAGTTAGTCAGTCAGTCAGTCAGTGATCCTTCATGGCAGGAGTGGATCTTCTAAGTACTGGCCTTATATGAGTGAAAAGAGAAGAAGCAGTGCTCAGATTTTTATCTCAGCAATGTTTGGAAAAATTAGCTTATGAATTCTGGTAATTTCTACAGCATGGGAAGGATTAATTCCTACCTGAAAACTTCTATCATTGTTTGAAAGGGCCAAAAACAGAATGCCATTCCCATGCAGGTACAGTTTCACCATCCACCCCATACAGGAACATAGGTTCAGCAGGGGTATAGATCCTCTCATTCTTAACCTTGGCACTAGATAGAGGCGAGTGGTTAACTTCACATCCTGGATGCTTTACCCCCAGGAAAGAAACTCTGTATCTGCCAAAATGAAGGCTTTGTCCCAGAGCCTGTCTAGACATTGCTGGAGAATAGAAAAAGTCTCTTGCCCCTACCAGGATTAGAACCCTGAACCATCCATTCCCATATCTACAGGAATTATACACCATGAATGCTGGTAATAAAGTTATGAATTTCCTGACTTAAAACTGTAAGCAACTTTATATATCTATAAAGACTAAATCTCAACAGTAAATATCAATGGATATCATATAATTCTCCATTATGCAACATTGGCGTGTTCTCTAAAGTAAATAACATAAACTGTATTCTTAGTACCTTTTCAAAGCACATTTACTGAAATATACTTGTAGTTAAAAACCGTAATGATTTAATATCATGTGACACGTTGCAGTATATGAAGAAATACGCAGCTCTCTTATACTGCAAACCAAATTTACAGAAACAATATGCTAAACACAAAGATGTCTCTATATGCAGTACTACTACCCACGCAACTGATACTCAGTCTCTTCCAATAATGTGTTTATACAGATGGTAACTTAAGTGATGTATTAGTTCAGTGGCCAGTAAATGCTAACCTTACCCACACTGTGTTCAAGGAATGGTAAAATCCAAATATGCTGTACGAATAACACTATACACAAAACCAGATAAACATGTAAAATTTTCTAGTGACTACCCATGTCAATTCAGAATAGAAGTCCCATGTTTCAGGCATTAAATGATTCCCTAATGATGGTGGAAAAGAGTGTGTCTAAAACAATGCATTTCTGCTTCAAACTAATGTGACTAATCCACTGAAAAGACAGTATCACTTTTAATTACAGTTGCAACTCAATGAGAAAGTGTACTGGAAAATGGAGTGAAAAAATGACTTCTCTCATGATCTACACACAAAAGAACAAGATATGCGGCATCTCAAGGCCTATCAAGAATTAGTCCAACATATTTTTGAATGTTAAGCTTATCGTTTTTGTAAGTTTCCTATTCAGTGCTCCTCTCGGGGTTTCCTTGTAGTTTTCAATTACATGCCAGTTATTATCTTTATACTCATATAGAATTCAAGATGGAAAGCACAGAGGCAAAACAAGCCAGGGTCCTACACATCTCTATTTCCTGCATCCTTTTCAAGCAATTTCAATACATTACCACAAACATTACCTGGGATAAACAGATACACTTACTGTTACATATTTATGCTCTATTTTCCTTAACTGCATTATTTTCTTGTTCTAATGTTATCACCACAGGGGTATAATTATGTGTTACTGGTTGGGCCAACTTCAGAGTCTAACTCATCTGCATGAGGACAACTGCACAAACCCCCCCCCCTCCTCCAACCTACCCAAAAAACTCACTGTATGCTTCATGAATAATAGATGTCCAAAATCCACAATTTATGCAATACACACAGTATGACATTCAACTGAGGGGCAGATTTATTTTGTTATATTATGACTGCAAAATATTGTTAAGTGACCTGATAGTGTTGTCCGAGCTGCCACTAACAACTAGTCGATCTCTATACTGCAGGCATGCGATCCCTCGTTTGTGTCCATTCAGGGTTCTCACAAATTCACACGTTGAAGTATTCCACACTTTGATGGTCCGGTCACCAGAAGCAGAAACAATATATTTTTCATCAAAGTCAACCACATTCACTGCTGCCCGATGTCCGACAAGTACTCGACGTAATGTGATCTCAGTCTGTGATGTCATATCCCATACAGCTATTGATCGATCCTGCAACATTATATGACTTAGTGTTAGTCCTTCTACCTCTGCTTCTGCCAAGAAAATGTTTGTGCATACACAGACACCTAAACAATCAAATGCTTTGCACATGAGACAGAAGTTTATTCCTCCCAAACACCATAGTGTGTGTGATATTTGCAGTACATACATGGAATTTTGACCTTATGGTATGTGTACTCACTGTATAACTGCAAGCCTCTGTATCAGTTAATTAACCCTAATCCTTAGCCACCAAAAGAATACTTTAGTTCAAGAGCAGTGTGATGCTGAGAAAACATAAGAAGTTGTTGGCCAAGATCACCTAAGTGATAGGCAGCCAATTAAAACCTGAGTCTTTTACAGAGTACACTTGGCACTTAATTCTGGTATCAAAGGGTTAAAATAATCATCCACAAACAACTTTAAACAATCCCGATACAATTTTCAGAAATACAAACCTTTGAACATGTCACCATCATGCCGTTGTTGAATCGCAGATGTAGAACAGCCTCACAGTGGTGTATCAGTGTATTGACCATTTCACCCGAGCCAACATCCCACACTCGGACTGTTGAGTCACTTGAACCACTGATGATCACCTTATCATCATACTGGAGACATAACACTGAACCTGTGTGGCCTGTTAGTACCTGAAAAAAAATTACATCAGTATGTCAACAAACATACCTGCTATAGTACAAGCAGTCACACTAGTTCTCATGTTAAAGTATTTCAAAGAAAAGTGTTGCCACATGGGCTGGCAACACAGCTTAGCAAGAGGGATAGGGATGAGGAAGAAGAGAGGAACAGCAATGCATAGGGACTAGATCAATGGCTTATATAAATGTGTTACATGGAAATGCAAAAATACATGGAAAACTCTTACATGCACAATGTGCCTGTAACATCTTTCTACATCTAGACACCTGCATAACTGCAATGAAATTTTACAATGAAAATCCAAGCTACACATTAAAAGCAGAATGATACCAAATTTTATAACAATGAGTCCAGAATTCTAGACACAACAACAGCAATTTGTGAACATACCTTAGTACACTGCAGTGTGTTCCGATCCCATATTTTGATGGTATTGTCCCTGAGTCCAGACACAATCTTTTGGTCATCATACTGCAGGCAATAGACTCCTTTAGAATTTTCTGACCTACAATTAATTCTCTGCAGGACATGTCTTCCCATTCTCCAATTATTTTCTATACTCTGAAATAAAACACCAGTGAAGTTCAGAAGGTGTAACTTCATTCCCTGCCTCAAGTATTAGTATGTTTTACATTCACAAAGAATTATCAGTAGATTAAATTTGAAGCATATATGCTACCATTCAGTTCAAAATCTTTCTTCTGTTCTCATCTCCCAATTAAAAATATAAACCTTAGAAATGTATTTTACCTTACATCTTACATGGCAAGGCAACTTGTTCTCTCACCCCATGAAAACACACACTGATGGTGTTTGGGGACAGAGAGCTGAGGGGAATATTTTAACTGAAGACAGAGAAGTAATAGTAAGATGGAGAAACCCTGATACTGAGGAGCTTTGTAACAAGTACTACTTATCAATTAATGTTAGGGTGATCAAAACATACAGGATGAGACGCACTGAAATGTAAAAAACATGAAAGATGAGAAACGTTTTCATAATAAAAAAAAAAAAAACCGAGACAACAGAAAGTGCACAACGGTTAATATTAGGATGGATGTGGCATGATCATGTACAATAGATTTAACTGGGTATGGATAAGGTACAGTGGTGGAACACTGTGAACATGGTAATGAACCGTCAAGTTCCATAAAAAGAAAAATATTCTGAACTTGCTGAAGGACTGCCATCTCCTCAAGAAAGATTGGGCTCCCTTTAGTTCCTTACTTTTTACAGGTTTTGGGGGTTTCATGGCATGTGTAAACCTTGAAATGACCTGTGTTTACAAAATGCAAACACACATTAAAAATACACCCCTAGAAATTAATTTTACATACTTAGGCAATACAGAAATTTAGTACATTTTTAAGACACGCTGCATAATCCCCGCTTTATTTTCCACACTGTCAATTATTTCACAAATAACATGCTAAAATATAAATACACACCCAGTCAGTTAAAAGTTAAACAAGTGATGGTTTAAAAGGTTTGGCATCTAAGATCATTATCTAATATTGAAATTGTGGATAACATGTTGCCTCCACCTTCTAGGTTGATCCAGGCAAGTCCTGAAGTGATTACAGAAAATGAAGAGGGTGGGTGCGTTAAATAGAGAGGCTACAAGGAATACGGTTAATCAGAGGTAAGCAGAAAGAAGTTGGTTATTTTTTGGAAAAACTGTGGCTCAAGAAGTAACATAACATTATATAGGACTACAATGTTTGAAATTTCATCACCCACACTCTGTACTCTCCCTGCTCATTCCAGTGTTAACTGGAAGGGTGGTACATAGGTTAATAGGGAAATGAGTGTAGTAAGCAATGTACCTAAATCCTAAGCAACACTTTTCACATAAAAACAATACTCAGCAAGAATGTTTCAATAGTTTGCATAAACAGTAATAAGAACTGGGCAAGTATACTAACAGTTGTCCAGCTGGAGGTATGGAAACTGCTAACGTTTCTGTTAAAATTAGCTGGAAATTAATACTTCAAAATACTGGGAAAAATCAGTTTAGGGGAAAGTTACTATCTACACTTCTTAGTCCACTTTATAGACACAAAATTTGTAACTTATCTGATATGGTAAGTGTTTCCTTCCCTTCTAAATATCGGACACCGATAAAAAGTTGTAATAAATGTACTACCAGATGTTACATTATAGAATCCATACAAGTTTTGCATGTTACAAACTTCCATTATGTGAGGCTAAGACTTGAGCTTTAATATAAAATAAAAACTTACATCTATATCTTGAATTATTTTTGGAAACAATGTTCTGTAGAATGAATGATTTGGATGACTTTCTCCAGGCTTTGGTTTGAATAAATATTGTATCCTGTAGAAACAAATAAAATTAATTAGAATAAAACATAGGTTCTCACATGTGATCATGGACACTTCATTGCACATATTTATTATTGACCTACTTTCAGTTCCCTAACAGCATATACAATGTTAATTTGTTAAAGAAATTTAAAAAAATTAGTCAAAAACATAAGTCACTCCTTCAACATACATGATAAATACCATAACAGTAACTGTTAATTTTGTAACACATAATGTCAACCACTTGCAAATGTAGGCATGGTAAGACACACAGTCAACCACAATATACGTGTGTGTGTGTGTGTGGTTTTTTTTTTTTTTTAGTGTACAATGGGGACTCATGTTTCTCTCTGTGTGCTTTATATTCCAGATATCTAAACAGATCTGGACACATGTTGACAGGGAAGACTACAATAACATTCATCAGATAAATTTCCTTTTCAGCTATATTTATCCAACATTTAGCTTGTTTTCATGTTCATGAAATATCCTAAGAAATGGAAACATGGTAATATCTTCTCATCAAGATCAATATTTGTTTCATGGGCAACATTTTTCATATACTGTGTACACTTCGCTTAATTCAGATTACATACAAGTGTGTATATTACAAATGAATAATAAAAAAAAAAACTGTGTGTATGTGGATGAATACTCTCCAGAACATCTATGTCACACTAATGCATGTGTTCATTTTAAATGATTTATAGCAGACTGAAGATAAAAGAAGCACAAGAGAACATCTGTTGTTGCAAGATTGCAAAGGAGCACATTTTGAAACTTGTGTTGGCCACACAGGAGTTCTAGGAATTTTCTTTGTCTGGCAAAAATTCCATCACACAGGAAATAAACATGTACGTAACATCAAAATCTTTCTGTTCTCTATCCTCTGGCTAAGTTACTGCATTGTAACTTACGTAATGTAACCTAACACAATGACACATAACTTGACAAAAGACATAAACAAGTTATAAAAGCTGTAAATTCAAATTTATATTCTTACCATCCTCTCCTTTCTGCTAGACCTCTCCACAAAGAATCTGTTCTAACTTTCCTTTCAATTAATTTCTTCCACAGCATTCCCTCAGAGATAACTCGATACCATTCCTTGCAAACCAGTTCAGCTGCACACAGAGAATCGGCATCCAGGTACGAGAGGATACTTTCTGCTACATGGTCCAGACCTTTCTCTGCCACAGGTAACAATCATCATAAGTGTCATGGCTTAAACCAAGAGGCCTGTTTCAATGCCCTTAGCTTTAAAATTATTTCAAAACTGGCTTCAATATGGTCACTAAATAACAGATTAGATCTATTGTCTTAGATATGAAACTGAGATGTCCAAAATGAAAAAGCATTAGTAGTACCCATTCAACAACAACAATTTAACCAAAGACTCACAGTCTGTTGCATATTGTTGAAGGACTTATCAGCTATCATTGTCTTATGCTAGCTATCTTTATGTTTGGTAGCTATCCTTGTCTGATGATAATGTCCTGCATTCTCTAAGGAGACATGAACATATAAATAGGACAGTCCTATAATCTGGAAACGGTGCTTGTAACTAAATTATATATTTCATGTCATTCATTTCAATAACTCCCACTTCAATGAATGAAAGAAATAAGAATGTAACAAAAATACCATACTCAGTCAAACAAAACATAAAAGTCTGCAATTTGTCCACTTTTAAACTTACCGAACTTTATTTAAGCCTTCTACTGGAATATGTAATGTTTTACATTATGTGCTATGAACTGGTATTAACCAATTTTCTGACCGTGACAAGCACATACTCATGCCTATTTTCCCTGGATCTAGTGACTTCAATAGCAGAACTTGTCACTTTTCTTAAACAAGTATCTGTACTGGAAACAGTCCTGAATGTTCCCAACAAATTTTAGACAATTACAGAATAACTTACTAAGAAAACATAAGTCAAAGGTAAATTTTTTCACATAAATAAATGTAAAAATATTTTTTTATGTGGTGCTGCAGCCCAACATGGGCCATGGCCTCCTCATTCTCGAGGTTTCTAGATAAAACACAATGAGGCTTCAGTCTGTAGCACTCCTCTGGACGAGTGATCAGCTCATCACAGAGACCCCTACCTGACAACACACAACGCACACAAGAGACAAACATCCATACACCCAGCAGGATTCAAACCCACAATCCCAGTAAGTGAGCAACTCCTTAGACCACGTGGCCATTGAGATTGGTGATAGTAAGCAAAGTGTTTCATGAGAACTAAAGATGAACTGAATTCAATGCAACATGAAGAACTCCACATACCATCATCAGAAAAAATACTGTTAGGTCTAACTATTAATTTCAGCCACCTGTATGTAAAAACTTTTAAAATGATGACATTATATTTGCATAACAAATTAAGGTATTGTGAAACAATTTGTGGTATAATTTTTGTTTCTTATTTAGGCTACTAAAGTTTCACTGGGCCCAGTATGTGAAATATAAATAGACTGTATACTGGTCATTTCTACAATGAAACCTATTTCACCAAACTAAATGACTATAAAATTTGAACAGTAAATTAACAATTAAATGACTTGATTTAATTTCCAAGATCTTCATGTAATTTCTTCAAGCAAATATTTATGGATCCATGCTACTTTAAGGGTTGAGAGTGATGTCTTTATGGAAGAATAAATAATATCCATGCAGGATGGACTCTGAACTGAGCCACATGTACACATGACATCTGAAGTTTACATGGACAAAAACAAAGAGCATTTGCAATGAGTAAAATTTCAATGGGAAGCACAACAATGTTGTGGATCTTTCAAAATTATATCAAATGCACTGCTAATATGGACACCAGCCAAATGTAATGTTGGATTGCTAATAGAAATAATTTGGGAAGGAAATCAAGTGATAGAAACAGACTGACTTATACATAATGAAACAAAGATCACAAAAAACTGTAATTATTTCTACCACCAATGATACATGTAAAGAGATAATATCATCCCCATGAATTAAAAACACAACTGAAATTCAGCCTGAATATTAAACACCTTTTATCAGTGGTACATACTTGGTAAGAGTGAAATAAAATCCCTCTGAAGCATAGGTTTCAGGTAGGAGTTGATGTGCCCATGCTGATAATGGCACATGCGAGACAACAGATGTTCTACAAATTCCACCTGATCCTGTTCGCTCCATTTCTCAAAGTACTTCAGACATGTTTCACGTTCTGTTACATACTGTGGTGACGGTTCTTTCTTCCTTGCAGGATCATACAGGATTGTCATTGGGTACTGAAAAAAGAAAAAATAATACTATGACAGCTGATCACAGAGAATTCTCCCACATTAAAGAATGTAACAATAAAGTGCCATACACAAGGCACCAAAATAAAACCCAAATATACTAGCCACTTAAAAACAATAAACTTCACCTGCAGTATGATTCATATAAACATCTGCACTTTCATCACCCATCATCTCATAACTTGTCCTGGATGGGTATGAAAACAGATTTCTGGAACCCTGGCTGAATAATGCAGTGCAACTTAAAACATGTTTACAGAGGACAGCATTACATATAGAGTCATGTGTCTGCAGAAGTATACCTATTTGGTTAGCAAGCAATAAAATTTACTGCAATCATTCTGAAAACGAGCACCTCTTCATAAAATAGGTGGAAAGTATTCATTATTCAAAATGACAAATTTAAGTGAATGTTACTGGGCATCCTTTCCAAACAAGTCAACAATGACATGTTTATTGTCTGAATTCAGTGTGATACTATAATATCCGAATATATGCATCTTGAACCTGTTACATATCCCAGTGGATATGTCAAGCTACTTTCTGTGCCTTTAAATCCAAGTGACTTACCTGATTAGACTGAGAACAGAATGCATTATAAACAAACATCTACAGAATCAAAAACAACTTCAGCACATTTGTGTCAGCCTCACAAAAATAATCCAGTCTGTGATGAACAGAACTGGGCAAACTCGGCTCCACATTTCAGTGGTAACACTTGTACTCGGCCTACAAGGACAGCTATCCTTCATGAGATTTTGAGATTTTATATGTGCTTCCTCAGCCCCTCAATGCAATGGTGAGAGTGTTTTTAAATAGATCATGCCTACTTCCTTCCTACCTATGGTGATGATAATGGTTCAAACAATGAACTAAGATACACAACTGCAACATACAAAATATGATACAAGAAGCAGTCTGTTATTTAAAAAATATGACTAATAAATAACACTAAGAAGTGAATAAACCCTCTTGGAATGGGAGTCTCATCGGGTGGTTGGTAAACCAGCACAACGCCACTAAAGTTGGTCTCTGAAAAGATGGTTTAGTTGAACCACCTGTCATGACTATCAGTCCTACAGGATTGTAATGAGCAGTCACTGTGAGAGCTTCAAGACCTACAGATAAGAAGTACATAAAATGTCAATGCCGGAACCACAAAAGCAGGGTATCTGCTACTGTCTTTTATTTATGTTCCAACACTTCGGTTATCATCACCGAGGGGTTAATAATATGGCCAGTACACTGACTACACATCAAAACTGTGGCATAACTTTATTTAAGAAGTAAGCAATCAGGCACAGTATTTCAGCAAGCTGCAGCGCTTAAAATTAATATATTTAATTTTCAATGTGGCTCTAATATACACCTCTTAACAGAGTTTATAATTGCCAAAGAATGCTACAGCTGGGATGGAGGGAGATGTAATACACAAGTGGGGAAAAAGACTGTATGTATGTGCAAAGAACAACTGAACATTACTGTAATGTCTGGTGGCACTATCAACATGAGACTACCTACCTATGAGTGTTTACTCTCACTATCACTGCAATTTGCATTCATTTCTTACTATTGTTCAAAAGTTTATGAGCAGTTTCTCAGACCACGCTCTAAACATTCCTGTTTACAATATCACTGTTCAAAATGTAAATACAAGATAAATTTGAAGTGTATTTACAATGATGTAAGGAAAAGATGTTGCCTTTATATTTCATCAAATATTCACATCAAAAATGTTTCCAATAATAGTTCTACATCTTAATGAACTACGTATGTTATATATACATGAGCATTTTCCACAAGTAGTAGTTCAGCGAAGTTCGGTTATACATTTATGGGGTCACATACAACTAAAATTATGTTCACCCATAAAATTTTAATGCAGACATCAATATAGGCAATAAAGGACATACAAAAGTCCTGTTGAAAGCACAGGCAGATGAATGTGACCTCCAGTACATATTTTAATTTCATGCTCTTCACATACAAAGATGCAAAGAAATTATCCATACAATTAAACATATAAAAATCACATTCATACAAACTGGAAGCATCTGGTTGCTGAACTAGTATCAAAATTAGACTCTAGCTCTGTAAGTGATGACAGAATCAGAGTACCCCTCAATACACTCAAACCATAATTATGCCAACAAGTCTGTTACCAGATTAATTAACTTTTATGACATGTTCAGTCCATATAATTAGCAACAGACCTAAAAAAATTATTTGATTGCAGTGCCAGGTCTCACTGCAAACAAAATTACCTCTCAACAAGAATTATAAAATAATTATGGACAAAAATAACAGCAAAAATTAATTTCAGGTTGTGAGAAGCCCATCAATAATACACCTTACTCATGCACAGTTACCGCTTGACTTGTGAAACGCCTGGAAAACTACGTTTAATTTTGCCTCCCTGTGTCTGCAGGCTAATCATAAAAATTCCTCCACACTGCAAAGTTATCCTCAGCCACTTTTGTGGTTAGCTGTCTGCTCCCATCCAACTTTTAAGGAAGCCAAACCTTCATTACCGTGTTCACAAAAGCCTTTCACCTGTCTCTTTTCTCAGCCAGATTAATCCAGTTCACACCCTCCCATCCCATTTCTTTTAGATCGGTTTGAATATTATCCTTCCAGTCGTCCAAGTATCCAAAAACTACGGGAAAACTACAACTCAATAGCACTAACAGCCTTTCCTTTGCATCACTTGTACGTAAACTCACAGAATTGTGGTACAATATGTGTCTCCGCCGTTCTCTGCCAGAGCGGAGGCTGAGTGGGTCACGTCTGAGCCTACATTTCAACAAGTCACAGCGATCAGTACTAAACGCACGTGTGTACGGGAGTGCATCCGAAGTTCCCGGACTGAGTCGGCAACGACATACGCGCTTACCTTCCTTAATGGTCGCTGTCTCCTTCAAAGTTGTCCCCTTTCGTATTTATCGAACGCATCAAACTTTTTTTTACTGCCAGAAGCCACGCCGGAACTTATTTTGGACCGCGTTCAGACCGGTCAGTGATTATTCCTAAATTTCGGAAGCTTCCTAGAAACGACGCATTCGTAGCTGCGATTTCACTCTCGGAGACAATAAGAAATTAACTAGGGGCCCAATCAGATAAGAAGGGAGGGTGGGAGGCCACAGCCAAGGCTGTAGCGGCCTAAAACTGCTGCAATGACGACGCAGTGTGCGCCGGCGCACAACCGTGGTGAAGAACCAGTCTGCCATCTTTCATACGCTTTTGCGGACTTGTCTCTCCCAGGTATTTCAAAACCTCCTCGTCGCAATGCTGGTTAACCGTTTAGCCTAGAGGACCTAACGACTGATGAACAATGACGTTTACCAGTGCACACTATTTGGGCACACGGGAAGTAAAGCACTCGCAGTTCCTTGGTACCAGATAGGACGAGTGGTAAACTTCACGCCCCGACCGCTTTACTCCCGGAAAAGGGGCCCCTGATACCAATTGAATAGAGGCTGGATGGGCCCCAGGGCCGGCCTGGACGCTTCGGACAAGAGCTAAATCTCTTACACCTCTTACTCCTGCCGGAAACAGCAACAATTCCTCGAACGTCCAGTTCGTGGCCCCTAGTCAGTACGCAGACTACGCAATCCTATCTCTCTTGCTATTAATCAAGAAGGGTAACGTGAAAGACACCCTCGTGGTATCACATTAAGTCGTTATGTCTAAACCGATCCTAACAGATTTCAGTCTCCTATTCTGCATGACATAAAATTAAAGATGTCTCGGTCTTCGTCAAGTACCACGGCAGGCCGAAGTATGGTGTAAATGAGGAATAGTGACACGTATTCTTAGTCTCGGCACTGTACGAGAGGATGCTGATAAGTCCTTAGCCCGGCCTACTTCCCGATGTCGTAGGACGGAACAGATAGTGCCGTTGTAAAGAGGAGTCTGTTCATGTGCCGAATTGCAAGTCTTTTCTTGTTACAGAGGATGAAAGGAAGCATGTCAAGGGACGCGCGCGATTTCAACAACATGCAGACGCAAGCTGTCAACAAGTTTTTTATTCCCCTGCAAGACAAGGCGCCGAAGAAAATTCACGTCATTCTGACAGAAACATTAGGGGAACATGCACCATCGTATGCCATCGTCAAAAAACTGGGTGGCCCAGTTTAAATGTGGTGATTTGTCCACCTGTGATGCGCCTCGTCCTGGACGACCCCAAACAGTGACCACCCCGGAGATTATTGATCAAATTCACGAGCTAATATTGGAAGACCGCCGGTTTTCGGTTAAATCAATAGCTCAGCAACTGGGCATCTCACGTGAGCGGATTGGGTCCATCATTCATGAAGATTTGGACATACGGGAACTCTCCGCGAAGTAGACCCCGAAATGCCTGAACGCGGATCAAAAAGTCAACGGTGCCAGTCGTCTAAGCAACTTTTGGAATTTTTTCGGCGCGATCCAAATAATTTCCTGTCGCGATTGGTGACCATGGACAAAATCTGGTTATATCACTATGACCCGGAGACAAAGCAGCAATCAATGGAGTGACGGCATAGCGGTTCACCCCGCCCAAAAAATTCCGAGTGCAAAAATTCTCTGGAGAAGTTCTCGCCTCGATTTTATGGGATCAAGACGGCATCCTCCTCATTGATTACACTGGTCAACAAAGATTTTGCCCCATGAGAAAAAATGTTTCTGATGTATTTTTGGACGCTGAATTCAAATATATATTTCCAGAATTTATCGATCCCCCACACCTTTCGCTGAGTGACAGTGAGTCAAGTGATGAAGATGTAGGCCAAGCTACCAACAATATGGGTTGTGATCCAACATTTGCAGGAGCCTGTTCTTCAAATGAACCACACCTGCTGACTCAAGGGGACCTCAATGATATTATCCGCGATTTGAAACTCAAAGAAGCAAGCTGAACTTTTAAGCTCCAGATTAAAGGGATCTTCTGCGCCAGAACACTACGGTGTGTTTTTACCGTGGGCACCATGAAGAATTCAAGGATTTCTTCTTCCAGGAAGATGGTGTCGTGTTTTGCAATGATGTGCCCCCCCCCATTACGGAAGTTCTTGGCCATGAATACAACCCAGATCAGTGGCGCTTGTTCATTGATTCGTCAAAAGTGGGCTTGCAGTTGGTTCTACTCCACGACGGGAATAAATTCCCCTCCGTTCCTTTGGCTCATGCAGCCAAGATGAAGGAAAGTTATGAAAGCATGAAGCTACTGTTGGGAAAGATTAAGAATGACAAATTTAAGTGGAAGTTGTGTGGTGATCTGAAGGTTGCGGCACTGTTACTCGGAATGCAACTCGGGTACACAAAATACTGCTGTTTCCTGTGCAAGCGGGACAGCCGGGACAAGAGGAATCACTATGTAAATAAATTGTGGCCTAATCGACCATCACTAACGCCAGAGCAGAAAAATGTCGTCAGTCCTCCTCTTGTACTTCCGGAGAAAATTTATCTGCCCTCTTTGCTCATAAAGCTGGGCCTCATGAAAAACTTTGTGAAAGGTATGGATAAAACCGGCCGTGGATTCGAATGTGAGGAATAAGTTCCCAAATTGGAGTGACACAAAAATCAAAGAGGGTATAATTATAGGACCCCAGATCAGGGAACTGATGCAAGACAAACAGTTCGATGAAGACCTGGATGAGACTGAAAGAAACGCATGGTTGTCATTTAAGGGGATTTACAAAGACTTCTTGGGAAATCACAAACCAGCGAACTATCAGGACGTCGTGCAGAACCTGTTGAATACGTACAAAGCTATGGCATGCAACATGAGTCTGAAAATCCACTTTCTGGAGTCACACTTGGACTTTCCCCCAGAAAATTTCGGCAAAGTCAGTGACGAACACGGTGAAAGACTTCACCAAGACATTATGGCTATGGAAAAGCGGTACCAAGGCAAGTGGACCTCAAGTATGTTGGCAGACTATTGCTGGACACTGAAGAGGGATGTACCTTACGCCAGATACCGCCGAAAGTCATAAGCCTCAACATTTTAGAGGAAAGTTTCTGCCTGTTTCATGAACACGTAAAGTACTATTTTGCACATTTAAATTCCTCTGTATCTTCGAAACCCTGCCGTATAGAAAAAATCCTGTATGCATATCTGAATTCAGCATAAAAAATACTGCTTAGTTCATATATTGAAGTTCGTGGGACAAAAAAAAAAGTTATATTTTGTTGACCAGTGTTATCTTCCAAACGGCCAAACTATCGACGCGGAGTATTACTCATCTCTGCTGGTGCAACTGAAGGACGTTTTGAAGGACGCCGCGGGAAGGTCACAAAGGGGGTCTTGTTCTTGCACGACAATGACCCGGCTCACCGGGCACTTGCAACCCAGAAGAAACTAGCCTACCTGGGCTTCCAGTGTCTTGATCAACCACCCTATTCTCAGGATCTGGCACCGTCGGACTACCACCTGTTCCCTGGACTGAAAAAAAAAATTGAAAGTTCGCCATTTTTCGTCCGACGCGGTCATTGACGCCGTGGAGACCTGGTTGGACGGACAACCTTCTGAATTTTTTTTGAGTTGCTTGCAAGAGTTACAGCAACGGACTAAGAAGTGTACTAAGCTTCGTGGGGAGTACGCTGAATAAATCCCGAGTTTGGTCGCTGTAGCTTGTTTCCTTCCTGGTCGGGCTAAGGACTTATCAGCAACCCCTCGTATGGATCACAGATGAAAACATTTGGCGGCTGGTGGTCGGCATCATGTTGTCACTTCACTCCCAGTGCCCACTGCTAGGAGGCTGGGTGGAACCCAGAGCGATGGTGGAGAGAAAAATCTGCCTATCACTATAATAGTGAAAATAATAATTTTCATCCAGTCCGTTGCCTCCTACTACAGGCCTAGGTACTGGCCTTTCACGGCACAGTCCTGGAGTGAGGCTTCATAATTTCACGAGCTGTAGGCCTTCCACCACTTGCAAATGTACCCCTTTTCCTACACCCCTAAACACAGAACAGACGTTATAAGGAACTGCCACATGTTTACACTCCTCACAATCAGGGCCGGATTAAGGGCGAGAAGTGGGTGGCAAAGGTGCAGCTGCCCGGGACGCCAACCTGTAAGGGGCATTAAGACGTCACTACTATAATAGGAAATATGGTGTTGTTAAACTCAGCTTACCACACGTGAAAAAACTAACCGCAATTTAAACACGCGCATTCAAAAAATGTTTGTCAGCCCTGTCCTAGGCCGAAAAAGTTCAAAGAATATCTCTTTGAAGAGCCGCCGCACTATTAGTCGCCCGGGCGCCAAATTATTAAAGAGTTCGGGGCGCCCAAATGTCTCGGGCCGGACCTGCACATGTTGCAAGGTGTTTTTCACTGACGAATTTAAAGAGGTTTCACCTTTCTGTTGAAGATTATACTCTTTTACAAATCATACGAATTCCAGGGTAGTACAATCAGGATATCTGGTACTCTCAAACGCCGGTATTTCAGACAGCTACATGGTTATATGGTGTCGCATTTCAGAAGACAGCAATCATTACAACCAGATTATAAGGCGTCGAATGTGAAGATTTGTGTATAATGAGCCGGATACGGAGAGATCGTGGCCTAATCCGAAGTGGTGTCACTGAGTTTCCTGAAAGGAGCGGGGGAAACCAGGATGTATCTAGCGATACAGCAACACGCTGCTTCCGTGTCGAGAATTGAAACCTGCATCTGCGAACTAAGCAAATGAGGTCAACATGCTGCAACAGATTACAGGATTGGGGGGGGGGGGGAGAAATCGGAAGTTGTACGTTCCTCCGAAACGTCGTTCAATTTTTAGCAGGCTAAACGGCGTCACATCTCATAATGCCGGTAATCGTCATATCACCACCATCAGAATCTCAAATTTCGTGCCAGTAGGTGGTTATAATACCGCGATTTGGGGGGGGGGGTTCGTTTTTCTGGGATGACGCTGCGTGACTGAGTAGTGGTTCCCGACGTTTCGACTGCCTTCAGGGGTCACAAGGTACAAGTACAATTCGTGCACCTCTTGCCCTTGAATCTGAAGGTATTACGTTCCTTCAAACATTGAGAAGATCCAAAAATTCCTGGACCTCTAAATCTTTGCAACAAAACGCACGATATCCCTTCCAAAACACAGGCAATCGCTTACGCAATGACGCATCGTCACATCCCAGAATAACGAAATCCTCCATAACATACTGTGGTACACCGGAAACATACGGATTATTCTGGTCCACAGCACGACGGTAACCTCCGACGCGACAGAGTATGGGCTTGATTGTAACACCGAATAACGTATAATCGTTTGCTTTTCACACTTCAATAATTTAATACACCTAAGTTTATATGTAGGACCTACTGCAGAAAGTGAGGCGGATACTCGCAGTTTACCGGCCTTTGAGGAACCAAAGCTCCATTACCGGTCCGTGAATCACCTAAGGTCAGAACGACTGCCTTATCGCATTACGAATTCAAGTAAACATATGAACTCAAGTACACAGTGGTTGCAGTGTGAAAAAAAAATCAAGTGCGTGAAAACTTTCAGTTTTTGCGCTGACACTGAAGACATAAAAAACACACAATACTTCTATTAGAAAACGATACAGCGTGCAGAAAAATGTGTGACTAACCAGAAACCAACATTATATTATTTCTCTTTAAAGATCTTCATTGTGAAGTAACACAGATTTGTTCCTAAATAATTCCAAATTTGGGCTCATTTGGTGGCGTATATCACACACCTCTTGATATGCGAAGTCAGACGTTTTAAGCCAGCTCAGTACGATTTCTGGCGAGTAAAATAAAGTTGCAGCAAATACATGATTTTTGCAAATCTATTTCCGGAATTTACGAATCTAGAATAGTTCAACGGACAAAGACAAATTCTTCTGCCTAGATGCAAGGGTAATGGCGCGATATGAATTTAAGGCTAATTTCTGGATAGCAACTGGGTCGGATGCAAATGATACCGACACAAAAAATATATGGCGTATGATTCACGTGCCTAACACTGTCCACGCCTGTACAGTGTTTCTAAGTATCCGTATCACACCTGTGTGTGTGTGTGTGTGTGTGTATATATATATATCCTTATAAATTACCGCTGGTCTCAGTTCTCTGAGTGTAAATGTTATTGCGGTGGTCTATAGAATGGCGAGGTCGTCAAACCCTAACCTGGATATGTCGGCGATAACTCGTTATGTGTCGCACAAGTTCTGTAGACGAGATACAGTAATCGCCTCAACCCCTCGCTCCATTGCCCCTTACTGACCGGGTCATCGCCCCTATGCTCCTTGTTACGGTACAGATGCACACCAATAAATTATATTTCTTAGTAAGAAGTCCTGGGTGGCTTAGAATAAAGATTATGGCGACTACCATAGTTAGGTTCCTGACTTAGGTAAGGACTCATCTCTTCATCGTGTCCAGGCAGGCTCTTGGGCCCACCCCGTCTACTGTCACTATAGGTATTATGTATGCATCCTTCCTTTGGGGGTACCAAGCTGAACAGCGTGATTTAACAGAAATCACATTTTAAGCGAGATAAAATCAATATGCCCTCTTGCCGTGTACCGTACAGTATGTCAGCCGACATGACACAGATAATCTCTAGACCCCCTTCTCATAAAACTACACTGAGCGACGGAGTAAGACCCTCAGACTACGGCGCAGGATTTGAACGCTGAAAACGGAGGCAAGGTGTACCTACACACACTTTCACATGCGATCCTACACAACTCACAGTTGTGTACATTCGTTCAATGACTGCTAATACGTTACAGATATTGTAGATAATTCCATTAGTTTTCTTTGTACTTACATTAATAATCTCGGGAAGTTCCTCTAGTATTAATGTCGTTAAATCTAAACCACATCGGGAGGGGGGGGGGGGGGGTTCCAAAAAAAAACCAAAAATTTAAAAGCGGGTGGGG
>Ga0131853_10008652_pt1 | contig 18574 bp, 10 predicted proteins | sample TergutLab28metaG_FD_92764 | JGI IMG/M metagenome (GOLD analysis project Ga0131853, IMG submission 92764) | Labiotermes labralis P1 segment gut microbial communities from Petit-Saut dam, French Guiana - Lab288 P1 (version 2) (version 2) | ecosystem: Host-associated > Arthropoda: Insects >...
AAAAGAGATGAAAAAAAAAAAAAAAAAAAAAATAACAAAAAAAAAAAAAAAATTGAAAAAAAATAAAAAAATTTAAAAAATAAAAAAAGGGGGGGGGGGGGGGACACATATTAACTTAAAATTAACTTGATGAAATTGTTGCTCAATTACCATAAAATAAAGAAGTCATTACATCACTTGCTCTTCGATGTAGAATTCCAGAATATAGAGTTCAGAATTTAAAAAAACTGTCAAAATATGGACCTCACAAAATAACAATTTTACACAATCTTCTACCACCAGACTGTGAAGTGAGAATTTGATATCGTATGCAGTTTCTGTTAAAGGGAAAATGTTCTGGTGGAAGAAGGCCTGTCAGATTGGCTACAGGTAGATGGAGAAATGCCGTTTAAAGGGATGCCACAGATTTGCTCCAGACATGGAACTGGAAGGCAGCAGCACCAGTGGATAAATATGGAGTCACAACAATAGATATTGGTACACAGATCATCCCCATGTCATCTGTGAAGTGCCTTTACACGATGCAAAAATTGGAGTCTGGTCCCTACAATAAATTTTATTAATAATATTAAAATGTATGTAACTGTAAAATGCACACAATGGATAAAGAAAAACTTTGCTTTTACAGTGGTATAAGAGGGGTTTTCCCATTCTGTCCAAAAGAGGCAGTGGGATGCATGATACAAATGATTTAGAATCATTACTGCCATAACCAAAAGGCAGACATGATGTTCCTGGTAATCACTAATGTTACAATATATAATTTTAAGGTATATATTTTCATTATTCATGTGACTATCCTCAAAGAACAACATTCAGAGCTTAGTTTGGGGTAATACATTCAATGCATTTCTTCCAATATATGTTTTAACAATTTAATTGACAAAAATGTATCTGCCTCTGCTTCCTCAATTATTGTATTATCATACATACATTTAAAATCATACGCCTTGTTCCTAGCAGCAAATTTGATGACGTCTGTTTCATCCAAATTAAATGTCTGTTGACTATACACAATTTGTGTACGTTAAAAGAACTCACATGCAAGCAATTTGGAATACGGACGACTTCTGCAACTACAACATCCGTATCATCAGCAAAGAGAACCCTGAATTACGCAATCAGGGTTGAAGGCAAATCACCGACATACGAGCAACATGAGTAAACAACCTTCCGGCCCACATGATCTTCACGGTCCGATCATCGAATGGGCTGGCATCCACTATTCCTATGCAGGGAACTTCCGTTATCGTTATATTTTCTGATTCAAACATCGGTTACGAAGGAAATATTTTAGCCAACACCAAAACACGCACTTCGTTTTATAGATGACACTCAAAGCACAGCAAATGCCACTGTTAACATACTAAATTAAATTTTGTACTAGGTTAAGAACTTCCATGTACTTACCAACCGTTTTCCTGTGTTCAAAATCAATTTCCCAACGGGTCACACTTCAGTTCTTTTTTGACACAAAATATAAGCACAAATATGCCTCTGAAAACAACTAATTTGCTTCGTTTCGCAGCCCTTTCCATCACTCTTTTCCAAAGATATATAAGACAGGATTAGACACTCACTGACATTGGATGCCCACCTTAACTTACTACCATCTACAACTAATCTATAGTACTAAAACGCCGCTTACGCGACAATGCGATTCCTACGCCAAACGTTTATACTAACTCCAGCTATGAAAGTAGCGGTAGATCCGTCGGAGGAGCAGCCAACTACTAATTTGACTATGTAACAAAATCAACAAAACGCCTATGTATAAAATATATTTCATCATATGTTATTAATTACCAACATGTTTCCATCGCTTTTGTGATCATCATTGGAGTAGCTTTACAAGAGCACAAAGGACACCATAATCTGCCACAATGAAAGTCAGGAACCACTCAATATTATAATAAATAAATCAAATATTGAGCAGTTCCACTTACACACTCCTGCAGTTTACTGTATTCTTAGTACTCTTCCTGCACCACACGACCACATGGCAGCCACATCGACACAAATCGCTCCCCCCCCCTCAGTAATTTATACTGCAGTGCGGTCCTGATGACATGACAGGGTAGGTTCATGAAACTAGGGAACGAGTTTCTTGCTGGAAGACTCCAGTACAATATATGCTGAAGGACAACAAAGAGTCATACCCCTCGTCCACAGATATTCGTTAAGAAATGGTGAAATTAAACCAGTTATACTTTCCACAGACACCGTCTCTACGTGGAGACTGTAAAAGCGAAGAGCGTCCCTTTTATACGTGCCTATAATGTGGGCTCTTAAATTTCTGCATTTCTATAGAAAAAGTTTTGTTAATATTTTTATGAAATTCTTTTAATGTTTTGGCCTGGATAATTAACATTTAAACACTCAGTAGTCATAGACAGGAAACTGCTAATTAAATGTGAGACAAAATTGCGAATCAATACAGAGCTTTCAATAGTTTGATTCGCTTCCATTACGCAGCGGCGTCGTCTAACAGGTTGGTGAATTAGTTGCAAACATTTCTGAAAATAAAATGCATAAGATACTTCTTTTCAACTTTAACTATAGCTGTAAATACAACATTACATGTGTGTAGAACTGTCGTCTACAAGTTTTCATATCGTTTGTTCAGTTACATTAATATGAGGCACATTTCTCAAAATACTTTTGAGGCAGCAAGTAAGCATCATACATAACCAATTTTTTGTTTATGCCAACACTGCTGTAAGTCACGAAAATTTCAAAACAATATTTAAAATCTTGATCACAGAGTTCTCTCATCTGTAGAGTTTCAACTGCATGATGTCAACACAGTTGCAATGAACACAGCATGACGCCAAGGATTTCAGTTTTTAATATTTAAATTTAATTTGTTACTTATTCAGTGTAATTACAAATATTGTGGGAGACAATTCACAGATTTTCAAGAAGTAAATTATTTCTGTTCACGAACATACATATACTCACTCCTTACACAGCAGTATTACATATTCACATAGTGATACAGTATAATTACAGCCAACATGAACATGACATATGACACTACATATGCACAACTTACAAAGTGAGAGTAATATTTACTTGGAATTCGGTATTAAAGATATAGAGTGGTATGTTTCAAGCAGCCCAGTGGTGAGGCAAACATGCATGTCAATATGTCAACCCAACTCTTCACCTTCAACCCACAGCTGCAAAATAAACTATTATTGTTATTATTATTATTATTAATGGATTCAATTCCTTACAGTACTTGAGGATACCTACAAGTTATAACACCGGGTTGTCATGGTGGTAATTTCTTCTCCATAAAATACATATGATATTCATACAATTTGTATCTTATTAAACCTATTATACTCAGCTTTGTCCAACTATCTACTTAAGTCTACTATCAGAGCTTTGTTAATACAATTGAATATTTTTGTATAAGCCACTTCCTCCTTCATATAGACATGTTGTATTTAAACATCTCATTGTACAATTTCAAGTGTCTGTTTCATTCAGCATTATGTTTGGAATCCTCTAGATCTAAACATAAAAGGCATATTCATTTATCCCATCCCTTTCTAATTCCTTTCAACTTCGATATTCCTGCTAGCAAACATGTTATCCCACTTATTTCTTTCCTAGTACAACACTCCATACATGGTCTCGCATTCCAGATAAAATCCATGCCTTGATTCAATGGTAATAAACACTTTTCAGATATTTTCGCTGCAGCATTCTCTTTAAATATGCAACGCAAATGGCAATGTACGTGTAACTGACTAGGTGTCCACTGCAAGTGTAGCATATTTCTACAGGTTCCAACATATTCAAATTATTCGTATTATTAAGCATATATGTACTTCATTTCTCAGATCCTTAAACTGCAGCTACTTAAGCACATATCAGTAGTTTAACTCAAGTGTAATTAAGCAATTAAGTCAAGGAAACAAAGTCCCTTTTTAGAAGCTAACAGACCCTCAGCTACCCAAGAAATTCACGGCATTTTTGGAACCAGAGGATTCATCCCCGTTTCTACAACAGCCCACCACTTGTTCCTATCCCAAGGCAGATACATCCAGTCTAAGCTCCCTTTCCTATTTCCTTAAGTTCCGTTGTAATGTCACCCATCTATCTACGACTAAGTCTTGCAGGCGGTCTCTTTCTTTGAGGCTTTCCAATCGAAATCCTGTCTTCTTGCCCATGCGTTTCACATGCCTCGCCTATCTTTTTCTCTTTGATTTGATCACCTAATAGTGACAATACTACATGTATTTCAATGGGTTTATTAACAAACAGGGCAAAACAGAGTGAAATACAGGGCCCAGATGAAGCATGTAGTCATTACGCAAACTCGCGTAGAAAAGAGATGATTTCATAATTTTGTAAGCTACATTCATGCCTACTATACGTAAAATATCAGAAGAGAAGGCAATTTCATAAACACCATTTAATTACAACACAACAGATTCCGATATATTTAAATACAGAGATATCTTAGAACTCCGTAATAACCCAGAACAGCGCAGTTCTCAGCTATTTCGCGCCGTAAGCCGGAAAGCACGCACAGAGATACCTTGTACACAGTCTGCAATTAATTTCATTGAATAGTCCTGTTTGAAAAGGTAACAGACTGCAGATGGTGCACTTCGTGTTGCGGTACACAGGCTTTACAAACGTGTTACTCACTGTCACAAACCAAACGGTTTACGGTACACGCAATTCTATTTACGCCCATAAGAAAAGTATGGCCACCCCTGTGCTGATTTTTATGAAATCCACACATATTCAATAACATTAGGTGCCAATCTCCTGTACAAAATTCGCTCCAAATCGGAAAAAAAAAATGAGGAAAGTAAGGGGAAGAATTCCTTTACGATCCTAATAAGTAAGAGTGCCACTTCGCCGCCTTGCACACACGAATCACGATTACCCGGCAGTATTTTGTAAAGGACTTCTACGCCGAATTTCATGAAAATCCTGCGAACGGTTTAGTCACCGATACTACGTTACAGAGGACGGACAGACTTTGTCCACGCATAAGGCGTTCTTTTCCTTCCTTTGAAAATAAGGCCGAATAGGTTAACTCTGAATTAGTTATTAAATTTCCAATTTTGTTATGAATCCCGAAGGTTGAATAAACTACCGTGGTTACCGCGTCCTATTTTGGAACACATAAATCACATCTACGTTATCATGTACCATTTCAATAGCCAATTCCATACTCGTTAAGATGCAGGGTGATTCCTGGGGACTTTTCAGGAATAAAACGCGTCTTATGAGGCGGAAAATACGGTACAGACACTCCACGACTTACGCAATGGTTACATTTCTGAAGGTTCCGCGCTAGTCGAATTTTGCGCAAGTCGGAATTGAGTGCACGCCTACGTATGGGTAGCTATATGTGTACATACAGGGGACTCCAGCCGCATTTGTAATTTCAACACATTCAAACTTCATCGACGGCAGCATGAAGAGCCCCCCCCCCCCGGGCCGACTATGCTGTCGCCCAGCAGTACTTTTGCGCCACCGTCGTCTCGTTTCGCGCTTTGTAAAATTGTTAATATTTAAATTAATTGTTTTTAGTTGCATAAGTCCGAAAATGGGTAAGTCAGGGAATTTCTGCATATGTCTATAATTTGAAAAGAAAGAAAAGATGTCCGGACTGGACTAAATAGAGACTAATTTTCTGTCACAGGGTCGCCCGTTCCTACAAATGTTATGCTTTTAGTGACATAATTACGTTTATAACCCTACACATGGAGTAGCATGATGGGCTTGTGTGCAGACAATGGTACAGCTGCACGCGGGTCAAATATGTTTGTTGCATGCAACTGTAGACGTGTCAACGAACAGCATTCCTGTGCCACACATTGCACCTTATCCCCGATTATGCTGCACTCCTACGGAGATGCCACAGAAAAAAACAAGACCATGCCCTAGCAGCAGTCAACCACCAAATAACGAAAATCATACCAGTAATTACCCTCCAGCAACATCTGCAGCTGGTGCAGCATCTTTTAGGAAGCGTTGATTCCAGCACGGAGCAAGAGACAGGAAGGCATGTTCCGAGTGGGTATTATTTCCTTAGACTGTCTAATCGCCACCTGTCGGAGCTGTCGAGCACTGCAGTTGGAATACACACCTGCGACCCTCTGAACTGGAACCCCTGGACCGAGTCCATGGAAGCATTCCGTCAAGACCCGCAACAATGCTTTCGGGCTCTGGAGGCGGGATAAACGGGTGTCGCGAACTTAAAACGCGTCCAAAAGGTGAACAGTTACGTAACAGACTTGGCAAGACGACCCACATACACTTTCTTGTCCTCTCATTTCACGTTCAGCTCGACCAGTGCGCGGACACATGGAGAAGTTCTAACCTCGTCACGGGTGAGTACTTGTTTAACGACGTTTACACCAAACAGGCATGCGTCTGACTCGAAGGCGTCAGAAAGTGACGCCCCTTGTGTTTAACATGGTCTTTTGGTTAATATAAATTACAGTACACGGCAGCTGCGTGGTGCTCAACCAAATATCCTTTAAAATTCCGTGCAGCAGGATCCGTTTTAAGAAGCGCCACGAAGTTGGAACCAGAGGGATCATTAGTCCCATCCTGAAAAACATTAATCCAATCTACATCATGTTCCGTTTTCCAAACTCTGTTTTAATATTATCCGCCTATCTATGGTTCAGTGTGGTATCCCTCCATAGAGTTCTCTCTACTAAAACTGTACATGCATTTCTCATCTCTCCCAGATGTGCTACATATACCGCCCATCTAATCCTCTCTCATTTCAACTGCCTAACAGTATTGAATACAGCGTGCACAGTATGAAGCCCTGTATTATGTAATTATCTCAAGCCTTCTGTTATTTTTCCCTTCTTTAGGCTTCAAACATTTCTTATCGCACCGCGTTCTTTAACGCCCTTCATCCCAGTGTGTTTCTTTAATTAGGCAAGGGAGTCGTGTCTGTTCTAAATTGCCACGCAAGTTTACTAATGTATACGTCTTTGAAAAAGTACTAGGGAAGATATTTAAACCCAAGAGCAAATAGGTAGCAAACAACACAATGTAGTTGAGAACTGCGCTCTTCTGGGTTATTATGCGGCGATTGTTGGGGTATGAAATTACCACTACTTGCCGCGTAATGATCCAGAAGAGCGCAGTTCTCAGCTACTTCGCGGCGGAAGCCTGATATCTCGCAGCTCCATGTAGTACTTGTCACGAATTTTATTCTTTATACAAATCTCCTAGGTTTGTTAGGCTAGTTAAACACAGGACGTACTGTATATGTTGATCACAGGGACGTAAATAAAGTTGGTCCCTACAATGAAGATGGGTGTACAGGCTCGCCCGAAACGTTGGTGCCTACTTTCTTATAATGAAAGCCAACGAGATGCACTATTTCTCACATTTATTTGATAAAGTACTCTACATGTTTCAGACATGTCCACTGTCCGTCATTAGGAGTCAGGATGACCACGCTAGCAGACGCCAACAGAACTAGAGTGACAAATACCTATTGCGTGTATACAGTGTTGAGATACTCCTAATGATGGACAGTGGACATGTCCGAAACATGTAGAGTACTTTATCAAATAAATATGAGAATTAGTGCTTCTCGTTTGCTTTCATTATAAGAATATATCACGACGCACCGTCCTCTGAATGTCAAAGTTGGTACCTACGTACCAAACCACACAGTATAACATGTCAGAAGACAATAATGATAATGTTGGTTATTTAAGTAAGACTCGCACAGAATACTTTTTTTAATATAAATCACTGATCAATAAATTATACAGGCCAGAGATTAAGACAAATTTACGTAAGGTCAAGCATTAGAAAGCTCAGGTTCTCTTTAGGTGTCGAACTTGCTGTGCCACGGTCTTCTGCAATCTGAACACCGCCAAATCCAGTCTTGTCCGTGGGACGGTTGTGTGGTAGCCGGTTATGAGGAAAATGTGCGTTTTGTCTATTGACAGCTGTCTGCATCGGCGGTCCGGACACACTGACACTTCACTTTCGATCTCAACTAAAGACACTTCATAAATTAGTATGGCAATATGTGTGCGTGGCACTTACCGTCAAACACAACAAAAAGTAGTTGTGTTTGACGGTAAGTGTCACGCACATATATTGCCATACTAATTGTATATCACACAACGGGGATGACGCACATAAAGACACTTCATAAACTTACCACCTGTAGAACTACACATAGACCATAAGGTGCATATTTATAACAAAATTCTCAATTTCTTGTAAAAACCAAACTCAGTATGATCGATATATTTGATATAGTTGTATTCGATAAAAGCCAACTTCTTCCCATGTAAACGAACAATTCAAGCGCCGTTGTAAAGCTGATCAGTAAAGACTGTGTCGTAAAGGAACCGGGTTGATAGGTTTGTATTCCCTCTTGGAATGCGAGGCGCAACTTAAAAAAATGCAATGTCACTATTCTCAAACATTTCTTTAAAAATGAACACTTATCGATGCAAGCAGCGCAGTCGGTTTGTGATTGTGTGAAAGACAGAAGAGCATACTTGTTAATTTCCTTGAAACCCTCTTCTTTCTGGGTGCAAAAAAATTCACAAGCTTCCTCGTCGTATTTACGAGACTTTTACAGCCGCATGTCTTACACAGTGCAACGCGAATGAGACGTGAAAATGTTATGAATGTGGCCTGGTGTGTCCTCTCTAGTGTCACAATAATTTCAAATAAACGCCAAATATTTGCTACGTGCTGGACGATTCGGGGTTCTACTCTCTTGTCTAAAACGTCCATACCGGACCTGAGGCTCACCTAGCTTCCTATTCAGTGGGTACCGGGCTTCTTTCCCCCGCGGAAAAACGCTGGGGCGGAGCTTCACTACCCACCTCCACCTAGTGCCGGAGTTATAAAGATTATATGGAGCTAAACCGCTACTTTCTTTGTACACCTGCCCACGTCGGGCAAATTTATTTTCTTTTATTCTGAAGTGCAGCCGTAATCTTAATCTTAACATTTTAAAATTCTCCTCAATTTTCTTTTTTCCCCGACATAACTCCAACCCAGTATGGCTGCAAACACACATCCATCGTAGTGTGTAATACTGCAACGGACTCTGAGCCAACCTTTTGATAACGGTAAGATGTGATTTCGCCGTCATTAAGCACAGTCAAATAGTAGCAATGTTCATCATAACAAGCAATTTATTTGACCGAACCGATTATGAGCTGGTAATTATAGGATTCAATTTGTTTACGCTTTGGGTCAGATAAGACTGCTTGTTGGAATTGCAGTCTCTCATGGGCGCGGTGTCAACGCCGGAAGATAGATGAATTTGGAGCATGGATGGAATGATGCCTACAGGAGGAACCCGAAATACGCGGGAAACCCTCATCTCATTTCTGTTTTTTCCCCATCACAAATGCTACGCTTAGTAGCTCGGGAGAGAACCCGACCCTATGTGACGACAAACTGGCAACTGAGCTGAGGTGCGGCCGTAACGTCCTTGCGAGACCTAACAATTTCTGCTATTCTTAGACCAATGTGCACCTTTCAAAAAGAACTGCTGCATTTCGTCTTATTTTAACGTTACACATTTTAAATGCGCACTTACATTAAAAATTAGAATTGGATGTTAAAGGCAGGTGTTCAAAAAATTTTACAAAACTTTTGCAGCCACCTCCGAATTCTAGGCGCCTGGGGGGCGAGATGAAGCAGGTTCCATACTTAGGACCTATCTTTGAATGTCACCTTTATTTGGCGCTTCGTGCTCTGTGCACGTGCACTGCTACTAATTTTTGTATGCAAGTAAAATAGAGACTGCAATACTTACGCTGAAAATGATAGGCGCCATTGCATGCAATAAAGTCACCCGGGCTACCCAACCGGGATTTGGGCACTCCTGGTTGAAGACATGTAGTCGTGTACAAACAATGGAAGTTAAAACTGCGAACAGCAAAACAAAAAAAATGAAGTGAAATATGAGTCTGTGTTAACGTCGCTTAAGTTTATTCACATTAAGGTATACACACCACGAGGCACCATGACCTTCAAAGTTATTTTGAGGTACTGTTTTCGAACATACATCCCTGTGCGTCTGACGGTCCGGTACAGAGATGGACTAGGAGAGATCGTAATGCCGTGTAAAACGAGATCGGGCACACACTGCAGTCGTGCACCACTGTTTACAAAACCCGTATTTATGCTGCGCAGTGTACACTTTCTCTACCAGTCTGAAATATCTGTGATGTCATCCAATAATTTCTTATTCTGGCCTCTGGGTACTTACATCTGGTACGTGTAGAGGGTTAGGGCTGGCGCGCCCGGGCGGTTGCGGGTTTTTAACCGCCCTGAATAGAACATGTTAACGTAATGAGTCCAGGCACAAGAGCTGTCAGTTTATTGCGGTGGTTTTAAATACGCAACCTGCTCCATTTACTTGGCGGAGCCGTGCCACTGTGGCAAATCAAACGCACGCAAACACGTTCCTACCCGCGCACGAGCGGCCAAACAACCACTTAGGGGTATTTTCAATTCTACTTTATACGAGGGTAAGTCAAATGAAAACCTTAAATATTTATATTTATAAACTTTTAAGGTTTTCATTTGACTCTCCCTCGTACATCCGGGGATCGAATCCCGGTGGAGGCGAGATTTTTAGCACCCGGTCAGACCGTCCGGGGGCCCACGCAGTGGGTACATCGGCAAAGGCATGGCGTTGACCACCCACACTCAACTAGCGCCGAGATTAAAGGAACAGCAGAGCTATATATCTAATCCCCCTCTGGGCCTTCATGGCCTGTTCTAGGTTGAATTTTACCTTTACCTTACTAACGATAACAGAACTACATCAAGCACTTTGTATTACAGTAACATGTCAGGGGAGTATCGAGTAGAGCACCAACGAGTGTGTTTTATCTCGTCTAATGGGTAACTGACATTCATGCTAGGAGTTCGTAAGTACGTGGCGGACTAAGACTGCCAAGGAACTTTCTGTATTTATTTATGCTGGAAGCGTATCACTTGTTAATGTAGCTATCTGACGCGTATCACGGCAGTAGCGTGGATAATTATCATGTACATGAACACGTTCTTCATACTACCTATAATTATCACGTACTTCGCGCTAACGCCAAGTACATATTCTCCTGAAGTTCGTGGTAAATGGGATTAATCTATATTATAATTAGTACAGTCAATACACAACATCTATAAAAGCCAGATGCTTAATTACAACTGGTGTATTCTTGGCGACATGTTTCGGCCTTTAAACGGCCATCCTCAGGCCAACTTAGAACAATGTTGTTAAGGTACACTCAAAATTGTTATCCAATAGGATCCCAGTGTTTACATTGAAACTTGATACATTGCGGAATTCCTATTTACGAACAAAACATTTAAAACAGTATGATAAAATAATAAATAATCCGAAAGTTTTTGTACGGGCCTCACGAAACTCACTACAGACGGTGATGTGAACGTGTGTCGTTATTAATCTAGCTCGGAATAGGGACAAGTGGCGGGCCCTTGTGAATACGGCAATGAGCCTTCGGGTTCCAAAAATGCGAGGAATTAGCTGACGAACTATTGGTTATTCAAGAAGGAAATCTGCTCCTTGGAGTTAGATGGTTATTGCTATGGACTTCGTATGTTACGGTAGGTCCTGGTCTTGTAAGGGCTTGCCAGTCTCATGGCCGATGTATTCTATATTAAATGTCAGCCCAAGTTCTCTGGACACGTTGCGTCCTTCTGTTACCGCCACTATATACTGAATCAGGAAGGGCAAAGACACTCCCACAGAAAAATTGTTCCATCGTTGTATCACCATGGAGTTCTAGAGAACACCATGAATTTTTATTAGGCATTTTGTCTTCTGTGAGAAGAATGATGATAGATCAATGAAGTCTTACTTAGAAAAGCAATTCTTTCATAACCAGCCCCGTATAAAAGGAATCTAAAGTTATAATAATAGTAATAATAATAATAATAATAATTTTGGACCGGGATAGCGTAATCGGTATAGCGACTGTACAGTTTGGACGGTCCGGGCATCGAATCCCGGTGGAGGCGAGATTTTGCGCACCCGTCCAGGCTGGCTCTGGGGCCCACCCAGCGTCGCGCACAATGAGTACCGAGTCTCTTCCCGGAAGTAAACTGGCCGGGGCGTTGCGTTGACTCTCCCACCGCCTCTAGCGCCAAGTTTAAAGAAGGACTGTAATTATACCTCTATTCCCCGTCTGGGACTGCAGGGTCTGTGCTAGGGTGAACTTTACCTTCATACCGTTCCCTATTATTGTTATTATTATTATTATTATATTTGTTTCATTTAACAACAAACTATCAAAACCGGTAGAAATTAATAAAGGAGTACGCCAAGGTTGCTCTCTTTCACCTACACTGTTTAATATATATTTAGACGAAATAATAACTAAATTGCAAAATCAAGACATAACCGGAATCAAACTTTAAAAAAAACAGCAACTGTCAACGCCGTTATTTGCAGACGACCAAGTCATAATAGCAGACACAGAATATAACCTACAGAAAGCTGCACGTAAATTAAATCAAATAATAACAGAATATGGTTTAACTATACCTGCACAGAAAACAAAATCGACGGCATTTAAAGGTCGAGATCCAGTGAGAACTAAAATTGTAGTAGATAACAAAATTATAGGACAAGTAAATTTGTTTAACTATTTAGGAAATATGATATCTTATGAAGGAGAATTGGACATTAATAATAAATTAAATAACTTTTTGAAAATTACAGGTGTTTTAAATAATGTGTTTAGACCACAAAAAAAACCCTTAAGAAAACAAGAATAAAACTATACAATACACAGCGAAACTTGGACTATTAAAGCAAGTGACGCCAGAAGAATAACAGCAGCAGAGATGAAATACACGAGAAGAACAGCAGGATACACTTGGACAGATTACAGAACAAATGCACAAATTACGAAGGAGTTAAAAATAACAACAATTTTGGACAAATTACTGGACTACAAGATAAGCTGGATACAACATGTAAATGGAATGCCTCGAAACAGATTACCCAAGGTAATGAAACACTACTCCCCAACGGGCAGAAAGAATCATGGTAGACCTTTGAAGAACCTACTGGATACGTGAGACCGAAACGGGTCAACAAGTGTCCCAACTCCATGACAGATATATGATGATGATGATGATGATGATGATGATATTTTGTTGTTGTCGTCTCTTGTCACAAGCCTTTTCTTCCCGGTACTTATCTCGAACCAACAGTGATCCCCACCGCACAAGTTTTAGACTGCAGTACTTTCCGTATTATGTGTGATATTCCTAGTCTTTTGTAGTAAATCTATTTAATGTTTTCCTGGCATGGCTTCCAATTTTTCTTCGAAAGTTGACTCCAGTGGCTTCAATTATTACAGGTACGATCATACATTTCATGTACCACATTCGTTGTATCTCTTTATTATTATTATTATTATTCAAGGACCGAATGTTATAAATAACAGCAATGTAAGGCTGAGATCTCCGTCACTTTTAAGCATAATTTTATGTTAACACATAAATTCTCTGAGGTGTATACACGTTTTGCTCTAGTCGAAACATAGGTTTATAAAACGAGGCAATGTGTCTTAATAATATACCAAGCCCTAGTTGTGTTCCTGAGAAAGTAGGTGTAAATCAAGAACGAATTTTCCATAATAAATAATGGAACAGGTAGGGGTTAGCGTAGTAAAAGGCGCCCAACCAAAGGGCGTTACATCGAAAATACAAGGTGCGTGACTTAAGAAGTGGTAAGAGTAGGGGCTTTAAGGGGGATAGTGGGGCATAAAACGAGGGCTACGTGTAGTAATGTTTGATCTCCATTTTATGTACCACATAGGTCAAATGGTATGATCATCTGCGAACAGTCCAGGATGCAAAGATATGAATGCACCTAAATGATATGTTACATGTACATTGCCTTTTTTTATTTTTATATATGTTTCCTTTCTTCGAAATGCCACCAATCTCGTCTCACATGTCCTCCTTTACGGCACGCCACGAGCGCCGATCGCTGAACATAGTTGTGCCCTAGTGTGGAGGCGGGCGAGTTATACCAGAGACATTCTTGCGAGGGTTTCAGAGCGCCCACGCCACATGACATTGCCATGAAAGAGCGTGACAGCGCGGGTAGGAAAAGAAGTTCACAAACTGTGTTCCGCAACGGGTCGGAACACGTGCTGTTAAGCCGCTCGACATTCTTCTGTTACAGCTGACGAACTTAGTTCCGTAAGACCCTAACACACAAAACTGAATTCTAAAAGAAATGCGACTTTTGTGAATAAACAATAATTTTTTTACGAATGACACCCCATGGTATTTTACAAATAATAACTAAACGAAAACACCCCCAAACGCAACCGCACAACTACATGCTGTGTTTGACAGTGTCTTCGTTCAATTAAACCAAATGTTCTTAAATTCTCTCCTGTCAACAAGAATAAAACTTTGTGAGTATAAACAAAGACACCAAATTTACGTACGCAAAAATTACGAATACGGGCAGGTATGATTTTTTTTAAAAATAAATTGTGTTTAAAAGATAAGTGAAAACTCTTTATTCAGCTTTTTGGTCATTTCGCTGTAATTCAGCGTAAAACTAAAGCACAGGTACAGGGTTTTCGCTATGTGACCAGTAAAGCAGTCCCGTTACAGGCCTGGAGTGGCCCAGAGGGTTCCAGGAAGTTAAAGTTCCCAGATTTCATGACAACGGCACAGGATGGTGGTAAGGTTGTCAGCCTTACGCACCGGCCGCCTTTACCTCGAGGAAATACTCCTGGTACTCATTTCTGTTAGAGGCTGAGTCGACCCCAGGGCCATAGTGCGGCCGGAAGGATTATGTGAATGAAAAATTCCAATGACACCAGCTGGGATCGAACCAGCGACCTTCCGATTTGTCGCACAGCACCTTAACCACTGTGCTACTGCTATTCGATTAGTAAACGCATTAAATTTGCAGTGGTGCGGAAATCCTAGTTTCGGCCACTTCGTGCTCCGGGCACTTCAGTGTGCACTTCAACTGTATACTGGCAGGTTGATTTACTTCCCGAAACAAGTAGCCGAAGTTCATGCAACATGCGCTAAAGCAACGAAGCTTCGGTGCAGACGGATGGCCCAAACGGCAGGGAAGGAGAAAACCTAAACGCCGTATATAAGTCTGTGTTGAAACTTCATTCAAAATGATGCAAATCATTTGCGATACTTTGTACCAAAACAGACTGAATTGGTAACGAAATCAGTAAAAAAGAAATTTGACTTTCGGTGCTGTATCTCTTCAGGAATATCAATTCTTTACGCGTATCGATTGTTGGAAAGCGACCCAAGAATCATTTCTTGTTCTCGACTCTCGAAGAAAAATAGTTAATTTCTTAGTGTATGTAGGCATAATTAATGCGCAATTTGCTGTTTTGAAAATCATCGTCGTGTTAGAGTCGAAACACGTTAAAGTGGCTCAGAACTGTATCCAGTAACGGACCGTTACGGTTTGGTTGAAGCAACTCACATACCCTCTCACGTCGATAAGGACTTCCCGCGTTCAAACCATACAACATCCACAGTTCAGAAAAAACTACAAACTACATGTTGCTTTGTTTATGCTATTCGCCGCTTGGTTCTTGACCCAGGAGGTTAATAAAGGATTTGAATAATTATTATTTCAGTGACGCTGTATCTTCGTACTCAGTTTCACTTACATTCTCCCAACCGTGTGATAGGTGTTAGGTAAATTTAATGTTTTGCTGACCGTGCATCGTGACATATCCGTACAATATGAACCAACAGGATGCACTATTTACTTTCAATTTATTTCAGTAATTAACCTCTACATGTTTCGGGCATTACATATACCAATTGCTGTATATACAGAGCAGTACCTCCTGAAGATCAGCAGTAAGCCTGCTCGAAACATGTAGAGGCTAATTACTGAATTAAATTGAAAGTAAATGGTGCATCCTGTTGGTTCTTATTGTATGGATAAGGTGTTAGGTAATCACCATCATGTCTTTAGGTGCGGAAGCCATTCATACGGTTGTCAGTTTATTCCTTTACATCCTACAGACATTAAGAAGAAAGACAACTGGCACATTTTGCTAAGCTTTCTTGAAATTTTCGGAATTTAAATTACGTGGCGTCGGTTCCGCTTCCACCCCACATGTTCGTGCTTGCCATGTTATGATTACTGTTTATCGAAAACTGAAAAGTACTATACTGGGATACACTCTACTGGCGTAAAGAGCACACCAGACTTCGCAAATTAGGTCAAGTGCTTGAAGACAACGCAACCTCAGTAATGGCGGTAACAGTTCCTCCATGCCAGATGTAAAGTTACACCGCCATTGCTCGTTTGCCAGAACTTCGTCATATCCCAGTAGAACGGGATCTTCAACAATTCATTTATTTGCTCTTTATGTTGCACCAACACTCCATTCTATTGCACTTTTTATTTTTACATACTTTGTTCTCTAGACTTGGGGTTCCGTCAGTGTTAGAGCGGTGCCATAAACAGAGGAAAAGTGTCTGGGACAGGTTAGGTCAGAGTTTTTTTTGTATAAATTTGTACTTCATGTAGTGCCTTCACATACGTTCATGTTCTGGCGACGTACAGCTCACATATGGTTGCACATAGAAGGAAGTCACTGAACAGCAAACTACAAGTTGCTCTTCCAGTGAACGAAGCAAGCACTAAGTGGATAATTTAATTACCGGCCATTGAAACGTACATTCGAGCTAATCAGATACGTAAACACATTCAGACATTGGTTGTGTTTTATTTAGGCACAGCAGCTATCCAGTCGTACATCTACGAAATAAGCTTCGTTTTCTGAAGCCATCGTTAGGAGGGAATTGTAAGAGGTTAAACTCAATAGACACGTCTCTAGTTAATAAGGAACAGGAATTCATGACCAAATTTATATAACAGAGAGAATATATTAGTGCGAAGGGGGCCATTCTATACTACTACTTACACTACTACTACTACTACTTATACAACAACAACTACTACTACTACTTATACTACTGCAACAACAACTACTACTACTACCACCACCGCCGCCGCCGCCGCCGCCACCACCACCACTACTGCTGTTGCCAAAATTTAACAAAACGAGGAAAGAATATTAAAAATATTTTAATAGAAAAAATAATTTTTGATTCTAATAAATGGATATCTCACGAAAAGGGGGCAGAAACGTGAAAAACACTATCCTGTAGATACTGAGGAAAGAGTTCGAGGATATGCCAGACAACATAGCCAACTCCGGACTGAACAGAACTCGTGTGTGTGGGCTGTATCACAGCCTACATTAGCTTCTTCAGACAGAAGACCGTCCTTCAATGTTTTACTGGATCCAGGTTGCGCACAAGATGTGTTGCATTATCTCGAGTTGGTTCGGGGAACTTGCCAATACTTTATTTTGGTTCCTGTGACCTCATTCTCTTTACAGTCTGCTCGCTTCCGCCGTGCACCGACTCGGACCACTGACTCACAACCTATGCCCCAAACAAGGCTTCTGCAGGCTTTCCCCAAGTATCCGTCCAGTCAGGAGCACATCATGCGCCAAAAAATGGAACCAGGCCGCAAGGGCGAAACTCGCCTCTCGGATGGCGAATTAGAAATTGATATCGAATCTGCTTTTTCAGAATAGCGAGTGCAATGACAATTTTATTTTATATAAACAGTAACAAAAGTAATAAAAGACCCGATTCCGTTACTTAGAGCCACGAACACTTGAATAAAATGCCCACAGCATTGAACACTGTTACTTTAACGATGCTCTGGCATCTGCATAATTTATAGCGTCAAATGGAATGCTTGAATGATGTGAAATATGAAGCAAGGACGCGGTCGTGGCTTATCGTATTACCATTATGGCAAGATGGCTGGGATGACTGGGAAATACGATGAAAATATTAATCAGAACTGCCCGCCTGTGGGCTGAAAATCAAAACCAGGACTACCTGGACTCGAAGCAGGAGTGTCAACCAGTCAATAGTAACGTTAGGTTATATAGGAAAGTGAAGCCTGGAGCCTTAGGCGACATATACTGCTGATGCAAGAGGAAAACACGGGACAAATCTAGAGTAATGATGGTGGTGGTTGTAGTAATAGTAGCAGTAACGCTAGTAGCAGCAGTAGTACCATGGAACACTTCTTAAGAATCCTGCAGTCACTGAGACAGTTCACATTCCCCTCCTTATGTGCAACATGGACGTTCACACACGAAACACAGGTAGGCCTGACTACCAACTGCAGGCTCACACTATTATCTGCTACAGCAAGCATAGGTTTCAACGCGTGCAGTTTAGTGCAAGATTATGAGCACAGAGCATGTATTGCGATGGCGTAATGTTAAATTGTTTGTAAGGTTATTTGCTAGTTAAATTCCAACAAACAAGGTCTTAGTAAATTTGATGTTAGTGTGACCGTGCATCCTTAATATGAAATGATTTGTGAGACCAACTTGATGCAACAATTGTGATTTAGTAATCAACCATTAGCTCAACATGTTTCAGGCACCATTATGCCCATCTTCAAAGCGCAAGGCCGTATATTACTGCATAT
>Ga0131853_10008653_pt1 | contig 18574 bp, 11 predicted proteins | sample TergutLab28metaG_FD_92764 | JGI IMG/M metagenome (GOLD analysis project Ga0131853, IMG submission 92764) | Labiotermes labralis P1 segment gut microbial communities from Petit-Saut dam, French Guiana - Lab288 P1 (version 2) (version 2) | ecosystem: Host-associated > Arthropoda: Insects >...
ACAGATGCAAATGTGACTTCCACTATACCATCTACCAGTCCAATGGATAATGGCACAACTGCTATTTCTACAACTGTCAGTAACATCACAAGCACAGATGCAAATGTGACTTCCACTATACCAACTACCACTACCACAGAAGAAACCCCTCCCCCTTCTGGACGTGAACTGGAATACGACATGGATTACATCAAACACACAGGTATTCATTGCAACTGGTATAGGGTTGTGCTTAAATGCAACATGTTGAAGGAATGAATGTTATTACTGGCTAGTGTATTTTGAAATGTGAGACCGTCTAGGGTTGTAGTTAGGTACTGATATATCCAATGGGTATGTTGCCTCCCTTTTCCAGATTGAAGTTGGTATGGCACCATATTCCATTTGATTAACTGTAATACTCACACCCTGAGAACCTAAAATCTCATAAAGAATGGAGGCAGATGTTTCAGATCTTGCAGGATGTGGTGCTGTGTCAGTGGGTGAGTAGTTCCCAGTACTTCAGAGAACAGCAGTGCCTTTATCGTTAGGGTCCAGCAGTCCAGCAAGCAACTGCCTTTTGTTGAATTTGAAGGCTCTGTGTTTGTTAAATATGTCAGAAAGTACTCACTTCATGATACAGTATCACATCCTTGTAGGCTTTAATATTCAGCAACATTGCTGCGGAAACCTCAAATTTCACAGTGGAGGTAATTTCCACACATGTTAAGCTGAGGAAGAAGCTACTATCATAACCAAATATGAGTTTTGGTGATTTGATTGGCCATTCTGCATATCATGACAATTTCCTTCAGGAAATCAAGCTGGCCATGAAGTTTAAAGTCTGTCATAGCACTGACTAAGCTGTCTTGGTGTCACTGAGTGTATGTGTTTGTGGTATGTCTTGGTAACTACAGTCCTTCGTTAGAAGCTAACAGTTGCTTATCAAGGCAGTAAATTTGCTGTAGTGTATACAACCTGGACGTCAGTTATTATGTTTACAAGAGCTCATGATTTAATGCTGTTCTGAACCTGATGAATCTAGTCCATAACCCCCCAAACAATTTTTAAAGATGTATTTTGTTATTATCCTCATGTCTGTACTTAGGCATTCTGAGTGGTCTCCTCTTCATATACAGAGATACCTCGGCTAACGAAGATAATTCATTCCAGAATCACATTCGTTAGCCGAAACACACATACAGACAGAAAAGATAAGCTCCTGGAATGGCCCGACCGTTCATGTTTGCTGCTTTATGTTAGTGCGCGCATCCACTAAAACATTTGTTAGCCGAATCCATATTCATTAGCCGAGTCTGAAAAACAGCGAAAAAATCTTCGTTAGCAGAAAAATTCGTTAGCAGGGTCACTCATTAGCCGAGGTATCACTGTATATTGAACTGAAGGTCTGTTACAATACAAAATTACACAGAATCATATGTCACAAAACTGAACAGATAGCAACTGCTCAAGGAATGTTATGCCCTTTAAAAAGGCATGACACTGTGTAGATTTGTATGTGAGTACCACTGTTTTAGAAGAGCATACTATGTCCAACATCAGAGTAGTCCCTAAAGACTGAGCTAAATGAAAAACCAAGTATTGCAGAGGACAGGTAAGGCAATGGGAGTGGTGATGTGCAGTGTGGCAGTGACATACCATAATGTGCAAAAAGTGAGAAGCAGTGACAAAGAGATGTTTGTGGTGTACAAGACATGAAGGTTTGTGAGAGAAATCTCTGGATGAAGCAGACAAACTGAGGGTGGAAGAAAGGTAACAATGACCTGCCTGTTCAGGACACCTGGTGTTTTGAAAGTTGGTTAACTGCCTTGAAAAGGCCCACAATGTTCAAAGTGGTACACCTTTGCATGAAGCCTTCCTCTATTCTTTGAGGAAGTGAGTGAGTGAGTGAGTTGGAGGTATCTATGACCTGCTTAAGAACAGGCCATTTTCCTGTTCGTTTGTTTGTGGTGAATGTCAGTGTCAATCCCCTTCTGTTTAAAATTGTTTGGTGGAATGGATTTTGTTCTAGATTCTAGTGTGGTGTTTCCTCTTGCAGCTGTTCCCTGCAGTTGTCAAACTTTCTGATTGGAATGGATGTGTCAGGGGTGCTCCTTCACTCTAGTCTGCCCAATATAGACCTGATCACAGCTGTAGGGATATACTTGACCCCCAGTTTGTCAGTCAGGAAACCAGGAAACTCAAAATTTTCCTGGGCAGTGGTCCAGTTCTTTTAATGTGCACAGACAATGCCCTGCTGATATGGTGCAAGGTTGTACGGATTAAGGCAAGATGGTGGTGGTGCATTTGTTTGAAAATTTGTTGCGTACATACTAATCCTTGTGCATCGTACCCCACAAAATGTGGAACTTTATCAGCAGTGCAAGAAACTGAGGTCTTGCATATGCATGTAGCAGTCTATAATCTAAAGCTGTAATGGTGACTGTATTAAATGTAGAGGCTATTCGTTGACTCATGGGGACTGGGTGGATGTCCCTCCCCCTCACCTGCCAGTTCTTATCATACAGTACACTGTGCACTGATGGGTGAAGGGGTCAATACGATTTGCTGGCATTTGAAGGGGGCATACTGTTAGCCATGCCTACCCAGAGCTCACGACCTCTACTGTGACAGTGACGAAACAATCATGTTTGAACTAACTGTGTATTTTCAGGTAAGCTACTGCAAAGACTCAGTAACAAGTCAAGTGATGTTGCAGCCTGTCCTGTTGTCTCCATCTCCATAGCCATTGTCATGTTGCTTGTACTGCATGAAATGAGTGGTGCCTGGTATTGACACTTTCACTACGTGGAACACAGGCTCTTGCAACATAACCTAATTGATGTGCCATCAACACTATCCCACAGGCCAGACTTTGGACTGCTGTGATGATGTGGGTTGTATTGCAGGGATGTCTGATGTGTTTTGTATGGTCAGAACTGAGTCTGTGGCAGAGGTAAGCAATTGTTTTCACTGGTAGAATACTAGCTTTGTTAGCCTTATATCTTTATCAGTATAAAATTCTAAATGTTCAACTTATGTTTCCCATATGTATGCAGTGTAGTTTGAGGTCACATTAGTACCATAGTTAAAATATTCCTATGCTTAAGGAAGCTCCCTGACATAAAGACATATGGGGGAGTAGAAGTATAGCTCCATGCATTCTTAACCCAGTCTGCTTCATGTTTCAGCAGCTTTATTTGCTGATAAAACATCCCTAATTCTTGTTACTGAGGAGGGTGGTATGGCCTTAGAGATGGTCTGGGAACTGGAGGAGAAAATGTGTACCACTGGTGGAAACTGTGTTTTGAAAATTAACACAAGTTACAAAGAGGACATAAACTGAAAAACACAAAATATGGTACAAAAACTTTCTTTTAGTTACATAATTTTAACCTAACAATTAATCAATGATATTTATTACTATTTACATGCTAGTTATGTGGTAGTTCTTATAATATTCATGCCCTACTACATGGCCTGTTTCATCTGTTGTTTCTATATTTTTGGAGCAAGCCAAGTGTTAATCATCCATCAGAGTGCTGCAATCTGATTCTTCCCAGCTGTATTGCATGCCCAAAGCTGAACTGTTTCTTGTGCCTCAACACCTACCTCACAGAGAACACATTCAACACAACTATTTCTTTGGTCAGAGCTGTTCCTCACAGGAAAGAAGAGTGTAACTCACTCACACCAACATTACCTTATATATCAAGGTGCAATTACAAGTATCTTTCTTTGCCATCATAATATGTTAACCATTTAAGGACAAAATGTATCAGTGTTATATGTGGACTCAGTCCATACAGCGCAGTAAACATTCTCCACTTTGGTTATAAATCCCAATCTGCTAATGATTTATAAGGCAAAAGTTACTGTTTGTTCTGAGATTCTTATGAAATAGAGAAATGCAATGTAATCACCATGCAGAATTATTGAATGTTAAACTTGGTAGTAAATAAAGTAACCAGTAGGCCTTACAAGGTTAATACAGGCCATTAAGTTCTGTGGATCACTTTCTTTGCCCATACCTGGTCTAAGCACTCAGAAGATTCAGAAACGTGAATTGAAATTTAAAGTGTACGAAGGATAGCTCAAGTGGTATAGTGACTGTGTTTTGGGCTGGGCAACTGAGGAATCATGGTACGATTCCTGACAGCCAAAAGAGTATCATTTCATCTCTGAAGTACCTACACCAGGTCTGGGGCTCACCCAGTCTCATAATCAGTGGGTGCCAGGGGTTCTTCATCCAGGGGTAAAGTGGCCAGTTAATTAATCTGACCACATATCTCCAATTACTGCCAAGGCTAAATATGAGTGGAGCTATAGTGTGCACAATGGTGCAGCTGAAACATGTTTCTGTTACAGTTACATTGAGCTGTACCAGAATAACATGTCAGAAGGGTGTAAAGTTGTGACAGTTGTTGAATCCTTAAGGAAGATGGCAGTCATACCGGTTGTGATGCCATGTAGTCTGGTAGAAATATACTGGTTTCAACGGAAGATACAGTCTCTATCTTGAGAGATGAATTACGCATTGCTCTCTAGATGGAGCAGTACATACCACTGAAATGCTGACAAATGTTTACGAGTCCTTATGCAGTCACATCCCATAAGACCATAATATTTGTAGTCACTGCCATTAGAACATCACCTCAGTTCTGTAGGAAGTTTTGGTACTGTTGTGTTATGCCTCGTTTTTATCACCCAACATTCTCGTCTCCTTTCACGTCTCTCATTCTCACATTCATATAAAAATGATTTTCAGATTATGGCTGCAGTTGTTCTTAATATACTGCCAGGTAATCTTTAAAATACAGTGAGGTAATCTTAATATATTGCCAGTTAATCATAATATATTGCCAGGTGATCTTCATATATTGCCAACTGATCTTCATGTACTGGCAGGTGATCTTCCTCTAATTATTAATAATTTTTTATACAATGTTTTTACCACAGAATGTTTTCATAGTTCTGTAATGTACACTGAAAGTTGTATTAATGAATCTATGGAGGTGAATTTTAAAAATAAGTGAAGAAACAAAAAAATTAATATGTACCTGAACCTCATCACCACCACCACCTTAATTACAACAGGCCCATGGCCTCTTCCACAGTGAGTTCTCCACAGAGTGTGACCTAATGCTTTCTCTTTCAACATCCTGTACCATCTTTTCCTTAAGGTCACCCAGCAGTTGCTTATGTATTCTTCCTTGTCTTCCTGTCACTTCTATCCTTCCCTCTAACTTTCCTTCAATAACATATTTCAGAAGGCAGTTCCTATGCAAGATGTGACCAATGCCTGAACCTAAGGAGCAATAGTTATGTTGATGCTGTAATGGACATGTAGATTCAGATTTTACAATCCAACTGAATTCTGCCTGTGAAAAAAGCTAAATGTGAAAGCAAAATCAGTGTTACTGAGACATTGTGAACGTAAATTATATTGAAATAAGCTGTAAATGTGAGGTAAAAATGAGAGGCTGCTATTCAACATAAGGAAGCTTCACAGATGTGAAATATATACAAATTATTCTAACTATTTTAACTGGTGGAATGTTTTTTGAAATTTAAAAAAAAATGGTACTGCTTAACCCACAAAGAAGAAGACACCACAGTCTTCAAAACATGTGGAACAAATCACGTGATGACACAGTGTCACAACCTGGAAGACCTGAATCCTCAGCATCACTGTGAAAACCTAAAATTTTGCTTCATTAGGGTTATCAAATAAAGGAGGATAAAGTGGGAGGGGTACATGGCATGTCTGGATGAGAAGAGAAATTCATACAAGTTTGATAGTGATGATCAGATAATATTAAAGTGAACTTTCAAGAAACAGGATGGGAGGATGTTGGCTGGATTCATGTGGCAGGCTGTTGTGAACAGTGTAATTGGCCTTGGTGTTCCGTGTGTGAACCTATTTGCTTCTCAAAAATGAATGTTCCATAAACTTGCTTGGAGTTACCTTATGCAAACGTACCAACATCACAAGAAACTAACCTACAAATGAAAGAGAAACATAAAGAATAGGGCAGGCCTTTGGAATATGAGTACTTTTCATTTGTCGTAAGTGGAAAAAGCAATATTTAGTTGGTGTTTTTATCGTTTAAAGAACGTAATATAGGAACCGTCAATCACAACTCAGATTTATATTTCTGTAACACCTAATATGCAACATGTTTTGGGCTCAATAAGGCCATCATCGGGTATCAATACTTACTTCTCAAAACATATTGATAATTACTGATACCTGATTATGGCCTTGATATAACGCAACATTTCATTATAACGACTACAAATCTGAGTTGTCATTCACGGTTCCTACATTACCTTCATTATATGAGAGCTGTGTAGTCAAACTGTACTACCACGACCATACTATCTTCGAGCTGGCAGCGCATAAAACTAGCACGAGCAACTTGTGCAGCATTAACTTTGGTCTGGCGTTTGCCTGACCCGAGATGAATCGTAATATACATCGATTAGATATAGGTGACATGGATAAGCAACATTCGCCGATGTGTATATGAATTGTGCTGCAACCTAGTCCATGATCGTAAAATTACATTGGATGCTACTGTCTGTTCAGTCGGTAACGCAGTGCGTTGCGTTACGTATGTAATATGTCATAAAATATCAGGATATTTATAACACAGATTTATACAACTTGCATGTCTACATATATGTGTTTAGTGCTCTAGTTACAGATCCAAGAAACTTTCAAATTGTCATTTTACTTGCTGGATATTTCAGTCTTGTGTTTCAAATAATAGCTTGAACTGCATAAACATAACGGTATTGGATTACCGTTTGGGAATCACACTACTTTTGTGGGATAGCTTTCCTTTAGTTTATAACCTCAACTTCCCAAACCAGGGGACAGAAATGACGTGTAATTAGAGCGAAAAACAAGAACGGAGTACATTAAATACAGGAAGTGTATGTGGCTACCTCGTACGTGGGGGAAAAAACATTACTTCGGGATCGGGAAAACGGATGTCTAAGTTGCACGCGGCTGCGAGATACGAATCGCTTTAAACATAACAAGAATTACAAGGCTAGGCCTTCTGAAGTTCAAACTCGAATTTCATTTCACGCTTCGCTTTAAAATTCCGCTGCCACACCACTCATTGATTACGCATTCCTAGTTTAGCATGTGCGTACAGTTCATTCATAGATCAGGGTTCGTTGTTTCGGGAGGGGAGTTAGGAGGGGTGAGCACATTCACAATACATGAGCTTGTGAAAATCTACGATTACGTATCCATGACGAAATGACGGGAGCAAAGACTCATAATTGATGTGCTTTTGTGTCTTGCGTTCCTCAAGAGTAAATTGTTTTGTGTGCCATGGGAATTACTGACTAAAATGCCTCCGATTGTGCCATTCATAATGGTGTCTTTGTAGTCTGCCTAACAGTTATGATTTAAATTTTTGTATAATCGCGTCTTTCTTTTCAGTAAGTATGTCTAAAGCCTTATCTTTCCGAAGGGGCCGGAAATGTAACTCTAGAGGTGTGGCCCCCCTCCCCCCACTCCTATTCCCATCATCGCGTGTTGACGGTAACGAAAAACGGGGTAAAAGGAAGTTGCGACATTCAGGAAGTCGGTTTGTCGTTGCGGTAGCACGGTCTGGGGGTGGGGTGGGGGGGAAACATGGCTAGAGAGGGGTCGGCCATCTCCCAGCCAACCTTCATTCACTGTATTCTCTTGTCACTCGCTTGCAACGGGATGGAGTCAATATGGCGGAAGAAGGAAGGGACGTTAGGGTTGAGGAGCGTTTGAAGATAAAGATTGGTGAGTTGCGTAGACTTTAATGTATTTGTGTTAAGGAATTACACTTCCCAGTGATATTAAATGTTATTTTTAAGACCTTGATTTGTCTTCAAATGGTTACAGTGCTCTTGTCTAACGTGTCTCGGTGTTTGTCAACATGGTCTTGAACAGGTGGTGTGATAGAGCAAACATGTTCGTGCGAAATTATTGCCGTGCAGCGTGCTGTAAAATGGGGAGATTAAATTAGGTTACGGTTATGATCAATTTAGAGCCTCTACACGTCTCGGTTACAACTAACGAGTTCGTTTCTTTGGGATAATGTGTCATGAAAATTGATTGTACGTAACATGGACGAGTCTACGATCATGCTTTATATGTAGTATAGGACCATGAGTAGTACGTAAAGTACCTATGTGTTATTAAAAGGTAAATTTATTTACATGGAATTAGACAATAGGAACACGTTATCGGAAGTTGAAGTATTAGCAGTGAAAATGAATGAATTGGCAGGGGTCGTATGCCGCCCCCACTCAGTTCACAACACAAGCAGGAATGCACATGCACGTTAAAAGTTAATAAATCCGTCACAAAAACACAATTCCTTTCGGTCTTTCATTCAAAAACTCCAATGCAAAATGAGGGAGACCTTTTTTGTTCGTGAATGGCTTTATGTAAGCAGTGGTAATGACTAAACCCGTGTCGAGCATATGAACAAAAATGAAGTTAGTCATGCAGTGAGTTTCGACACATGGCGAGTGGGCAGCCGACAGGCCTGCAAGAATGAGGGTATTTGACAAAGGAAAATGCGTGCGTAAGTGCTTGTGAAATAATGCGTAACCATTCTTGTGAAAGCTGTTCTTTTGAAACTTTTCAGAATTGTTTCTGTGGCAAGGGGTGTAATTAAATAAAAATGTCGGTCATTAGGCGAGACTACACGTATTTTTCAGGCTGTTGTAGTTTTTTTGTTGACTTGTGCAGAAAGTGTGTTGCAGGTGCACAAAAAATTGTTTTCCGTCACCATTCATAAAAATGTTTGAATTGTTGCGAAATGAAAGGTGCCGCATACACAATGAAATTCAGCTAGACACAGATTTTGAAGAGTTAAGAGGCCATGTCAACTAATTTTATCTGTATATGACGGTATTAAATTTTTATATATTTATTGACTTATTTATTGGAACAGATTTGTAATTTTTCCTGCTGTAGACCGTTACTTGGGGTACATTGTTACAGAAAGGGTTGATACCCTTTTTAAACGAATTGGTCTTCATTGTAATAGAATTATGACTTTTCTGAAGGAGGGGAACCCCACCCCACCCCCAGTCTTTCTGTTATATTAATGTTTCACGTTAATTTGTAGCTTCACAAACACATTGCAATCTAATCTGAATAACGAGGTGATCTGTAATTAGCATGGAATTTTCTGCAGACCTGTGTTCATTACGCTTAAACCAATCTTCACAACAAAACAGAACCAGTGGATGTTGGATTAATCAAGCGAACAACCACCCCCCCCCCCCACCACACCCACACCACCAAGCACAAAAAAAAAAACCCCCCCCCCCCCCCCCCCGTTTCTTGGTGACGATACAGGTACCCGTTTGCTGTGCAAGTCGCGCTGGGGAATTTATAGATGTGTCTAATCCAGCACTAGTATCGCCCAGATTTTCGTCTTCACGTGTCTAGTGCGTTTTCTCGTACCGTCTATAATGTAACCTGTTGCTCGGGGCCTTTGAACTTATATGTAAATTGTTTTCATGTGTACACTTCGATCATTCGGAAAGTTTCGTCAGAATTTACGAACAGACGTATTGTTGTGGCTGTGTTTGGCGTTATATATCGAACAGAAATACTGCGACTACAGCAGTTATGGACCGAACGAAGTATCCGGTAATCAATGTGGCAACAAGCCGGTGAGTGGGCTTGGTGTATAGACTAAGCGACCCAACGGGAAATAGTGTCATTTAAAATAATGGTACTTCTATAAGAGGTTTAATCTAGGAACTAATCTGCCGTTGAAAGCCTCGACTGACAGAGACCATGCATATGTTGTGCAAGGTTCTTGTTTTATCCGCGAACCGTTTCTACTGTACCGCGCGTGTCAACATCGGCCGAGTAGGCACGTGCAAGTGATGATTGCCAGATAAAGTAATGACCGTGTATGATGTAAATACCGTTAATATTTAAGTGTAGCCACAGCAAAGATGTGTGCGGATGGCACAGGCGGGACAATAACGAAGACCATTGTCAAGACAGATGAGTGGCTGGATGTCACAAAGCGAATCACCGTCCGCGCGGCTGTTCTTCCATTGCGTGTACCCCGGAGAAGGAGGCGGCGAACTGTTCGTAAAAGTCAGCAGCTACTTGCGAATCGAAACGGCGTTGTACTCCAGAAGACTGAATCTTTGACGGAATATTACCGTAGATTAAGCCGTGACCACTTCCTTCCGGATCCGTACCAGTTTGTAACTCAGTGTGGCGCAGTCATTCTGTTGCCCCGATTACTGGCAGTGTCTGTAAATAAATGAGTATAATAAGAAACTTAACATTTTATACAAGATTGCTTGTATGATTGGGGCAGTCAAAAAAATGAAAACTTGCAAGACTTAGCAGGAAATGGAAGAAACCTTCAAGCCAATGGTCATTGTGCACTATTAATGTAATATAATGAAACTTGTAAAATGCAGTTTGGTTATCATGCTGGACTGCGTGTGCCTTGAATATGGAAGGAAGCAGCGTCTGTAAATCTTTAGCAATGAGGATGGAGTTGATTCTGTATGGTCATGTTTGCAGTTTTAAATATGTTTAGAGATTAGTGTAACCACGATCTTGATATGAACTTCTTTAGAGGATGCTGGCTTACTTCATTGGGCAGAGGATAGTGACCAGTATCAGGCTTTTGTGACTGGTGATGATCTTTCAGGTTACATAAATGGCATGGAGTTTTGAGAACAGCTGAGTGCCTGTTGGCTTCTCAATAAGGACTATGCACCCTGTATACATTTGTACAGACATTCTTTGGATTTGAATGTCGTAATAGGTACAGCAAGTGGAACAGACCAGAAAAAGCACAGAATGCTGATTAAGTACAATTCACAGTAGATGTTACCTTAAATTTCATATATCAAACACCATGCAGCAGAATCCTTCTGGACAAGCTACCAGTTCCTCGGTTAGTCCAGAAATTTCCTGCACTTCATGACATCTGAAGGTTCATATCCATGTTCACAAAAGGTCACCATTTCTCTGTGTCCTGAGCCAGATGAATATGTGCACTGCCTTCCCAGCATATCTGTTAAAGATCCATTGTAATGTCCTGCCATCTATGCCTAGATCTTCCAAGTCTCTCCTTGATTTCATGACCCAAATAATATTTAGTGAGAAGTACAAATCATGAAGCTCCTCACTAAGCAGTTTTCTCCACTCTCCTGTCACTTCTCCCTCTTAGCCCCAGATGTCTTCCTCAGCACCCTTAAACACCCTCAGCCTCTTTTCTTTAATGTGAGAGACCAAGTTTCACACCCATACAGAGCTGCAGGCCACATATTTTGTGCTGTTTATATACAGAAACCTTGGAAGGAACTATAGGCCATTTTTCAACATTTAGAATTCATCTACCAAGCAAAAGAAATGTGCATGTGGCTGTGTTTTGGGGGGGTTAATTTTCATACATTTCTTTCTTTTAATTATATGTTTTGAGACTAAGTAGTGGACTATTGATGATTTTGAATGCAGCATAGTGTGCACAGTGAGTCATTTGGTTGGTTGAAGTGTTGTATGCCCATTGCAGTAGTACCATCATTGATGTATGGACCGAATGTTGTGAGTCACCTCAGGTGTTATTTGTTTGTTGAAATGTTGATGAGACATCCATGGGAGATAATATACATGCATACAGGGTTTTGGTGGGGGAAAAAAACCAGAGGGAAAAGACCACTTGTTAGATCTAAGCATAGATGGGATGATATTTACATTGGATTGTAATGAAACAGTGTTGAAGTTGTGGACTGGATTTTCATGGTTTGGTGTAGGGATTGGAGACTACATGTGGACAATTTAATGAACTTTCAGGGTCCATGAAGGAAGGAATGTCTTGACCTGCTGACGGACATTTAGCTTCTCAAGAGTGGCTCTGCTCAGTGGAGTTAATGTTGGAACAGGGTGCATAAAGTGCTGATTTTGAATGTTTGCAGGTGAGGCAAAGAATCTGCAGTGCCGAAGCCACGGTTCCATCAACCAGAGAGATGTGTACTGCACTCTTTCATTAGACCAAGAGGAGATATTCCGTACAACCACCATAGAGCGAACCCTTAAGTAAGCATCAAGATTATGTGGCAGCTAGCTACCAGTGTTTTGTTGCAACCTGCTGCCTCCATCATCAGCATGCAAGAGTCACATACCGGAAGACTGTGAACTTAATATTCCTAATAGAGGGTTTAATAATAGACATATAACAAAATCTGTACCAGAACGTGGTAGACCAAAGAATGGGACCAGTGCAAATTAATTGAATTTGTTACAGATAAATTAATATATTTTGCTGTAATATTTTGACACCTACTTGGTACAGACAGTCATGTCACCTGCAAGGATTCAGACTATTAGAAAACATGTGAATAAGAAAGAAACTATGAAGGAACCTGTAATTGGGTGAAATTATAAGTTGAAATTTGAGGTTCAGCACAGCATCACCTACCCTGATTATGGAGGCAGTAGGTTCCTCTGAAACATGGGCACACTTCTACCAGGCTGAATAGCATCACATCCTGGAGGATAGTGTTGTTTGAATAACCAATTAATTAATTCACGAGATGACACCAGTGATTTGGAATCATCTGGCCCAGGACTGTGACCAGTGACAGGCATGTAAATCTCATGTGAATCATGCAGGCTGCAGTGAACTAAGAGACAGGGCTGGACCACAGAATTTTAAAAATAAATAGATATTTTACTATAATATAATGTACTGTACCACACTAGCGTAAGTGAAATATTGCTTTGTTTGTTAAAAATCTGAAAGAAGATCTACATTAGATACTGAAACAGGTACTGTTCTGATATCTCACTTCAGCTCATACAGTTTCCTGTAAACATTTTCTTTTGTTTCTGCTTAGTTTTGTCTGGTTTAAAATTTTATGTTGATGCTACTTTAATTGTTAATAGTGCATGTGTGTCTGTGAATTTTGGTCTTCCGGAACTCTCATTTGATTTCACGAGTGAAAAGAATTGTTCACACAAATACTTGCTACTGAACGTTGCACACAATGGGCAAGCAAATTGAATAATTTTTTGAAATTAAACATCAAGCAAGATATTAGTGACATCAAAATTTGAAATGGTAAAGAGAATTTCACTCATCACTTTGATGCTTACATTTACAATCTTATCCTGTAAGATGTTTCTTTTCTTAATTATAATCTGTATTCACAGTTTTGAACAGTTTTGCAGGTCACCAAAAGGTTTCAAATAGGCCACATGTAGGCTGTGGCATGCAGGCTGCCAGTTTGGCATGCATGTATTGGAGATTAAGTTGCTGGTCTTTCACTGTGGTATTGATGTTCAGTTTATTTGCAGCCCGTTTTTTGGGGAGGAGTTCCAGTTTGATGTGCCCCGTCAGTTCCGTTACCTGTCTGTATATGTGTACGACAGGGACCGCCACCTGAAGCAAGATAAAGTTCTTGGCAAAGTGGCCATTAAGCGGGAGGATCTTCACACGTACCACAGTAAGGATCACTGGTTTCCCATCCTTCCAGTTGATGCTGATAGTGAAGTTCAGGTAATTTGCAGAACTCCAGTACATTGATGTCATTCATCATAGAGTTGCTGACAGTCTATAAGTTGTAGGTCAATATGGTTGAAATGCAGGGTGATTTAAATATGTTAACATTGTTGATGTTTGTTCTACAGGGTTTGTTGATAATGAAGCATTGACATGACAATGAGGCTGACCTGGGAGAAGCAAAGGAAGGTTGCAGCCTGGTAGTCTTCCATCCAGGTTACAGACTTTCTTCACTGCCCCAATTTCAGCTTGGTTTTTATCCTTTGCTTCACTGTAAACAAAACATCTAGAACAAAATACCTAGTAAAGGTGTTAACACTTTTTTGGATCACTCGGTGTATAAATCAGTTTTTGAAAGCTTTCATGCAAACTTTGAAGTGTTGAGAAGGGAAGTTTATCACAGGTGTGCTGTAGCTCAAGCTTTAGACACTGCCCTGTCACTGCAAAGCTTTTGGTTCATGTGAATTTTTTGGTGAACGGAGTACTTTGTTTACCCACATGCAAGACAACCCTAATTGAAGATGACCCTCCAGGAATAAAAAATTTTCTAGAAAAATATTATACCATTAACTTCATACACTTCATACACAAAGCATGTCAGACTCTTATCTACCTTTACCAACGAGTGTCACTTTCCATCTTCACAGTCAGTGCCATCACCTTCCTCACACTCACTGCTAACATTCCCATCCCCATCACTGTTATTTTGCAACATATCATTATATTGGATACACAGTTACATCTGGTGAGATGTGCTGCCATGATCCACTGGTGAGAGTCACATTGGACTTTATGAATCTTCCAGCTGCAGTCAAAGCAAGGTCCCCTGTCAAGAGCCACTCACTGTACAGCTGCTTTAGGCGATTTTTGAAGGGTTAATTCACCAGTACGTGTAGCACATGCAGTTGTGAGATTCCTCCCCCCAGGTATGCCACAACGTCTGTGTTCATTGAACAACCAGTCATTGTGGCTTTTATTTCTGGTGTTCCTTAAACGTATCCAAGAGCAGCATCCCCCATTTTCTCAGGAGCACCCCTGGTCTTCTGTTCCACACCACTACCAACCAATCCTTCATAGGTTCATTGGCCATCCAACCTTTAGGGTGGCATCTGACATTGAATCTTTTAGGAAGTTGCTCCCTCAGCATTGTTAAGCAGTTTAGAATCATATATGATGGCAACTTGCTGCCATCTGCTAATATCACCGACATGACAGTTACGTGCATCTTTTCATAATCAAATGTTGGAATCACCACAGGTTTTGTCCCATCATCATTGACAGTCTAATTGGATGGCGTACCAAAATACAATGGTGTTTTATTGGCATTGTATATTTGGTTCTGGAGGGTTCCAATTATAATTTGCTGAGAAGCAACAGGATTCTCATAGATGACTATTTTTGGCAAAATGAAGTTCTTACACAAAGAGAGGTTATGCACCTTTGCATCATGTGCATCCACCAACCTGTGCTGGTCTGGAAACAGCGATGTGTGATTTGGCAAGTTGCCATGCTGTATATTTTATTGTCTCATCTAACTGGCACTCCAATTCTTCTGTTCAAGCAGTCAGTTAACAATTCCTGTTCTGATTCTTGGAAATGTCCCTGCGTTGGGCCACTGAAGGACGTTTGGGTGGAGTTCGAGTTTATCATATGCTGCTTTTGTCTCTGCAACTTCGAACCTTTGCATCTGCAACACGAACTGTCTTCCTGCTCTGCAATTATTTGTTTTCGCTTCATAGTTAATTACCGTTAGTGTAAATTTGGCATTATAACTTCACATGATTCCTGTCTGAATGCAGGTTCCACTTGTGGCCCTCTATGCTACATGGTGGGGCATTGCGTGACTTACATTGCTCATGAAACAGAACTAACACTGCTACAGCTGTTCTGTTCTCTCTTTGTCTGCAGATGATGGTTTGGCAATGTAGGCCTTGGTTTGGCTCAGAGCTGTTGCAGCGTTTTATATGCGAACCCGAGACGTTCTCACAAGTTTAAGCACCAAATTTAAGGGAAAACCCTTTTCTTGCATTTGAGTAAATTCAGTAGCATTGGACAAATTTGTGTTACATCCTACAGTTTTCCCCTGCTAATCGTCAGTCCACCATCACCCTATCCAAGTCTGTCACTGTGTGAAATCTCTGGCCAGGCAGCATGTTACGGCATTGTTGGTCTTGAAGTTAAGAAGGTCAGCTGTGGCTGGCATTAGACTTCTTGCAGAGTGAAGAAGTGGTTTGTTTTATGTAGGTGGACAAAAGACAGTGTGACTGAGCACTTCATTGATTAGTGTGTGAAATTGCATTGCCCATTTTGAATAGACAGTTGACTGTGTAAGTCTGCATTAGGCAGGGGAATATCAGCTCTTGGTGACTGAGGGGTCTGTATGCTTGCAAATGGAAAGAATTCTTGCTTGTATGTGTGATGAGTAATTTGTGTTATAAAACTAGGTACATGATTGAACTGTGTCTGATGATGTAACGTTTTAAGGCTTAGTGGCTACAACATGCACCACCAGTCTAACATTAACCTATTCTACCTTCTCCCCACACAGCTGCATTTATGTGTTTTGTGTGGATCTGAGAACAAATCAATTATTTCACTGTACAGCATTAACTGGTTGGTTTTTATAACTGAGACGGAGTGTGTTTACTGTGCAGTACGTTCTACATTCTATGTTCTGCCCACACAGTGTGTTTATGTGTTTTGTGTGGATCTGAGAACAAATCGATTATGTCACTGTACAGCATTAACTGGTTGGTTTTTATAACTGAGACGGAGTGTGTTTACTGCGCGGTACGTTCTACATTCTATGTTCTGCCCACACAGTGTGTTTATGTGTTTTATGTGGATCTGAGAACAAATCGATTATTTCACTGTACAGCATTAACTAGTTGGTTTTCATAACCGGGACGGAGTGTGTTTACTGCGCGGTACGTTCTACATTCTACGTTCTGCCCACACAGTGTGTTTATGTGTTTTGTGTGAATCTGAGAACAAATCGATTATTTCACTGTACAGCATTGACTGGCTGGTTTTTTATAACTGTGCAGTACAGACTGAATGTTTATATACAGTTGACGTTAATCTTGGTCTTAACTTTTTAAACACCTTCCTTTGCATATGTGAATGCATAATCTTCTTTTGTTCATTACTGCTCATGTTTATTCATAAACCATGTGCAAAAATTTGAATACCCACCCTGAAAGGGTAAGGGGTTAGTTTGGATAACTGCACACTCAGTGACATGGTATCTTCAGCAACACTGCTGTGAGAACCTCAAATTTTGCATTTGTTTTACCTTTAAAACATTTTGCTATCATTTCAGTGACAGCATCCATTGCTGCAGCCTTGCCAACATAAAATTTTGCCCGTTTGGTGACCCATGTCTTCCTCTCCAATTTATTTTCTCGACAGACGTTGCTGTAATATCTCTGATTTGGTGTAGTTTATAAACTAACCTTCTAGGACTGTGCTTTTGGAACCAGTGACAAAACTCTGCATACTGTTGCTGAGAGATTTCACTTGTCATGTGGTGACACTGGCAAATATTTGTGTTGTGATTTTCATTGTGACAGTCCGGAGACTGTAGGCAGTTACCCAATGTACTGCTTCCATCTGCAGAATGTAGATATCTGCCTACTAGACTGGATGGTGGGATAACTGTGGACTGACTGTGCTGCATGTGCTGTACTGTTGCAGGGTAAGGCAAATATAGATGTGAAGCTAGACCCAGTGTGGAGGAACAATACTGATGTGGAGCAACAGAATGGCAGGGTCACTGTAAGGTCAGTTCAGGGTTCAAACTTTTCAGTTATTGGTGTACTGTGGGGGAGTGTAGAAGTAACAAACTGCATGGAGCAGAGTCCTTCTTGAAAAGCCAGCAGTTGCTCAGCTAGCCAAGAAATTACACACATTCTATTGAACCCAGTAGTTCATTACCATACTAACAAGAGCCAGTCACTTGTCCTTGTCCTGAACTGTATGAATCCAGTACCTGCCATCCAATCCTGTTTCTGTAAGGTCCATTGTAATACTATTTTCCACATGTGCCAACATCTCTTTAAGTGGTATCTTTCTTTAGGTTTCCTGATCAATACCTAGTATGTATTTCTGTTCTCTCTGATACATGCCACATGCTTTACTCATTTTTTCCTTCCTAATTTTTAACTGGAAAAATATTTCATGAGTGAAAATTATGAAGCTTCTCATTGTGTGATTTCCTGCCATCTTTTGTCACTTCCTCCTGGTTAGGCCCAAATATCTCTATCAGCACCTAACCCTTGAACACCCTCAGCCTATTTGTTTCTCTTGATTCCTTGATTTGGGGACACACTATAGGCAGTCATGAAGCATGTATTGTAGGTTCCTTGTTGTTACTTGTCAGACACATGTAAGTGTTTCATTGCAGTACTGGCAAGTAATTGCAGTGTCATAGTTGGAAATGGTTTCAATAAAACATTTGTGTGTGTGTCTCCTGTGTGTGACAGAACAAATATGGAACCTGTCACAGGTACCACAACAAGACTGTAACATGGTGCTAAAATACAGCAACACGAAGGTCAGTTCCGTGGATCTGTCACTTCTCAGCTTCTAGCTGTACGCAACACTGCAGTACTGCCACTCTCTTTTCTGGCCATACACAATGCTGTGCAGTGCTGACACTTTTTCTACAAGCTTTAGTAATTAACATTGTAAGTCTAATATTAATTACTGTGAATTTTAGTAAGTGTAATGTTTATGGTGAGGCGATACACTAAGTAAACTTAACGTGCTTGCCTGATGGTGTTGGTGATGATATGACTGTACTGAAATGTGTGGTGAAAATGTATAAAAATGCTGTGCTTGACTAAAGTGTATCATGATTTACCAATACATTTTGATGCTCATATGTTTATTTATTTTAAATGCTGTTCATGAACACGAAGTTAAGTTGCCACAAGCTTAGTTAAACACTGCTTTGAAGGTGGGGGGGGGGGGGGGGCATTAAAAAATACCCCAAAAATGGGGGAACTGTGTTTTGTGGGGTTTTTCCCACCACCCAC
>Ga0131853_10008655_pt1 | contig 18571 bp, 20 predicted proteins | sample TergutLab28metaG_FD_92764 | JGI IMG/M metagenome (GOLD analysis project Ga0131853, IMG submission 92764) | Labiotermes labralis P1 segment gut microbial communities from Petit-Saut dam, French Guiana - Lab288 P1 (version 2) (version 2) | ecosystem: Host-associated > Arthropoda: Insects >...
AGTTGCTACAATTTAACTGACGTTACAAATGGTACAGTTGAACTGACGTTACCGATGCTGAAATTTAACTAACGTTACAGTTGCTGCAGTTTAACTAACGTTACAAATGCTACAGTTTAACTACCATTGCAGATGCTACAATTTAGCTAACGTTACAAATGTTAGAGTGTAGCTAACGTTACAGATGCTACAATTTAACTAACGTTAGGGTAATTAATCCGCACATCCATGTGAATGTACAGTCCTGAACACTCGCCCATTCCGAAGACATCCAGACAACTTTTCAGCGCCAAATATTTTGCGGCTGATCATTGCCAGTTCAAATAATTTTTTTTGTGTGTGTGTGCTGAGATAGATTGTATTAGAATGCTAATTCACTCAGAATTGGGGAAATTCAGACACTAATTGGAAATGGTCAGATTATAACACAAATTGTGACCGATATGCATTCATTATATATTTTTAATTTTGTTTCTGTGCAATTTTTTTTAATTTCCAGTTTATTAGTACGTTGTGCATTAAACCAATTGGAACGTGCCAGACTGTAGTGTAATTATCAAATACCCACCTTTTGTAATTCATTAGGTTGTCATGTTCAGTTGTCTTACAGCATCAAGCTGCAGAGGGTTTTTTTTTAACGTTTCGTTCATTTTTGCAGTTTTGGTAATTGTAAATGTTTAGGCGCTTTCACATGGCGCAGATCGCCATTTAAGCTGGTTTTTTTCCCTTGTATGTCTGGGGGCGTGAAACAATTCGAAGAAAACTCGACGGATTTTGATCAAATTTCGTGCTGAGAGGTTTTTTTTTTGCAGATTTTTCTTTCGATTCTAATGCTTGTCGAGGCAAAATGTTTCGAACAGGATCTGTAGACGAGGAAACTCATGTTTTTTGCCCAATAATTTCTTGTGATTTTCGACATAATTTAATATATATATATATATAAAGGTAAAACAGTCCCATTACAGGCCTGGACAGGCCCAGAGGGTTCCAGGAAGTTAAGGCTCCTAGATTTCGTGACAACGGCACAGGATGATGGTAAGGTTGTCAGCCTTACGCACCGGCCGTCTTTACCCCCAGGAAATTCTCCTGGTACTCATTTCTGTTAGAGGCTGAGTCGACCCCAGGGCCCTAGTGCGATCGGAAGGATTTTATGTCAATGAAAAATCCACTGACACCAGCTGGGATCGAACCAGCGACCTTCTGATTTGTAGCACAGCACCTTAACCACTGTGCTACCGCGGTCCCCGCGTATATATATATATATATAAAGTTAAAGCAGTCCCATTACAGGCCTGGACAGGCCCAGAGGGTTCCGGGAAATTAAGGCTCCCAGATTTCGTGACACCGGCACAGGATGGTGGTAACGTTGTCAGCCTTACGCACCGGCGGCTTTTACCCCCAGGAAATACTCCTGGTACTCATTTCTGTTAGAGGCTTAGTCGACCCCAGGGCCATAGTGCGATCGGAAGGATTTTATGTCAATGACACCAGCTGGGATCGAACCAGCAACCTTCCGTTTTGTAGCGCAGCACCTTAACCACTGTGCCACCGCGGTCCCCCCAGTATGTTACAGTAAGTAGTCCAAAATTGTTAGGACAAAATCAACGTTCCTTAAGAGCGCCCAGGTTTCATCTTCTTAATTTGTGTGACTGATTTTTTAACATCGTGCCGTGTGTTTGCAGCTAATGGTGTACAGAGCGTTTAGTTCCGGTCGATATCAATTGAATGTCATCACTTTATGTCGACTTGAACTGAAATTTATTACTTTTTAAAACAGACACACATACAGACAGAGAATTGCGCTTATCTTACTTATTACGTAGCGAATAGTGGTAATTTCTTACGGACGTTTCGGGACAACCTATAGTTCTCATCTTAAGGTGTCAAGGTTCTTGAAACGTCGGTAAGAAGTTGCCACCATTCGCTATGCAATAACCCAGAAGAGCGCAGTTATCATACACTTCGCGGAGGAAGCTTGAGATAACGCGCAAACAGATGTTGTGTAACGTAATGTATACGATTTGACGTTTTGCTAACCGTGCTGCATCTCAGTATATTTATCTCAGTATTTAACCAACTTGATGCACAAAATTTGTTTCAGAATAAGTTTTATTTCATGCCTCTACATGTTTCGAGAACATGTGCTCATCATCAGGAGGTCAAAATTGCATTACACAGCCTCTGGTATCATCACACTATAGGTGTGATGATACCAGAGGCTGTGTAATGCAATTTTGACCTCCATACGTGTGATGATACCAGAGGCTGTGTAATGCAATTTTGACCTCCATAGGTGTGATGGTACCAGAGGCTGTGTAATGAAATTTTGACCTCCATAGGTGTGATGATAACAGAGGCTGTGTAATGCAATTTTGACCTCCATAGGTGTGATGATAACAGAGGCTGTGTAATGCAATTTTGACCTCCATAGGTGTGATGATACCAGAGGCTGTGTAATGCAATTTTGACCTCCATACGTGTGATAATACCAGAGGCTGTGTAATGAAATTTTGACCTCTATAGGTGTGATGGTACCAGAGGCTGTGTAATGCAATTTTGACCTCCATAGGTGTGATGATACCAGAGGCTGTGTAATGAAATTTTTACCTCCATAGGTGTGATGATACCAGAGGCTGTGTAACGCAATTTTGACCTCCATAGGTGTGATGATACCAGAGGCTGTGTAATGCAATTTTGACCTCCTGATGATTAGCACATGTGCTCGAAACATGTAGAGGCATGAAATAAAACTTATTGTGAAACAAATTTTGTGCATCAAGTTGGTTAAATACGGAGATAAATATACTGTACACGGTAGACGTTGCCCATGCGTGTGGATTTTGTTTGTAATATCATTGTATGGTACATATTTAAACAACCGGATCTAGAAAGGAAATATATTTACACAAATTAATAGTTATGTGGCAGTAAGTGTTTATATATATTTATGAGATACCTGAAGGAGAAGTCTCTTCGTTTGATGAAGCATCATTGCAAGAAACCTTACGGACGCGTGGAAGTACAGCTGCACTCATTCTTCACCCCGGCGCTGTTACCCTAAATGTTCAACTTCACAGTTCAATCACTTTGCGCCCACTCAAAAATCCTGTAGTGCCCCTTAATAGGAGACTGGAAGGGTCTGAAAGCCAGTCTTAGAAGCGTTGCCTAAAGAAACTCTGTTAGAGCCAGGAATCTGATGCTAACGGTCTAGCCCTAGTGTATTCACTACGGTGACAGAGCTATCTGGCTCCCAGTGAGAAGTATTTAGCTGTAATATATGTATATCAGCGACGTTACGAAATGCGGAATTCCAAACAAGTTTTTCCCCAAAATGTTGTGTGTCTGTACTGCATAGCGTATGGCGGTGTGAGTGTACAGCTTTGTAGTGATGTAAATTGGCATGGGACGGCCTGCCAATAGCGCTGCGATATTCTGGGGTGTGACATTGCGTTGTTCTTTAAATTGTACCGATTTCTGGAGGAATCCGCTGCCTCTGTCTGTCACCTAACGGACGGTGCCAAGAGGTTCTGGAGGAATCCGCTGCCTCTGTCTGTCACCTAACGGACGGTGCCAACAGGTTCTGGAGGAATCCTCTGCCTCTGTCTGTCACCTAACGGACGGTGCCAAGAGGTTCTGGAGGAATCCTCTGCCTCTGTCTGTCACCTAACGGACGGTGCCAAGAGGTTCTGGAGGAATCCTCTGCCTCTGTCTGTCACCTAACGGACGGTGCCAAGTGGGTTTGGAGGAATCCGCTGCCTCTGTGTGTCACCCATTGGACGGCTCCAAGAGGCTATGGAGGAATCCGTTGCCTCTGTCTGTCACACAGTGGACGGTGCAAATGGTTCTGGAGGAATCCTCTGCCTATGTCTGTCACCTAATGGACGGTGCCAAGAAGTTCTGGACGAATCCGCTGCCTCTGTCTGTCGCCCAATGGACGGTGCCAAGAGGGTTTGGAGGAATCCGTTGCCTCTGTCTGTCACACATTGGACGGTGCCAAGAGGCTCTGGAGGAATCCGCTGCGTCTGTTTGTCACCCAGTGGACGGTGCCAACAGGTTCTGGAGGAATCCGCTGCCTCTGTTTGTCACCCAGTGGACGGGGCCAAGAGGTTCTGGAGGAATCCTCTGCCTCTGTCTGTCATCCAGTGAGAGGTGCCAATAGGTTCTGGAGGAATCCTATGCCTCTGTCTGTCATCCAGTGGACGGTGCCAAGAGGTTCTGGAGGGATCCTCTGCCTCTGTCTGTCATCCAGTGGACGGTGCCAAGAGGTTCTGGAGGAATCCTCTGCCTCTGTCTGTCGCCCAGTGGACGGTGTCAAGAGGTTCTGGAGGAATCCTCTGCCTCTGTCTGTCATCCAGTGGACGGTGCCAAGAGGTTCTGAAGGAATCCTCTGCCTCTGTCTGTCGCCCAGTGGACGATGCCAACATGTTCTGGAGGAATCCTCTGTCTCTGTCTGTCGACCAGTGGACGGTGCCAACAGGTTCTGGAGGAAACCGCTGCCTCTGTTTGCCACCCAGTGGACGGTGCCAAGAGGTTCTGGAGGAATTCTCTGCCTCTGTCTGTCATCCAGTGGACGGTGCCAAGAATTTCTGGAGGAGTACTCTGCCCCTGTCTGTCGCCCAGTGGACGGTACCAAGAGGTTCTGGAGGAATCTTCTACCTCTGTCTGTCGCCCAGTGGACGGTGCCAACAGGTTCTGAAGTAATCCGCTGCCTCTGTTTGTCACCCAGTGGACGGTGCCAAGAAGTTCTGGAGGAATCCTCTGCCTCTGTCTGTCATCCAGTGGACGGTGCCAAGAGGTTCTGAAGGAATCCTCTGCCTCTGTCTGTCGCCCAGTGGACGATGCCAACATGTTCTGGATGAATCCTCTGTCTCTGTCTGTCGACCAGTGGACGGTGCCAAGAGGTTCTGGAGGAATCCGCTGCCTCTGTTTGTCACCCAGTGGACGGTGCCAAGAGGTTCTGGAGGAATCCTCTGCCTCTGTCTGTCATCCAGTGGACGGTGCCAAGAATTTCTGGAGGAGTCCTCTGCCTCTGTCTGTCGCCCAGTGGACGGTACCAAGAGGTTCTGGAGGAATCGTCTACCTCTGTCTGTCTTCCAGTGGACGGTGCCAACAGGTTCTGAAGTAATCCGCTGCCTCTGTTTGTCACCCAGTGGACGGTGCCAAGAAGTTCTGGAGGAATCCTCTGCCACTGTCTGTCATCCAGTGGACGGTGCCAACAGGTTCATCCTAAATGTCGGGACCTCTCTCCCAAAGTACACGACGTCCTTTTCGAGAAGACCTTAATCTTGGCAGTAAGTGGCATGAGAACCTGAACTCTCGCCCCTTGCTGTGGCTGCAAATTCAGATTATCGAATATCGATTTATCACAAACACACACACACACACACACACATACTTCAAATTATTAATCTCAGCATTGTGCGTTAACATGAACACATCCCTGAACGGCGGAATGAATACATTGCCAGTTCCAGTTTGTACAGTTTTTGGTACCAGAACGCACTGCACTGCCATGACTTCCTATTATGCTGAGCCGTGTCCAGCTTCATCGTAATATAGAGTTTGATTAGCTAATGCACAGCAAATAAGCCGAATGCTGGGCCCCGCTCTTCAAATTTATGTCCGACCCACTACCCCCTCCACCGTTTTCCACTAACTCTCACCCACTAGAGTAATACTAAATGTATAGCATGGTTTTATAAACTGACTCCCTTTAATGTAGGCTGCTACATATATTACGGTTAATAAAGCCTGAATAGCCTTAATAGTATGTAACAACACGCGGTAATGTGCTTTTATACTGACAGTAATGTTGCCTCAATCGAGGTAAATTAACAGCCAGCTAGCCTTGGTTAGTCCCTCTTAAACCCCCCTCCCTTTCCGCACCCATATTATTCCCACCCCCTCCACCCCACCCCATTTACGTAACTCAGTATATAACTGACGAAACATCCATTCTAATGATAGGAGTCCAAGGTCTAACGTATTAAGAGATTGCATTATGGCATCCGTATTGGATTTACACTCCGTACGCACAAAACACTTTAATAATGCATTAGAGTGGATTGTAGCATGTCACATCGGTAAGTGTCCGTATAGAGGGACACAGACTGTACTTAGGGACTGTTGGCCGAGATTGGCTGCGGGTTGGCAGACCGAGGTTTGATTCCCGGTGGAAGCAGAGGTTTCTGTCCTCACCGTGACGTCCTGCAGTTCTGGGGTCCACCCAGCCTTATGGTGAACAAGTACTGAAGGCTGTGTCATGGTGTGTAAGGCAAGCAGGGCATAGGAATGTGCCTTTTATGTGGGGAAACAAAATATTTGTGTGGTGGGTGGCTGAATATGAATGTGGCTTGGTCTTCTACAGAAGTGCTTGTATTGGACGGTGCCAGTATCACAGAGTTAGGATAATCTTGAAAAGACTGAAATTTGATATGTAATTGGCAATGATGTCAGCAGGACGCTGCCATTAGTGGGTATGGTGTATGCAGGCAGGAAGCTAGGAAAACTGAGCATTAGCGCTAATGTGGTAGTTGTGGTGGTGATGGTATTAGTAGTAGTAGTAGTAGTAGCAGTAGTGGTAGTAGTAGTAGCAGTAGTGGTAGTAGTAGTAGCAGTAGTAGTACTAGCAGCAGCGGTGGTAGTAGTAGTAGTAGCAGTAGTAGTACTAGTAGTAGCAGTAGTAGTAGTAGTAGTAGAAGTACTATCAGCAGCAGCGGTAGCAGTAGAAGTAGTACTAGTACTAGTAATAGCAGCAGTAGTAGCAATAGTAGTAGTAGTAGTAGTAGTAGTAGTAGTAGTAGCCACAGTAGTAGTAGAAGTAGTAGTAGTAGTAGCAATAGTAATATCAGTAGTAGTAGTAGCAGTATCAGTAGTAGTAGCAGCAGTATCAGCAGCAGCAGTAGCAGTACAGTAGGATAGGTCAAGGCAAGTAGATGTGCATGTGGCAATCTGTTGCGCGGGCCGGCCGTATGTAATGTAACATCACAAGCCCAGTAAGCCCAGGCAGCCAATATACATGTTAACGTTACATTGAGGGGCGTTTACTTAACCACTGTTGCTGTGCAAGAGTTACAAATATTACATATTCGAAGAATGTGTCTGTAGCTTTAGTTAAGCGGCATGCGAAGCGCGTGCACCCTGTTGTATTGCCATCTGTGGCCTGTCCGGCTGCACCATATTTTTCCACATTGTCCCATAAACGGCACTATTTGCCGGGTGCAATACTGCACGTGACCCGTGTGTTTTGATTGTATTCACAACTTTCCACATTCTAAGAAGAATGGAGCGAGATATTACCATAAATGTGCTTAGGTCTTCGTGTGATGTATCCGTTATAATTGTCAGATTTCTATCCGATCTGAGTTTCCTCTAAAGATTACCGAAAAACGTTAAAAGATCATATTTCATGAAAATTCGTCCAGTGGGAGGGCCGAGTTGTTCCATGGGAACAAACGGACGGACGGACGGACGGACAGGTTGGCACGACGGAGTTTTGCGAAGGCTCCTTAAAACGACGTTGGCTTACCTCTGTCTAATAACAAATAAAGAATAGTGTTTGGTTCCGAATGTCCATTCCACGGAATTTAGACATGTAATCTCTTCTGTTAAGATTTTCCAGCCAAAATTTTGTACGCACTCTCAGATCCGCAGTGTATGCTAGTTATCCCTACACAAATCATCGTCGTGGCTTTTATCTCCCTAGTAGCATTTCGCTAAGAGCCCATATTACGAAGCTCCTTGGCATGTCGTTCTCTCTTTTATTGTCATGTCCTTTCATTTGGATCCAAAAGGCGTTTAATTAGGCAAGTTTTAACGTCATGTTGACTGCCTCGGTGAAATTTCGTTTTACGGTGTCCCTGAGTTTCTTCAATCGAATTTTGGAATACTCTTAATTAGGCTACTACCGTTTCCTAGCACATCCTTCCCTGTTGCTCATTCGACGCCATACGCTGTCAGTTGGAAGGAAACGGGCTTACACTGAGGATGTTAGTGAACAGCCTGAAGGAAAAAGATATCTTGGAATACCTGGGATTATATGTGAGGATAATACTGACATTTTAAACTAATAGCAGAATGTGTACTAGTGTATTGTATCTCAGAATAGGAGCAATTGCACATTCGTGTGAACATGGTGATGAACTATCAGCGTACTTTAATGTGGTGAATCCACTGATAATTGGAGCAGCTGTTGGCTTCCAGGTGGAAATGTGCTGCCTGGAGTTAGTTACTGACAGACCGTGCTGTGTGGAGTTAGTTATTGACAGACTGTGCTCTTTGGAGTTAGTTACTGACAGATTGTGCTGTTGGAGTTAGTTACTGACAGACTGTGCTGTGTGGAGTTAGTTACTGACAGACTGTGCTGTGTGGAGTTAGTTACTGACAGACTGTGCTTTGTGGAGTTAGTTACTGAGAGACTGTGCTGTGTGGAGTTAGTTACTGACAGACTGTGCTATGTGGAGTTAGTTAGTTCCTATAACCAGTGGAATTAGGTACTGACAGACTGTGCTCTGTGGAGTTAGTTACTGACAGACTGTGCTGTGTGGAGTTAGTTACTGACAGACTGTGCTGTGTGGAGTTAGTTACTGACTGACTGTGCTCTGTGGAGTTAGTTAGTTCCTATAACCAATGGAGTTAGTTACTGACAGACTGTGCTGTGTGGAGTTAGTTCCTATAACCAGTGGAGTTATTTACTGACAGAATTGTTGAAATGAGCATTTTTACAGCTACTTCATAACGCTACAGTTTTAAGAAGCCTTGTGATAAAGTTGCTTTATTTCGCATCGTGAGATTGTGGACATGTAGACGATGGACGTATAAAATGTACCTTCCTGAGAATTTGGATTCGGTTGGCTTAATTCGGTGACACGCAGTGTCCTGACAGTGCGTTAACTGAGCACATTCTGTTTTACGCACTGGAGTTAAGCCAGTCAGTTTGTAACATATCAAACCGTTTGAGTTGTGCGTTGAACATGGAAGCTGTCATTTCGAATAGTGTTTGCAGACTCGGTAAGAAATAAATTTAAGCATATTTTGGTGTGTGTTCCACTAACTGGTTCACTGACATTTTAAGCCGCTGGTTACATCTCTTGGTACATAGAGACCCCGTTCTCAGCAGTCAGCGTGACCAAGTTTATTGCAAGACCATGTCAGAATTTAGCTCGCATTTGACAGAACCAGGGAGATGCAGTCCTTGTAAGGCCCTCCAACGCGACGCTTGTGGGGTACAGGCGCTGATGCAAGAGGAAAATCGCCTTTGAGAACGAAGAAGACGGTTGTACGACCAGTGGCCGTGCGCGGGAGGGACTTCTCAGCACAGATTCAAGTCTTCCGCGATGTTACACGTGTAGACTGTTGAAGGATCATAGTGCATTTATCTTCGGGGTCGAGCAGTCTTGTTGGATTGCGTGTACCTGGTCGTCGCTGACTGCTTCACCCTGAAGAAGAAGAAGAAGAAGAAGAAGAAGAAGAAGAAGAAGAAGGAGGAGGAGAAGGAGAAGAAGAAGTAGAAGGAGGAGGAGGAGGAGAAGGAGAGGAAGAAGTAGAAGGAGGAGAATAAGAAGAAGTAGAAGGAGTAGAAGACGGAGAAGAAAAAGAATAAGAAGAAGGAGAAAGAGGAGAAGAAGAAGGAGAAGAAGAAGAAGAAGAAGAAGAAGGAGAAGAAGAAGAAGAAGAAGAAGGAGAAGAAGAAGAAGAAGGAGGAGGAGAAGGAGAAGAAGAAGTAGAAGGAGGAGAATAAGAAGAAGTAGAAGGAGTAGAAGACGGAGAAGAAAAAGAATAAGAAGAAGGAGAAGGAGGAGAAGAAGAAGGAGAAGAAGAAGGAGAAGAAGAAGAAGAAGAAGAAGGAGAAGAAGAAGAAGACATTACTTTCCTTCGATATGCCGGTACCTGTTGACCAGTCGGTACAAAGTTACATGCCAGCAGACTTCAATCTGCAGTTACACTGCTGTGAGACCGTTGAACATAGCAGACACAACATGACTGAGTTGCAGTGAGGGCTTTTGAAAATATGGACTGCAAACAGTCTGCATAGTTGATTGGACGGTTTACATTTGCATATTAACACACGGGAACTGCTTTACACGCTGTATGGAAGCTGGCATGGAACAGTTGTTCATAGCTTTGAAAAGAATAAGGACTGGTACTTAACTTCGCAACCTTAGCGGACCCCCACGTGCTGATATATATTACTTTATAGGCTTTGTTAATTGAGACAATACGCGTACAGTGAAAGAAATTCTGTCACAAAGGCAGTGACCATTGTAAATGACTTCACGTTTTGTTCATGACAGTAAAAAACAACAATAATAATTCCGTAGCAAGATTTGCTGCGCAGGTATGTGAATTCGCCGATCCATTGAGAAGACCACCATCACCACCCAGGGTCCGTGTCGCATAGGTTTGGAACCGCTGGTCTGTCGGTAAACACACAGAAACGGACTAAACCACGTGCACACGTTTCGGCATCAAATACACCAGAAAGATTATGAAATACGACATTATGAACGGTAAAGACGGGTGACGCTTGCTGTCGAATTGACGGAGCCTTGCTCTGACATTGACATGTGGGGAGTACATTCATAACGCTAGTGCATCCTAGTTTTTGGCTTAGCATGGCGGTAAGTCGTTAGCTGTAGTATTAACCCTTTTTTCCCGAGGAAATAGTCTCCAGTGCATTTTGGGCAGTGACCGGTTGCAGTTCCAAACCGGGCTGGCAATGGTAACGCAAAGCAAATGGAACTTGCATTCGTTGGTAGTGCAGCCAGTGATCTAGGCACTATACTGTCGATGTATCCGGCTGACGAAGTTAATAACATTAAAAGACGTAATTTGTAATGTATAGGACCATTAAATATTCAACAGTGGGACTATTTGAAACGTGGGACCGGAAGCAGATCTGGTCTGAGGCTTCAGTGAATGGGTGTACAGTCCTGTCAGAGAACTTGGCAATAATTACTTTCAAAGCCCATGATTTAATGTAAGTGACGAGGGCGAAAGCTTTGAGTGCAGAAGAAATACGAGTTTAATTGTTCCTCTTTTCTAAAACACATTTGGACCGCTTTAATTACTGACAATTAATTATCGTATAATGCTACCAAATTTTTGCAATAAAGTTTTACAATTGGGGGGGGGTGGGGGTCGTTTCTTATGTTTTCTGTAAATTACTTAACAGTACTTGTATTTGTTGGCTTTGTTTCAGTTCACATTCTTTCGTCTTCCCGTTGTCTATTGAAAGACGCGAACATTTTAAGATGCAGAACTGTAATTTTGCTGGTTGTTTCATATGGGTGTGAAACTTGGTTCCGTACATTAAGAGATGGGCGTTAAAATGAGTGTGCTAAGGGAACTGTTTAGACCGCAGTAACAGGAAGATGGAGACAGTTGTATAGCGAAGTGGTTCATGGTTCTTACAGATCATTAAATGTTGTTAGGGTGATCAGATGGAGGCTAATTAGACGGTTGGGGATGTGGCAGACATGGGAGAGAAGCGCGTTATGGTTGTGGGAAAAAAAAATCTGAATGAAAGAAACCATTTGTAAAACCTAGTTGTAGATGGAAGATGATATTAAATTGGGCCCTAAATGGATAGAGTGGGACGGTGTAGATTGGATTTATGTCTCTCATGATAAGGACCAGTCGCGCCGTGTTGTGAACATGGTAGCGAAACGCCGGATTACTGCAATAGAAGGTATAATGGAAGGTAAAGACGACTATTTAAAGTTTATTGAAAACGTGGGAATTTCTCGAATCGCATAACAACTGTTAAATTCTCACTATTTAGATAATTGCTCTTGTGTTTCAGAGTTCTTTTACTTTTTTGTGTGTCGGACCGTGCATCATTGTGATAACTGAAGATTAAAAATCAACTAGATGCTACTTATTATTTTATTGTAGTTATTATAGGCTCAACATGTTTCGTGCACTATTATGCCCATCATCCGGGCTGCAGGTTTTAGCCTGCAGCCCGGACTCTACTCCAACCTACCCTCACCTAACCTCCAACATACAGCAAACCAAGAAGGAAACGACCAATGTGGTGTTCAAAATTATAGTCTTGAGCTCCTGATGATGGGCATAGTAGTGCCCGAAACATGTTGAGCCTATAAGAAGTACAATAAAATAATAAGTGGCATCTAGTTGGTTTTTGTTCTTCAGTTATTTTACTTGTCTTATTCGCTTTCTGTTTCGGGCAGAGGGCAGTTTTTATCCCTAAACTTCTGGTTGTGTTGAAAACAAAATTTCCTGCTCGTTCCAGGAATCAAACCCCGGCTATCAAAGCTGCGTGACCCAAGTTTACTGAGCTAGTGTGACTGCCGTATGGTTAAGTGCGGCTACACAATGTGAAGTGTACAGATGGTCGACCAGTCGACCGTTCCTTCCTCGATCTTCTTATTACACTGCCGCTTTGCGCGCCATGCCATTAGGAATTGAAAGCGCAGCGGTTCATATAATGTGACTTTACATTAAAAGGATTCTGCAGTTAACACACATAGAATACGTACAGTTTACTTATGATTATCAGAATAAACGTGAGATTAATCTCCGTACGCTGTTTTAATCTTTAGGCACCATTCATCCTCTATATAGGACAGGCGTTCCGCTGCTCTCCAGAGAACGCTTTTTATATATGTATTCAACAAATATATTTCATTATATTTTTTTTGAGACTTGCTGTAAAATCTCAATTTATTCCTCTACAAAATGTCGTGTATTTCATAACGTTACCTTTTTTTTTTTTTGGTTTGAAATATGTTCACATTTTACATACAGGGTGTTCTAAAATTTAAATGTCCAGCTTCGGGGCCAAAGGGTTAATCAACATTCTAACGGAGACGCAGTTTTTATTGTGAGTTGGAGCGGAGTCTGTAAGTTTGCGTCAACAGCGCACTTTGACAGTTTTCACATAAAAAAATTTCTCAAAAGTATTAGTGTCAAAATTTGAGTTACAATAAAATAAATTTCTGCTCGACATCTTTCCGTTTGTTGTGTCAGTTAAAGCAGTCTACTTCCCATCAGACCCACCACCCTCCCCCTTCACGTCCCCTGAACCTGCATTACCGCAGTCTACTGCCGAAGCTAAGAGTGAGTGGAGAGATACCTCCGTTCATCCATGTGCCTTCGCACCATGCACTGGGATACTTTAGTTTTATCCTTACCAGAATGACGAGCGGGTACTGCCTGGAACCTTCAGAACCGTAATATTGTCTGTCAGAATTCCTATAATAAGTGTAGCGTATTTATTACTCCATGACTTATCATGCACTCTTTGTATATCCCTATCTTTTTGAAGGTTTTGATGATTAAGTCGTTGTTTCTCTCCAACGCGTGTTTCTCGCGGCACCTGAAATAATACAAACTTGGTGCGCGCCCTCTGCCTGATGAATGCTGTCGGTCGCATTGAGATTGTCTGGAGAGAAATCCAGCCCGTTGGCGGTGTGTCGGTGTGTGTCTGTGGGCTGCAAGTCCAGTCGCATGTCCACATGTCTTGTGAGGGCTTAGGCTGGTCGCAGGCCGCAGGCCCCTGTCGCTTTAAATGCGATTTAGAATCACGAATTAAGGGGGAGGGGTGCCGTTGGGCACCTTTGAACACAGCAATTGTACCAGTTGGAAAAAGTGAAGTGCATGATTGGAAGTTATGTCCATTGCTATTGCTCGTACATGTCAAATATTCTGCAAAGTAGAATCTTCCAAAATCTGTAAGAACATAAGACGCGCGCGCGCGCACGCGCAGTTGTGCCACAGGCAGGCCGACAGCACAGCGGACTGTTCGTTCTCCTGTGCTAGCTCGGTCAGATAACAAGCATTACAGCTATAAAACAGGGGGGTATAAAATATGCTAATGAACCTTCTGTATCTCTCGTTTTCTTGTCCCTCTCTTTTCACTAGTTTACTCTCTTCTCTCTTCCCTTTCAGTTCTCTCTCCCATGATAATTAGTACACAGGCTCACTCCCCATGCAGCTACTGCTGATGTCTAGTGGCTAGCAGCGTAATTAGGTGATTAAAATTAGACCTCGCATCAGAAACTCAATTAGCAATTAAACGTGGCATTTTCTAATTACGATCGGGTCTGGACTAATTACATATAAGCCTATAGTAGACTAGAATTGCGGAGTTGGGTAGGAGGTAAGAGAGAGAGAGAGTGGGACAACAAGAGAATAAATGAGTAAGAGAGAGATGGTTAAAAATTCTCAGTAACTAATGTTTGATGGTGATTACGCCACACACACACACACACACACACGCACGCACACACACATATGTGTGTGTGTATATAATATATATATATACATATTTATGTATGTATGTTCGCTGCCACTATATTCTCTTATTTTTTTTATGTTTTCTGTGCTTTACGTATCCAACTTAGCTAACTTTGGGGAGGAGAGAGCCGGCAGTCATGATGCTAAGTATTGATCACCGGCAGACTACAGGCTATGCCATTCTTTGTTTTTGGCATTACGGAGACTTTTGATTGTACTGAAATACTGCCGTCTTTCCACCAAGAAGTACATAAAATGTCAGTCACGTGACTGTTACCGGTGCATGAGGAATGGCTGCATAGGATTATCAACCATAATGCTCGTCTAAACAGATCCAGATGTGGATTCAACATTTCCCCTGTGAAGTGTCAAGCCAGACATGGTTCAAGAGATGTCAGAACGCCCCTACCGACCATCCCGGTGTATCTCTTCAGAACCCGCGCGATCAGCTGTGTGGACTTGGTCGACGACGAAGATAGAGGTGAAGGGAGAGAATAAAATGAAGGTGGCGAGGAAGAGGGACAAGGAAGAGGGTAGAGAAAATGTAAGAAAAATGTAATAAAGAAGGAGAAGGAAACGAAGAAGGTGGTGGGAAACATAAGTGTTGGGAGAACGAAGTAAAATAAAATATGAATTAGAACAAAAAAAGAAAGAAAGAAAGAAAGAAAACGAGGAGACAAAACTAATGAGTGAGGAGTTGCATGATGCTGGCACAGTGAATATTATGACAGTTGATACATCAGCCAGTAAATGCACGCAATGATATAAGAAGTGTTAAACGGCTGCGTGTTGCGGCAGAAGGGTGCCTTGCTCAGGGATCTTCAGAACAAAGGAAAATAAGCCTAACTCGTTAATCTGGGCATTAGAATGCCCGTACTGAAATGTTAACAATATTTAAATTGTGAGGCGTATAAACAGTTGATAAGCATAAAAATTACAGAATTGTGATATTAAAATTTTACATCGCGGTATTGCAAATTTTACATCACGGTGTTGCAAATTTTACATCACGGTATTGCACATTTTACATCACGGTATTGCAAATTTTACATCATGATATTGCAAATTTTACATCACGGTATTGCAAATTTTACATCATGGTATTGCAAATTTTACATCACGGCATTGCAAATTTTACATCATGGTATTGCAAATTTTACATCACGGTATTGCAAATTTTACATCATGGTATTGCAAATTTTACATCACGGTATTGCACATTTTACATCACGGTATTGCAAATTTTACATCACGGTATTGAAAATTTTACATCACGGTATTGCAAATTTTACATAACGGTATTGCAGATTTTACTTGCATCAATTTTTATATATTCTAGGTTTTTAACATTTTAAACATTTCAGTTTGTGCAGTGTAAAACTCATATTGATGTTTTATGTTTTCGTGACCGTGCAAGCCTGTATAATCTTGTAAATAAAACCAACTTCAGCCTGCATACTGATACCACACCACACCACCCCAGCCAAACCACACCGTAACACCAACACGCATCGTACCAGAGCAATACAACCCATGAAATAACTCAACAAATAGTTCGCAAGCTCCTGAGGTTGGATGTATTAACATCCGAAACATGTTGAGCATTAAATAATGAAATAATAAAGCAAGTGACATCAAGCTGGTCTCTCTTTATTCAACTATCAAGATGATGCACGGTACAATAAACATAAGAAAAAGCAACTTGGTTCACAATTTATTCTTAGTATATTTAACAATCTCTACATGTTTCGGGCGACTATGTGCCCATCATCAGGCGAAACAAGTGTGTTTATGGGACACTTGGTACTTGTTATTCTGTGTGGATGACTGTCTAGTATGCAGGAGAATATGCATATGGATGACTGTCCGGTATGCAGGGTGTACCCACACAGAATAACAAGTACCAAGTGTCACATAAACACAGCTGTTTCTCCTGGTGATGGGCACATATTTGCCCGAAACATGTAGAGATTGTTAAATATACTAAGAATAAATTGTGCACCAAGTTGGCTTTATTTTCAAGACCATATTAACGTGTTCGGCTTATGTTCCTTTGTTCCTAAAGTCCCTAGGGATGGCACCCCGGCGCCTAAACATGTACTGCATTTTAAGTGAATTAGTAAGTGGACTTGTAAATTGTAGTAAACGAGAAAATGGGAGAGAATAAGAAGTTGTGCTGACGGTGACCAACAGAAGGCCAGCACATGGCTGTCAGCTGCTTTCCTCATTTCACCGGTCGTCATATTGAGTGACGTTTGAGCGTTCTGCGGTGGCTCTATCCGCAGGATCGTAATACTTTGAAGCGTCGTGGGATAGCAACCTGCTGCTTAAATTTTCATCGGGAGTTTATCTGATGGCGAAGCCAGTAGGACCCTTCGAAACGTCGGTGTTTATCTACCAGACCGTAATGCGCCAGATTCCGGCAGTTAACAGTCTTTGAGCTGATTTAAGTTTAGAAGAATGAAGTAGGGCATCGAAGCGCAGCTAATTCATAACTCTTCCCGATCATGAATTTTTATCAAGATATATTTTCTGCTTTGCTTTCTCTCTTTGCCTTTTCTGCTGTTGTGGCCAAACTGGGCGCTGTCGAACTTCGTTACGCGTCTTAATCCGTCTGCAGTTTAGCGTCTTACACATTTTCATTTTTTGTTACCGTGCAATATTATCAATTTTACCTTAAAATACCAACTAATTGCGCACTATTTCAATACACTTCGTAAAACACACGCATGAATACGTATGTCTAATCCATTAAACTTTATATCACTCCTACATGTTTCAATCCTAAAGGATCATCATCAGGGAGTAAATGTTCCTATTTATGAAGTTATTGAATATTTCTTATTTTTGTTGATATTATTGGTGTGGTGGCGACATGCATGTGGATGTATAGGATGATCCACATGCATGCCGCATGTATAGGATGATCCACATGCATGTCGCCACCACACCAATAATATCAACAAAAATAAGAAACATTCAATAACTTCATAAATAGGAACACTTATTCCCTGATGATGATCCTTTAGGATTGAAACATGTAGGAGTGATATAAAGTTTAATGGATTAGACCTACTTATTCATGCGTGTGTTTTACAAAGTGTATTGAAATAGTGCGAAGTTAGTTGGTATTTTAAGGTAAAATCGTCTTACACATATTCATGGTCTCCATTTTATGAAGCTGTACGGTACACTGAATACCAAATCATACTCCTTTATTATGTGCAAGTCATTGAGGACCCAGGTTTTTTTTATCTGTCAACACAAGGCCGCCCGGTGGGGCGGCGCACAATGCGTCAGTACAGCGCACCGTATTATGGACAGAAAAATTGGAAGACAGAGAGAATTAAAAAAAGGAAAGTAAAGGAAAAGAAAGACCACTTGGCATATAAGTACATCAGAGGGTGTGCTTAGAGGCCTATTGTTGTAACTTGTATGAAGTGTGCTTGACCACGTCAGGATCCTACAAGGGGGTGAGAGTGGCAGAATAAAAATAATGACGTACGAGATGGGGTGGGATGCAAGAGACGTAAAACAATGGACGTAAGGAAGAATCGCCTCAGGTGGAAAATGATGAAGGGTGGTGTCGATGATTCTACATACTTTTAAACAAAGAAATGGGGGGATGAAGGGGAATGACTCGGACGAAGGCAAACTTGAAGGAATGAGAAAAGGAGCGGGATGGAACGATTGTGGCGGAGTGACTGAGGTTGCGCGGAACACGTCGGTTTCAGCGTCAGACGTTCACCCTTGAACAAGCCACGATGGTCCAGAGGGGGAGTAAAGGTATAGCTCTACTGTTCCTTTATCATCGTCGAGAGATGGGGGGGGGGGGCGGTTTCAGCGCAGTAGTCAGGTTTTTAGGCTCGTTCACATAATTAGCGTAGCGAAAAGTCGCTATTCGCTTCGTCTTGTACGTCTGTGCGTATGTATCATGGCGGCTTCCACTGGGCGGAGTTTCATGAGTGTCATATGCGGGACTTTAGGAAAATTTGTCGAGAATCTCCAAATTTGGTTTAAATATGTAAACAATGCCGGGCACTTTACACGAAGACCGACATTCTTTTATATTGTTGACAGCAGTACGAGATATTATGTAGCTCCACAACAGTGCAAAGGGAACACCATTGTTGCGTGTCATGGTTTTATATTGTTGACAGCAGTACGAGATATTATGCAGCTCCACAACAGTGCAAAGGGAACCCCATTGTTGCGTGTCATGGTTTTATATTGTTGACAGCAGTACGAGATATTGTGTAGCTCCACAACAGTGCAAAGGGAACCCCATTGTTGCGCGTCATGGTTTTAT
>Ga0131853_10008659_pt1 | contig 18562 bp, 6 predicted proteins | sample TergutLab28metaG_FD_92764 | JGI IMG/M metagenome (GOLD analysis project Ga0131853, IMG submission 92764) | Labiotermes labralis P1 segment gut microbial communities from Petit-Saut dam, French Guiana - Lab288 P1 (version 2) (version 2) | ecosystem: Host-associated > Arthropoda: Insects >...
TCCTGAAGATGGACGTATTAACGTCTGAAACATGTTGAGCAATATATAATAAAGCAAGTGTCATCTAGTTGGTCAACATTTATTCAAATATCAAGATGATGCACGGTCCAATACGCATAAGATCAAATATTTCCTTAAATACTGCTAACAAAATTGTATTTGTATTGGTTGTGCTTTTTGCAAAGTAAGCGACCTACATCATCATCTGAACACATAATAGCAGGCCTGAAATAAACACTGGAATTCATGAAATTATGCTCATGATTGTTTAGTTTCAAAACTCTGCCCAACGTCTAATATTTCACCCTAGTCATTTTATGTGTTTTACACAAAGCGGGATGATGGAAAAGGTACATAAAGCAAGTAATCTGAAGTATAATATAACATCGTCAAAAGCTTTTAGAACACAATAAAACGAAGGTACATTATACTTCGACTGTAATGACGGAGAAACCTGACGAAGTTCTACGTACAGACGGCTGCGATAATAACGATGTGCTATAAGATGAATGTGTGAATGATGCACTTCGTGATTTCCCTAGAGGTCTGAATACACACAATAATCAGCGCTCGAAACCGAGGTTTGCAAGCCATATACAAAATTAATTCTTAAAGTATCCGGTCAAAAACGTTAAGCTTCAAATGTTAAGGAAGATTACGCTTAACGTGAAATTATCCTGATGTGTGATATGCCAGGGTACGGTAAAATACCCCTCAGGTATTGCACCATACTAAGAATGAATTATAACAGCCGAGTGAAAATGAAAATTAGGATGATGGCAGAGGACTATTTTACACATATTCTTACTTTGTTATTAAAATAATGAAATTTAGAATTCTCAATTAGACGAGTATGTATTTACTGTCTTTCAGGAGGTACAAACGTTTCGGAAGAACCTGCGCCTTCGTCCGCTAAGCAGAAGACTCTTTATTCTTGATAACTTAATGATAATGAATAACGCTTGTAAAATATCAGGCTCGAAAACAACACGTAATCAACGCCTCTTACAACGCGATAAATTTTAAATAAAAATCTCAAAAGTTTAGACACTTTTCGTCTTCAGAACTGCTGCCGTCTTTATAACTCAGAATTAAATAAGAAGCCAGTGTTCTTGTACTGTACCACCACACTAGCTTCAGATATCTCGTCTGTCTTCAATATCTTTGCAAATTTACGGTCTTTTTCGAGACGTGAAGTTATAGCAGTAAGTAAGGCAAAATCGGAAAACTAAAAGACAAAGAATTTCAACTTCAATGTTACCCTCTGCTTTGTGTACTCATCTATACACTTCGTTACGCTTGAAAGTCAAAAGTTTTCACAGAAGATAAAGAAGTAACAAAGATGAAAAGAACGTGGACCCTCAATCCGGAAATATTCGTTGGAAAACAGCTTTCTATAGCGTGTCCTCGCACTGCCACAAGGCTGTTTCCCCTCAACCTCTGATCACACAACTGTCCCTTAAAATGTTTCTACTGTCCTAAGGAGGTCTCTTAGAAAGGAAAAATAAAAATTCCTACCTTGTTGCTGTTTCAGGAAAACTCAGCAAAGAATCTAGCTATTTGCATAAATACGAATATTAGAATGAGCTTACAGAAACGGCGTAGTGTTTTCTGTGCAGAAAAGTCAAGGAGAGTTTTAGAAGTTATTCAGCAGTATATATTCAGTGCTAAGGAGCCGTGACGTCAAAGGGTGTACTTACTGTCTATCTGTGGTCGATGTTATCGATAAATGCAGTTTTACTCCATTTCACCTACACGCATTCATATTGTAGCTTGGTTGAAGACTACAAACTTTTCAGATGATGCCGCTCCTTCATTATCTTGGTTGATAAATCCGTCATAATTGTGTATGGCTGAATGGTTTGAATAAAGTGAATAATCAGGAGATTTATAGTTTTTACAAATCAACGAATATTCATACGGTAATCAAATACAGTTTTAATGGGAATGACGCAGGCTAAAGTATACAGGAAGAGATCAGTAGTCCATATGAATTATAATACTCGGATATCCTGAAAAAAGAGGCCACTTAGAATGCAAAACTTTATGTCCATTATATGGTGATAACTTTAAAAAGGATCTCCAAGAACGTTCTCTACGCGGACTGGGCTCATATCACTGAAGACAGCGACCAGTATACACGTGATAATAACTTCTCCGGTTCCGTAAAAGAAGGTGGGATCTTTTACTGACGTGCTCTCTCAACGGCTCACTAAAGAAATGAAGTAAGCCAACGTTTCGACATTATTTCATATTTTTGTTTTGAGTGTTGGAACTCGGATGATCATTAACACTGGGCAGATTTAGTGACAGTAACGTTACAGATTGTGTTCGGAAGGTACTATATTGAATCTAGTCAAGATGCAGGCCACTTAGGTTTATTTCGTAGCTTTCCTCAGTTTCTTTAGGCACGACCGACGCAGTAAATTGCAGATGCTGGAAGACAACTGCCTACTTCCAAACTCCATGTACTGGAGAGTCAGAATTCTTTTCCAGCCTTATCTAAGGTTCTACAGCAATTAAAGTCATTCAGTTCTTTTACGTGAATCACTACCATGAACATAGCGACTCGGCTTTTGTGTGTTCCATTTAAATAAAACTAAGTATTTAATTAATCTTAGTAAGTTGCAAATGACGCCTCAGAAAAATTTTTGTGTACTACATTACAGAGCACAATCTAAGAAATTAGTATAGAATTAATCGCTTTTGGATATGTTTATCTTGCTTGTGAAAGATAGAGATATTGATAAAATCTAAGAAATTACACTGAAGCAGCGTTAACACATATACTATCTTGGAATAAAACATAGCTACACCAAGCTATATAGCAGTGTTGCGAAAACTTGCGTGCGGGCTTCGAGAGGAATATTTTGTGACTGAAAATCGAAATAAAAAGGAGCATCCCGGCTTGGGAACTGAAGCAAGGGGAATTTAATAACTCAAGACGGAAAACTGATGTTTTATTCATGAAATATCTGCATGCTTTTCATATAAGTAGAAATAATTTAATGTGATAAATTTAGATCCATATTTGTATGCTGTATAGTAGGCCATGTCAGAGCTGGTTTGGACCACACATTTTGCCGTGACGTCATACACGTTGACGACGTCATTTCTTTCCGTTAACTTTTAATTAGGAAACTGCAAAATCGATGTAGGTTTTGCAGAGCCGCCTGGCGGCGGTGCAGATGCCATTTACGACGAAACTAACGTCTCTTGACAGGACGTGGGGCGGCTGAAAGGATGGTAATGTGGAAGCTTCGAAGCCAAACCGCGCATGGGGTGAAAGAGAAACAAACAATATTTACTGAGACCAACACAGTAAACTAAATTCGATTTACGGATGCTTGCAAACCTGATGCGAGGGTATGAAAGCCTGCGAGAATAATATAATGCATAAAACTGACTGAAAAGACAAACAAACAAAAACAAACTGACTGGCTGAGTAACTGAATAACTAACTGATTGGCTGACTGATTAACTAACTAACTAACTAACTAACTAACTAAAACCGTAGAACAAATGTTCTCTTAAGAAAATAAGGATTACTCATTTAGTAAAGCCCTTCAATTTATGAAAATCGGAGTTCCATCGCCGTATTATCAACCGCCGGCCATTTGTCCCTGTCATACTCCAAATGACTCGAATCGACACCATATGATTAGTCCCAATATTATTTTTCCATCTTTGCCTTGGTCAGCGCGTGGTTTTGTTCCTTCATTACTTCGACCAAAACCCTCTGGGACTGTGTATTTCTCTTCTTTAAAATGATTTACGCGTTTCCCGTGCATCACATTCTGTGTGATTTGATTTGGCCCGTTTGTTTGCGGAGGAAAAATTCGACGTTCCTCATCAGGCACTTGAATACAGCTCCAACTCACTTCCTGCCTCTTAGGTCCATACACTCTCCTCAGCACGCTGGTATCTGTACCTCCCCTCAATACGAAATACCAAGTTCGGAAGTACATAAGAAGAGCAGCTAAAATTATATATTTTTACCGGGCTTACATTATTACATTTTTAGATGTCTGACAGGAGGAGACAGGGTTATGAATCCACAGCAGTAATTACACATCGTTTTTCTAAACAGCATCAACTGGTCAACTTTCTAATGGAAGAGCATCTGGTTTTCTCCGAGATAACTCTAAATTCCGAAATATAATTTTGTGTATGTATTACCCACAACAACACTGAAGTAATTTCAGGCTTCTGCCACGATGTAAATGAGATCTTCACTCTTCTGCAATATTACAGAACGTAGAGTGGTAGTTGCGGTGACACAGTGGTTAGGGTGCTGTGCTACAAGTCGGAAAGTCGCTGGTTCGATTCCAGATGGTTTCATTGGAATTTTTTATTGACACAATTCTTCCGATCGCACTATGGCCCTGGGATCGACTCAGCCTCTAACAGAAATGAGTACCAGGAGCACTTACTGAGGGTAAAGGTGGCCGGTGTGTAAGGCTGACAACCATACCACCATCCTGCGCCGTTGTCATGTAATCTGGAACCTTAACTTCTTGAAATAATCTGGATCGCTCTAGACCTGTAACGGGACCGCTTTTTTACTTTTTTTAGATTGGTAGTTGACGTTTCAGGATAATTTTTAAAGTTGGGACCGATAGGGTGTCCCGAAACGTCGGTAACTAACTACCAATGCACGGTACGTAACATCCCGGAACAGTGACGATCTCACATTAACCCTTGTATGGAGGGACTCAAAAATACCTCAATGAGAATAAAGAGTATTCAGAACGAAATGCAAATTCATTACTTACTAAATGCGAAGCAGGAATCCAAACTGCATCATCATGACGCCCGATTTATTCTTGAAAATGAGACCAACCTACGGTTTTTTTTAATGTTTTCTAAAAAACATTCTACGATCGAAATTAATATTACCAAACATATATTTTGAAAATTCTAAATAATCTCTATCATTTTAATGCTCTGTTTATTATATTGCACACATACTTTCATTTCTACCATCCCTGCTGTAGTCTATGTCATTTCCATTTTCCCTTATTTGGTTTGGCCATCGTACAAATTTTCCGTAAATTGCAAAAACTATAAATTTCCTGATTGTTCAACTGTCGCAAGCCGCTCATTACTACATTCTTACAAATATTCATCTACACCATTAAGGTGGCAGCAGTGTCTTCTGAAACTTCAGTCCACGTCCCCCATATTACACGGCGTCATATCCCACGAAACAGCATTCTTCCTAGAGCCAGAGGTGAGAACCTCAAATCTTACAATATCACAATCCGAAGTAAATGTCAGTATGGCGGATGAATATCAACACGCGTCTACACGTCGTAACTGGTGATATAAAACATCAGACGCAGTACGAACTCTAATTGTCACAAAGAAGAACACAGTAAAAGTCAAAGCCTAAACAAGGGTCTGCGAATTTGATGTTCAACTTTTCAATTAAAACTTTACAGTGTCGCCACTTAGACGCTGTCAACACAATGTTAACAGAATTTAGAAGTTTAGTAAAAATTGAGGCTTGCTCGTACTTACCATAGAAACTTTAATTCAGGGATATGGATACTTTCCAACGATACGCAAATTCCTACAGCTTATTAAACACGGCTTTACCCTTCTTATCACTTTTCTCTTCAGGCATTCGAATCGTAACGCGACAGAGGCCTAAATGATATATTTTCTTTCCGTCAATAATCACACCTTCAATCTAACCGCTTTTATGCACATCTGCCTCTCTGTTTATTCCTTTTTGTGGATGCAGAATCTCCCGTACACAACATAGCTATGTACACAAGAAACTAAAATAGTTACCAACATAAAGAAACATTAAGTACCCGAAGATTATTCGAGCGCTAACACCGGTACTCATATATGAGTGATGCTGTCCGTATTTGAAAGTTCTATAGGCCAAATTTTTGGGGGAAAATGTTTACGGAGGAACGTGCCTTCATTCTCTGTATTGAAGAAATGGGCCCCATTTAGCGCTGAAGTTATTAGGGTATGTATGTAGTTGCAAGGATTGTGGCTAATGACGACTAGGTAAAAGAGTTTGGGCCAATATAATCACTTACTTCGAACTGGATCCTCTCCCACCCATCCTGTAGATCTAGGTCTTATTTGTTTTCGAAATTTCTTGAAAACCCACAAAAATATACAGAGTAATAATTTAGAACATTCTAGTGAGTAATATTTATATCGTTTGTGCGAAAAGAATAAAGTAGACAGAGATTAGTAGGACATGCAGCATACAATTATTGGAAAAGACACACAAAACTTTGTGGAAACAATAATAAATAATGTGTAGCAACGAAGTAATGACTATGAAGATTACTGGCCTCTAAGATGTGACTCTATGTATGTTGGCAGGCCTACACAAGTACCAATATTTCAGAAGAACCTAATACTGCAGTCATCAAAGTAAAAGAGACCAGATGGAAGCATAAAACCCTGCAATCACGTTGGTACTTGTCTATGAAACCTCACTACGCACACGTCAAAATACTATAATCTTCATATTTATCATCATCGGAACCTCACAACTCAGAAGTGGCGTTAACAGTTATGATGACAAATAAATTGTGAGCATAATGATAATTATAGTGGCTCTGTCACAATGGTGGCGCACGCGCGAAAAAACAAATAAAGGAATCGGACACTGTAGTAAAGAAATGTTGGAATGACCACCTGTTCCTCACAATCCCACCACCTCCTCTACCTTTCTGTCGAATAGCCGTGCATGTGACTAAACCAATAGTGCCGTTTGGTTAGAACGCTCGGCGTTCCATAACTTTAATTATTTAGAAAGCTCATAACCATTTTATTAGATGCCCTAGGACTCCATTTCTTAATGAATGGATCACTGTTCCCTTTCACACAGCAAACAATCCACAGCACATTACACGTCCTACACAATCCCGTAAAACATGCTCGGTCTGCCGATATGTTTACGTCTGCTTGTAAAAAAAAAAACACGACAAGTAACACATCTGTGGGGACTGAAAAAGCTTTCCCCTGAAGAAATATCACCTTTACTGGATCTCTGCTTGCAAAATGGTGGCAGTTTTGTACCCAGAAGACCTGGGGTCTTTGTTATAATCATGAAACCACCAGTTATTCTAAACAGCTTTGCTCGCTTCCCGTTTATTGACAATAAATTTTTCATAGCGACAAAGCGCGAACTGGCAACACCGGAAACAATGTCTATCAAACAGTGAAATACTTCTATTCAACATGTGTATGAGATCAGCATATTAATAAAAAGGTTAAATGTTTTGTACATTATGAGAAAAGCCAAAAATTTTCTAGAATTTTATACTGCGTTAGCAATTCATCTATTCGAAAAACATGTGCCGGAGAGCAATAGCTCATGAATGTAACCCAATAACCCCGTTTCAATGTAATCTTCAAGGCTGAACCGTTTTCAGAGAATATCACATTATGTTTTATAGACATTGCTGACTTGTACAGATTTGTCGCTCAACCATAGAAGTAATTCGTCTAACAGAGACACGACGCTTGTAGCTTAGGCATTGCCTCGAGGGCTTAGAAGAAAGCTTCTTTTGGAGACAGAATGTTTCCATGTGCCAGACTGGTTTCTTAGTGGGCGATAATAAAGAATGCGAAAATATTTCTGAAAAGCTGGGTGTAATTTCCTTCTTCTGCGGGTTCGAATCCCACCGCGGGCATGGAAACCTATCTCTTGTGAGTGTTGTCTGCTCTCAAGTAGAGGTTCTGCAACTGGCCGATTCCTCGTCCAGAGGAATCCTATCGAGGCAGAAAGAGAAAGAGAGAGACAGAGAGAGAGAGAGAGTGTGTGTGTGTGTGTGTGTGTCATTGAATGTAATCAAATTCAAGGAGTAGAAAGTCAATATGCTTTAACATTAACGATTCACAAATCACCCTAATGTAAGATGTCAAATACCCTTAGATAATGAGAATTACCTTCAGTAAAACATAAATAAATAAATAAATATATTTAAAATCCGCGTATCTCAGCATGTATCATGATCACTTCCTCCAGCAACGAGGGACTGGCGAAATTTCGTAAGTACACGAAATGTTATCCGTCAGTTAGCTATGAATTCGCGTTTTCCTGTTGGTAATATAACTTGAAAAAACCAACTGGGTGAAGATAGGACTCTCTAGTAGGATTCAGGTGGAAAATTTCTTCATTATCTGAGTGGTTTTTCGCACCTCAGTGGGGCCTCTGCTACATTAAGCAAGCTCAGCAAATATGTCTACCAAAATGCTTATTGCTTTACAGTAGTGTGTTAAGTACGTTTTCACTAAAACGTAATAGTCGTAGTCTGAGGTAGTATTTGTCTACGTAAAAGTCGGGATTTTAGCTAGCTGACAATAACAGGGAGGGAAATAACGATTATATCATAACGCCGACGCTCAGAATAGAGGCAGAATTTTTCTCCAAAACCTTAAATTCCCTGCCCAATTTCATGGACTGCAAAGTATCCAAAACAACATTATCACTAACACATAACACAATTACGCAATACAAATATCCGTTGCAATTTGAAAGGAAAAATGTTAAAAAAACAACTGCGTCATGGAAACGTAACTTCAGAAGAGCATCGGTATTAAAACTTAAGTTTTTAGTAATGTAACTTTACCTAAACTTTAAAAAATACAGTTTACAATTTACTATACAAAAAAATATCTTCCCTCTAATACATTCTAACACATTCAGTCACATCACAGAGCATGCGCGCTGTCAGCAATCGGAACGTAATAGCTACACAGTTCAAGGGTGCGATGCTGAACGAATGGCATATTCTCATATCGATAACCATTCATTCAGACTATTTCTCTTTATGCGCCTTCGAAAAATTGCGAAAAGCGACTGTTAGCTTTGTAAAGACTAACCGTCTGTCCAACCGTATGGAACAACTCGGATCCCACAAAGGCATTTTCATGAAATTTGTTATTTGAACATTTTTAAAAAATCTGTCGAGAAAACAAGTTTCACGGCAACAACGGTTGCACAAACGAGCCTCAATATTACGTAATGCTCAAGTTCCTCTTTTGTTACAAAATGGCAGAAGGAACCAGGGAAGACCATTGAAGATATATTTGGATGTGTGAGACTGGAACGGGTCAACAAGTGGACCAAATGCATGATAGCTATATGATGATGATGATGATTATGATGATGTAAAATAGCATTGGTCGACAAGCTAATTAGTGATTATAAAATTATACGTTATTGAAAAAATTTGTATATATAAAATTCTTTCTTAAGAGCAAGGGGTAAACTGACATTTGTTATACCTTTGAATATATATATGTATATAATTGGAGTCTAGGCGTGGGTGAGGAGTGTAAATGCGTAGATTTTATGCATACGTGTCACGTCGAGTACTGGGGAGTTACATATGTTCAGGTGCTCTTCAAATATTGTATATCGTAAGTAAACATAAAACAAGTTTAGTGGATAATTATTACAATCGGGGTACAGAATAGGAATTTTTGTTTCTTAGATTTTTTAAAAATTTTTCTTTTCACTTATATTTTGTTTCTTTATTTATACATCTCTTTTGATGTTCCTAGTTTTCTAATAATAATTGTAAACTATTTAATAGAGATTAATAATAATAATAATAATAATAATAATTTAGCGATTCGGCGTGTTCATGTTTTACGTTCCAACACGCAACCTGAAACTGAAATCAAGTTCTAGACTGTTTTCAGATTAGGCTTACGCAGGGTGGTCGTGGTTGTTGGTGGCCTCAGTCTGTACTATTGAGGATTATCGCAACATACACAGTTTTGGGTTTCGCAGTGCACTTTTCATTGATCTGATTACCTAATCGCTATTGGATAAAAACACAGTTGAGTAAGATTGAACCAAATACACATTTGTTGTTGAATATTTTAAACACAACGGAATATATATTATTAAATTACAGCTGCTATAAATTATATCAAATCTGTGTTAGATGAAAGAATTCTGGGAGTGTAAAGTTTCTGACGTTCACTTGGGAGTTCATGTTTAAAAAATGAGAAGAGAAGCCGAATGTCTATATTATCCATAATGAATGTTCCATGGTTATGTTCAGCTCCTGCTGGAATAATACTCCACGATCAAATTAATTTCAGATTTTTAGGTCAAATTTGTGTTCTTCTGTAACGTGATGGTATGTAATTTGACAGCACTTTACCACCAACGTTTCTGAGACAATGCGTTACTTTAAAAAAATGATATCTTCTGTATACACTAAATTACACAGAGTTAGGTGCAAGAAATTTGTAATAATTATACTCATCACCGTGACATCTTCGTGCTTCTATGCCGACTGCTACTATCATTAGCATCACAGAACACTAAATAGAAATTGTATTGGTGCACAGCAACCAAATTAGAATCTATGATGAATTCAACTACTGTAAGCTCGTAAGTAATATAGATAGCCATGTTAACTTTGTTATGAACAACGTCTCACACTGAACCTAACTCTGGTCTGGCTTTGTTAGCTGTCGGATAATGTGAACTAATGACGCGAGGGACCATCTTACAGCTTCAACCCACGAATTTACGATCCACGAAGAGGTGAATGAATGACCTCATTTCCTCCTGGACTTTACAACGATCCAATCTTTGAAGGCTATATATGAGATCACATTAAGTGATAGAATGAAATTTAAAGTATTTTCTTTCAGAACAGAAGGACATATTACACGCACGATGGCTGCTGTAGAATGAGAGATGCGGCACATGCCGACACCAGGTCTGATATTCGAAACCATAACTACGTATTAGAATCTAGTTGCTAGGCGTTTAAAGCCATGTGTTAAAAGAAAAGTAAACTTTACCTTACTGCCCATGTACATGTTGTGACACAAGTAAGTTTATCTTTCAAGGACTGAAACTGCTTATGGGGGTGCTTTTAAGAGTATGTTTTGGTCATTAGGGTGGGTTTACGCTTAAGCGGAGGAAGATGTTTTATGTGGAAAGACGCAAGGTATTTAACCAGACTGATAGGCTGTGCATTTTGCTCTCCTACGGTATCTGATTGTTGTTTCCGTGTTTGGGGGACCCGATGTAAGAATTTAGTTATTAACGAGGCAGATTACAGCTCGCAATGAAGGAACTCATTTGCAGAGCCGCGTTCAGACAGTGTATGTGAGGTCAGTCCACAGAACTAGAGTTCTATAAAAGTTATTGTGTCTTTTTGTGTACATATCGAGTCGGACTGCTGAGAGGGGTTGAGATCCGTTAAGGGGCCAACTCGTGAATATTCCCAGAGGCTGGGGTTGCAGGGCCACCGAACACATCTACTTTGCCGTGCCCGAGAAACGAACAACGAACGGACACATGTGATTCTCTTACATCGACTAAGAATTTCGCTGAAATTTTATAAAATTAATGCAGTAAATTTTGTTACCCCAATGCAATGTTTTCTTCAGAAATACTTATTACGTAAAATCAGCAAAGGGTATAAAAGAATACATTATTTTCTTGTTTTATAAAGTGTATTAATGTACAGAGTAGGCTTTCGAAATAAAATAAGTTATTTTATGTTATTTCATTTCCTTAAACGGAGATTTTTTGTTTATTTGTTTATATGTTTAATAAGCATATTTTATACAAATATATTTGCGGAAGAGAAGACGCGCAAATCTGAATCTATTGTCCCTTCTTTCATTCAAAATTCGTTTAGTAACAAGACGTACCAACATTCAAACACCAATAACAAACTCAGACGTAGTCTCCGCATATTTATCTCGCCCCTGTTTGAATGAAATATGGGAACTACACATGATGACTGATGCTTCACAAATTTTCTGTAATTAATTTAACTAGTACTGCCTTTGATTATGCACCTTCTCATTCTCTAAGAAGGTCACTAAAAAGGACTTATTTTGTTCGTCATCTGAATTTGTTAGAATGAGTATGAGAGGAAGATACGGTGGGCCGAATACGTAACTAGAATTAGGAAAAAAGAAATGCGTAAGAGTTTCCCGCAACTTGAAAAACAGGGGCGCGTTTTTTAAATTGATAGGTGACACTAAAACAGATCTAACAGAAACAGAACTTAAATTTTGATACCGGACACAGCAGGTTCAGGATAGTCTCCAAATGCGGTATATTGTGAGGATGGTAAATGGCCTTCGATTTCAATACGAACAGGAATATTTTACTTTTGAAGACATTTCTTAAGCATGGAGTTAATTATTCAATCTATGACATTATGGGTGGTAGTTGTGTGGGGGATGCCAATACCTTCACATTCCGTGTTCATTTATTAGTTACCTTTTTTCTGTCACCTTTTTTGGCATAAACTAAAAGCTAAGCTTCTTCTATTCTTCCTGGGGCACAGATGGAAAGATGGCCTGTAGAACAAAGAATCTCCCAGTAACAATACGTCAGCCGCGACGTTTTCATAAGGAAAATAAACGAAGAAGGTAGAAATAAAATGGAAGAAAAAATAAATATCGCAAGAAGCGCCCCTCACATGCTCTGTGTGCATTTCCGTAACTGATCTTGCACTTCTAAGACATGTCGACTGAAGAAACCGCATATGCACCCCTGAAATACGACAGCAAGCTTTCAGAACTTTATTTTTTGAAAACTGAAAAATATATTACGACATTTTCTGTTTATAAGTTCCCAACACAGGGATCCGAATCTTAATATCTGTTGTTTCTTCATTAAATCCCTAGGGAAGATAAGATAATTTCCGCGCCCAGTCGTCCCGGTTCTGAGTTCCTCTTCTGATTCTAGTTCTGTCCACACGGCAGACTTCTAATAGGAAACGTAATTAAAGGGTCGAGCGTTTAGCGTCAGGAACACGATGCAAACCGTCCGATTCACTTATAGATCTGAAGTTAATTGCCTGCGGAGAGTCAATTGACTTCTCCGCGCGATGAAAATTATAGCGGAAGATAGGAAGCATTTTGCCGGAAGTTAGCCAGCAACCACTCCATTCGCACAGGATGGTGAAGGACACTACTTAATCAAAAGGTGTCTGCTATCTGAACACTACGAAATCCACACGAAGAGAGAGAGTGAAATCTGTAAGAGAGTGATGCGGGTTGAGGACTGTATTTTAGCATCAAGATTAAATTCGAGGTAACATCTTACGTATGTTTCCTGTTTTAACAATCGAAATTCATAAGAATTTATAAAAAGTTAGGGGCCCCAACAAACTTTCAACCAACTGGTTCAAGGCAGCCTTTCCAAGGGATAATATCGATCAGATTGTGAAATTCATCACCCACATATATAATAATGTAATTAAAAACGAAAATTTGTGTATGGTAGCCATTATCAAAAAAATTACCGCCATCAAAACCATATAAATTACTAACATACCTCAATACAAAACACAGCAAGTGCAACTTGTCAAGAAATCTAGGAAGTGTGTCATCCCTGTTGTGTGTGTGAAACTTGGAAAAATGTATGTAGTCAAACACAGCTGTGTCACATGAGGTATATTTAATGACTATATAATGGACAACTACATGTTTCGGCCTGTACTGGCCATCTTCAGGTTGTCTTAAGTGAATTTAAGACAACCTGAAGATGGCCAGTACAGGCCGAAACATGTAGTTGTCCATTATATAGTCATTAAATACACCTCATGTGACACAGTTGTGTTTGACTACATACGTTTTTCAAAGTTATCAAGAAAACCTAGACCCTCAACTGAAATTGCGATACAAACATCGGAACAAATTTACATTTTTTCGTTCAAGTTCGGTTAAAGATTATATCAAGATTCTTTCCAATTCTTTTACGTAACATGAAGTTTCAATGAGCGAATGAAACGACGAATCCAGTGAAGCCGCCAATATACACGTATGTATTGTTAAGAAACATGCTAAAAACTTAGATTATCTATTCACAGTTTACACTCTCCTGAAAGGTATGTGCAATACGCAAAATATTGAAGAGTGTAAAGCACATTTAATTTTAAACTTTACTAACTCTTGATAATCACCATTTAACCTTATCTTTGTTTAGTTTTTCGCAGGTATGCTAGTAACCTGGTGTTACACATAAACGCATTTATGTAAAGAACGAAATACAATGAAGTAAACATATTTCATTTTATTTCATTCAGATACGTCCGGTGCAGAATTAGAAGTCAGACTGATTACAAATACAGGTAATATCAACGCGTGTTCAAGAGCACAAATTTGTTGTAGGATTGTAATATCTGTTGGAAAAGCGCCGTGATAACTTTCTGTGTGTTTGATAATGTCAGTGGAGTGGTTCAGTTGAAATGTTTGCTGGTATGACGTCAAAACTGCTTTTTTATGAACTATCAGAGATCAATGAGTCCTATATATCTCGTAGAAATTGCGTACGGGCTTTCTGAGAATTAAAACTTGGAACAATATTAATACTACCTGAGATTCGCTTCAAATTTACCACTGGGAAATTTACAGGTAATTATGTTAGATTTAACGTAGAATGCAGCAAAGTTTATGTAGTCCACTTTTGCAGTCAAATAGCCAAAGGTATCACGTAGTCAAGTGATAAATAATAGTGAACGACGATGAATTTGAGAAGAGGAGAAAGAAATTTAACTTTTCCCAAAACATTTAGTTTATAGCCTTCTGCTACTTATCTTTTTATAGTCTCCTGTAAGAATAAACAAACACTCCATGGGGAACTTATAGCTAAAAAATACCCTATCTATTGTCTATTTGTGTTCTATGGTACTATGATACGGCCAAATTGACACAATCGTAAAGAATATTCCTTGAAAAGTTCGCAGTTTTTCAGCTAGTCAAGAAAATCTCTGATTTCAAACAAAGAGCGGGCAACCAGCTGAATGGTATCCACGTTCATACACATCCTTCAAGAAACATTTCAGTTTCGACATCGGTTAGATAGCTCTAATTTTCTTGTAGATTTCCCGACCAACACTGTATAAGTATTTCTAGTTGTCCCCTTATCTGAGATCTTTAATGGTAGTTAAGTAAAAAAAAAATCACAAACGTCTCACTCAACAGCTTTAGGTCATTACTGCTCTCCTTTATGAGTAACAAAGTTCTAAATCACTGACGAAATGGTGTTTACGTATTTGGGTTAAAATGTCAGGGAAAAATAACCCCAGAATGCACTAGAAAATTAAAGCTTCACCCACGAAAAGTGTTGAATTGGTACTTTCAGACACAGAATGAACGATTCGTAGAGACAGTGGCGCTATTGTCGAAAGAAGTCGTAACTATTTTACAGCAAAGTAATTCATGTCAGCTACAGGGGCAGTTTCGCTGCATGCACAGATTATAAAGCCTTAGTACCAATAGAACTTTGGGTTTTAAGGTTGAAAATGACCCACTATTTAGTGACGCCAGTATCCTGCTTAATTGAACATCTGCCACATGAGATGAAAAAGTTTATTTTTGGTTTAATTTAATTGTACATATTTTTATAGAAGGGGGTTAGCCCATTTCTTTCTAACAGATCCACCTAATTATTTAATTTTCTACAATGTATGAAAATTCGTAAATGGGAGAATAAAGAGAAATTAAACGGACTAAAATTTCTCTCATTGTGTCACATGGGCTGTTCAATTCTTCGAGCGCTTGCAGCGTTAGGTGTGTGTTTTAACTAACAATGCGTAGAAGTAAGTAATTGTACCAAATTAACAAATATGTAAAAAGACATGGAACTGACAGTTTTGTTGAATGAGAGAAGAAACTTGTTGAGAGAGTGAGACTTTCAAATGCTTATTTACATTATTAAAATTACGTCAGAAATAGTTTTACGTGTATCTCTAATTTCGCTCTTGTAAGTGGCATAAGGCACAAATTCTCTTCTACACTTACAATTTGCGGGTGTGGAATTTGTATCAATTGATTTTAGATACCCTGAACTTGTTACTTGAAAACCACATACTTCGTTTCTTGCCGGAATAGTGTGTGGAAAATAAGAATTACAATCCGAATTTAAAGGATTTTGACGACTTTACGTGATCACAATCGAGGCTAATATTTTTTGCATTGTCCAGTGTATCAGGGTGAAATAGGTTTATAAAGTTTCCGAGACTGGATTAGCCTCCGTCTTCAGGCAAAATGGTAGCACATAATCCGTCTGAAGACCTTTAGAAATTGGTATTTTTCTCCATCTTCAGGTGGAACGGGGAAAAGAACCTACTCTATGTGGAAAACGAGGCAGATTCAGTCTTCGAAACGTTGGGATTTTTTTAAAATTTATCAAATGAAATAAGTTGCATTTTTATTCACGTTTGTTACATGAAAATAATTTACGAATTTGTTTTAGTTTTTCACCTATTTTTAACAACAAACGCACTGGTTACGTTCTGAAGAACGGAATTTCACAGTAATTCTCAAATTCTTTCAAGTCTAAATTTTAATGACTCTCTTCGCCGCCCTCAATCAAATTACGTACTTTCTTCTGCAAAATCAGCCCGTGTTGAGAACTGCTCTAAATTTATATCTAAATTACTGTATGGTGCCTACGCTGACACTATAAAATCTGCATATTGGACCGATATACACAAGTAATACAGTGACTCACAGCAGCCCATTTTCAAAATCGACATTACAGGGCGGCTATTATGAAGATAATTACGATCTCGATAATGATAACATTAACACAATCACATACCTTTGTGTCAAGAAACTCTTTTTACGTGAAGGTGATGCACAGACAACACACCACGCTACATAAATTAACAATACATTGAAACGTTTTGTAACTGTATCTCCAATACTTGATAAGTCTTTATGGCTCACAGAAGAGCAAGGTTAAACACACCCTCCAAGGTACAATGTGAGAATTGGGAGAGATATGCATGTATAAGAACTCTCCGACAGAAATTTTACTCCACAAGAAGAAAGTTTTGTGCTAAAATCATTCACTGCTAAAACACAATGCGCTGAGCTGGATACAATGTAAAATCCGCAGCTACAAATATGCTATGTTTCTTTTCTTTTTGCTTCTCTGATATCGCTCTCATTCTATATTTTCCCACAGTAATTCTCAGCTCTTTCGGCACGCAACAGCTTGCATACCCTCGTTTACTAATATCGTAAGCGGGTTCAAACCTTCCCAACAAATGACCTCTCCATTATTCAGAATTTTCTTTTTTGTTATTATGGAATAAAAGCGAAATGGATGTTCATGTCACAGAATGGAGCTTTGAATTCCGCGTAAATCATGGCCCTTTTGTAACCTTTTTCGTGATGTACTCTTTCATGTCATGCAGTGTCTCCACAAGTAGATTCCACAATCGATCATGCGATTATATGCAACCATATAACCTGAGTAACAGCTGTGCACCACGTAGACAGAAAGGTTAAACATAACTCCTCTATTTATGTAGTGAGTGAATTGAATTTTATACTCCGAGATTAAGGCAACTTACCAAAATAATTATAGTTTGCAAAGATCAGTTAGATCCCAGCTTTTCAATAAGCAGGTTAGGGGTTATTCCTGAAGATTTTTGTTAGACAAAGTGGCATTATAGGAAGTTTTTCAGAGAAGGCTACTTTGTTTACGTATTCGTCTGCGAATCGCGTTTCTAAACGTCAGTCGTAAGCTACATCTTTATTCTAGCGCAGTGCTTCCTGTAAGCATAACCGATTTGAGGAACAACAGGCGAAATAAATTCATACACCGCTTCGATCTCACGACCTGGACGTAAGGCTCTACTCGAAATATTAAAATATGCACTAAAGAATAATATGAAAACACGCCTTTAGTAACTGCTGTGTTCGGGTGTGAACTGCTAAAGTCCGGTTCAGGACATGGTCAGTAGATGTAACGGTATTCTGAGTTTCAAAAGATGAGTTATCTTTTTAGTAGTTCTGAGTTCTGTTCCAAGAAACAAGTTAAAATCTCAAAAGAAAGCCTTTATGTTTATCTAGAAACAATCTTAACGGAAGATAATGATATAACTACAGAAATAAAATAACGAATAATTGTGGCTAATAAAACTAGCTATGGTTTAAAAAAACAGTTAAACTCAGCGAATCTGAATCGCCACACTGGATGTATGTATACAAAAACCTTATGGAAGAGAATATTGTATCCTCCAAAAGAAGGACCGAAATATGCTCCGAATCTTTGAAAGAAGAATATTAAGAATTATTTATTTTCCTATTAAGGATAATGATATATGGAGAACAAGATACAATAGTGAGCTTTAAAGACTCTGTGATGAACTAGAAGTAGCTAAGATGATAAAAATAGGATAGCTGCGGTGGCTGATACACTTCTTTAGAATGCAAGAACTGGTCATTACAGAAAGCTTACTCTTCTTAAACCAGAAGGCATTCGTGTAGGAAAACCTAAGGTGAGATAGCTTGGGTCAGTTGAGAAAGATCTAAAGAACATGGACGCGAGGAACTGGCGACGTAAGTAGCAGGACCGAGAACAGAATGGGGGGGGGGGGGGGATTTGGGAAAGGGGGGGGGACACACAAAAAAACAATATCGGGGGAAAAAAACAAAAAAAAAAAAAAAACTTTATTTTCAAAATATTACTCCATGTGAAAAGTCGATAATAAAAGTTTTTTGCGTTATCATTTTTGCAATATAAATTGGGTAATGAAAATATCGGCACAGGGATATTTGGAAAAAA
>Ga0131853_10008660_pt1 | contig 18560 bp, 15 predicted proteins | sample TergutLab28metaG_FD_92764 | JGI IMG/M metagenome (GOLD analysis project Ga0131853, IMG submission 92764) | Labiotermes labralis P1 segment gut microbial communities from Petit-Saut dam, French Guiana - Lab288 P1 (version 2) (version 2) | ecosystem: Host-associated > Arthropoda: Insects >...
CTGGCTGCAAGCTTCGGCATTGGGATAATTTTAACTTCGTTCTATCGAGACCACTGTTTCTCAAACTGGGTTCCGCGGAACCTCATGGTCCCGCAAAGTGGTGTTAAGGGTTCCGAGAGACGACAAGAGAGAAACAAACCCTCTCTTTTTCTCCCCTCAGCCCGTGCTTGGGGGGGGGGGGGGGGGGGGGGGGGACAGCGGCGATAGACAGGACGTCAGCTCAGCAGTACACACAGCACTCAGCCTGCACTCACAAAAATTCGGAAGGTTCAATCAAGAACGTGTTATGTCAGCGGTTCCACAAGCTGCAGGTGTACTTCCTAAACCAAGATAATAAACGTGTGTATGAATGGCGAGACACTGACACGCGCCCCGATCTTCTTATCCTCAGACGGTCATACCATTTTATCTACTGTAGCCCAGAATTTGTTGTTGTTCAAAACTGTAGGTATGTCACAGCATATCATTACTGCGACTTGGGTACGTTTCCATTTCTTGTTATTCTGTTTCTATGAAGACTTTACTACTTACATTCACATGCTAATTTTGTCTGTGTTATATCTGCCGGTCATAAAAGTTTCAACCGTCTGAAACATTTGATAGTTGTTGATTTTCAAACAAACAATTTGTAGATGTTATTCGTAAACATATGGGCCGGGTAGTTCAGTCGGCATAGCGACTGACTACGGGCTGGACGTCCGGGATCGAAACCCGGTGGGGACGAGATTTTTCGCCTGTCCGGACCGGCCCTGGGGCACACCCAGCCTCCTGTACAACGGGTACCGGGTCTTTCCCGGGAGTAGAGGCGACCGGAGCGTGGGGCTGACCCCCCCCCACCACCATCAGAGTGCCGAGGTCCTAGAAAGAGTAGAGCTATAACTCTACTCACCATAAGGGCCTTCGTGACCTATAAAAAGGGCGAAAACCTACCTATTCGTAAACATTCGGTCTATCTATGCACCTATCCATCAATCAATCCAACCATTCATTCTTCTAACTGTCTATTCTACCTGAAAGACAGTTAAATTAGATCCTCTGTCCGTTGAGAAAGAAGCAGCATCGAACACCAATTTTCGTGACGTCATCGTATCCTATGCTTAGGAAAGTCGAGAAAGGTGGGTTTCGTGTCTGCAGTGCGGTCAAAATGGGGAAGTGGCACTAAAAATGTAGTCAAGTGGCATAACTACATTGAATGTTGAATCCGATAAAAACTGTATTACTTAATGCATACCCGGCATGGTTAAACGTATTAAACGTACTGGGATTGTTTGACTAAAATAAAAAAAAAGGGGGTTCCCGCAGAAATTGCTTCGCTGAGTCCCCGTTACCCCTCTAGGACGGCACTATCTGCATCGCTGCACAACAGCAGCACCAAGTTCAACGGTACGGACATCCCACGCTGAAGGAACGCTGTCGGCCTGTCCTACCTGAGAGGTCTGGCATATTCGTATTCCCAGTTCTGCGTGTCGTTCGTGCCTTATACTCTCCCGTCCTAGCGCACTAATACCACCATAACCAAGAATAATCTGCTGTTATTCCTCCTACTCATGAAGTAGATACGTACAGCTTCTAACGCATTGAAAGTCCTACTTCGAAAGGGTCCTTCGTGTTACACTTCCGACTGTCCCACCTTCATGTGCATGAACAGGCCAGAGTCATGAACTCTGTGCTTCTAACGTTTCTGCTAAAGCGGAACCCTTATGAAGTCTCATTAATTCGGCGGACACCCCAGCCAAGATTATCTCAGATAGCAGATCCCTTAGGCACAATTCGCTGGAGACGAAATAGTGACGAATAGGAGATCTACTTAACTGCAAAAACCTTTATTAGGTCAGCGTAAAAATTTATCAGAAAGCAATTTTCCTTGTAGTAATGACAGTAAAACTAGAACAGGAAAAACCCAAAGGAAGTTAAGTTCCTCTAAGTAGCAAGTATTCAACTCGCGGACCCGCGGACTGAAGGAAGTACTAAGAACGAAGAGGACATAGGAAGGCTAGCAATGTTCAGCACGAAATGAGAGGCACATGGGTCCCTCGATAAATGGCAATGATAATGATAATAAAGAGGAGGAGGAGGAGGAGGAGAGAGGAAGGTGACACACAAAAATTATAAAAGCAAACAATATTAATTACCAAGGCTTAAGATCCTTGAATACTGAAATGTGTGCGTTGTACATTCACAAAGTTAGTCATAAAGTAAACGCATAACTGGTAGGTCATATTATTCCGTCTTTCTACCTACACCTTCTAAATCAAACCGGTTTGATGTAAACGCAATTTTTATTCCGAATTAAATGAAGGCTGACGTCTAAATTTCGTTCTGACCCATTGTCTGTTGCTGATTACAAGTTGTAATCAGCAACAGACTATAACATAATTTTATAATAAAATTTTAAATATTGTATATTTTAACTAAAACCTAAATATAGGATATGTACGAATATCGTTACGCCATTTTATTGCTGTACGTTTTAACACCATTGGTGTAAATTCACTGAAGATGACGAATGTGCCGAAAGATGTGGGGCACAGTAATGTTAAAATACACAATATATGGTAGAGTGCATTCGTTGGTGGTGATCTCAAGAGTTTGTAATAGGCCTACACATTCACAATATGTAATTCTTATTCATTTTCAACTGTAACAACAGTCGCAAGAACGCGCCTTACTGTTACGTTGCATGTACATTGTCTGCCCTGTGGAATGTTTAACCTATTGGTGCAATAAGAAACCAGTAGGATTTAAAAGGTTCATTAGCTTTGTCAACACAATTCACTTTTTTTTTTCAGTGTACAGTATCGCATGTTCAGATTTCAGTCAAGAAGAGATTTTTGTATCTGTAACAATTGCACATCACGACGGCACAACCCTGCAAATTCGGAACAAGAGCGTTCAGAAAATCTACGAATATCTAATTACAGCAAATATTTCCACTCAAGGGTCGGTTAACATCTGTACGAAGACTGAAACACGCAGTGTCCACCCAGCAAACTCTTACTTGTATAACTGAACAGATTTACTTGGAGACGGACTTACATTGTTCTTATTCTGAGCCCCTCAATCGCCACCCCTCAAACAAGGACGCCACAAATAAACTTGATAAGACCGTCAGACCTATTTACGGACATGCCGCGCGCTGTTGGTCTTCCATTATATCACAATGGCATTATCCCCACAGGCTGGCTGTTGATAGAGAGGCCTTGATAAGGATGATAGTCTAAGGTACTTGTTATTATATACAGCTGCCCGCCGGGAATTGGACCAAGTTTCTCAAACGATATTTGATACGTCACTACATCTCCCTGAAATTTCAACACCCTACTGACGAACCCTGTGACGCCGAACGGCGAACAAACTTGGGGTTTTACGTGTATCTTCCGCCCAACGTGAGTTCGAAAGTATGTCGTACCTTAAGCATGCAACTTTATAGAAGCTACGGATTACATGACGTGTAGCCAGTTGGACAGGTACCAAATTACGCCCCAGAAGGGCGCAATCTTAATACACATCATACAGCGACGACTAGCTTACCTCTCAAATGTCAGGTATGTGTCTTTTATCTCGTATCGGTAATATGGACTGAAATATATCACGGCTAAAGGGAATTCTGTACGGATGTCCATTTCGGAATAATAATAATAATAATAATAATAATAATAAATACCTTAACACAAGTTATAAAGAAGACCAGTTGGTAAATATTTTTAAAAGCCACGAAAGCACTCAACCAAATATGAACTCAATAATTAAGACAGCAGCAAAGATTACAGAAGAATTAAGTCAACCAAATGAGAAGAGTGACGCAAAACAGGATTGAATACAACACACAAAGGCAAGACTGGGAGAGTCCCTAAAAAAAAATGGAAAACAAAGTAATGCATGGGCAGTATATTAGAAATATAGATAGACAGCTTATTAGTGAAGAAGACACGTTCCTCTGGCTGTCGAAGCGAGACCTAAAACCAGAAAGTACAAGTGAAATAGTGGCAGCACAAGACCAGGCGCTATAAACAAAATATTATGCGACAAAAATATTGAACACAGAGACACATAGCAAGTGCAGACTGTGCCAACAATTTGACGAGACAATAGACCAGAACATATCAGCATGCCCAATACTGGCAGAAGAACAGTACATAAAAAGACATGATAAAGTGTATGCACAACTACACTTCAACATATGCAAGGAAACAGGGGTACAATTGGACAAAAAACACTGGTATGAATATGTGTCAAAATCAGTAGAAACAAATCAAGGAGGCAAGGTAACCATATTGTGGAATCAATGTACGAACTGACAGAATGATCCCCAACAACAAACCAGACATTATAATCCGTGATAATAAAAACGGAACATGTATGTTAACAGAAGTTGCAATTTCAGGAGACAGAAATGTGATTAAAAAGGAAGCCGAGAAGATTTTAAAATATAAAGACCTTAAAATAGAAATACAGCGCATGTGGAATGTAAAAACAAAGGTAATAATATGGGCGACTGGGACCATTTCAAAGTCATTCAGAAAATACGTGAGCAACATACCAGGAAAACATGAAATCAAGGAACTCCAGAAAACAGCCATACTGGCACTGCACACCTGCTTAGGAAAGTATTAATGTAAAAGTACAATAGATTCAACACTGGAACTAACGGTATAAGCAATATGAATAGTAACAACAGAATAGCTGCAACACTATACCCTAGGGACACAGTTTGTCTCAGGAATATAAGTATAAATACCCTGCATAAAGGAGATGATAATTGTGATGATGATGATGATAATAATAATAATACAATTAGTGTTTACGAACATGCCGAGTAAACAGACAAGTGGCCTACAATAGAAACAGCACAACATAAAATAAACGGGGCAAATGAACAAAATGAACAAAAAATAAACAAACTTTAAAAACTAATCTGGACATCTAATGTCATGAAACTAAAAATAATATCAAGTCCGACGTAGTTAGATGTTTTGCCCCCTGAAGACACAAAAAATGACTGACAATGGACCCTGTCGCAGTGGCACTCCTGGCGGAGGGGCAATTTTAGGACTAACTAACACGAAATAAAGAATAGTATCGGCGGCTCAAGGTGGGAGCTCGTTGACCAATAATGTCCATTGTAAGTGGGCAAGATTGCGACCCCCGCAAACACGAGTAACAAGCACTGCGTCAAGTTGATGTCTTCTCTCATGCAAAGTGCACAAATTCGGAATTTGAAGAGCATTACTGTCTGGGAAAAGAATCGATTATAGCAAAGAGCTGAAAACTGCCGCAGAATGCTTTCAATAATTAATAATAATATAATTATTATTATTATTATTATTATTATTATTATTATTATCCCTGTTATCACCTTTATGCAAGGTATTTACAATTATATACCTTAAACAAACCATGTTTCTAGGGTATATAGTGCAGCAGGTATTTTGTAGTTACAATTTATGGTACACGTAATGTTATTTCGCCCGTGAAATATGTTTTGTAATTTTACACAGTACTTTCTTCTTATATTACTATTATTATTATACACGCTACTGTTATTCAGCCTTGATTTAGAATAAGCAATTACGAACATCCAAGACAGTCAGTATCAGAATTAACAAAAGACGTATCAGCTTCTGCTTTGTTCTAAGCTGCTAATTTATGGAATGAAAAACGTACAATCAGAATCACAGACGTAATATTAGGTGCTTGTGAGTGGAATGGTCCGGCAGCACAGGAAGAAAAAATGAAGCAGGCACGTACGTTCCATGATACAGGACAAAATCATAACATCCCTGAAGCCGATATATTTTTTTTTGGAAAATGTGCCTTATAAAATTGTATTTCTGAACACATTAAGAACTGCGTACAACTTGGTATTGAGGGGACCGCGGTAGCACAGTGGTTAAGGTGCTGTGCTACAAATCGGAAAGTCGCTGATTCGATCCCATCTGGTGTCAGTGCTTTTTTCATTGACATAAAATCCTGGGGTCGACTCAGCCTCTAACAGAAATGAGAATCAGGAGGATTTCCTGGGGGTAAAGGCGGCCGGTGCGTAAGGCTGACAACCTACCACCATCCTGTGCCGTTGTCACGAAATCTGGGAATGTTAACTTCCTGGAATCTTCTAGGCCCCTCTGGGCCTGTAACGGTACCGCTTTACCTTTACAACTTGGTATTTCACATTTAGGGAAGAACATCAGTGATTGGCGGTGAAGCAATTGGACTGTTTGACCCTGACGGAGGAATCGCTACTCTTTTCCAGTGCACTGTTAACTGTTGCCAATTGACAAGGCACAGCATCTCGGAAGATTTGAAACTCCGTCAGCACCGCGTGCAAACTTCAAATCTCTCATTGATTGAGAGTAAGAATATTGTACTGCCAGGAATGTTATGGCGGTAAACGGTAAAGTGACTGGAGTTGCAGACAATAAAGAATGAAACACTTCATAATTTGTGCACCTGGCCAAATATTATTAGGCAGAATAAATAACGGAGGACGAGATGGGCAGGAAATATATTATGGAGAGTTGGGTGTCGGAGCTACATTACATGTAGGTAGAAGCTCGAAGAAGGTACTTAGACGTAGATGGGAAATAACACTGAATGGACCTTAGACAAAGCTTCTGTGAACACGAAAATGAACTATTCAACTGCTAAACCGTCCAACGTGGAGTACTATATTCCTCTAAAATGTTGAGAAATATCTACCAGTTGACATGGCATAGTGACCGATAGGATGTAAAACTTCGTGATACTGAAATTTCTGGACCAACAGAACAGTGGAGTACTTCTGAGCAAAGGCTCCACATCAAGCCGTCAATTCGACATACAGGACTTCATATAAACGCGCTCGTTTCGAAACACTAATATCAACACTTCGTGTGTCTCTCAACTTACCAGGCTGTGACGTCACATGCAAACAGGCATTTCTCTCTGAAGAAACCAACGAAATACCTTCAATTTTCTAATGTCAACTAACGACAATGCAGTTCCGTGGCAAAGGGACAAGAAAGTTCAGCATAACGAATTTGTAAAACTGCCGCCAAAATATGAGCTGTAGCCAAGTCAACCCGGCTCATGCTTCTGCAACCTGGTTCCTCTACAAATTTTTGGACAGTTCGCAAAATTGCAAAAAGTGACTATTAGCTTCGTCATGTCGGTCCGTCCGTAAGCATGGAAGAACTCGGCTCCTAATGGATGCATTTCCATGAAATTTATTATTTCAATATTTTTCGAAAATCTGTCGAAAAAATCAGGTTCATTAAAATCTGATAAGAATAACGGATACTTCACAAGAAGGCTTAAGTACATTTATAATAATAATAATAATAATAATAATACATCGCTCATTTCTTAGCAGAATCAGAAATGTTTCAGCCAAAAACTGTAGAGAAAATCAAAACACACATTTTATGTTCATTAACTTTTTTACTGGAAAATCGAGCCACTAACGAGATAATGTGGAAAAATGCTGTGTAGCCATAGAGGCCACAGATGACAAAATAAAATGGCGCATGTCCTTTGTATGCTGGATTACTAAGGCTACAGAAATACACACGTTGCTTTTCCACAGCCGCAATGGTTAAGCGAAACGCCTCAATGTTACTGTATACGTACATTGCTTGTATCGTTATAATTACCAGCATTATCACAGTTCCTTGAAGGTCTTCCAAGTGTTAGCGTTCCAGGTACTTTTCACACTCACACTGTCTTATTACCTACTAACTCATCTCAGTTACATAACCAGAGAAGACATGTATAAATCATCGGCCTCAGCAGTACGTATTATGTCTGTCCCCTCTAACTCACCTTCCCTGGACTAAAGAATTTCCTTAGCAACGTATGAACAGACGTAATTTATGTTCCTTCTTCAATTCCATGTTCCGTAAACATGAAAAGTAAGGTAAAAGAAGGGGGATTGTTTTGTGGAATAAGAAATCGTGTAGTTTGGTAGAGATGTGGCAAATATTCAGAAGGCATCTACACCGTACACTTTAAGATACGTAGATACTTATCTGCTAAGTTCTATGACATCAAATAAGACAGCAATATAAGTACCCATCACCGGTGGAAACTCAGTCTCAAGATAACTGTCTGCATTCTTGACTCAATTATGATAAAATAAGCTGAGACAATACCAATGTGTTGAACTGAATGATAAAGCGTTACCTTACTGTATTGTGATCGCGTATAAATGCGTTTTTATATAAATTTCACAGCTCCTGATCAAACATCCTCCAATTTTATCATCTGGTTGCTAAGATCTGTAAGCCAACGATTCCTCTATTCGCTTGGGATGGTTTGGGGGAGAAGGAGGTAGAAAGATGACTTCTACAGCAATGACACTGCACCATCCAGTCACCATGCGTTGACATCCATGGGCAACGGTAGACAAAAGATAAAGCAAAGCTTTGGAAGGGGAGTTGCAAGCAATACACACACACAGACACACACAAGGAAAGGAAACCGTACTACCGTCTCCAGTAAGGGATGGAGGGAGGACATAGGACATCCATGAAAACAATGTGTACTATGCTTCCTCTTTTCTTCTGTATATACAGACGGCAGCAACCATCCCCCTTGACTATCATTCCTTTACATTGCCACCACCCCCAAGGGTCCTACGCACGACGTATCTTCCGACTCCTCTGGGCCGCAACCTGATGGACTTCCGGCCACCGAGATGTGAAGTCACCGCTGTGTAGTAAAGGAAGCTTTCCCCTTTTCTTACTATGACTCTGTCTCTCCGGTTATCTTCAGTGCCAGTGTAGAGCAGATCGCATCTGTAGGGATATACACGCGGCCAACAACGTCCTCTGGGAGAAAAGCGTCTATCCGACACCTTTCTGCTATCTAAGGCCTTGTGTTTCATTTTTCGGCGTACCTTACTTAGGTAGCAAAAAAAGGACATGCCTGCGTTATTCATACTGCCCTGCATCTGTTTGCTCTGCCACTAGTCATACGCAACTAATGGGCGAATATTCACATAAGTGCATCAGACACATTGCCAACAGAGGCGTGTTAGCAAACTTGCGAAAAGCTACTGCTAGATTCGTCATGTCTGTATGTCCGTCCGCCCGCCCATTCATTCTTCTGTAAGGAGCAATTTAGCTCCTACTGGACGGATTTTCATGAAATTTATTTTTCGAAAATCTGTCCAGAAAATTCAACTTTCATTGCAATCTGACAAGAATAACGGATAATTTACGTGAAGACAAATATACATTTTTGATTATATCTCGCTCAGTTCCTCTTAATATGAGAAATATTTCACGTAAAATTTGTAGAGAAAATCACAACACGCATTTTGTCTGATGTTTATTGGACCGTGCATCACTGTGATAACTGAAGAATAAAAAATCCAACTAAATGCCACTTATTATTTTATTGTACTTCTTATAGGCTGAACATGTTTCGGGCACAGTAACGCCCGAAACATGTTCAGCCTATAAGAAGTACAATAAAATAATAAGTGGCATTTAGTTGGTTTTTTATTCTCCAGTTACGCATTTTATGTTCAGTAACTTTTTTTCCGAAAATCGTATCGTTCATAAGATAATGTGGAAAACTATGGTACAGCCACACAGGCCACAGATGACAATAAAATAAGGGGCATGCGCTTTGCGTGCTAGACAAACAAAGCTACAGACACACACATATACTCAGAATATGTAACACTTATGGCTTGTCTACGGCAGCAATGTTTGTTCGAACACGTGTCTCACAGTGTTACGTTACACGTGCTTTGTCTATCTTGTTTTAAAATATTTTAAATCTGTCATCAACAACATGAACTTGACCGGAGTGCGATCTTCTGAGGTGTAAATACTATTTGAAGCACAGTGGCTGCGATATGTGTCACGTCTTTTAACAGCGAAAGTCTATATTTCTTTTAACAGAGAATACTTATTTCCTTGCACACGGTTCGTATAATAGCCGTTTAAAGGCACGCATATTCGCACGCAAACACATGTCGAAAAATATCCATAAAAATTAATTTCGTATATTTAAGAAAAATCGAAATTTACTGCATTTTTTTAAAAAATGCTGATTTCCCACAAAAGGCCGTTTGTTTCATTATTTTATTTTTTTGTTAAAATAACACTTTTTCAGAGACCATACGCTAAAATCTAAACACCCAATACGATACACTACAGGATAAACAGCAATTAATTCCACACACATCATTAATCGGGTAGTGTTTGTTAACAGTCTGAGGGGTAAAATTCACCTGAGCAAATTTTACAAAACCTTATCGTTTGAAAAAAATAAAGTACATTCTCTGTTATAAATACCAACCATCTCAATGTGATTACGAAATAACTGTTCGTTCTGATAATCATACGAAAATCATAAAAACAATATGTAGTGAAATGCGGAGAAATGCATGCGCACGTGGTGTAGAGATCTCTACATACGGGCCCGTATGTAGAGATCTTCACGCCACGTGCGCGTGCATGCTTATAGTAAGATCTTAAGTTCCCCTAAGACAACCTGAAGATGGCCAGTACAGGCCGAAACATGTAGTTGTCAATTATATAGTCATTAAATAAACCTCATGTGACACAGTTGTGTTTGACTACATACAATTTTCCAAGTTTCACACACACAACGGGGATGACACACTTCCTAGATTTGTCTTCTTCTTCTTCTTCTTATATTGACTCTACAACCCTGGGTGGGTCTTGGTCTGTTCGACAATTCTATTCCACACTTGTCTATCCTCAATCTTCACCCTCCAGCCAATAATTTTCATCCTCCTTAGATCTTCTTCCACCTGGTCCATCCACCTTAACCTAGGTCTCCCTACTGGTCTTGTTTTATTTGGCTTCCATTCCGTTATTTTTCTAGTAGTTCTCGTGTTCTCCATTCTCATTACATGGGCTACCCATCTCAGTCTTTGTGTCCTAGATTTGTCTTACAATTTAAAATTCGTTGCCTGCAATGAATATAACTTATTTCTTGCACCAGGCGTCACCAATTCCAATCACATCCACACGCATGCGTAGTTGCTCTACTTAGTAATTCAAAATTGTTTTCAGGTTAACCAGGTTACGGCCACTTTGTTCATGGTCTGCACCAGTTAGTGGTGTGTTATGAAGTTCACAAACAAAGACACGGCACCCTAATTTGACGTTAAGTGCACTGCATACTGCAAAACCCGTAATGTTCCAATCATGTAGACTTTGAGTCAGACGCGCCCCATTATACGTAACCCACCAAAAGTTAAATTTAGAAGTCACTGTATTCATTTCTTGTCGAGAAGTCAAGACCACCCTGATCTCTTAATCTTAGTAATTAACCAACTTAATGCACAAATTGTATATATTGCCTTATATATTGCTGTATAATACAATTTTGACCTTGATGATGAGGACATAGTGCTCGAAACATGTAGAGGCATATAATAAATCTTATTATAAAACAAGAATTTGTGCATTAAGTTGGTTAATTACTACGATTATACTTAGATGCACTGTCAGCAAAACATTAAAAAAACCTGATCTCTTTCGGAATTGTTATAAGTCGTTATACATAAGAAAGTCGGGATATTGATGTCATTACCAAACCGATATTAAATGCAGCAAACTGATCACACAGCACGTCGCCGACAAACACGCAATTAATTCATCACAACTCCCAATGAATAACCATGACGTTATTGATCAGTGTTTTCTTGAACACGACGGCGTGATGTTTGGTAGGAATTTACCACTGTCTTGGAGAAACCTTCTTCCTTCATTTTCAGGTACAAGTTGGCTGAAATTTACTAAGTTTCAGAGAAACCTGCTGCCTCGATCTTCAGGGTAGGAGTGTAAAGATGAGGCAGTACATACTTTCGAAATGCTGGCAGTGTTCTACCAAAATACACTGCTCCACATCCCAGAAGACTGCAAATTTCATACTCACCATTGTCAGAACCTCTCATAAAGTACCACTGAGTTTCTTTCGTTTTATTGGGGCCTTACTTTAGTATGATCGGTGTTTTCTTAATGTGTAATGAGCCAGACACTACACCTGCAGTTACAGCTACTAGTATCGTTTAAAATACTCCATAATGTGTTTAACATAAGTTACGCATATTACAGCACGTGATATCATCAAACTGCAACTTCTATAATTTTGCATCATGTAAATAAAATTACACAATTTTCAGAAGGTCGCCAAGGGTGTCAATGACGTTCGGATGAGAGAAGCAACGCGCAAAAGTAAAACATTCTTTTATTAGTTTCCCAAAATTAGTTTCAATTGTTGAAGAAGCCGATTCAGAGAAGAGATCAGTGTATGGCCACTAGGTGTAACTTATAACATTTTTAAGCTGATCAGAGTGGACAGAGCAGAGCGCCATGATAAGAAACTGCGCTACAGGGATACAATACAATACAACCCAGACCAAAAGATGAAACAACATAGTCCTGTTGTAGAGGTAACAAAAAGCATCCATTTTCTAGAGTGGTGTAATTCTTCAGATGTGCCTCGATTTCTCAGAGAGATTATAAAGCATATAAACGTACCGAATGGTAAGAATGATAACAAAATCGACGGAATCACCTCAGCGGTAACCCATTCATTCTCTTCCACAGCGACAACGAAGTAACTTTCCCCATGCATTCTCTCGGTGTCCCAGGAATATTTTGTTTTTCTCACTATTTTTTATTGACAAGGAGTGACTTATCCAGCAGAACTGAATTACGTAACCTTATACGTACAAACGTGGGCCGGGTGGCTACGGGCTGGACGGTCCGGGGATCGAATCCCGGTGGGGGCGAGATTTTCCGCACCTGTCCAGACCGGCCCTCGGGCCCACCCAGCCTCCTGTACAATTCGTACTGGGTCTTTCCCGGGGGTAAAGAGCGGCCAAGGCGTGACGCTGACCCCTCACCCCCTTCTAGTGCCGTGGCCAAGAAAGAGTAGAGCTACATCTCTACTCCTCCTATGGGCCGAACGGCTTGTACAGAGCCTCAGTGCCTGTGCACTTTACATATGCGTAGAAACACTCACCGATTCAAAATATGAAAGTCATATCAGACAGTAGGTAATATCCAGATAAAATACTCCCTTAATGGTTTACCACCGCGTCAAACAGAAAAGGAGAAAGGCCTTACCAAAGAGGATTTAGTGCAATACATAATTTCCATTTATATAGATTCCCACTGCGTTAATTTTTATCCCAAATAGCTTCAAATGCCCATACTTGTAACAGCTGTCACATTATGAACAGTTGACACAAGACGTGTAGGTACTGTGACGTTTGCAACCCACAGTCAGCAGTTCGTTAGCTGTCGCCATGGAACGGAAAGCACAATAAAAATCTGAGGCTACAGTCCTTGGCTACATAACAACTGTGAACACACACAAAGACAGAGTGTAAGTGGGAGAGAAAGTGGTTACATTATACAACACCTGCTGGAACGTTAAGAATCTCTGCAATTTGACAGCACAGTATGTTTAAGAATCTCATATGAGTGTCCGAACGAAACGTTATTACGTCCCAATCAGGATTAAACGGTCTGTATTTGTAACACAGGAGGGAGAGGTTTTTTTATGAGACATAAAGAGAGTTTATATAAATCACTGCGATGTCTTTTACGCCTCGCAGTGTTAACAAACGTGGAGCTATTTTGCAGATCTGTTACTGTATATTTGCACCAAATTACTGTACCCTTCGTTGACGCTGTACAGACTCCCATCACAAGGACTCAGGTATACTGAACTTCTCTTCCTATCTCAATCAACATAACGACCAGCTGGTTACTGTTGTGTAGAACAATCGGTATTCGAGTAAGAATCATACGAAACTTCGCGTAACAAAATGCAATTTTTTTAGTTTTACAACCAATGCTACATGGAGTTAGGCTAAATGCTGGCTTTTAGATGGTTCAATGACCCAGAAGTCGCTCCCTCGGGAGTTCAAACGGCCTTCATGTTTAATATTATATTAATTACAGCAAGAAATTAGCAAGTACAATCAAGATATTCTGAACTCCAAACAGCGTTGGTTGTTATTCAAGATTCAGTTCTACGGGGATGCCATGTCGTTTAGAGCAGTAAACAGTTAATGACGTTCAGTCGTATCAAAGTGCTTCCAACGTCGAGATTATGGCGTCCAAAATGAGTCAACGATTCTTGGACTGCTTCGCACCCAGGACGAAGACACTACGGCGATTCGAAACGTCGCTCAATTCCAAACCATACTCAGCGCCACGTGACATCCCAGCGTACTTGAATCTGCAGCAAGACCGCTGTGAGAACCTAAAATCTCGCAGTGTTTTTGTTACTTCATTTCACCTTCTGACGACGCGGCACTGAGTGCCATAGAACTGCGGCCACCCGTGGGACTACTGCACCATTCCCAGAGAACTGGAATGGAGTATTGAAGGAATGGCAACTGTGGGGTGAAAATCTAGGTCAAATCGAGCAAATCGCAGAAAAAGCTGCCTCACTTGCCACTTTTCCCACAACAATTCTCCTATGGACTGTTCTGGGAACGAAGGCGGATCTCTGCAATGAAACCGCACGCCTGAATCACTGTGGTGTACCCCGATAAGAAACTGCAGCAATTTCTGATCAGCGTGTACCGTCTTGAGTGCGATAGGGCGGCGAGGTGTGAGTGACGTCAGCACAAAGTTCATCTCTAGCGTGACCCTTGGTGACCCCAGCTTCATATCTCACCGTGCTAGTGGACCAGCAGCACTCTGCCGTCCGATCTCTTGGGAGGCTGCGGTTCCATTCTTCATCGCAATCACACGTCGCACCAGCGGCTTGCGTATCAGCTGTGTCTTGTTCTCAACGGTGGTGTCACATCGTACACACGTACGTGTGCGTGCGTTATCATGCCACATTATGAACAGAAGCAAACCGAACGAAGAAAATTGGGGTTCTCACAGCGCTGAGAAGAATACTGTTTTCAGTAATGTGACGCCGTGTAGAAATCTACATAGGCTTCGAAGGAACCTTCCACTTCCATCTTCAGGACAAGTTCGAGTCTGAAGATTGAGGCTGCAGGGACGTAAGAAAAGTCGGTTAATTTCTGACCATATGCGTTACGTATCAGACAACAGTGTAGGAAAACGACTAACCTGCGGAAAATTTTGGATAAATATGCTAAGATCGGCCAACGAAGGCTGAAAATGTAAATTGCTACAGTAGCACAGGATTACAGGCTTCATATACATAATCCATACCCCAAAATAAAATTTTATACATATAAGATGAAAAATTACCAATAAATCTATTTATTGGTAACTTTTTATCTTGTACATAATTTCATTCATTTTAGCATAAAATAATAAAATTGCTTATCTTGAATAAATTACACGCTATAGGTTGGCGATTATATTAATATATATGTGTGTGTATATAATATAATATCACTCATGTAAAAGAATTTCGGAAAAATTTATGAGATTTAAATGGCGGAAGTAATTTTAAAACGAATGCATACTGTTACGGCATCGGGACATTTGTAGGAATTCATTAGCACTGCTGAGAAGGTGAGAGTAGAAAATATTACAGCAACAAAGACCCCCACACCTCTGAGTTCGTTGTAGATTGCAAAGGTGTGGACGCTGCTGCGAGCGGTCATCAGAATGAAATGCGCTGTTTCCTGTGATGGCTATGTGGCTGGCGATAGCAACCGGGAAAGTAAAAAATCTATTTAAGGGAAGGAGGCACATGCGTGAAAAGATTTGTTTTCCCGGATGTTTCAGCGGAAAGTGTTATCTGCACCAACACATATGAAGACAGGCACGCGACCGGTCCAGTCTGCGTCCACGCCACGTGTCGTTTGACGGACTTACATACTGTACACGTCTGTGTTCGTCAGTGATCCCGGATGCCAAGCCGTGTAATGGGAGCAGATTGTTACGTTTCCTCGCTATGAGCAGTTCATATCTCCTTGTTGAAAAGAACCTTTCTGCATTCAAACCAAGAGTCCTACCGCACGTCCGTAAGACCCATGGCCTTACAGTTCGTTTTGAGTACGAAAGCACTAACATCCCAACCTAGAATATTAAGGTGTGTAGGGGTAATTCTCTTTCTTCTCTCCATAATCCCTTCGAGATAAAAAAAAATGTGCGAACAGGTTAACCTCAAGGATAAAGAACATTTGTAAGACCTTACGTAAATGGAAGGATAATATTAAAATGAATCCTAACTAAAACGGGCGGGATGGCGTGGACTGGATTAATCTGGCTCATAATATGGACAAGTACACCAGGAATGAGTACTCAGGCGCCTTGTGTACATTAAACAACGCCAAAGAAGAATCGCAGTGTATAGCATAAACCAATATTGTATAGAAAAATGATAAACAGTCAACGTGAAATACACACGAAGTGTAATCATTTCAAAAACATACGCAACCCATGAAATATTGAGCACCAAACAGAATAACTGCGAACTTACTGGTTTCCAAAGAACGCACGCACATGCATATTATAAACACACAAGGCAAACTAAATATTCAAACAAGTGGCACAAAACATAATCTGCACGAAACTTTTTAAACAATTTCTAACACTCATGGACACGTGTCTAAAATGGTATGGACATGTGCAGAGAATGGAAGAGGGGAGACTACCAAAAAAAGTTACGAAATGGAGCCCACCAGGAAGAAGAAAACGAGGAAGGCCTAAAGCTACCTGGGCGGAAGGGATTGGAGGACTGCTGGGGGAAAAGGGATTCATAGAAGAAGACTGGAATGACAGAGACAAATGGAAGAAAAAGATAATTGTCAAATGGGTGCAGGAAGATGTAGAAACGTCGAACAACCTGCTAAATAAATAAATGGACACAATGCGGCACGGTGTAAGTTCCAAAACAAAGACATATTTAAGGGTTAAAAATCCGTAATAATTCAGTGTAATTGTACACAACTTAAAATTTGTGACATCTCACAAATTGCAAAATACTTCTAACGCATATCCGTTTGGATTTTAAATTACACACTTAAATGCCTGAAGATGGTCGAGGACGATCGAAACATGTAGCATGCAATGGTAAAAGTTAATAAATCAGTAGTATTTTACGGCAATATGTAAATTACTACAAATATATAATTTAAGGTTTAATGTAATAAAGAGTTTGATGGTACGTGGTCTTTAGTCTCGCTTCTAGCAGTGGCTGTGAGGTTTGCTGTCTTCAGGGACGGGTCACCATGTTCTTTGTCAGACAACAACGTTTCTAGAGTTATGCTGTCTCTAACCTCAACGTACAGAAGAAAAAGGATTACTCTTCTACCGTTAAGATGGCCAATACAGTGACTAAGCTATGAGCTGGACGCCCGAGAAATCCTGGCTCGATTCTCGACAGAGGTAAGCTATTTTTCTCTTCTCTAAAGTGTCCACATAAGCCCTTAGGCCCAACCAGCCTACGAATTTGCCATACTTTGGCAACACAACTGATCACAACCACATGAACAGAAAATAAGTTACAATACCTTCGAGGACGAGAGAGTGACTGAGTGAGAGTGTGGGTAAAAAAGGACGTTGCTACATTTAACCAACAAGAAGACAGAGACAGGCAACCAGACAGAGAAAGACTTCTTAACGACGCTGTCTTTTCCTAAGATTATACAGCGTGAGTGGTTAAGAAATGCATATGAATACGGAACAATGGGGGAACGATAGCAAGAGGGAAAAACCGACATACTCGGAGGAAACCGTCATAAAACTATTGTTTCACCATATGTCCCAGACGGACCGGCCTGGGGTCGAACGAGTGGTCGAAGACCAACCATCTGAGTCACTGTAGCGACACTACACTCGTTTCATTAACCATTTCAGCTCCAATGGTCACTTTACGTGCCACCAACTTTAATATCAAACAGTTCTACGTTCCGAACAAACAGCGCAGCGATTATTTCCCTATACAAAATTAACTGATTGATTTTTATAACCGAGACGGAGTGTGTTTACTGCACGGTACGAACTGAATCTTTAAATAAAATTCGTGTTAATCTTAGTGTTTAGACAACACCTGGGTCAGGACGGATGAACAAAAAGCCACAGCCTTTGCACGTCACCTAAAGTACGGTCTTCTGTCCCTTCCCTTCACAAGCCACGACAGACGAGGAAAACAATATCCTACAAGACCTAGGCTCACCACATCAAATGACGCTTCCGCTTCAAAAAACCTGCTTAAGAGAAGTCACAAATATCATCCTATACTATACAAATCCTAAAAAAGCACCGGGTTACGACTTACTCACAGGCACAGTGCTCAAAGAACTACCACGGAAAGGTTTTCGCGCACTAACCCAAATATATAATGCATGTCTTCGCCTGGAACACTTCCCCAGATACTGGAAGATCGGACAAATAATCATGATAGCCAAACCTGGGAAAGATCCGACTGAAGTGATTTCGTACCGACCAATCAGTCTCCTACCACTTCTCTCCAAAATATTAGAAAAACTACTGCTACAACGGTTGAAACTCCTCCTCACATCACAACAACTGATTCCGGATCATCAATTCGGATTTCGGCCACGACATGGAACCATAGAACAAGCACACCGACTAGTGCACAAAATCCATGAGGACTTCCAACATAAACGCTACTGCACCGCA